>Ga0256339_1000003_pt1 | contig 29769 bp, 24 predicted proteins | sample AtltaT_5_FD_183806 | JGI IMG/M metagenome (GOLD analysis project Ga0256339, IMG submission 183806) | Metatranscriptome of freshwater microbial communities from Altamaha River, Georgia, United States - Atl_Colum_RepA_8h (Metagenome... | ecosystem: Environmental > Aquatic > Freshwater > River...
GTAAATTTGCCGGCCATCCCCACTTCCTGCCCATGGCCAGCAAAAAGCCCTCCCCCGCCGCCAAATCCGCCCTGATCGCCGAAAACAAGAAGGCGGCGTTCAACTATTTCTTCGAGGAACGGCACGAGGCCGGCATGGTGCTCGAAGGCTGGGAGGTCAAGGCCGTCCGCGAGGGCAAGGTGCAGCTGACCGACGGCTACGTGGTCATCAAGAACGGCGAGATGTTCATCATTGGCCTGCTGATTCATGCGCTCAAGACCGCCTCCACCCACGTCAACCCCGAGTCGGCCCGCATCCGCAAGCTGCTGCTGCACAAGGACGAGATCCGTCGCCTGATCGGCAAGGTCGAGCAAAAGGGCTACACGCTGGTGCCGATCAACCTGCACTGGAAAAACGGCCGCGTCAAATGCGAGATCGCGCTGGCCAAGGGCAAGGCCGAGCATGACAAGCGCGACACCATCAAGGACCGTGAAGGCAAGCGCGAGGTGGAGCGCGCGATGAAGTCGCGCAACCGCTGAGACTCATGGATTGCCCGGTCATGCCGGGCAATGACACGGTAAGCGTGTCATCCTCGGCCCCGCTCTGCGCTCTGCGCTCTGCGTTTTGTCATCCTCGGGCTTGACCCGAGGATCCATCACATCATGTCAGATGCCGCAGCGGGTGGTGGTCCGAGGGCCAGGGACTGACGAAAAAGCGCGCGACTTCCTGAGCATCGACCTCTTCCACACGCGCCGGTTTCCATTGCGGTGAATGGTCCTTGTCCACGGCCAGCGCACGCACCCCTTCCACCGTTTCGCTGTCCTGCACCGGGCGCAGGTGAAAACAGTGGTGGACCATGTCACGCTCCATGCGCAGGTCGTCTGCCAGACCCATGCCGCGGGCACGGCGGATCTGCTCGAGCACCACGTTCAGCATCAGCGGCGAACGCGCGCGCAGGGTTTTGGCGGTTTGCTGGCTCCAGTCGTCGCTGGCAGCTTCAAGGGTGTCGAGCATGGCCTGCACCGTGGGCAGGCCGAACACCGTGTCGATCTGCGGTTGTGGTGCGAGCTTTACGGGGGACATGCTGCCCGGCTGGGCCAGCACCCAGCGTTCCACCGCTTGGCTGTTTTCAAACGGGCTGGTGATCAGCTTGTCCCAGATCGACTCCAGCACCGACGAAGGCAAGGCAATGTCGGCCAGTTTGGCTCCCAGCGCCTGCGCACCACTGAGCATCAGGCCCGTCAGGCCGAGGTACTCGCCCAGCTTGCCGGGGCAGCGGCTCAGGAAGTAGCCCCCGCCCACATCCGGGAACAGGCCGATGTGGGTCTCGGGCATGGCCATCTTGGTGCGCTCGGTCACCACGCGCACGCTGGCGCCCTGGCTGATGCCCATGCCACCGCCCATGACGATGCCATCCATGAAGGCGATGTAGGGCTTTGGGTAGGTGTGTATCAGGTGGTTGAGCGCGTACTCTTCGGTGAAGAAGTCACCCAGCGCGGTGTCGCCGGCATGCGCTGCCTGGTGGAAGAAGCGGATGTCGCCGCCTGCGCAAAAAGCACCAAACGGCCCTTCCTTGCCGGTGCCGCGCACCGCCACCGCCAGCACCTGCGGGTCATCCTGCCAGCGCTTCAAAGCCGACGTGAGGTCGCGGATCATGGGCAGCGTCAGGGCGTTGAGCGCCTTGGGGCGGTTGAGGGTGATGCAGCCAATGCGGCCCTGGATTTCTGCGATGACTTCAGACACGTTTGTTTCTCCAACCCAGCCATTCATTGACAACCAGCGCGCCCAGCACCAGCGCGCCGCCGGTGAGCACACTGCTTTGTGGTACCTCGTTGGCGCCCAACCAGGCCAGCAGGATGCCAAAAACAATTTCAAGCAAGGCCAGCAGCGAGACCTCGGGTGCCTTGAGCACGCGGGCGCACACGACCGACAGGGCACAAGGAATGGCGAGCTGGAACAGCCCCAGGCCGGCCAGCAAGCCGATGTCCCGGGCGCCGGCCTGCAGTGGCCAAGCCAGCGGCAGTGTCAGCGCGCATGAGATCACTGCCCCCAGCAAAACCGAAGGCACCAGGTCCAGGTCCAGGCCTTCGGCATGGCTTTTCTGCACCAGGGTCCATTGCGTCGCGGCGGCCAACGGCACACACAACGCCACCAGCGAGCCCAGCAGCAGGTTGGGTGCGCCCAGCGAAAACTGTTGGCCATACATCCAGCCAATGCCCAGGCCCGCCACCACGATGGCACCCCAGGTGCGCGCCGGCAGACGCTGGCCAAGGATCACACGGGTGAACAAGGCCGTCACAAAGGGGCCCACGGCCATGGTGATCAACACATTGGCCACGGCTGTGAGCGTCAGCGCCACCATGAAGGCGGTGAACATGATGCTCCAGCACAAGCCCGACAGCCAGAAGTAACCGCTGCGCCAGGGCAGACGACGGAAAATGTCCCTGCCCTGCCAGAGCGGCAGGATCACCAGCAGCGACAGCACCGTGAAAAAGCTGCGCCAGAAGGTCACTTCGAAGCTTCGCGCCGCTTCCAGGTGCCGTGTGACGACACCGGCGGTAGACCACAGCGCGGCGCACAGGACCATCAAAGCTACGGCTTGTCCATGTTGGAGTTTCATGCAGGCTCCCTGGGATTGACGGATGCTGGTAAGGGCTGGTTTCAGGCGTCCTTCTGTGCGCGCTTGCGCTCGTGCTCCTTCAGGAAGCGCTTGCGCAGGCGGATGCTCTTGGGCGTGATTTCGACCAGTTCATCGTCCTCGATGAATTCAACGCCGTACTCCAGAGTGAGTTCGATCGGCGGCGTGATCTTGATGGCGTCTTCCTTGCCGGACACGCGGAAGTTGGTCAGCTGCTTGGTGCGGGTGGCGTTGACCACCAGGTCGTTGTCTCGGCTGTGGATGCCGACGATCATGCCTTCGTAGACCGGATCGTTGGGCTTGACGAACATGCGGCCACGGTCATCGAGCTTGCCCAGGGCGTAGGTGAAGATTTCACCGTCGTCCATGGAAATCAGCACGCCGTTCTTGCGGCCACCGATCTCGCCCTTGTGCGGTTCGTAGCTGTCGAAGATGTTGGAGATCAGGCCCGAACCGCGGGTCAGGTTGAGGAATTCGTTGGAGAAACCGATCAGGCCACGCGCCGGGATGCGGTATTCGAGGCGCACGCGGCCACGGCCGTCCGGCTCCATGTTGACCAGTTCGCCCTTGCGCTCACCCAGCGCCTGCATCACACCCCCCTGGTGGGTTTCTTCAATGTCGGCGGTCACCAGCTCGATGGGCTCGTGCTTGACGCCGTTGATGTCCTTGAACAGCACGCGGGGCTTGGACACTGCCAGTTCGTAGCCTTCACGGCGCATGTTTTCCAGCAGGATGGTCAGGTGCAGTTCACCCCGGCCGGACACCTCGAAGATGCCGTCCTCGTCGGTTTCCTTCACACGCAGGGCCACGTTGTGCTGCAGTTCCTTTTGCAGGCGATCCCAGATCTGGCGGCTGGTCACATACTTCCCCTCACGGCCGGCCAGTGGCGAGGTGTTGACGCAGAAGTTCATGGTCAGCGTGGGCTCGTCCACCTTGAGCATGGGCAGCGGCGCCGGGTTGGCCGGGTCGGTCACCGTCACGCCGATGCCGATGTCCTCGATGCCGTTGATCAGCACGATGTCGCCGGGGCCGGCTTCGGGCGTCTGCATGCGGTCCAGGCCCTGGAAGGTCAACACCTGGTTGATGCGGCCCTTGGTGCTCTTGCCATCGGGACCTTCCATCACCAGCACGTCCATGCCGGGCTTGATCTTGCCCTGGCTGATGCGGCCCACGCCGATGCGGCCCACAAAGGTAGAGAAGTCGAGCGCCGAAATCTGCAGTTGCAGCGGTGCTTCCGGGTCACCGCTGTTGGGCGGCACATGCTTGAGCACGGTGTTGAACAGGGCCGACATGTCAGGGCCCCACTGCTCGCCCGGTGCGCCCTCTTCCAGCGAGGTCCAGCCGTTGATGCCGGAGGCGTACACCACCGGGAAGTCCAGCTGCTCGTCGGTCGCGCCCAGCTTGTCGAACAGGTCGAAGGCGGCGTTGACCACCTTGTCGCAGTTGGCGCCGGGCTTGTCCACCTTGTTGACCACCACGATGGGCTTGAGGCCCAGGGCCAAGGCCTTTTTGGTGACAAAGCGCGTCTGCGGCATCGGGCCTTCCTGGGCGTCGATCAGCAGCACCACGCCGTCCACCATGGACAGCGCGCGTTCGACTTCACCACCGAAGTCCGCGTGGCCGGGGGTGTCGACGATGTTGATGTGGGTGCCTTCCCAGCTGACGGCGCAGTTCTTGGCCAGGATGGTGATGCCGCGCTCGCGTTCGATGGCGTTGTTGTCCATCACGGTGTCCACGACTTTTTCGTGGTCAGCAAAAGTGCCGGACTGGCGCAGCAGCTGGTCCACCATGGTGGTTTTGCCGTGGTCAACGTGGGCAATGATGGCGATGTTGCGGATTTGTTTGCTCATGGTGCTTTCCAATATCAGGCCGGCACGGGGGCCGGCGAACTTTCCAGAATCTGTTGAATGTCGAGAGGGCTGAGCAGCCGGGTCGGGATCAGCTCGCCGGCCTGGGTGTGGGCGGTGCCCAGCAGCGTGTGAGGCGCGTCACCGTAGACGCGCACATGGGGCATGTCTGGCCACAGTCCACGGCGGCGCAGGCCGCTGAGGAACCTGCCGGCATGGTCGGCATCGAGTGTGACAGCGGTGTAGTCCTGCAGCAGGCAGTCGACGGGCTGCAGGGCGGCCAGACGCTCGCCCTCCTCCATCGCTTCGAGCTGCTCCAGCGTGATGCACTGCGCGGCTGTGAATGGACCGGTCTGCACACGGCGAAGCGCCGTCAAGTGCCCGCCGCAACCCAGCGCCTGGCCAATGTCTTCGCCCAAGGTGCGGATGTAAGTGCCTTTGCTGCAGGCCACGCGCAGGCGCAGGAAGGGCTCCTCGCCCTGCAACTGCACGTCCAGCATTTCGAGTTCATGGATGACCACGTCGCGCGCCTCGCGCTCGACGGTCTCGCCCTCACGGGCGTATTCGTACAAGGCCTTGCCGTCCTTCTTGAGGGCGCTGTGCATCGGCGGCACCTGCCGGATCGGACCCATGAAGCGGTCCAGCACCTCCACCACCTGACCCAGCGTGCAGGTGACGGGCCGTTCGGCGATCAGCTCACCCTCGGCATCGGCTGTCGTCGTTTGGCGACCCAGGCGCACCGTGGTTTCGTAGACCTTGTCGGCGTTCAGGTGCTGCTGGCTGAACTTGGTGGCCGCGCCAAAGCAAAGGGGCAGCACGCCGGTGGCCAGGGGGTCGAGCGTGCCGGTATGACCGGCTTTTTCGGCGCGCAGCAGCCACTTGACCTTCTGCAAGGCCTGGTTGCTTGAAAGACCGAGTGGTTTGTCCAGCAGGATCACCCCATGCACAGGGCGCCGCTGCACCCGTGCACGAGGAGAAGAACGTGCGCCCCCACGCTCCGTCACTGCGTGTACGTCGCTGCCCCCCAAGGGGGCCTTCGCACCTTGGGGCGGCCCGGCGGTGCTCATGCTCAGTCCTCTTTGGCGCGTGTTGCGACGGCCTTGGCAATGAGTGCGTTCATGTCGGATGCGCGCTCGGTGGTGCGGTCGAACACGAAATGCAGCGTCGGTACGGTGTGGATGTGCAGGCGCTTGAACAGGCCGTTGCGCAGAAAACCGGCGGCGGCGTTCAGGCCCTGCGTGGCTTCTTCCGGATCACCCGTGAGCAGGCTGAAGAACACCTTGGCGTGGGCATAGTCCGGCGTCACCTCGACGGCGTTGATCGTGACCATGCCTACACGCGGGTCCTTGAGCTCGCGCGCGATCAGCTCCGACAGATCGCGCTGGATCTGGTCGGCGACGCGGTAGCCGCGGTTCGGGACGGAAGAAGCCTTGCGGGGCATTACAGCGTTCTCGCGATTTCCTTGACCTCAAAGAACTCGAGCTGATCGCCCTCTTTGATGTCGTTGTAGTTCTTGAGCTTGATACCGCACTCGAAGCCTTCCTTGACTTCGCGCACATCGTCCTTGAGGCGCTTGAGCGACTCGAGTTCGCCGGTGTAGATGACCACGTTGTCGCGCAGCAGGCGGAAGCGCGCCGAGCGCGTGACCATCCCGTTGGTGACCATACAGCCGGCCACGGTACCAATCTTGGAAGCCACGAACACGGTGCGGATCTCGGCATTGCCGATGACTTCTTCCTTCTGCTCGGGCGCCAGCATGCCGGACATGGCGGCCTTGAGCTCGTCCACAGCGTCGTAAATGATGTTGTAGTACTTGATCTGGACGTCGTTGTTTTCGGCCAGCTTGCGCGCACCCGCATCGGCACGCACGTTGAAGCCGATCACCAGACCTTTGGAGGCGATGGCCAGGTTGACGTCGGACTCGCTGATGCCACCCACACCGCTGTAGACCATCTGCACACGGACTTCGTCGGTCGAGAGCTTGAGCAAGGAGGCAGCCAGCGCTTCCTGCGAGCCCTGCACGTCGGCCTTGAGCACGATGGGCAGGGATTTGACCTCGCCCGCCTGCATGTCGGCGAACATGTTTTCCAGCTTGGCGGCTTGCTGCTTGGCCAGCTTGGTGCTGCGGTATTTGCCGGCGCGGTAAGTGGCGATTTCGCGGGCACGGCGCTCGTCGGCCATCACCATGAAGTCGTCACCGGCCTGCGGCACTTCGGCCAGACCCTGAATTTCCACCGGAATGGAGGGGCCGGCTTCCTTGGTCGGCTTGCCGTTTTCGTCCAGCATGGCACGCACGCGGCCGTAGGTCTGGCCGGCCAGCACCACATCGCCCACCTTGAGCGTGCCGGACTGCACCAGCACGGTGGCCACGGAACCGCGGCCCTTGTCCAGACTGGCTTCGATCACCAGACCCTTGGCGGCGGCATCGACCGGCGCCTTGAGTTCCAGCACTTCGGCTTGCAACAGTACCTGCTCGAGCAGTTCGTCGATGCCCATGCCAGTCTTGGACGACACGGCCACAAAGGGCGAGTCACCGCCGAATTCTTCGGGCACCACCTCTTCGGAGATCAGCTCGGCCTTGACTTTTTCGATGTTGGCATCGGGCTTGTCGGCCTTGGTCATGGCGACCACGATGGGCACACCGGCCGCCTTCGCGTGTTTGATGGCTTCCTTGGTCTGGGGCATGACGCCGTCGTCGGCCGCGCACACCAGAATGACAATGTCGGTGGCCTGGGCGCCGCGGGCACGCATGGCCGTGAAGGCCTCGTGACCGGGGGTGTCGAGGAAGGACACCATGCCGCGCGGTGTTTCGACGTGGTAGGCGCCGATGTGCTGCGTGATGCCGCCGGCTTCGCCAGCGGCCACTTTGGCACGGCGGATGTAGTCCAGCAGCGAGGTCTTGCCGTGGTCGACGTGACCCATCACGGTCACGACCGGGGCGCGCGGCAGGGCTTCGGCCTGCGTGGCGCTGGCTTCTTCTTCGGTGAAGGCTTCCGGATCGTCCAGCGCGGCCACGACGGCCTTGTGGCCCAGCTCTTCCACCACAATCATGGCGGTGTCCTGGTCCAGCGACTGGTTGATGGTGACCATCTGGCCCAGCTTCATGAGCTGCTTGATGACTTCGGAGGCCTTGATCGACATCTTGTGCGCCAGTTCCGAGACCGTGATGGTTTCGGGCACATGCACCTCGATGACACGGGCTTCCTGAGGTGCGGCTTCCTGACGCTCGTCGCGGTCGTGGTGGCCCTTGCGGCCCTTGGGACCGGCACGCCAGGCGTTGCGGCCAACACCACCGGACGCATCGCCGCGGGTGGGGATGGCCTTTTTCTTGGCTGGATCACCAGCCCAGCTCGACGAAAGCTTGGCGGATTTGACTTCCTTGCCTGCGCCAGCCGGCGCCGACGCGGGACCTGCAGCGGGACGCGCACCGGCGCCGGGCGTTCCTGCGGGCTTGTGCAGCGTGCCCTTGACGGCAGGCTTGGCTTCGGGCTTGGGCTCTTCCTTCTTGGCGACCAGCACTTTCTTGGGTGCATTCATCATCGCGCGGATGGCTTCGGCTTCGGCCAGGGCCTTGCGGCGGCGTTCTTCGAGTTCCTTGGCGCGGGCGGCCTCTTCATCGGCGCGTGCCTTGGATTCGGCTGCCGCCTTCGCGGCCGCTTCTTCGCGGCTGCGTTTGTCGGCTTCGGCCTTGTCAGCAGCTTCGCGGGCTGCCGCATCCTCGGTTGCAACACTTGGTGAAGCCGGTGCTTTTGCAGCCTGGGCCGCAGCGTTGAGGCTGGCGGCTTCAGCGCGTGCGCGGGCCTCACGTTCCTCGCGGCTCATGCCGGCCTCTTCGGCCAAGGCTTTGGCAGCCACTTCGGCGGCCGCCTGCGCCGCTGCGCGCTCAGCAGCCTCGGCCTGCGCCTTTTGCTGGGCCTCGGCCTCTTCGCGCTGGCGACGTTTTTCGGCCAGTTCTTCTTCCTGACGTCGGATCAGTTCGGCCTGGCGGCGGGCCTCTTCCTCACGGCGGGCCAATTCGGCATGGTCAATGACCGGCTCGGCAGACACAGCCGGCGCAGCAACCACAGGTTCGTCGTCGCGCTTGATCAGGGTGCGCTTCTTGCGGACCTCCACCTGGATCGTACGTGCCTTGCCGGTGGCATCGGCCTGCTTGATTTCGGTGGTGGATTTCTTGGTCAGGGTAATCTTCTTGCGCTCAGCGCTGCCTGTGCCGTGGCTGGCCTGCAGGTACGACAACAGCATCTGCTTGTCCGTATCGGTCAGCGAATCGGAGGCAGACGATTTGGCAACACCTGCCGAACGCAGTTGTTCGAGCAGGGTATCGGCGGGTTTCTTGAGTTCAGCGGCGAACTCGGCGACGGTGGTACTGGTCATATTTGCAACAAGCCTCCAAATCAGGCCTGGCCCGCAGCGAACCAATGTTCGCGGGCTTTCATGATCAGGGCGGTGGCTTCTTCAGCGCTCTGACCGGTGATGTCGGTGAGTTCGTCGGTGGCCAGATCGGCCAGGTCGTCACGTGTGTGCACGCCGGCATCGGCCAGCTTGGCGATCAGCTCGGGCGTCAAGCCCGGCAAGTCGCGCAGGTCTTGCGAGGCGTCTTCCACGCTCTCTTCGCGGGCGATTTCCATCGTCAACAGGGCATCTTTGGCACGGGCGCGCAGCTCGTTGACGGTGTCCTCGTCGAAGGATTCGATCTCCAGCATTTCCTGCAGCGGCACGTAGGCCACTTCTTCCAGGCTGGTGAAGCCCTCTTCGATCAGGATGTCGGCGATTTCCTCGTCCACGTCCAGCTTGGCCATGAACAGCGCACGAATGGCGGTGGTTTCTTCGGCCTGCTTCTGGGCCGATTCGGCCGCATCCATGATATTGATTTTCCAGCCAGTCAGATCGGACGCCAGACGCACGTTCTGACCACCGCGGCCGATGGCGATCGCAAGGTTTTCCTCGTCCACCACCACGTCCATGGCGTGCTTTTCTTCGTCCACCACGATGGACTGCACATTGGCCGGGGCCAGCGCACCGATCACGAACTGGGCCGGATCTTCGCTCCAGAGCACAATGTCTACGCGTTCGCCGGCAAGTTCGTTGGTGACGGCGTTGACGCGGGTGCCACGCACGCCCACGCAGGTGCCGATCGGGTCCACACGCTTGTCGTGCGAGAGAACGGCAATCTTGGCACGTGAGCCGGGATCGCGGGCACAGGATTTGATCTCCAGCAGGCCCTGCTCGATCTCTGGCACTTCCTGGCGGAACAGCTCGATCATGAACTCGGGGGCCGAACGTGACAGAATGATGGGGGCGCCACGCAGGGTCAGATCCACTTCCATGATCATGGCGCGCACGCGGTCGCCGTTGCGCAGGTTTTCCTTGGGGATCATCTCGCTGCGGCGCAGGCGGCCTTCGACACGGCCCGATTCGCAGATGATGTCGCCCTTGTCCATGCGCTTGACGGTGCCCACGAAAATCTTCTCGCCGCGCGACATGAATTCGTTGAGGAGCATTTCTCGCTCGGCATCGCGGATCTTCTGCAGGATGACTTGCTTGGCGGCCATGGCGCCGATGCGGCCGATCGGAAGGGATTCGACCTGCTCTTCGATGTATTCACCCACCTCCACATCAGGAATGCGCTCCTGCGCGTCCATCAGCAACTCTTCGGCATCGGGGTTTTGCAGGCCGGCGTCGTCAGGCACGACCAGCCAGCGGCGGAAGGTTTCATATTCGCCGGAATCACGGTCGATGGACACGCGGATATCCACCTCGCCTTCGTACAGCTTCTTGGTGGCTTGTGCCAGCGCCGCTTCGACGGCGCCGATCACGACGTCGCGCTCGACATTCTTCTCGCGCGAGATGGCATCCACCAGCATCAACAGTTCGCGGTTCATGACTCGACTCTCCTATTCCAGTGGCCCTCAGGGCCGCAATCACATGCTGCGCCTGACCTCGGGTCAGGCTTGTTCTTTGGGCTTGCGCCCCTTGAAATCCACCACCGGGGCCAGGCGCGCCTCGCGCAGCTCGTCCAGTGTGAAGCCCAGCACCTGCAAGGGTGCTGGTGCCCTTTTCTTGCTGACACGCGCACCGGGCTTGGCTTCGGGCTCGTCGCTCCAGACGATCTGCCAGCCGGTGGCTGCGGCATCGCGTTCGAGCGTGCCACGAAATTTCTTGCGGTTGGCATTGACCAGCCCACCAGCAGCCTCTCCCATCGGGGCCTTGAGCGTGATGTCGATCAGCTCGCCGGCAAAGCGCACAAAGTCCTGTTCGTGGCGCAAGGGACGGTCGATACCGGGCGAGGAGACTTCGAGACGGCGGTAGTCGATGCCGTCAACCTCCAGCGCGAACTGCAGCTGGCGTGTGACTTTTTCACAGTCCTCGACCGTGACATACTGGTCGGCTGGCGACTCGGGTGTCCACGGCAGGTCAATGGTGATGCGCAGCAAGCCTCCAGCGGAGCGCTCGATCTCCACCAGGTCATAACCCAATCCGGTCACGGTCTCGTTGACGATTTGCTGCAGGCTCACTGTGGTGCGGGTTTTCCAGACGTTTCCAATGGATTGACCAAAAAAAACGGGCGGTGAGAACCCGCCCGTTTGGTCGTGAAGCCATCATTCTAGCCTAAAAATCTGGCTAAGTGCGTGATTTTTCACGGGAAAATCCTCGCCCGGTACATGCTCAGGGTGCAAAAGCCGCCAGCAGTGCGCGGGTGTAAGGGTGCGCCGGCCGCCCCAGCACGGTTTCTGCCGCACCCGACTCCACGACCCTGCCCCCCTGCAGCACCAGCACCTCGTGCGCCATGGCGCGCAAGACATCCAGGTCGTGGGTGATCAGCAGGTATGCCATGGCCCGTTTTTTCTGAAGGTTCTGCAGCAAGTCCAGGATTTGCTGCTGCACCGTCACATCCAGTGCACTGGTCGGTTCGTCGAGCACCAGCAGCTCGGGCTCGACCACCAGCGCCCGGGCCAGCGCGATGCGCTGCCGCTGGCCGCCAGAGAAAGCGTGCGGGTAGCGGCTGAGCAGGTCGGGAAATTCGGCGGGCGTCAGACCGACCTCGGCCAGGGTGTCCAGTACCCGCGTCTGGACCAGCTGCGCGCTCAGTTGCGGCTGGTGCAACTGCAGGCCCTCGGCCACGATTTCCCCCACAGTGCGCCGCGGCGACAAGCTGCCGAAAGGGTCCTGAAACACCACCTGCACGCGACGGCGCAGCGGACGGTCGGCCTCGGGGCGCCCCTGCCAGCTCTGACCAGCAAAATCGAGCCGGCCCTGATGCGGGATCAGCCCCAGCACCGCCTGCGCGAGGCTGGTCTTGCCCGAACCGGACTCGCCCATCACGCCCAGCGTGGTGCCGGCCGCAATGGCAAAGTCGGCGGCCCTCAGCGCGGTGAATTGCCCCTGACGGAACCAACCGCGCAGACCCGGCAGTGGCACAGGGTAACGCACCTGCAACTGTCTGGCCTGCAGCAGCGGACGTGCGTCCTGCGGCCCCGGGGCCAAGCCGGAACGGTCGGGCCGGCTGCCCAGCAGTTTGCGGGTGTAGGGGTGACGGGGCGAGGCAAACATGTCTGCGCAAGGCCCCTCCTCCACCAGATGGCCTTTTTCCATCACCGCCACCCGCTGCGCGAAATGCCGAACCAGCGCCAGATCGTGGGTGATGAGCAGCACCGCCATACCGGTTCGCTCCTGCAGTTGACCCAACAACTCCAGCATCTGCAGACGCAGGTTGGCGTCCAGGGCAGTGGTCGGCTCGTCGGCCAGCAGCAGTTTGGGTTCGCTGGCCAGAGCCATGGCCATCATGGCACGCTGTCGTTGCCCACCCGAGAGCTGGTGCGGGTAGCTGCGGGCGCGGCGTTCGGGCTCTTCGATGCCGGTGTCCTGCAGCAGCGCCTGCACCCGGTGCCGGGCCTCCGTGGCCGACAAGCCCTTTTTGAGCTGCAGCACTTCCGCGATCTGCTGGCCAACGGTCAGCAGCGGGTTGAGCGCCGTCATCGGCTCCTGGAAGATCATGGCGATCTCGTCACCGCGGATGGCCTGCATCTCGCGCTCGCTCAGCTCCAGCAGCGGGCGACCCTGCCAGTCGATGGCGCCCTGCAAACGCGCTTCGCCCAGCAGGCGCAGAACGGCCAGCGCCGTGACCGACTTGCCAGAGCCGGATTCGCCCACCAGCGCCACGCGCTCACCACAGGCGATGCGCAGGTTCACGCCATGCACCACCTCGTGGCCGTCAAAGGCGATGCGCAGGTCGCGGATCTCCAGCAAATCGCTCATGCATCGGCCTTTCGGGGGTCGAGTGCATCGCGCAGCGCATCACCCATGAAGGTCAGCAGCAGCAAGGTCAGCACCAGCACGGCAAAGGTGGACAGCGAGATCCACCAGGCGTCGATGTTGTTCTTGCCTTGGGCCAGCAGCTCACCCAGAGACGGCGTGCCGGGCGGCACGCCCAGCCCCAGAAAGTCCAGCGAAGTCAACGCGAGAATGGCGCCGCTCATGCGAAACGGCAGAAAGGTCACCACCGGCGTCATGCTGTTGGGCAGCACATGGCGCCAGATGATGGTTCCATTGGACAAGCCCAGCGCACGCGCCGACTTGACGTAGTCGAGCTGGCGGTTGCGCAGGAACTCGGCGCGCACATAGTCCGACAGACCCATCCAGCCAAAGAGGCTCAGCAGCACCAGCAACAGGGCCACGCTGGGCTCGAACACCGCCGAAAAGATGATCAGCAGGTACAACTCGGGCATGGCACTCCAGATCTCGATGAAGCGCTGGAACACCAGATCGGTCCTGCCCACAAAAAAGCCCTGTATGGCCCCGGTGATCACGCCCAATACCACGCCGATGGCCGTCAGTGCCAGGGCGAACAGGATGGAAATCCGGAAGCCGTAGAGCAGCCGTGCCAGCACATCGCGCCCGCGGTCGTCGGTGCCCAGCCAGTTGCGTGCCGACGGCGGCGCCGGGTTGGGCGTGGGCGCAAAGTAGTCGAGCGTGGCATGGTGGTAGCGGTTGGGGGCACGCAGGGCCCAGTTGCCGTCCTTGTGGAATTGCTGTTCGATGAAGGGGTCCAGCCAGTCGGTGGGGGTCTCGAAGTCGCCACCGAACACCGTCTCGGGCAGGCTCTGCACCACCGGGAAGTACCAGCGCCCTTCGTAGCGCGCCAGCAGTGGCCGGTCGTTGGACAGCAGCTCTGCGCCGAGGCTCAGCACAAACAACACCGTGAACAGCACCATGCTGGCAAAGCCCAGCCGGTGGCGGCGAAAGCGCAGCCAGGCGCGGCGCGCCGGCGACATCTGCGCGTGGTGGGATGCACTCATCGGTCAAACTTTACCCGGGGGTCGACCCAGACATAACAGAGGTCACTGATCAGCTTGGTCACCAGCCCGATCAGCGTGAACAGGTACAGCGTGCCCAGCACCACCGGGTAGTCACGCCGGATCACGGACTCATAGCTCAAAAGGCCCAGACCATCGAGCGAGAACAGGGTTTCGATCAGCAGCGAACCGGTGAAGAACGCGCCGATGAAGGCCGCCGGAAAGCCCGTGACGATGGGGATCAACGCATTGCGCATGACGTGGCGCCAGAGCACACGCCGCTCGCTCAGGCCCTTGGCGCGGGCGGTCAGCACGTACTGCTTGCGGATTTCTTCCAGAAAGGCGTTCTTGGTCAACATGGTGGTGACTGCAAAGGCACCCAGCACGCTGGCCGTGACCGGCAAGGCGATGTGCCAGAGATAGTCCACCACCTTGGCGCCCCAGCTCAGCTGCTCCCAGTTCGACGAGGTCAGGCCACGCAGCGGGAACCACTGCAGCTGACCACCAAAGATGACCAGCAGCGCCACGCCCAGCACAAAGCCCGGAATCGCATACCCAACCAGCACGATCAGACTGGTGATGGTGTCAAAACGGCTGCCGGCCCGCACCGCCTTGGCGATGCCCAACGGCACCGACACCAGGTAACTGATGAAAAAGGTCCACAGCCCCAGACTGATGGACACCGGCAACTTCTCCTTGATCAGGGTCCAGACGTCCTTGGGGTAGAAGAAGCTCTTGCCCAGATCAAAGCGTGCAAACTGCCCCAGCATCATCCAGAAGCGCTCGGTAGCCGGTTTGTCAAAGCCGTAGAGGGCCTTGATTTCCTCGATGCGCTTGGCGTCCACGCCCTGGCGGCCGCGGTAACCGGCGCCGGCAGCGGCGGCGCCCTCCCCGCCCGCATCGCGCCCCTGCAGCTGCGCCACCATCTGCTCCACCGGGCCGCCCGGCACGAACTGGATCACGACAAAGGTCATGAGCAGCACCCCGAACAGGGTGGGCACCATCAGCAGCAGGCGTTTGAGGATGTAGCTCAGCATGGTCATCGCCCCTTGCCCGCGGTGGACCACCAGACGCTGGTGACCCAGGCTTCGGGCTGGTAGTACAGCGGCGTGACTTCGGGTTTGCCAAACTTGCTGGCGCGCCAGGCCACCCTGTGCACCGCGCCGTACCAGTGCGGCACCACGTAGTGGCCGTGGCGCAGCACCCGGTCGAGCGCGCGCAGGGCGGCCACCAGCTGCGGCCGCGTCTGAGCACCCACCACCTTGTCCAGCAGGGCATCGACCGCCGGGTTCTTGATGCCCATCACATTGCCCGAGCCTTCGGTGTCGGCGGCCCTGGAGCCAAAACGCTCGAGCAGCTCGGTACCGGGCGCTTCGCTGCCCACGGTGCGGTTGCTGATGATGTCGAAGTCGAACACGTCCATGCGTTTTTGCAGCAGGGCAAAGTCGATCACCTTGTACTGCACCTCGAAGCCGAGTTTCTCGAGGTTTTTGGCATAAGGCGTGACCACCCGCCCCATGGAGCCGGAATTGTCCAGAAACTCGATCCGGAAGACCTCGCCCCTGGCGTTGCGCAACTGCCCGTTCTGCACCGTCCAGCCGGCGGCGCGTAGCAGGTCACGCGCCTGGCGCAGGTGGTCGCGCAGGGTGCTGCCGGAGGCCGGGTCGAGCGAGGTTGTGGGCGGCAGGGGCACATCCTCGTCAAAGACAGCGCTCGGCAGCTGGGCGCGCAGCGGTGCCAGCAGGGCCAGCTCGTCCGCACCGGGCCGGCCCCTGGCCTCGAAATCGCTGCCCACAAAAAAGCCACGCACCCGGGTGTAGGCGTTGTAGAACAGCTGGCGGTTCATCCATTCGTAGTCCATCGCCAGCGCAATCGCCTGGCGTACACGCACATCCTGAAACTTGGCCCGGCGGGTGTTGAACAGGAAGCCCTGGAAATCGCCCGCATTGCGGTGCGGCAGCTCGGCCTTGACGATCTCGCCGCGCTCGAACTGCCGCCCGGTATAGGCGCGCGCCCATTCGCGGGCGATGAAAGCCTGGATGTAGTCAAATTCGCCAGCCTTGAAAGCTTCGAGCTGGGCCGTGCTGTCCTTGTAGATCTTGTAGACGATGCGGTCGAAGTTGTAGAGGCCGCGGCGCACATTCAGATCGCGCGCCCAGTAATTCGGGTCCCGCACATAGGTGATGTCCTTGCCGAACTGCACTGGCCCGATGGTGTAAGGGCCGGAGCCGATGGGGATGTCGGTGACCAGCTGGTCCAGCGGCTTGTGGCCGGTGGCCGTCCGGCCCCAGGCGCGGCTGAACACCGGCAGGCTGCCCACGATCAGCGGCAGCTCGCTGCTGGGTCGCACGAAGTCGAAACGGATGCGGCGCTCGCCTTCCACCACCACAGCTTTGACCTCGCTGAAATAGGTGCGGTACTGGGGGGCGGCCTCCTTGCTGGTCAGGCGCTCGAAGCTGAATTTGACGTCGGCCGCCAGCACCGGATCACCGTTGTGAAAGCGCGCCGACGGCTGCAGCTCAAAGGTGACGGAGGTTTTGTCGGGCGCCACCTGCACGTCCCGCGCCAGCAGGCCATAGGCGGTGGTCGGCTCGTCCAGCGTGCCGGTCAGGAGGGTGTCGAAGAGCAAACTTGAGAGTGCGGGTGGCGCGCTGCCCTTGAGGGTGAAGGGGTTGTACTTGTCGAAGTTGGATTGGCGCGTGGGCGGCACCAGCACGATCTCGCCGCCCTTGGGGGCATTGGGGTTGACGTAATCGAAATGCGCAAACCCCGGCGGGTATTTGACATCACCAAACTGCCCCCAGGCGTGGGCAGCCCATGAGGGCGCCACGGCCCATGACAGGCTCAACACCAAGGACAAGCGGGCCAGCCAGCCCCACACATTTCGCATGCGACAATTCTGCCCATATTTTTCCGGAGAAGAATTCCATGACGACAAAAACAGGTTTCCTCGCAGGCAAGAAGCTGCTGATCACCGGCGTGCTCTCCAACCGCTCCATCGCCTACGGGATCGCCAAGGCCTGCCATGCGCAGGGCGCCGAACTGGCCTTCAGCTATGTGGGTGAGCGCTTCAAGGACCGCATCACCGAATTTGCTGCCGACTTCGACTCCAGGCTGGTGTTCGACTGCGATGTGGGCAGCGACGAGCAGATCGAGAAACTGTTCACCGACCTGTCGGCCGTCTGGCCCAAATTCGACGGTTTTGTGCACGCCATCGGCTTTGCCCCGCGCGAGGCGATCGCCGGCGACTTTCTGGACGGCCTGTCACGCGAGGCTTTCAAGATCGCCCATGACATCAGTGCCTACAGCTTCCCGGCCATGGCCAAGGCCGCCCTGCCCCACCTCAACGACAACGCCGCCGTGCTGACCCTGTCCTACCTGGGCGCCATCCGCACCGTACCGAACTACAACACCATGGGTCTGGCCAAGGCCAGCCTCGAAGCCTCGGTGCGTTACCTGGCCGAGTCGCTGGGCTCCCAGGGCCGTGGCCTGCGCGCCAACGGCATCTCGGCTGGCCCGATCAAGACGCTGGCCGCCAGCGGCATCAAGGGCTTTGGCAAGATCCTGTCGGTGGTGGCCGAAAATTCCCCGATCCGCCGCAATGTGACGATCGAGGACGTGGGCAATGTGGCCGCCTTCCTGCTGTCTGATCTGGCCGCGGGCGTGACAGCCGAGATCACCTATGTGGACGGTGGTTTCAGCCAGGTGGTGGGGGGTATTGCTGAACCCGCAAGCGGCGCCGTTTGAAGTCACACCGATCCTCAACAAAAAAGCGGCCTGGGCCGCTTTTTTGTTGGCCATTGAAGGCTGTCAGGCTTTGACGCAATCTGCGTAGTAACGTTTCTTGCCGTCCTCGCCCACCACCTCCACCAAACCGTGGATGTCGGTCTCGAACCCCGGGCACTCGATGTTGAACTGGCGTGCGAATTTCAGGTAGTCGACGATCTTCTTGTTGAAGACCTCACCAGGAATCAGGAGTGGAATGCCTGGCGGGTAAGGCGTGACCAGCCCCACCGTGATGCGCCCTTCCAGGTCATCGATCTCCACCCGCTCGGTTTTGCGGCGGGCGATGTGCGCGTAGGCGTCGGCCGGGGTCATGGCGGGTGTCAGGTCCGACAGGTACATCTCGGTCGTCAGGCGCGCGATGTCGTAACGTGCGTACATCTCGTGCACATGCTGGCAGAGGTCGCGCAGGCCCATGCGCTCGTAGCGAGGGTGCTTCTGGCAGAACTCCGGCATGATGCGCCACATCGGCTGGTTTTTGGCGTAATCGTCCTTGAACTGCTGCAGCGCGGTCAGCAGCGTGTTCCAGCGGCCCTTCGTGATGCCGATGGTAAACATGATGAAGAAGCTGTAGAGGCCCGTCTTCTCCACCACCACGCCGTGCTCGGTCAGGAACTTGCTGACGATCGAGGCCGGGATGCCCGTCTTGTCGAACTTGCCGTCCAGGTCCAGGCCCGGCGTCACGATGGTCGACTTGATAGGGTCGAGCATGTTGAAACCGTCGGCCAGTTGCTGGCCGAAACCGTGCCACTTGCTGGCCTTCTTGCGCGGGTCGTTGTGCAGAATCCAGTCGTCGGCCTTGCCTACACCTTCGTCGGCGAACTTCTCAGGCCCCCACACCTTGAACCACCAGTCCTTGCCGTAATCGGCTGCGACCTTGCGCATGGCACGGCGGAAGTCGAGTGCTTCGGCAATGCTCTCTTCCACCAGCGCGGTGCCGCCGGGCGGCTCCATCATGGCGGCGGCCACGTCGCAGCTGGCAATGATGCTGTACTGCGGGCTGGTCGAGGTGTGCATCAGGTAAGCCTCGTTGAAGAGGTACCGGTCGAGCTTGGTGTTCTGGGCGTCCTGCACCAGCACATGGCTGGCCTGGCTGATGCCGGCCAGCAATTTGTGGATGGACTGGGTGGCATAGACCACCGTGTCCTTGGGCCGTGCCCGCTTTTTGCCCATCGCGTGGTAAGGGCCATAGAAGGGATGGAAAGCCGCGTGCGGCAACCATGCCTCGTCAAAGTGCAGGTTCTCCACATAGCCGTCGAGCATGCCCTTGATGGCCTCGGTGTTGTAGAGCACGCCGTCGTAGGTGGACTGCGTGAGCGTCAGGATGCGCGGCTTGACCTTTTTGGGGTCCACGCCCTTGAGCAGCGGGTTCTTCTTGATCTTGGCCTGAATCGCCGCCGGCTCGAACTCGCTCTTGGGGATCGGGCCGATGATGCCGAAGTGGTTTCGCGTGGGCTTGAGGAAGACGGGAATGGCCCCCGTCATGATGATCGAGTGCAGGATCGACTTGTGGCAATTGCGGTCGACCACCACCACATCGCCAGGCGCCACCGCGTGGTGCCAAACCATCTTATTGGAGGTGCTGGTGCCGTTGGTCACAAAGAAGCAGTGGTCCGCGTTGAAGATGCGCGCGGCATTGCGCTCGCTCTCGCCAATGGCGCCGTTGTGGTCCAACAGCTGACCCAGTTCTTCCACCGCGTTGCACACGTCGGCGCGCAGCATGTTCTCACCGTAGAACTGGTGGTACATCTGGCCCACCGGGCTCTTGAGGAAGGCTACGCCGCCGGAGTGGCCGGGGCAGTGCCATGAATACGAGCCGTCTTCGGCATAGTCCAGCAGCGCCTTGAAAAACGGTGGCTGCAGGCCTTCGAGGTAGCTGCGGGCTTCACGGATGATGTGGCGCGCCACGAACTCGGGCGTGTCCTCGAACATGTGGATGAAACCGTGCAGCTCGCGCAGGATGTCGTTGGGCAGGTGCTGGCTGGTCTTGGTCTCGCCGTAAATGTAGATCGGCACATCGGCGTTCTTGCGGCGCACCTCCTCGATAAAGGCGCGCAAGTTGACCACGGCGGGGTCCAGATCGGGGCCGGGTGTGAACTCCTCGTCGTCGATCGACAAAATGAAGGCGCTGGCGCGACTTTGCTGCTGGGCAAACTGCGACAGGTCGCCATAGCTGGTCACACCCAGCACTTCAAAGCCTTCCGTTTCAATCGCCTGGGCCAGGGCGCGGATGCCCAAACCTGAGGTGTTCTCGGAGCGGTAGTCTTCGTCAATGATGACGATGGGGAAACGGAATTTCATGGACGAAGGCGCAAACGGCCCCAGTGATATCGGACAGGGGCGAAGTTTAAGGAAAAAAAAGCCCCTCGCCTGATGGTGGGGACCAAGTTTCGGCCATTTGTGTCCCCGACAGATCCATGAGCAGGGTTTTCGCCTGCTACAATCTGAGGCTCTGGAGCGGTGGATGAGTGGTTTAAGTCGCACGCCTGGAAAGCGTGTGTGGGTTAATAGCCCACCGCGGGTTCGAATCCCGCCTGCTCCGCCAGAAACCTTGCAAACAAGCGCCTTTGGGCGCTTTTTTGTTGCCTGCCGCACTCCGATATCGCATGAAAAAACCGCCCGAAGGCGGTTCTTCATGCAGTCAAGGCCCGACTCAGCGCACCACGGCAATCTGATCGCGCTTGCCGCCCTTGTAGGTGTAGAGCGTCAGCGCACCATTCTTGATGTCGCCTTTCTGGTCGAAAGCGATGGTGCCGGTGATGCCCTTGTAATTGGCTTGTGCCAGTGCAGGCAGGTACTTGGCCGGATCGGCAGAGCCTGCGCGCACCATGGCGTCCACCATCACATTGACGGCATCGTAAACATACGGGGCGTACAGCTTGACATCGTCATTGAAACGCTTCTTGTAACGCACGGCAAAGTCGTCCATGCCCTTCTTGAGGTTACCGTCCACACCACCGGCTTCGGCACAGACCACCTGACCATCGGCCATGGCATCGCCCGCGAGCTTGACCAGCTCGGTGGTGCAGATGCCGTCACCACCCATGAATTTGGCGTTGATGCCCAAGGACTTCATCTGGCGCAGCATGGGGCCGCCCACAGCATCCATGCCGCCAAAGAACACCACATCGGGGTTCTTGGCCTTGAGCGTGGTCAGGATGGCCATGAAATCGGAAGCCTTGTCGGTGGTGAACTCGTGTCCGACCACTTTGCCGCCTGCGGCAATCGCTGCTTTCTTGAACTCGTCGGCCACGCCCTGACCGTATGCGGTGCGGTCATCGATCACGGCAATCGATTTGCCCTTGAGGGTGTTGACGGCATAGCGGCCGAGCGTGCCGCCCAGGTGCACATCATCGGCCACCACCCGGAAAGCGGTCTTGAAACCGTTGCGGGTGTACTTGGGGTTGGTGGCAGACGGGGAAATCTGCGGGATGCCGGCGTCGCTGTAGATTTTGGAAGCCGGAATCGTGGTGCCGGAATTCAGGTGCCCGATCACGCCGTTGATCTTGGAGTCCACCAGTTTCTGCGCGGCAGCAGTGCCTTGCTTGGGATCGGCGGCATCATCTTCAGCCACCAGCTCGAACTTGACGGTCTGACCGCCAATCTTGACGCCTTTGGCGTTGAGCTCTTCAATGGCCATACGCGCACCATTCTCGTTGTCCTTGCCCAGGTGGGCAATGGCTCCACTGACGGGGCCGACGTGACCGATCTTGACAACCTGTTGCGCGGCGACCAGGCCACTGGCCAGAGAGAGGGCCGCAATGAGACTGAGTTGGAAAGTGGGTTTCATGAATACTCCGTTGAAACAAAACTGCCGAAGCAGACCAGACATTTACCTTACCCGAAATTCGAGCCAGGCCGTTCAGGGAATACCTGCAGGCCCCGCAGGCTTTGCGCCTTTGTCAACGCCGATTGCGTCCCGCCACATGCTCCCGCCAGTACGCTTGCGCGCTTTTCTGAACGATATCCCTGGCCATGCGCTCCATCTCAGGCTCAAGCGCCTGCAACCATTGGGCGACCAGCTGGCTGATCAGGGCCTTTTCCGTTGCGCGCGCATCCAGCGCCACCGCGATCCTTTCGGGCACGGGATAGAGTTGCTGGGACAGCGCCAGGAGCGGAATGTCGGCAGGAACGGATGAAGCCGGGTTCATGCCTGCCCACCCTGTGAGAGGTCGTGGCGAATCAGCTCGTGTCCGAGCCGGCTGTATTCGCGCCAGCGCTCTCGCCCCTGGGCACGATGCAGCTCATCGACACTGACCACGTCGATGATTCGCTCGAAGCCTTCAAAACCCGCAGGCACTGACTCGCCGAGGTTGACCAAGATCTGTCGGTCCCAGTCCTGCAGAGGGTGTTCGGCCAGCATAACCCGGGAGGCTGAGCGCACGGAAGGGCTGGCAGCCTGACCGCAGTGCGACAAAAAATCCAGCGGTGAGAAGGTCCAGAGGGCCTGATCCAGCTGGACCAGCGTGGTGCTGTGACCCACAACCTGGGCACGCAAGCCACGCGCATGAACCTTGCGCAACAGACGACAGGCATAGGGCACCAGCGCAGGCGCGTTGAAATGAAATTCAATGCGGGCCATGCGCAGCTTCAGCCTGTGGAGCGGGTTGTCCGGCCTGCGCCAGATGACGACTGGCGAGAGAGCAGGTACTCCAGCAACAGCGCCACAGGTCGTCCTGTGGCGCCCTTGTTGGCGCCGCTGCGCCAGGCGGTCCCCGCAATGTCCAGGTGCGCCCAGGGAAACTTCTGCGCAAAACGCTGCAGGAACTTGGCTGCCGTGACCGAACCAGCGGCCCGTCCGGCCACATTGGCAACGTCCGCAAAGCGGCTCTTGAGGCCTTCGGCATAGTCGTCATCGAGTGGCATGCGCCAGCACAGGTCGCCACTGGCTTCACCGGCTCGGATGAGTTCCTGGGCCAGCGCATCGTCCGGCGAAAACAATCCGCTGCGCACCGCCCCCAGCGCGATCACGCAGGCACCGGTCAATGTGGCGATGTCGATCACGGCGCTGGGTTTGTAGCGCTCGGCGTAGCTCAGGGCGTCACACAGCACCAGCCGGCCCTCGGCATCGGTGTTCAGAATCTCAATGGTCTGTCCACTCATGCTGGTCACAACATCACCCGGCTTGATCGCCTGGCCATCGGGCATGTTCTCTGTGGCCGGGATCAGGCCCACCACATGCAGATCGGGTTGCAGCCGGGCCAGCGCCTGGAATACTCCCAGGACACTGGCTGCACCACTCATGTCGAACTTCATCTCGTCCATTTCTGCAGCCGGCTTCATGGAAATGCCGCCGGTGTCGAAGGTGATGCCCTTGCCGACCAGCACCACTGGCGCCCCCCTGGACCGGGTCGGTTTGTATTCGAGCACGATGAAGCGCAGCGGCTCGACGGCCCCGCGGGACACAGCCAGGAAGGCACCCATGCCCAGACGCTCCACCTCGCGTGGACCCAGGACTTTACAGGCGATGCCGGGCTGCCTGGCCAGAGCGCGCGCCGCCTGGGCGAGATGCGAGGGTGTCCCGTGATTGGAAGGCCGGTTGGCCCACTCCTTGGCCAACTCGATGCCCTGCACCAGGGCCTCGGCGCGCTTGATCGCCGCAGCGTGCCTGGGCGTGACCGATGGCATACCGAACACGATCCGGAGCAGTTTTCGGGGTTGAGGCCTGGAGAGGGTGCTCTCGTACACATAGCTGGCATCGGCCAGTTCCGTGAGAAAAGCCTCCATGGCCTGCGGCGTCAACCCGTTGCCTGGCCAATAAACCAGCAAGCTCTTGATCGGTGCACCCCTGAGTGCGGTCCATGCCGAGCGTGCGGCCTTGCGCAGGTCTCTGGATTGCCCATGAGCACATGCGGCTGCGACCACATGGCGGGCCTTGATGCCGGCCATGCCGTAAGATTGCAGGATCGCACCGGATTCGTCCTTGAAATCACCCTGGCGACGTGCACTGGCGATCCAGTCCGCAAGCAGTCCTTGTTCACCGGTGTCCTGCGGGCAAAGCACCAGCATGGCATCGTACGAACCCTGTGCGGCCTGATTCAATGTGGTCTGGCGGATTTCAAATTTCATCGTCGGCATCGTCCTGTTTCTGCTCAATGTTATTCGATTCTTCACTGCGCAAGGACCTGGCGAGGAACTTCATGGCCACGGTGGTGGTCATCATGACCATCGTCATGACCATCATGCTCATCCGCACCCTGGGACAGGCCAGCCGCGGTTCTGTCAACCCTTCCGAAGTCCTTTTGATCATGGGTTTCAGCATGGTCAGCCAACTCACCACTGTGCTGGCGTTGAGTCTGTTCATTTCCATCATTGCAACCCTTTCGCGCATATACAGCGACAGCGAAATGGTCATCTGGCTGAGCAGCGGCCGGTCCACGGCGTCTTTTGTGCCGGTTCTGCTGCGCTTTGCCTGGCCGATACTGCTGGCAATCGCATTCCTGGCCCTGGTCGCATGGCCCTGGAGCAACCAGCAAATTCAGGATCTGCAGGCGCGCTACAACAAGCGCAACGATGTGGAGCGGGTGGCCCCGGGACGTTTTCAGGAATCGGCCGGTGGGCGACGGGTGTTTTTCATCGACAAGGACACCCCCGATCAGGCCACAGGCACCAATGTTTTCATTTCCAGTTCAGAGAATGACCTGGAGATCACCACCACCGCCCGGCAAGGCCGGATCGAATGGCTGGGCAAGGACCGCTTCCTGTCGCTGGACCACGGGGAACAGTGGCTCCATCAGCCCTCGACTGGCGAAACCCGCTGGACGCGTTTCGAGCACTATGACCTGCTGATCGACGAGTCGGCCACGCCCGACAGCGGGATTCAGGCCAGCCGCCAGATCGACACGCTCACGCTCCTGCGCGAGCCCACCCCTGTCCACCAGGGCGAGTTGTCCTGGCGACTGGGGCTCGGTATTTGTGCCTTCAATTTCACGCTGCTGGCCTTGCCCTTGTCGGCGGTCAACCCCCGTCGCGGGCGCAGCTACCAGTTTGCGCTGGCCCTGCTGGTGTTCGTTGTCTACTACAACCTGGTCAACATAGGACAGAACTCGATCGCCCATGGTCGTCACGGGTTGCTCCAATGGATGCTGATGCTGCATGGATCGGCAACCACCCTCACCCTGGCCTGGCTGTGGCTCAAAAACCGTCAGTGGTCCTGGCGCGACCTGCTCACCACACCCCGGAAACAGACAGCAAAATGAAAACCGTACGCCGTCTGCTTTACCGCGAAATCTTCATGGCCGTGGGCTTTGTCCTTCTCGGCTTTCTGGGGCTCTTTCTTTTCTTCGACATGGTCGAAGAGCTCCAGAACCTGACCCGGCTGTCTACCCAGGGCTACCGCATACAGCATGCCTTGTTGATGGTGAGCACAAAGATACCTGGCCATCTGTACGACCTCCTGCCCATTTCGGTTCTGATCGGCAGCATCTTCGTCATGGCCCGCTTGGCCCAAAGTTCCGAATTCACCATCCTGCGCTCTGGAGGCCTGGGGCCTGGACGGGCGCTGGGACTTCTGCTCAAGATGGGCTGGATTTTCGTGGTCCTGACCCTGCTGCTGGGTGACTATGTATCGCCCTGGGCGGAGCAGCAGGGGCTGCTGCTCAAAGCCAGGTTTCGCGGAGACCTGACCTCCGGTCAGACCGGCGCCTGGCTCAAGGAGCGGCAGGGCCAGGCACAGTATGCGATCAATGTACGCGCCATGAACAAGGACGCCCGCATGCGCCAGGTGCACATTCAGCGCTTTGGCGCCGATGGTGGCCTGCAGGCCAGCATGCGCGCGAAGGAAGCCGAGTTCGGCGAGCAAGCATGGCTGCTGCACGACGTCCAGGTCATGAGCATCCGCCAGCAGGGCGAGACGGTGACCATGCACAATGAAAAGCTGCCGACTTTGCGCTGGCCCACGCAGATCACGCTTGACATGGTCGGTGCGGCGTTGGTGAGCGCGGACCGCATGAAGATCTGGGACTTGGTGCTTTACACGCGTCACCTCAGCCAGAACAACCAGAACGCACAGCAGTACGAGATCGAACTCTGGCGCAAGGTGTTCTATCCCTTGAGCTGCCTGGTGATGCTGACCCTGGCCCTGCCCTTTGCCTACCTGCATTTCCGATCGGGCCAGATCGCAGGACATGTGTTCGGCGGGGTGATGGCCGGCATCAGCTTTTACCTGCTCAACAACGTTTTCAGCCACATTGGCAACCTGCGCAACTGGGAGCCCTGGATCACCTCTGCGGCACCCTCCCTCATTTACACCCTGATCTCTCTGGCCGCCTTCGGCTGGATGGTGCTCCGACGATGAACAAGCTGCCTGCCGCCGTGGTCCTGTTTGCACACGGCTCACGCGACCCCCAGTGGCGCGCCCCGATCGATGCCGTGGCCGACGAAATTCTGCGCCAGTCCCCACAGTCCACCGTTCGCTGCGCCTTTCTGGAACTGATGACACCCAGCCTGCACGATGCGGTGCAGGCACTGGTTCAGCAAGGCCACAACGCCATTCGTGTCGTGCCCATGTTTCTGGGCATAGGCCGACATGCCCGCGAAGACCTGCCCGCCCTCATCGGAGAGTTGCGCGAACGTCATCCCGGCCTGCATCTGGCACTGGAACCTGCCATTGGCGAGCAGCCCGAAATGACCCGCTGCATGGCCCGCATTGCGCTTGGGCAGACCACTTCCGATAAAACCTGAAGGCATAATTCGAGGCCTCCATATGGCCATTCGAATATGAATCTGCACCAGTTCCGCTTTGTTCAGGAGGCAGCCCGCCGCAACCTGAACCTCACCGAAGCCGCCAAGGCCCTGCACACCTCGCAGCCAGGCGTGTCCAAGGCCATCATTGAACTCGAAGAAGAGCTGGGCATCGAGATTTTTGCCCGGCATGGCAAGCGCCTCAAACGAATCACCGAACCCGGCCAGCATGTGCTCCAGAGCATCGAGGTGATCCTGCGCGAGGTGGGCAACCTGCGCAAGATCGGCGAGCAGTACAGCGCTCAGGACAGTGGCACCCTTTCGATCGCCACCACCCACACTCAGGCGCGCTATGTGTTGCCGGTGCCCGTGGCCAGGCTGCGCGAGAAATACCCCAAGGTCAACATCAGCCTGCACCAGGGCGCACCCGACCAGGTGGCGCAGATGCTGTTGCAGGATGTGGCCGAAATCGGCATCGCCACCGAATCACTCTCGGCCTACGAAGACCTCGTCACCCTGCCCTGCTACGAATGGCAGCACGTCCTGGTCCTGCCGCCGGACCATCCGCTGGCCGGCAAGCCGCGCCTGATGCTGGAGGACATTGCCCAATACCCGCTCATCACCTACCACCCCTCGTTCACCGGCCGCACCCGCATTGACAACGCTTTTGCTGCCCGCAAGCTGCAGCCCCGAATCGCACTTGAAGCCATCGACTCGGACGTGATCAAGACCTATGTTCGCCTTGGTCTTGGCGTTGGCATCGTGGCCGAAATGGCCGTCAAGGACGACCCTGTGCAAGACCTGTCGGTACGACCGCTGGGTGCTCTGCTGGGCATGAATGTCGCCCGTGTGGCCTTCAAGCGGGGGGCGTATCTGCGACACTTCGTCTACCAGTTTGCCGAACTGCTGAGCGACCGCCTCACGGCCTCTCTGGTGGCCAAGGCCATGGCAGGCCACATCAACGATTACGAACTCTGAAGCCCCATCGCGTCATGAATCCCCGTACGCCCGTTTTCCCTTCCAAAACGCCCAATATGGGCACAACCATCTTCACCGTCATGTCAGCCTTGGCCACCGAAACGGGGGCCGTGAACCTGGGACAAGGCTTTCCGGACTTCGCCTGTGACCCGGATCTGCTGGACCTGGTCAACGATGCCATGCGTGAGGGCCTGAACCAGTATCCACCCATGACCGGCGTGGCCCCGCTGCGCGAAGCCATGGCGGCCAAGATCGAAGCCCTGTATGGCCGCCGCTACGACCCGGTTAGTGAAATCACCGTCACGGCCGGCGCCACGCAGGCCATCCTCACGGCCATCCTGGCCATCGTGCACCCGGGTGACGAGGTTATCGTGCTCGAGCCCTGCTACGACAGCTATGTGCCCAACATCGAACTGGCCGGCGGCGTGGTGGTGCGGGTGCCGCTCACGCCGGGCACTTTCCGCCCCGACTTCGACAAAATCCAGGCCGCCATCACGCCCAGGACGCGCGCCATCCTGATCAACTCGCCGCACAACCCCAGCGGCATGGTCTGGACCCGCGAAGAGATGCTTCGGCTGCAGGAGATTCTGGACCCCACCGACGTGCTCCTGATCTCCGACGAGGTGTACGAGCACATGGTCTATGCACCGCTGCAACACTGGAGCGCGGCGCAGTTCGAGGGGCTGGCGGCACGCGCCTTCATCGTCTCGAGCTTTGGCAAGACTTACCATGTGACCGGCTGGAAAATCGGCACCGTGGCCGCGCCGGCAGCCCTGAGCGCCGAGTTCCGCAAGGTGCACCAGTTCAACGTATTCACTGTCAACACACCGATGCAGCACGGTCTGGCACGCTACATGGCCAACCCCAAGCCTTACCTGGAACTGCCGGCTTTCTATCAGAAGAAACGCGACCTGTTTCGCGAAGGACTGGCCCGAACCAAGTTCAGGCTGCTGCCCGGCCAAGGTACCTACTTCCAGTGCGTCGACATATCAGGGTTGTCGGTGCCTGAAAAAGACCTGGGTGAAGCCGAGTTCTGCAAGTGGCTCACCACCGAAATCGGCGTCGCCGCCATTCCGCTGTCAGCGTTCTACGGCAACGGTTTTGACCAGCAGGTGATCCGCTTTTGCTTTGCCAAGAAGGACGAAACCCTGAAACTCGCGTTGGAGCGGCTGGCCCGCCTGTGATCAGTCGTCTTCGGCGGCACTGATCTGCGGGAACAGCACCTCGGTGAAGCCAAAGCGCGAGAAGTCGCGCACCCGCATCGGGTAGAGCTTGCCGATCAGGTGGTCGCATTCGTGCTGCACCACGCGGGCGTGAAAACCGTCCACCGTGCGGTCAATCGGCTGGCCTTTTTCGTCGACGCCGGTGTAGCGGATGTGAGACCAGCGCGGCACCACGCCGCGCAGGCCGGGCACCGACAGGCAACCTTCCCAGTCCTCGTCTTCCTCGGGGCCCAATGGCGTGATGACCGGGTTGATCAGCACCGTGGGCGGCACCAGCGGCCGGTCAGGGTAGCGCGGGTTGCGCGCCGTGCTGCCAAAGATCACCAGCTGCAGGTTCACACCGATCTGCGGCGCGGCCAGCCCGGCGCCGTTGACCGCCGCCATGGTCTCGCGCATGTCGGCAATCAGCTGGTGCAGTTCGGGGGTGTCAAATGCGGTCACCGGTTCGGCCACGCGCAGCAGGCGGGCGTCGCCCATCTTGAGGATTTCACGCACGCTCATGGTCGCAGGCCTTCCAGCAGTTGCATCAAACCGGCCTCGTCGAGCACCGGCACGCCCAGCGCCTGGGCCTTCTCCAGTTTGCTGCCCGCATCAAGACCGGCCACCACGTAGCTGGTTTTCTTGCTGACTGAACCGGCCACCTTGGCACCCAGCGCTTCCAGTTTGTCCTTGGCTTCGTCCCGGCCCATGGTGGGCAGCGTGCCGGTCAGCACCACCGTCAGGCCGGCCAGCGGCATCTTGGTCGGGGCCAGCGCTTCGCCCTCGGGCCAGTGCACACCGGCCTCGCGCAGGGCCTGGACCACCTCGCGGTTGTGTGGCTGGGCAAAGAAGGTGTGCAGGCTGTGTGCCACGATCGGGCCGATGTCGGCCACCTGCAGCAGCGCGTCTTCGCTGGCGTCCATGATGGCCTGCAGCTGGCCAAAATGCCGCGCCAGCTCCTTGGCCGTGGCTTCGCCCACATGGCGGATGCCCAGCCCGAACAGGAAACGGGGCAAGGTGGTCTGTTTGGATTTTTCCAGCGCATCCAGCAGGTTCTGCGCCGACTTTTCGGCCATGCGGTCCATGCCGGCGAGGTCCTGCAGCTGCAGGCCGTACAGGTCGGCCAGTGTGCTGACGCGGCCCGAGTCCACCAGCTGGTCCACCAGCTTGTCGCCCAGACCTTCAATGTCCACCGCACGGCGCTGGGCATAGTGCAACAGGGCCTGCTTGCGCTGGGCCGGGCAGAACAGCCCGCCTGTGCAGCGGTAATCGGCCTCGCCCGCTTCGCGTTCGGCTTCGCTGCCACACACCGGGCAATGGCGCGGCATGGTGAAGATCTGGGCTTCGTGCAGGCGTTTTTCGGCAAC
>Ga0256339_1000004_pt1 | contig 26116 bp, 24 predicted proteins | sample AtltaT_5_FD_183806 | JGI IMG/M metagenome (GOLD analysis project Ga0256339, IMG submission 183806) | Metatranscriptome of freshwater microbial communities from Altamaha River, Georgia, United States - Atl_Colum_RepA_8h (Metagenome... | ecosystem: Environmental > Aquatic > Freshwater > River...
CCCGAACTGCTGCTGCCTGCCGGCACCCTGCAGCGCATGCGCGCCGCCTACGACTTTGGCGCCGACGCGGTGTACGCTGGCCAGCCGCGCTACAGCCTGCGTGCGCGCAACAACGAATTCAAGCTCGAACAGCTGGGCATCGGCATTGCCGAGGCGCACCAGCGCGGCAAAAAGTTTTTCGTCACCAGCAACCTGATCGCCCACAACGACAAACTGCGGACCTACCTGCGCGACCTGCAGCCCGTGGTGGAACTGCGGCCAGACGCCCTGATCATGGCCGACGCCGGCCTGATCATGCTGGTGCGCGAGCAGATGGAAAAGGGCCTCTGGCCCGAGGTGCCGATCCACCTGTCGGTGCAGGCCAACACCACCAACAGCGCCGCCGTGAAGTTCTGGCAAAAGCAGGGCGTGAGCCGCATCATCCTCAGCCGCGAGCTGAGCCTGGACGAGGTCGAAGCCATCCGCAACGATTGCCCGGACATCGAAATCGAGGTGTTCGTGCACGGTGCCTTGTGCATCGCCTACTCGGGCCGCTGCCTGCTGTCGGGCTACTTCAACCGCCGTGACCCGAACCAGGGTACCTGCACCAACGCCTGCCGCTGGGAATACAAGACCCACGGCGCCAGCACCGACACCGACACGGGTGAAGCCGTGCCGCTGCAACGTCTGGACGGCTTCAACTTCGCCAACGAAGACGAAGAAGCGGCCAGCAACTTCTCCACCTGCGGCGGCGGACAGCGCCACCCCGAGGCCGACAAGATCTGGCTGATCGAAGAGAAAGAGCGCCCGGGCGAACTGATGCCGATCATGGAAGACGAGCACGGCACTTACATCATGAACAGCAAGGACCTGCGTGCCGTGGAGTATGTGGACCGGCTGGCGCGCATCGGTGTGGATTCGCTCAAGATCGAAGGCCGCACCAAGAGCCACTACTACGTGGCCCGCACCGCGCAGGTGTACCGCCGCGCCATCGATGATGCTGTGGCTGGTCGCCCCTTCAACCCCGAACTGCTGCTCGAACTCGAAGGCCTGTCCAACCGCGGCTACACCACCGGCTTGCTCGAGCGCCGTCCGAGCCAGGACTACCAGAACTACATCACCGGCCACTCGGCCAGCTCCCGCAGCCAGTTCGTGGGCGAGGTACTGCAGGTGCGCGAAGACGGCTGGGCCCGCGTGGAAACCAAAAACCGCTTTGCCGTGGGCGACACGATCGAGATCATCCACCCCAGCGGCAACCGGCAGGTGCGCGTGCAACAGATGCAAAGCGCCGACGGCCACGCCATCGAAGTGGCCTCTGGAAATCCGGTGCAGGTCTGGATTCCGGTGGAAGGCCCTGCCGAAGGCGCGCTGATCGCACGCATGCTCTGAGCAAATGGCCGATGCCACTGCGCAAACCGATCACCACGACCATCGAGATCCACCCGCTGGCACCAGCTCAGCCACGGACGGGTGAGCCCTGCAACGGCTGCGGCGTGTGCTGTCTGGCTTTCCCCTGCCCCTTGGGCAGCGTTCTCTCACTCAGGCGCATGGGCCGCTGCAAGGCGCTGCGCTGGAGCGATATGGAAAACCGCTACCTGTGCGGCGCCATCAGCGACGCCCGCGGCGCCTTGCCCTGGGGCCTGAAGTGGCTGGCACCGCGCCTGTCACAACTGGCACGACGCTGGATCGCCAGCGGCATTGGCTGCGACACCAAGTCCACCTTCATCGACTGAGCACTCAGGGCGCCAACGTGGGGGGTCATTGGCCCGCCGCGGTTTCCAGATCCACCGCCCGCTGCACCGCTCTGTAGAACGCCTCCCGGGCCTCGGTGGCCTGGGGATCGCGTGCGCCTGCGGCCCAGTTGCTGTTGGTTACGATCACGAGCTGGCGCCTGGGGTCGATGAAGACACCCTGTCCAAAGATGCCTCGAGCGGTGTAGCTGCCATCGTCGTACGTCCACCATTGGTACCCATAGCCACGGCCTTTTTGCCCAATGTCTGCCTGCCGGGTGGTGGCTTGTTCCAGCCATCCTTCGGGCAAAAGAGACCGTCCCTGGTCACGGGCACCATCGAGTATGAAGAGGCCGAAACGGGCATAGTCCCTGGGGCTGGCCTGGATGCAACAGCCACTGATTTCTTGTCCGGTTTTGCTGAGCAACCACGTCGCCTGGTGCTCCATGCCGGCAGGAATCCAGATCTTTTCCTCCAGGTACTGCGCAAGCGTCTTGCCAGTGGCCTGACCCAGCAATATGCCCACCAGATTGGTTTCACCGGTGCTGTAGAGCCAGCGCTCTCCCGGAGGTGCCTGTCTGGGCAGCTGCCGCAGGTAACTGACGATGGCAGGGCTGCCATCTTCGGATTTGTGGTTGTTGAATCGGGCCACATCGGACTGCGGGTCACTGTAGTCTTCGTTCCAGCGCACACCCGATGTCATGGTCAGCAGCTGCCGCACACTGACCTGCTCGTAAGCCGACCCCTTCAGTTGCGGCAGATATTCTGTGACTTTGTCATCCAGGCTGCGGATGTAACCGTCGTGCACTGCAGCACCCACCAGGACCGACGTCAAGGACTTGGCCACCGAAAAGCTGGTCCAGCGACCAGAGGCATCAAAATCCAGTCCGTAACGCTCCAGACGCAATTGACCTTTGTGCAGCACCAGCAAAGCCGCGCTTCGCTGGGTAGCCACGTATGCGTCAAGGTCCATCGGCAAGGACAGCGGTGGACCCGACGGCAGTGGACGGGGAGTGTGGGCGGGTTCGATCACACGCCACTTGGCCAGGAGTGAGATGCGGTCCAGTGCCCGAAAAGCGGCATCGCGTTGGGGCACGCTCCAGAACAGCAAATCGCGGTTGGTGGGCACAGTTTTGAGCAGTCCACGCGTTTCCTTGTCCAGGCTTAACCAACCTGCTCCGAGCGCAACGCCTGCAGCCAGCAAAACGCCAGAGACGATTTTTTGATAACGCTTCATGGCATGTCTCCTCGAGGTCTGGCCAGGTTCTGCTTTGACAACGATTCTAGAGACGCTGCTCGCCTGGGGTGACACCTGGGCTACACGTCAGAAAAAAGCCCCGCCGGCTTGCGCAGGCGGGGCTGGAGGAAAGGCGTTTTCGGTGATTAAACCGTCACGCTCTTGGCGGTCTCTGCGTACTCTTCGATCTGGTCGAAGTTCATGTACTTGTAGACGTTGGCGGCATCCTTGTTGATGATGCCCACGGCTTCCTGGTACTCGGCCACGGTCGGAATGCGGCCGAGCTTGGAGCACACGGCGGCCAGTTCGGCGCTGGTCAGGAACACGTTGGTGTTCTTGCCCAGACGGTTCGGGAAGTTGCGGGTCGAAGTGGACACCACGGTCGCGCCTTCACGCACCTGCGCCTGGTTGCCCATGCAAAGCGAGCAGCCGGGCATTTCGGTGCGGGCACCGGCAGCGCCAAAGTTGGCGTAATGGCCTTCCTTGATCAACTCGCTCTCGTCCATCTTGGTCGGCGGGGCCACCCACAGCTTGACCGGGATGTCGCGCGCGCCACCAAGCACCTTGGACGCTGCACGGAAGTGACCGATGTTGGTCATGCACGAGCCGATGAATGCTTCATCGATTTGAGTACCGGCCACTTCACTCAGGAACTTGGCGTCGTCCGGATCGTTCGGGCAGCAGACGATCGGCTCCTTGATGTCGGCCAGATCGATCTCGATCACGGCGGCGTATTCAGCGTCCTTGTCGGCTTCGAGCAGCTGAGGCTTGGCCAGCCAGGCTTCCACGGCCTTGATGCGGCGTTCCAGCGTGCGCTTGTCCTGGTAACCGTCGGCAATCATGTTCTTCATCAGAACGATGTTCGACTTCAGGTACTCGGCCACCGGCTCTTTGTTGAGCTTGATGGTACAACCGGCAGCGGAGCGCTCGGCCGAAGCGTCGGACAGCTCAAATGCCTGTTCCACTTTCAGATCGGGCAGGCCCTCGATTTCGAGGATGCGGCCAGAGAAGATGTTCTTCTTGCCGGCCTTGGCCACCGTCAGCAGGCCCGCCTTGATGGCGTACAAGGGGATGGCGTGCACCAGGTCGCGCAGGGTCACGCCAGGCTGCATCTGGCCCTTGAAGCGCACCAGCACAGATTCGGGCATGTCCAGCGGCATCACGCCTGTGGCTGCGCCAAACGCCACCAGGCCGGAGCCGGCCGGGAAAGAGATACCGATGGGGAAGCGGGTGTGCGAGTCACCGCCGGTGCCCACAGTGTCGGGCAGCAGCAGGCGGTTGAGCCAGCTGTGGATCACGCCGTCGCCCGGGCGCAGGGACACACCGCCGCGGTTGCTGATGAAGGCCGGCAGTTCGCGATGGGTTTTCACATCCACTGGTTTCGGATAGGCGGCGGTGTGGCAGAAGGACTGCATCACCAGATCGGCCGAGAAGCCCAGGCAGGCCAGATCCTTGAGCTCATCGCGGGTCATCGGGCCGGTGGTGTCTTGCGAACCCACGGTGGTCATCTTCGGCTCGCAGTAGGTTCCGGGGCGCACGCCCTGACCTTCGGGCAGACCGCAGGCGCGACCAACCATCTTCTGGGCCAGGGTGAAGCCCTTGCCCGTGTCCTTGGGGGCCACAGGCAGACGGAAGACCGTTGATGCCGGCAAACCCAGAAACTCACGGGCCTTGCCGGTCAGGCTGCGACCGATGATCAGGTTGATGCGGCCGCCGGCACGCACTTCGTCGAACAGCACGTCGCTCTTGAGCTGGAACTCGGCCACAGTGGAGCCACTTTTGGTGATCTTGCCGTCGTAAGGCAGCACTTCGATCACATCGCCCATTTCCAGCTTGCTCACGTCCACTTCAATAGGCAAAGCACCAGAGTCTTCCTGCGTGTTGTAGAAAATCGGCGCGATCTTGCCGCCCAGCGTCACGCCGCCAAAGCGCTTGTTGGGCACGAATGGAATGTCCTGTCCGGTCGCCCAGATCACGCTGTTGGTGGCCGACTTGCGGCTGGAGCCGGTGCCCACCACGTCACCCACGTACGCGACCAGGTGGCCTTTTTTCTTGAGGTCTTCAATGAACTGGATCGGGCCGCGCTTGCCGTCCTCTTCGGGCTTGAAGGCCGCGTCGGGACGGGTGTTCTTGAGCATGGCCAAGTAGTGCATCGGGATGTCCGGGCGGCTCCAGGCGTCGGGCGCGGGCGACAGGTCGTCGGTGTTGGTCTCGCCGGGCACCTTGAACACGGTCACGGTGATGCTCTTGGGCACTTCGGGGCGGGTGGTGAACCACTCGGCGTCGGCCCAGCTCTGCATGACTTCCTTGGCCTTGGCGTTGCCGGCCTTGCACTTCTCGGCCACATCGTGGAAGGCGTCGAACATCAGCAGGGTTTTCTTCAGACCCTCGGCGGCGACAGCTGCGACCTCGGCGTCGTCCAACAGGTCGATCAGGGGCTTGACGTTGTAGCCACCCACCATGGTGCCCAGCAGCTCGGTGGCCTTGGCCTTGGAGACCAGGGCCACAGCGATGTCGCCGTGCGCCACAGCGGCCAGGAAGCTGGCCTTGACCTTGGCGGCGTCGTCTACGCCCGGGGGCACGCGGTGGGTCAGCAGGTCCAGCAGAAAAGCGTCTTCCCCTGCGGGCGGGTTCTTGATCAGCTCAATCAGCTCGGCCACCTGTTTGGCATCGAGCGGCAGCGGCGGGATACCGAGGGCCGCGCGTTCGGCGACATGGTCACGGTAGGCTTTCAACATGGTCTTTTCTCCTGTCTAACAAAATCAAGGGGTCATCGCCCTGTGTTGACTTCAATCAACGGCGGGGGCGGGTTGTTTTTCATCTCTTCGGCAAAGGCCACCTGTTCGGGGTGGGCGCATTCGTCGGCCAGGCGCTGGCCTTTCTTCTGGTCCATCAGCATCGACTTGTTGGCCAGCTGCAGCCATACGGCACCGGCCTGTTTGTCTTCGAGGCGAATGGCGCCAGTACTGGTAGCCACCGGGTGCATGCGGTAGTGGAAACCCTTACCCTGGACATTGAAATACCCGGGCTGCTGGTGATCCGGCTCCACCCGGACAGCAGCACCCAGCTCGCAAGGCAGACGACCGTGGTGCACACGCTGGGCGATCGACAGCTCCTCCTGCCCCAGAGGCGCCTCGGCAACTGGCTTGGCCGTTCTGGAGACCGGCTTGTTCGAGGCAGACGGTGACTTCTTGACCGTGGCATGTTGCGCAGCCGGCTTGGGAGCGGCGACTTTCTGGCGGCTTTCTGGCTGAGCCAGGACGCTGCTGGTCAGGATCGCCAGGCCCATGATGGTCATTGTTTTACGCATGCCGGTCTCCTCGGATGGATGGTGAACTGCACATCATGAAGCCCTGCCGGCCGTTTGACCAGAAGGGGCGAAAAACAACTGTATCTCTTTGGGCAGACAACGCCCCGTCTGGTGGGCACGCTCAAGCACTTGCCAGAAAAAGCGGTAGCTGGCGCGGTCGTGCAACTGGCCTGCGTGGCTGATGGGCGCCCATTGGACGGCATGGGCCGCCGCAATGATCTGGCTGGCACGCTCGATCTCGGCTTCGGTCGGGGCCATGGCCTCGAGGATCGGCCGGATCTGCGACGGGTGGATGCTCCACATGCGGGTGTAACCGAATTCTCGCGCGGCTTTGAGCGCAGCACTGCGCATGGCTTGCACATCGCTGAATTCCGTGACCACGCAATGCGAAGGCACCTTGCCGTAGGCATGGCAGGCGCTGGCGATCTCCAGCTTGGCTCGGACCACCAGCGGGTGCAGAAACTGCCCCTGGGCACCCATGCCGTCGGAAGGAATGGCTCCAGCATGGGCCGATACGAAATCCATCAGGCCGAAACTGAGCGACTGCACCCTGGGGTGGGCGGCAATGTCAAAAGCGCGGTGCACTGCAGCAGGCGACTCGATCAGTACCTGCAACGGCAGGGCGTGGGCGCCAGCGGCATCGAGCGCAGCCACCGCGCGCTCAACGTCCTGCACCGATTCCACCTTGGGCACCATGATGTGCACCAGGCGGTGACCGGCACGGCCCGCAATGTGGGCCATGTCGGCATCAAAAGAGGGGTGGTCCACCGGATGGACCCGCACCGCGACACGGGCGTCGGGTGATGCTGCGAGCGCCAGCTCGGTGACCAACGCGGCATGTTCCGCCTCGCCGCCCACCGGGGCGCCATCCTCGCAATCGAGGGTGACGTCGAAGACGCAGGTGCCGTATTCCTGCGTCATCTCGGCCTGCAGCTGCAGGCTTTTGCGCATCCGCAACTCGACGCCACTGTAATGGTCACAGGCCGGCAGCTGCACGCTGCCGGCCTGTGCGTCCATCAGGACATCGCGCGGATGCAGGGACACGTCAGCCGCCCGATCAGAGCAGGTGGGCCACGCCGGCTTGCTCGTCGGTCAGTTCCTTGAGCGTCTTGTCGATGCACTGCTGACTGAAAGCGTCGATGTCCAGGCCTTCAACGACCTTGTACTCACCGTTTTCGCAGGTGACCGGGAAACCGAACATCACATCCTTGGGGATGCCGTACCAACCTTGCGAGGGAATGCCCATGGTGACCCAGGCGCCGTTGGTGCCCAGAGCCCAGTCACGCATGTGGTCGATGGCGGCGTTGGCAGCCGAAGCGGCCGAAGACAGGCCACGGGCTTCAATGATGGCAGCGCCGCGCTTGCCCACGGTGGGCAGGAACACGGTTTCGTTCCAGACCTGGTCGTTGATCATGGTCTTGACCGATTCGCCGTTGATGGTGGCGAAGCGGTAGTCAGCGTACATGGTCGGCGAGTGGTTGCCCCAGACGCACAGCTTCTGGATGTCCTTGACAGCCTTGCCGGTCTTGGCCGCGATCTGGCTGGCAGCGCGGTTGTGGTCCAGGCGCAGCATGGCGGTGAAGTTCTTGGCCGGCAGATCAGGGGCCGACTTCATGGCGATGTAGGCATTGGTGTTGGCGGGGTTGCCGACCACCAGCACCTTGACGTTGCGCGAAGCCACGGCGTTGAGGGCCTTGCCCTGGGCGGTGAAGATCTGGGCGTTGGCGGCCAGCAGGTCGGCACGCTCCATGCCGGGACCACGAGGACGGGCACCCACCAGCAAAGCGTAGTCGGTGTCCTTGAAGGCGGTCATGGCGTCGGAGTGGGCTTCCATGCCGGCCAGCAGCGGGAAAGCGCAGTCTTCGAGCTCCATCATCACGCCCTTGAGGGCTTTCTGGGCCTTCTCGTCGGGGATCTCCAGCAGTTGCAGGATGACAGGCTGGTCCTTGCCCAGCATTTCGCCAGAGGCGATGCGGAACAGCAGGGCGTAACCAATTTGACCTGCAGCGCCGGTGACGGCCACGCGGACGGGCTTCTTGCTCATTGAAAACTCCAGAAAGTGGGTGATGACGGGAATGGAAACAACCTGCAAGTGTACCCGCGAAAACCCTGAAGGGTCAATTTGTCTTATGTCTTATATAAGATATGATCCGACACCTGACACGGCCCTGACCAGGCACCCTGCCAACCCCTGATAAAGCGCATCCAAGACGATGGAGACAAGCACCACGGACATGAACACGCCCGCCCCGGCCTTCAGTCCGCTGTACCAGCAGATCAAGGGCCTGATCCTGCAGAGCCTGCAATCGGGCGAATGGAAACCGGGCGAGGCCATCCCCAGCGAGATCGAGCTGGCCGGGCGCTATCGCGTCAGCCAGGGTACGGTGCGCAAGGCCATAGACGAACTCGCCAGCGACAACCTGCTGGTGCGCCGCCAGGGCAAGGGCACTTTTGTAGCCACCCATGCCGAACACCACACCCAGTACCGCTTCCTCAAGCTGGTGCCCGACAACGGCGATGTGGCCAGCGAGGGCCCCGCGCAGCGGCGCATCGTCGACTGCAAGCGCCTGCGCGCCAATGCCGAAATCGCGCGCGCACTGGCCCTGCGTTCGGGCGATACCGTGCTGCAGGTGCGCCGCGTGCTGTCCTTCGCCGGCGTACCCACCATTCTCGAAGACCTCTGGCTGCCCGGCGGCCCCTTCAAGGGCCTGACGGCCGAACGGCTGGGCGAGTACCAGGGCACGATGTATGCCCTGTTTGAAACCGAATTTGGGGTGCGCATGGTCCGCGCCGATGAAAAAATCCGTGCCGTGCTGCCCGACCACAGCCAGCAAACCCTGCTGGCTGTCCCGTCAGGTACACCGCTGCTGAGTGTCGAACGGGTGGCCTACACCTACAACGATACCCCCATGGAACTGCGCCGCGGCCTCTACCGCACCGACAGCCACCACTACCACAACGTCCTGGGATGATGCGATTCAACCGCACCAAAATCGTGCCAAGACAGCGGACTCCCCAGGCGCCGAACGATCGACCTGCAATGCTCATGTCAGATTGCTGCGTTGCAATAGAATGCTGCGGTTTGTCACCCAAAAATTACAAACCCGTTACCAACGAGAAAGTACCCTCATGACTGAACTCGCCAAAAAGCGGCCTGAATTCCGCAACATCAACGCCCTGAGCGATCTGCCCACCTACCGGCTGCCGGCGGCCGGCTGGGTGTCCATCCTGCACCGCATCAGCGGTGTGCTGATGTTTCTGCTGCTGCCCCTGATCATCTGGATGTTCGACAATTCGATCAGCTCGGAGATCTCGTTTGCCAAGTTCTCCGCCGCTTTCAACATCGGCCTGGGCTTTGTGCCCGGCTGGTTCATGAAGCTCGTGGCCCTGGCCCTGATCTGGGCCTACCTGCACCACTTCATTGCCGGCCTGCGCCACTTGTACATGGACATGTGCCATGCCGTGAGCAAGGAATTCGGCAAGTCGTCTGCCATCGTCACCCTGGTCCTGAGCCTGGGCCTGACGGCTGTGCTGGGCGCCAAGCTGTTCGGCCTGTACTGATCTACCACAAGGAGCAAACAAACATGTCCGTCAACTACGGCTCCAAGCGCACCGTCGTCGGTGCAGGTTATGGCTTCCGCGACTGGCTGGCCCAGCGCGTCACCGGCGCCCTGATGGCGCTGTTCACCGTGGTGCTGCTGGCCCAGGTGATCTTCAGCTCTGGCCCCATCGGCTACGAACAATGGGCAGGCATCTTCGCCAGCCAGTGGATGAAGTTCCTGACTTTCGCCGTGATCGTGGCCCTGCTGTGGCACGTCTGGGTGGGCATTCGCGACATCTGGATGGATTACATCAAGCCCGTGGGCGTGCGCCTGGTGCTGCACGTCTTCGCCATCGTCTGGCTGACCGGCTGTGCCGGCTGGGCCGTTCAAGTCCTGTGGCGCCTTTGATCCTCCCGATCCGCGCAGACCTCTGAAACAAGATTCAAGACCATGAGCTATACCAAAGACCAAATCACCACCCGCAAGTTCGACGTCGTCATCGTCGGCGCCGGTGGTTCGGGCATGCGTGCCTCCCTGCAACTGGCCCGTGCCGGCCTGAACGTGGCCGTACTGTCCAAAGTGTTCCCCACCCGCTCGCACACCGTAGCGGCACAAGGCGGCATTGGCGCCTCGCTGGGCAACATGTCCGACGACAACTGGCATTACCACTTCTACGACACCATCAAGGGCTCCGACTGGCTTGGCGACCAAGATGCCATCGAATTCATGTGCCGCGAAGCGCCCAAGGTCGTGTACGACCTGGAGCACATGGGCATGCCGTTTGACCGCAACCCCGACGGCACCATTTACCAGCGCCCGTTCGGTGGCCACACCGCCAACTACGGTGAAAAGCCGGTGCAACGCGCCTGCGCCGCGGCCGACCGTACCGGCCACGCCATGCTGCACACCCTGTACCAGCAGAACGTCGCAGCTCGCACCACTTTCTTCGTCGAATGGATGGCCCTGGACCTGATCCGCGACGCCGAAGGCGATGTGGTCGGCGTGACCGCGCTCGAGATGGAAACCGGCGATCTTCACATCCTGCACGCCAAGACCGTGCTGCTGGCCACCGGCGGTGCCGGCCGCATCTACCAGGCTTCGACCAACGCCTTCATCAACACCGGTGATGGCCTGGGCATGGCGGCGCGTGCCGGCATCCCGCTCGAAGACATGGAGTTCTGGCAGTTCCACCCCACCGGCGTGGCCGGCGCGGGCGTGCTGCTGACCGAAGGCTGCCGCGGCGAAGGCGCCATTTTGCTCAACAGCAATGGCGAACGCTTCATGGAGCGCTATGCGCCCACCCTCAAAGACCTGGCCCCGCGTGACTTCGTCTCGCGCTCGATGGACCAGGAAATCAAGGAAGGCCGTGGCTGCGGCCCCAACAAGGACTACGTGCTGCTCAAGCTTGACCACCTGGGCGCCGAGACCATCCACAAGCGCCTGCCTTCGGTGTACGAAATTGGCGTCAACTTCGCCAACGTCGACATCACCCGCGAGCCCATTCCCGTGGTGCCCACCATCCACTACCAGATGGGTGGCATCCCGACCAACATCAACGGCCAGGTCGTCACCCAGACCTCTACCGACCACAATGCTGTGGTCAACGGCCTCTACGCGGTGGGCGAGTGCTCCTGCGTGTCGGTGCACGGTGCCAACCGCCTGGGCACCAACTCTCTGCTGGACCTGCTGGTCTTCGGCCGCGCAGCCGGCAACCACATTGTCGAATTCGCTTCACGCACCAAGTCGCACAAGCCGCTGCCGGCCGATGCCGCCGACTACACCCTGGCCCGTCTGAACAAGCTCGAAGGCCGCAACGGCGAATACGCCCAGGACGTGGCCAATGACATGCGTTCAACCATGCAGCAACACGCCGGCGTGTTCCGCACCCAGGCCAGCATGAACGAAGGCGTGCAGAAAATCGCGGCCATCCGCGAGCGTGTCAATGCCATCGGCCTCAAGGACACCTCCAAGGTGTTCAACACCGCCCGCATCGAGGCGCTGGAAGTCGAGAACCTGATCGAAGCTGCCCAAGCCACCATGGTCTCGGCTGCTGCACGCAAGGAGTGCCGTGGCGCCCACACTGTGAGCGACTACGAGCGTCCCGCCGACGACGCTGTGGCTCCGCTGGGCCGCGATGACGCCAACTGGATGAAACACACCCTTTGGCACAGCACCAGCAACAGCCTGACCTACAAGCCGGTCAAGCTCAAGCCCCTGACCGTCGACAGCGTGCCACCCAAGGTCCGCACGTTCTAAGCCCATTCGATCCGAGGAATTCACCATGAAACGCACCTTCCAGATCTACCGCTACGACCCGGACAAGGACGCCAAGCCCTACATGCAGACCATCGAGGTCGAACTCGACGGCAACGAGCGCATGCTGCTGGACGCCCTGATGAAGCTCAAGGCCCAGGACCCGACCATCTCCTTCCGCCGCTCCTGCCGCGAAGGGGTGTGCGGTTCGGACGCCATGAACATCAATGGAAAGAACGGCCTGGCCTGCCTGACCAACATGAACACGCTCAAGGGCACCATCGTGCTCAAGCCGCTGCCTGGTCTGCCAGTGGTGCGTGATCTGATCGTGGACATGACCCAATTCTTCAAGCAGTACCACTCGATCAAGCCGTACCTGATCAACAGCACCATCCCGCCCGAGACCGAGCGCCTGCAAAGCCCGGAAGAGCGTGAAGAGCTCAACGGCCTGTACGAGTGCATCCTGTGCGCCAGCTGCTCGACCAGCTGCCCCAGCTTCTGGTGGAACCCCGACAAGTTCGTCGGTCCGGCCGGCCTGCTGCAGGCCTACCGCTTCATCGCCGACAGCCGCGACCAGGCCACCAATGAACGACTGGACAACCTGGAAGACCCCTACCGCCTGTTCCGTTGCCACACCATCATGAACTGCGTGGACGTTTGCCCCAAAGGTCTGAACCCCACCAAGGCGATCGGCAAGATCAAGGAACTGATGGTCCGTCGCGCTGTCTGATGACCGTCCTGCCCATGCCCGAAGACGCGTCGCTGGTCGGCGCGGACCGCCATGCTCCCTTGAGCGAACGGTCCCTGAGCAAGCTGCGCTGGCGATGCCGGCGCGGTCTTCTCGAAAACGATCTTTTCATTGAACGCTTCTTCAACCGGCATGAATCTCGCTTGACGGTAGGCCAGGCCCGCGGCATGTATGTGCTGATGGACCTGTCCGACAACGATCTCATGGACTTGCTGCTGCGCCGTAAGGAGTTGCAGCCCGAGATCGGCACCGAGGAGGTGCGTGAAGTCCTGGACCTGCTTCGAGCCTGACCCGAAACGGGTCAATACCGGAATTTTTGAGGAAACCCACCATGAAACTCGCCGACAACAAAGCCACCCTGTCGTTCAGCAACGGCGCACCCAGCGTTGAGATGCCCGTCTACTCGGGCAGCATCGGTCCGGACGTGATCGACATCCGCAAGCTGTACGCACAGACCGGCATGTTCACCTACGACCCGGGTTTCCTCTCAACCGCCTCCTGCCAGTCCGCCATCACTTACATCGACGGTGACAAGGGTGAGCTGCTCTACCGCGGCTATCCCATCGAGCAGCTGGCCAACAAAGTCGACTACCTCGACACCTGCTACCTGCTGCTCAACGGCGACCTGCCTGACGCCAAACAGAGCAGCGACTTCCACAAGCTCGTGAACCAGCACACCATGGTCAACGAGCAAATGCAGTTCTTCCTGCGCGGTTTCCGCCGCGATGCCCACCCCATGGCCGTGCTGACCGGTCTGGTGGGTGCCATGTCGGCCTTCTACCACGACAGCACCGACATCAACAACCCGGAGCACCGCCACATCGCCGCCATCCGCCTGATCGCCAAGATGCCCACGCTGGTGGCCATGGCTTACAAATACGGTGTCGGCCAACCCTACATGTACCCGCGCAACGACCTGTCGTATGCCGGCAACTTCCTGCGCATGATGTTCGGCACCCCCTGCGAGGACTACAAAGTCAGCCCGGTACTCGAGCGCGCGATGGACCGCATCTTCATCCTGCACGCTGACCACGAGCAGAACGCCTCCACCTCCACCGTGCGCCTGTGCGGCTCGTCGGGCACGAACCCGTTTGCCGCCATCGCCGCGGGTGTGGCCTGCCTCTGGGGCCCCTCGCACGGCGGCGCCAACGAAGCCTGCCTGAACATGCTCGAAGACATCCAGAAGATGGGTGGCGTGGCCAAGGTCGGCGAGTTCATGAACCAGGTGAAGGACAAAAACTCCGGTGTCAAGCTGATGGGTTTCGGTCACCGCGTCTACAAGAACTACGACCCGCGCGCCAAGCTGATGCAGGAAACCTGCAACGAGGTGCTGGCCGAGCTGGGCCTGGAGAACGACCCGCTCTTCAAGCTGGCCAAGGAACTGGAAAAGATCGCCCTGGAAGACGACTACTTCGTGCAGCGCAAGCTCTACCCGAACGTGGACTTCTACTCCGGTATCGTGCAGCGCGCCATTGGCATTCCGGTCAGCCTGTTCACCGGCATTTTCGCCCTGGCCCGCACCGTGGGCTGGATCGCCCAGCTCAACGAAATGCTGGCCGACCCCGAGTACAAGATCGGCCGCCCGCGCCAACTCTTCACCGGCTCGCCCCGTCGCGACGTCAAGTAAGCGACCATTCGCTCTTGCAAACCCGCCATCCGGCGGGTTTTGCTTTTCATGGCTCGAATTCCCGGCAACGCAGGTCAGGCGGCTGCCCAGGGCATGGCCGCCTGACCGGACTCCACCCTGCGCATAAAATGGCAAGCTTGCATTGAAGGACAAGCCCCCCATGGCCCGCACGCTCTACGACAAGATCTGGGACGAACACACCGTCCACACCGAAGAAGACGGCACCACCGTCCTCTACATCGACCGCCACCTGGTGCATGAAGTCACCAGCCCGCAGGCCTTTGAAGGCATCCGCCAGGCTGGTCGCAAGGTCTGGCGCGTCAGTTCCATCGTCGCCACCGCCGACCACAACACTCCCACCACTGGCTGGGAACTGGGCTACGACGGCATCACCGACCCGATCAGCAAGGAACAGGTCACCACGCTGGACGCCAACATCGCCGAATTCGGCTCGGCCGCCTTTTTCCCCTTCCTGTCCAAGCGCCAGGGCATCGTGCACGTCATCGGCCCGGAAAACGGCGCCACCCTGCCCGGCATGACCGTGGTCTGCGGTGACTCGCACACCTCCACCCATGGCGCCTTTGGCGCTCTGGCCCATGGCATCGGCACCTCCGAGGTCGAGCACGTCATGGCCACCCAGACCCTGCTGGCCAAGAAGGCCAAAAACATGCTGATCAAGGTTGAAGGCCAGGTGGCCCGGGGCGTGACCGCCAAGGACATCGTGCTGGCCATCATCGGCAAGATCGGCACCGCCGGCGGCACCGGCTACACCATCGAATTTGCTGGCTCAGCCATCCGCGCCCTGTCCATGGAAGGCCGCATGACCGTTTGCAACATGGCGATCGAAGGCGGTGCCCGCGCCGGGCTCGTGGCCGTCGATGACAAGACCATCGAATACGTGAAAGGCCGTCTGCTCTCGCCCACTGGCGTGGAATGGGACCAGGCCGTCGCCTACTGGAAGACCCTGCACTCCGACGCCGATGCGAAGTTTGACGCCGTGGTCGAACTGGACGCCACGCAGATCGTGCCGCAAGTCACCTGGGGCACCTCGCCCGAGATGGTGCTGGGCATCGACGGCACGGTGCCCGACCCGGACAAGGAAAAGGACGAGGTCAAGCGCAGCGCCATCGAACGTGCCCTGACTTACATGGCACTGCAACCTGGCAAAGCCATGAGCGACGTCACCATCGACAAGGTCTTCATCGGTTCTTGCACCAACAGCCGCATCGAAGACATGCGCGAGGCTGCCGCGGTGGTCAAGAAGCTCGGCCAGAAAGTGGCGCGCAACGTCAAGCTGGCCATGGTCGTGCCCGGCTCCGGCCTGGTCAAAGAACAGGCCGAACGTGAAGGTCTGGACCAGATCTTCAAGGCCGCCGGCTTCGAGTGGCGCGAGCCCGGCTGCTCCATGTGCCTGGCCATGAACGCCGACCGCCTGGAGCCCGGCGAGCGCTGCGCCTCCACCAGCAACCGGAACTTCGAAGGCCGTCAGGGCGCCGGTGGCCGCACCCACTTGGTGTCACCCGCCATGGCCGCTGCCGCCGCCATCCACGGTCACTTCGTGGATGTACGCAAATTCGCCTGAACCCGAGGAGCCCCGCCATGAACACGATCATCCGCTTCAGCCTCATCGCCACCGTTTTGCTGGCAATTTCCGCTTGCAACACTGTGCGCGGCATTGGGCAGGACATCGAAAAAGCCGGCTCCATCATCGAGAAATCGGCGAAATAAGCCGGCAGGACCCCGCATCATGCAGAAATTCACCCTCCACAAAGGCCTGGTGGCCCCGATGGACCGCGCCAACGTGGACACCGACGCCATCATTCCCAAGCAATTCCTCAAGTCGATCCGCAAGACCGGCTTCGGCCCCAACCTGTTTGACGAATGGCGCTACCTTGACAAAGGCGAGCCCGGCGTGCCCGAGTCGGCCCGCAAGCCCAACCCGGACTTCGTGCTCAACCAGCCGCGTTACAAAGGCGCCAGCATCCTGTTGACTCGCAAGAACTTCGGCTGCGGCTCCAGCCGCGAGCATGCGCCCTGGGCCATCGACCAGTACGGTTTCCGTGCCGTGATCGCCCCCAGCTTTGCCGACATCTTCTTCAACAACTGCTTCAAGAACGGCCTGCTGCCCATCGTGCTGCCCGAGTCCACCGTGGACATGCTGTTCAACGAAGTGGCCGCCTTCCCGGGCTACGAGCTCACCATCGACCTCGAGCGCCAGGTCATTGTGCGTCCGCAAGGTGAAGAAATCCCCTTCGAGGTGAATGCCTTCCGCAAGTACTGCCTGCTCAACGGCTTTGACGACATCGGCCTGACACTGCGCCACGCCGACAAGATCAAGGCGTTTGAGGCAGAACGCCTGGCCACCAAACCCTGGTTGGCCCACACCGCTCAATAAAGAAGAAGACCCATGAAAATCGCAGTCCTCCCCGGTGATGGCATCGGCACCGAAATCGTTGAACAGGCCGTCAAGGTCCTCCAGGCCCTCGACCTGAAATTCGAGATGGAAACCGCCCTGGTGGGCGGCGCCGCTTACGACGCGCACGGTCACCCCCTGCCCGAAGCCACCCTCCAGCTGGCCAAAGACGCTGACGCGGTGCTGTTCGGCGCCGTGGGCGACTGGAAATACGACAAGCTCGACCGCCCGCTGCGTCCCGAACAGGCCATCCTGGGCCTGCGCAAGAACCTGGGTCTGTTTGCCAACTTCCGTCCCGCCATCTGCTACGAGCAGTTGGTGGGCGCCTCCAGCCTCAAGCCCGAGCTGATCGCGGGGCTGGACATCCTGATCATCCGTGAGCTGACCGGTGACATCTACTTTGGCCAGCCGCGCGGCCGCCGCTTAGCCACCGACGGCCACTTCCCCGGTGCAGAGGAAGCGTTTGACACCATGCGCTATTCCAAGCCAGAGATCGAGCGCATCGCGCATGTGGCCTTCCAGGCCGCCCGCAAGCGCAACAAAAAGGTCACCAGTGTGGACAAGGCCAATGTGCTCGAAACCTTCCAGTTCTGGAAAGATGTGGTCACCGAAGTGCATGCCCAGTACCCCGACGTGACGCTGGAGCACATGTATGTGGACAACGCCGCCATGCAACTGGTCAAGGCCCCCAAGGCTTTCGACGTGGTGGTGACCGGCAACATGTTCGGCGACATCCTGTCCGACGAGGCCTCGATGCTCACGGGGTCCATCGGCATGCTGCCTTCGGCCAGCCTGAACACGAAAAACCAGGGTCTGTACGAGCCCAGCCATGGCAGCGCCCCCGACATCGCCGGCAAGGGCGTGGCCAATCCGTTGGCCACGATCCTGAGCGCCGCCATGATGCTGCGCTTCTCGCTCAACCAGGCGCAAGCGGCTGACCGCATCGAGACGGCCGTGAAAAAGGTGCTTGCTCAGGGCCTGCGCACCCCAGACATCTACAGCGAAGGCACGACCAAGGTCGGTACAGTGCAGATGGGCGATGCGGTGGTCAAGGCCCTTGGCTGAGTCCTTGTGCACATCCCACGAAAAGCGCCTTCGGTCGCTTTTTTCTTGCAGGACATGTGCAGACGCACGTGTCGTAAGGCCCATCCAAGCCTGTCCGGTACAATCGGGTCCCATGTTTGTCACCTGCCCGTTCTCCACGAACCTTGCTGTCACCGCCACGGTGGCCGCTGGCATGTGCGCAATCTCCACCAAAACCACGACCATTAAGGGCTGATCCGGCCTGGTTCGTCGTGCGCCCTCCCCGGCCAGACGAGCCGGGCGAACAGTCAACGGTCAAGTCGTGTAGGCACTGTTTCACTTATGAAAGGGCGATGAAATGAGCAAGTTGGTAGGTTTGGTCGGCTGGCGAGGCATGGTCGGCTCGGTTCTGATGGACCGCATGATTCAGGAAAATGACTTTGACCTGATCGAGCCGGTGTTCTTCTCCACTTCCAACACGGGTGGCAAGGCCCCGGCGATGGCCAAGAACGAAACCACGCTACAGGACGCCAACAACATTGATGCCCTGAAAAAGTGCGACATCATCATCACCTGCCAGGGCGGTGACTACACCAAAGAGGTCTACCCCAAGCTGCGTGCTGCCGGCTGGAACGGCCACTGGATCGACGCGGCCTCGAGCCTGCGCATGGCCGACGACGCCGTCATCATTCTCGACCCGGTCAACCGCCACGTGATCGACAGCGCCTTGGCCAAGGGCGGCAGGAACTGGATCGGCGGCAACTGCACCGTGAGCCTGATGCTCATGGGCCTGGGCGGCCTGTTCCAGCACAACCTGGTCGAGTGGGTTTCGGCCATGACCTACCAGGCCGCTTCAGGTGCCGGTGCGCAGAACATGCGGGAGCTGCTCTCGCAAATGGGCGCCCTGCACGACGCCGTCAAGGCCGAGCTGGCCGACCCGGCCTCGGCCATCCTCGACATCGACCGCAAGGTGGCCGCCACCATGCGCGATGCGTCTTTCCCGACCAAGAACTTCCGCAACACCGCGCTGGCTGGCAGCCTGATCCCCTGGATCGACGTGCCCGTCGAGCACGGCCAGAGCAAGGAAGAATGGAAGGGCGGCGCCGAGTGCAACAAGATCCTGAGCAACCCGGCTTTCCGCAGCGCTGGCAGCATCCCGATCGACGGCCTGTGCGTGCGCATCGGCGCCATGCGCTGCCACAGCCAGGGCCTGACCATCAAGCTCAAGAAGGATGTACCGCTGGACGAGGTGACCGACATCATTGCCAAGGCCAACGCCTGGGTGAAGGTCGTGCCCAACGAGCGCGAAATCACCGAGCGTGAGCTGACACCGGCTGCCGTGACCGGTACCCTCACGGTCCCGGTTGGTCGCCTGCACAAGCTGGCCATGGGCAAGGATTACCTGGGCGCCTTCACGGTGGGTGACCAGCTGCTGTGGGGCGCCGCGGAGCCGCTGCGCCGCATGCTGCGTATCCTCTTGGACGCCTGAAAGCTGGCAAAATAGTCAAAAAACCTACATCAGGAAATTTGACCATGGCCCCTCGCAACCGGAAGCCCGCCGACCGCCCAGTCCATTGCCAAACGCTGCTCGTGGCGCTGGCGATCGCTTCCGGTTCGATGTCAGCCCACGCCCTGACCCTCGGCCGCCTCCAGGTCCAGTCCAGCATGGGCGAGCCATTGCGAGCCGAGATCGAGATCACCGCACTCAGCGCAGAAGAGTCGCAAAACCTGCAGGTACAAATCGCACCTGCCCGCAGCTTCCAGCAGGCTGGCATGGAATACAACCCTGCTCTAGATGGCTTGACCGCCCGCATCGACAAGCGACCGGGCGGCCGCACCTTCATCGTGATGCAGGGCAACAAACCGGTACAGGAAAACTTCATCGACCTGATCCTGGAAACCCAATGGTCTACCGGACGGCTGGTACGCAATTACGCGCTGCTGCTGAACTCGGTGTCGGACAAGCCGTCAGCAGCAAATCCGATGACTCCTGCACGCACCGCGCCTGCCGTGGCTGGTTCATGGCCGGCCCCGGTGGTTCAGCCTGCAGACATGCCCCAGGCCCGTATCGAGTACAACGCACAGAATGTACCTGTGTACCGTTTCGACTCGGCCCATGCGCCAGTCGCATCGACTGCCCCCATGCCGTCCGCAACTGGTGCCACAGGCAGCGGAACAACCGCCAGCACACCGGTTGCGCCTGGCAGCGCTGAGCCCAAAGCGCAGACGCTGTTGGTGACTGCCGGTCAGACCGCGTCCCAACTGGCCCTGGCCCACAAGCCCGAATCCACGTCCCTTGACCAAATGCTGGTCGCCATGCTTCGCAGCAACCCGCAGGCATTCATCCAGGACAACGTGAACCTGGTGCGTGAAGGCGCCGTGCTGCGGATGCCCACAGCTGAACAAGTGCAACACATCCCGGCCAGGGAAGCACGGCAGATTGTTCTGGCGCAGAACCGTGAGTTTGCGGAATACGCCCGACGACTCGCTCAGACCCCTCTGCACGTGGCCAAAGACGCCGACCGCGAGACATCCGGCAAAGTGTCTGTGGATGCCCCGCAGGCGGCAGACCCCAGCACAGGCCAGGATAAGCTGACCCTCAGCAAACCGCAGGTGAGCAGCGACAACGTCGAAGCCCGGTTGGTTGCCGAGCAAGAGGCCCGCGACACGGCACAGCAGGCAGCAGCGCTCCAGAAAAACATCGATGCGCTGAAAAGCCTTGTACCGGCCGCTTCTGATGTCAGTTCAGCGTCCCCCGCATTTTCGGCAGATCCCAATGCGCAGAAGCTGGCGGACAAGCCACTTTGGCCATGGGGCGTCGGCCTTGCTGCCGTGCTGGGCTTGTTCCTGTGGCGTCGCAGCCGCCAGACTCCGACCAGCGAGTCCTTTGCACCATCCTACGACGATGAGCCGCTGACCACTGGCCCGGATACCAGCACCACAAGCACACCCGCTATCCCGCCGCAGATGGCCAGCATCGATCTGGATCTGAACGCCGCCACCCCGAGCCCTGCCGAGCCCCAGCCCTCCGAAGTGGATACGGAAGTCGCCAAGCTGGAACTCGCCCGTGTACTGCTGTCCAAGGGCGACACGGCCATCGCCCGCTCCCTGGTGCAATCCGTGGCCGAGACCGGCACGGGTGAACTCAAGGCACGCGCTCAGCAGCTGTTGAGCCAGTTCCCGTGAGGCTGGCACTCGGTGTCAGCTACAACGGCCAGCCCTACCTGGGCTGGCAAAGCCAGCCCTCGGGCCAGACCATCCAGGACCAGCTCGAAAAAGCCCTTTCCGAGTTTTGCGCACAACCCGTGCACACACTTTGCGCCGGCCGCACCGATGCCGGCGTACATGGTCTGATGCAGGTGGTGCACCTGGACACGGTGCTGGAACGCGAACCGTTTTCGTGGGTGCGTGGTACCAACCGTTTTTTGCCGCCCGACATCGCGGTGCAGTGGGCTCAACCCGTACCGGACAATTTCCACGCGCGTGCCAGCGCCTTGGCGCGCCGCTATGTCTATGTACTGCTGGAGTCGCCCGTGCGCCCGGCACTCGAATCGGGTCGTGTGGGCTGGTCTTTCCGCCCACTCGATGAAGCCGCCATGCGCGAGGCCGCGAAGCACCTGCTGGGCGAGCACGACTTCACCTCGTTTCGCGCCAGCGCCTGCCAGGCCCTGAGCCCCGTCAAAACCCTGCACCGCATCGACATCCGTCGGCGCGGCCCTTACTGGCGCTTCGAGTTCGAAGGCAACGCCTTTTTGCACCACATGATCCGCAACATCATGGGCTGCCTTGTCTATGTGGGCGCGGGCGTACACCCCTGCGGCTGGATGCGCGAGGTGCTGGAGGCCAAGAGCCGCGACGCAGCTGCCCCCACCTTCGCACCCGACGGGCTGTACTTTGCCGGCCCGGTCTATGCGCCAGAATGGGGCCTCCCCACCACCACCCCTGCCTTCGACTGGCTGCCATGAGCGTTCAGACCCGTACCCGCATCAAGATGTGCGGCTTCACCCGCGAAGCCGATGTGGAAGCTGCCGTGCAAGCCGGCGCCGACGCGATAGGCTTTGTGCTGTACCCGCCCAGCCCGCGTTCGGTGAGCACCGAACGTGCTGCCGAATTGGCCACTCGCCTGCCCGCCTTCGTCACACCGGTGCTGCTCTTCGTCAATGAAACGGCCGAGCAGGTGCGCGCGGCCTGCGCCGCCGTGCCCGGCGCCCTGCTGCAGTTCCACGGCGACGAAACACCCGAATATTGCGCCGAGTTGAGCCGACTGACCGGCCGACCGCACCTCAAGGCGGCCCGCATCCCTCTGCAAGAGGCCGCCCGCTTCGACTTGCTAAAATTTGCCCAACTTCACCACAAGGCCCAAGCCATCCTGCTCGACGCGCATGTCGAGGGTTTTGGCGGCGGCGGCAAGGCTTTCAATTGGTCACTCCTGCCACCAAGCGTCAACGCTCACCTCGTTTTGTCTGGTGGACTCACACCTGCAAACGTGGCCGATGGCATTCGCACCCTGCGCCCGCGTGCGCGGTCTCTGGCCGTTGACGTGAGCTCGGGCATCGAAGCAGGCAAGGGCCTCAAAGATGCCGACAAAATCCGGCAGTTTGTCGATGCGGTGCGCGCCGCCGACAACGACGCTTGTTGAACCCTTTTTCTCCCATCACCATGTACGACTACCACCAACCCGATGCCAAGGGGCATTTCGGCATTTACGGCGGCAGCTTTGTATCAGAGACGCTGACCCATGCCATCAATGAGCTCAAGGACGCCTACGCCAGGTACCAGAAAGACCCTGAATTCATCGCCGAATTCAAGTCCGAACTGGCGCACTTTGTGGGCCGCCCCTCCCCCGTCTACCACGCGGCCCGCATGAGCCGTGAAGTGGGTGGCGCGCAGATCTTCCTCAAGCGCGAAGACCTCAACCACACCGGCGCCCACAAGATCAACAACACCATCGGCCAGGCCATGCTCGCCAAGCGCATGGGCAAGACCCGCATCATTGCCGAGACCGGTGCCGGCCAGCACGGCGTGGCCACGGCCACCATCTGTGCCCGCTACGGCCTCGAATGCGTGGTTTACATGGGCAGCGAAGACGTCAAGCGCCAAAGCCCCAACGTCTACCGCATGAAGCTGCTGGGCGCGACCGTCGTGCCGGTGGAATCGGGCAGCAAGACGCTCAAGGACGCCCTGAACGAAGCCATGCGCGACTGGGTGGCGAACGTGGACAACACCTTCTACATCATCGGCACCGTGGCCGGCCCACACCCCTACCCCATGATGGTGCGCGATTTCCAGAGCGTGATCGGCGAAGAGTGCCTCACGCAAATGCCCCAAATGTTCAAGTCGCTCCAGATGGCCGAACAGCAACCCGACGCGGTGATCGCCTGCGTCGGCGGCGGCAGCAACGCCATGGGCATCTTCTACCCCTACATCCCCTACGAGAAGACGCGCCTGATCGGTGTCGAAGCCGCCGGTGAAGGCATGGACTCGGGCAAGCATTCCTGCTCGCTGCAACTGGGCAGCCCTGGCGTGCTGCACGGCAACCGCACCTATGTGCTGCAGGACGACAACGGCCAGATCACCGAAACCCACAGCGTGAGCGCAGGGCTCGACTACCCGGGCGTCGGTCCCGAGCACGCCTTCCTCAAGGACATCGGCCGCGCCGAGTACGTGGGCATCACCGACAAGGAAGCGCTCCAAGCCTTTCACTACCTCTGCCGCACCGAAGGCATCATCCCGGCGCTCGAATCGAGTCATGCGATTGCCTACGCCATGAAGCTGGCCAAGACCATGCGCCCGGACCAGTCGATTCTGGTCAACCTCTCGGGCCGTGGTGACAAGGACATCGGCACCGTGGCCGACCTGAGTCAGGCCGACTTCTACTGCCGCCCCAGCTGCCGTGGCCAGTCGGTCAAGGGCGGCGAGCAGCCCGTGAACATCGTCAAATAAGGGCAGGAACATGTACCCCCACGCTCGTCACTTCGTGTACTCGCTGCCCCCCGAGGGGGCTTTGCCCTCCTTGGGGCGGCCCTGCGGAGGTCAATCATGAGCCGCATTGACACCACCCTCTCCCAGCTCAAGGCCCAAGGCCGCAAGGCGCTGATTCCCTTTGTGACCGCAGGTTTCCCGTTTGCCGACAGCACCCCTTCGCTGATGCACGCCATGGCCGGGGCCGGCGCCGACATCATCGAACTCGGCGTGCCCTTTTCCGACCCGTCCGCCGACGGCCCGGTGATCCAGAAGGCCGGTGACCGCGCGCTGGCCTACGGCATCGGCCTCGTACAGGTGCTGGCCATGGTGCGCGCGTTCCGCCAGACCAACAGCACGACCCCCGTGGTGCTGATGGGTTACGCCAACCCGATCGAGCGCTACGACCAGAAGCACGGCGCCGACAGCTTTATCCGCGACGCTGCCGCTGCCGGCGTGGACGGCGTGCTGGTGGTGGACTACCCACCGGAGGAATGTGTCGAGTTCGCCGCCAAACTGCGCGCCCACGGCATGGACCTGATCTTCCTGCTGGCCCCCACCTCGACCGACGAGCGCATGCAGCAAGTCGCCCAGGTGGCCAGCGGCTATGTGTACTACGTCTCGCTCAAAGGCGTGACCGGCTCAGGGGCGCTCGATACCGCCGCTGTGGAGGCCATGCTGCCGCGCATCCGCAAGCATGTGAGCGTGCCGGTGGGCGTGGGTTTCGGCATCCGCGACGCGCAAACGGCCAAAGCCATTGGCCGCGTGGCCGACGCAGTGGTGATCGGCTCGCGCCTCATCCAGCTGATCGAAAACGAGAGCGCCGACAAGGTCAACGCCGTGGCCGGCGAGTTCCTGTCCGGCATCCGCCAGGCGCTGGACGCCTGAGCCCGGAGAGGCCGCTCGCCTGCGGCCTCAGAACCGGTAACTGGCGCTCAGCCACATTCGTGGCTTGGCATCGCGCTCGTTGGCGTCCACTGGGCGGCCGCCCTGGCCGCGCCAGGCCAGCGCCAGATCAGCACTCCAGGCACCACGCAGGTAACGCAAGCCAACACCGCCACCGGCCAGATCACGTTCGATCTTCGGGCCTTTGGCATCGGTGCGAACGCGGCCGTGGTCATAGAAGGCGTAGGGCGCATACTCGCCCAGGCTGTAGCGCAGCTCCAGCTGCGTGAGCCAGCCCTCGTCACCGCTGGCCTCACCCACCGGGTAAGCGCGAACACCAGCGGGTCCGGACAGGACCATGCCTTCGGAGCTGTCCAGATTCTTGTTGGCGGTTTGCATGCTCACGCGACCGTACAGGCTGAACCCGACGGGCAATGACTGCAGGCGAATCACGTCCAGGTTGAACTTGCCGAATGAGCCCAAGGTGTTGTTGTCGTTGGCAGGGTTGCGTTGCAGTTTGCCCTGCGTCCAGCTGACAGAACCAAAGGTGATGCCGCCACCGCCCATGCCGTCGCGGTGATCGAACTGCAGCGTCAGAGGCACGCTGTCGCTGGATTTGGTGTCCGTGGGCTGTGCATTGGCGGCATCCTTGAGCCGCTTGTGCTGCCCGTGGCCGACAGGGTCACGTTGCTCTTCTGGCTGCGCACCAAGGGGTAGCTCACGGCGACACTGCTGACCTCTGCCGTCCCGTGGGTTTGGCTGGCAGCAAATTCCCTGCCCAGCTCGTAAGACGTGTAGGCATAGCCCAAAGTACCGCGCCAGCCCGAGCTGCCCAGCGGGGCGCTGTAGTTGACCGAGCCCAGGCGCAGGTTTTCGTTGGAGGCCAGGCCCGTCAGGCTGAGCTGGTCACCAAACTGGAACGGACTGTTGATGTTGGCACTGGCACGCAAGCGGTGGTAACCACTGTAGCGGTTGCCATGGTTGTCAGCACCCACGCTGCCCTCAATGGCTGGCTCGCGTGTCATGCGCACCATCAGGTCGCCACTGCCGACCTCAGTACCAGGACGGATGATGGGCGAGGACTTGTAGCCCGGCTGGTCGTCCAGGATCAGCGTGGTGCGTTCGAGCTGGCGGCTCTCGATCACGCTGCCGGGCTGCAAGGCCTGCAAGAAGCGCTGCGCGTCTTCCTGGCCATCGCCCTCAGCCTGAACCCGTCCGTAGCGGCCTTCGATCACCTCGATCTCCAGGCGACCATCGCGCAAGGGCTGCGGCGGCAAAAAAGCACGAGCAAAAGGGTACCCTGCATCGCGGTAAACATTGGCCACCTGACTGGCCAGTGCCCGCAGCCCGGCCAGATCAAAAGAACGGCCCGCCACATCACCCAAAGCCTTGAGCAAATCGGCCTCGG
>Ga0256339_1000015_pt1 | contig 18716 bp, 14 predicted proteins | sample AtltaT_5_FD_183806 | JGI IMG/M metagenome (GOLD analysis project Ga0256339, IMG submission 183806) | Metatranscriptome of freshwater microbial communities from Altamaha River, Georgia, United States - Atl_Colum_RepA_8h (Metagenome... | ecosystem: Environmental > Aquatic > Freshwater > River...
CTTGGTTGCCGATGGCCTGGGTGCCTTCACGCATGACCACCAGTTCGAAGGTGGTCCAACCCAGCAGTTGCAAGATGTTGAGCAGCACCGGCAGCCGTGCAAAGGAGGCGCCAAATACCGTGTGCATCAGGCCGGCACTCGACAGGCCACTGTCGCAGCCGACTTTGGCGGTCCAGGCCAGCAGGCCCGAGCCCAGGATGGAACCGGTCACGATGGCCAGCATGGCGTCGCGTGTACCGACGGCAGGAACCAGGTAGGCGCCGACCTGCATCACCAGAAGGCCGACCCCCAGGCTGAACCAGAGGGCTGCATGGGACAGGCCCGAAAAAACGCGCTGCGTTTCGGGCACCGGCCGGAGGGCAGGATTGGAAGAGCTTGCCATGACGTTTTCTTTCACGTATGGCAGGTCGGCTGGCGGCAAACACCGTGAGCCAGGTCATGGCGGCGTTTGGGTGACAAGCTTCCCTGCGCGAGGATTACCTCAATCAGGTTCAAAGGGACTTTCTCAGTCGAGGTCGGTGAAGACCTCAACACCCCTAGCGGAGGCCGCAGCGCGCGGGCTGCAGCACACAAGATTCTAAATCAGACCCAGCCGCTGGTGCAGCGTGGTTGAGGTGGTGGTGTACTGCAGCAGCGTTTTGTCGTTTGGCCACAGGTAGGCACTGGCGCCGAAAGCGGCCAGCGTGGCTTCGTGGAAGCCGCAGAGGATGAGTTTTTTCTTGCCCGGATAGGTGTTGATGTCGCCCACGGCAAAGATGCCGGGCGCGCTGGTGGCGAAGGTGTCGGTGCTGACCACCAGTTGCTTGCGCTCGATCTGCAGGCCCCACTGCGCCACCGGCCCCAGCTTGGGCGACAGACCCAGGGCCATGACGAGCTGGTCGCAGGGCAGGTCCACTTCGGCGCCCTCGGCATTGAGGCAGCGCAGGGCCGTGAGGCGCTCACCCGCCACGGCGATGGCTGTGGCCTGGCCAGCCACAAAGCGCACGCGGCCTGTGGCCTGAGCGGCCTTGAAGGCCTCCATGCGTTCGGGCTCGGCGCTGAAGTGTTCGCGCCGGTGCATCAGCGTGACGCTGGCGGCAGTGGATGCGGCGTCCAGACAGGCCTGCAGGGCGCTGTCGCCGTCTCCGGTGACCAGCAGGTGCTGGCCGGCAAAGTCCGGCAAAGGCGATGAGGCAAACCAGACCTGTCGGCCCATGTGGGGCACCAGGCCCTCAATGGAGAGGCTGCGCGGCACGAAGGCACCGACGCCTGCGGCGATGAACACGGTTTTGGCCCGCCAGGCGCTGCCGGTGTTCGTGCCGACGGCCCAGCGGCCGTCACCGGTCGCCTGCAGGGTCTCGACTGTCTGGCCGAGGTGGAAAGTGGGTTGGAAGGGCGCGATTTGCTGGCGCAGACGCTCCACCAGCTCACGCCCGGTGCAGACCGGGATGCCGGGGATGTCGTAGATGGGTTTGTCGGCGTAGAGTTCGGCGCACTGGCCGCCCGGATGGGGCAGCGCGTCAACGATGTGGCAGGCGATGCCCTGCAGGCCGAGCTGGAAGGCCTGGAACAGGCCCACCGGGCCAGCCCCGATCACGAGCGCGTCGGTGTCGATCGGGGTGCTGGCCATGACGGACCTCAGCGAACGAGTTCCTTGAGCTTGCCGCTCTTGTCTTTCCACTCGTCGGCGTCGGGCAGCGGGGCCTTGCGCTTGGTGATGCTCTTCCAGCTGGGGAGCTGGGCCAGTTCGGCGTTGAGCTTGATCATGTGCTGTTGGTCGGCCGGCAGGTCTTCCTCGGCATAGATGGCGTTGGCCGGGCACTCGGGGATGCACACGGCGCAGTCGATGCACTCATCGGGGTCGATGGTCAGGAAGTTTGGACCTTCGCGGAAGCAGTCCACCGGGCAGACATCGACGCAATCGGTGTATTTGCAGCGGATACAGTTTTCGGTAACAACGTGGGTCATGACGGACTCTTGAAATGGGGACGGGGCCGGTCAGTGACCGGCCCCAGTCGGAAACCTTGATTTTAAGGGACTCAGTTCACCAGTACGGCGCCCGAGGTCTTGTGGCTGGCGGTGTCCACCAGCACCAGCGCGCCCAGAATGCGCGACTGCGCGAACGGCAGGGTCACCAGCGGTTCCTGCAAGGCCAGCGTGACGTGGCCGATGGCGTTGGGGGCCAGCTCGTTGGCTTCTTCTTCCGCCAAAGTATTCACGTTCAGGCGGTGCACCACGCGCTGCACCTTGGCCTTGACCCAGCGGTGGCCGTGCAGTGCCCAGTACACGCGGCCGGGCACCAGCGGCTCGTCGTCCATCCAGGCCACGGTGGCGTTGATCTGGCGCTGGCCTTCGGGGGCACCAACGGATGCCAGCAGCCAGTCGCCGCGCGACACGTCCACCTCGCGGTCGAGCACAATGCCGGCGCTGTGGCCCGCGGCCTTGCTCTGCGGCTGGCGGGTGGCAGAAAGCACCTGCGAGACCACGGCGGTCTGGCCGCTGGGGAAGACCTTGACGCTCTGGCCGGGGGCGATGGAGCCGGTGGCCACGCGGCCCCAGAACACGCGGCGGCCTTGGCTGGTCACGCCGGAGTCGTGGAATTTTTCGACCCACTGCACCGGGAAGCTGAAGGCCACATCGGTCTCGGCCGGGGTGACCGGCAGGTCTTCGAGGATGTCCAGCAGGCTGGGGCCGGTGTAGCCGCACCAGTCTGCTTGGCTGTCGACCACGTTCCAGCCCTTGAGGGCCGACACCGGCACCACCGCCGTCGCGCGGATGCCGGCTTCGCGGGTGAAGGTGTCCAGCGCCGCGGCGATGTTCCTGTAGGCCAGCGCCGGGTCGTCGACGGCGTCGAGTTTGTTGATGGCAAACACGATGGAAGGCACACGCAGCAGCTTGACCAGCAGCGAGTGGCGGCGTGTCTGTGGCAGCAATTCGAGTGCGGGGTTGGACCAGTCGAGCTTGATGGCGTCCACCAGCACCACAGCGGCGTCGGCGCTGGAAGCGGCCGTGACCATGTTGCGGGTGTACTGCTCGTGACCGGGCGCGTCACCGATGATGAACTTGCGGCTCTCCGTGCTGAAGTAGCGGTAGGCCACGTCGATGGTGATGCCTTGCTCCCGCTCGGCGCTCAGGCCGTCGGTCAGCAGCGCCAGGTCGGTCTCGCCCGAGCGCTGCACCCCCGCCAGGTGGTCTTGCAGCACGGCCTTGGTGTCCACCAGCAGGCGGCCGATCAGCGTGCTCTTGCCGTCGTCCACCGAGCCGCAGGTGATGAACTTGAGGGCGGAGAAGTGTTGTTCGTTGTGCATGTCTTGCTCTCCCATCTCAGAAATAGCCGTCTTTTTTGCGCTTTTCCATGGACGCATCGGAGGTCTTGTCGTCCATGCGCGTGGCGCCGCGCTCGCTGACTTCGGCGGCCAGCGTCTCGATCACGATCTGTTCGGGCGTGGCGGCATCGCTTTCCACCGGGCAGGTGCAGGTGATGTCGCCCACGGTGCGGAAGCGCACATCACGCACCACCACCTGTTCGCCATCCTTCGGAGGCGTGAGTTCGGTCACCGGCACCAGCAGGCCACGGCGGTCCACCACCTCCCGCTTGTGTGTGTAGTAGATCGAGGGCAGGGCGATGGCTTCGCGGGCGATGTACTGCCACACGTCCAGCTCGGTCCAGTTGGAGATCGGGAACACGCGGAAGTGCTCGCCCGGGTGGATGCGGGTGTTGAACAGCGTCCACAGCTCGGGGCGCTGGGCCTTGGGCTGCCACTGGCCGAAGCTGTCGCGGTGCGAAAAGATGCGCTCCTTGGCACGGGCCTTTTCTTCGTCGCGGCGGGCGCCGCCGATCAGCGCGTCAAAGCGGAACTCTTCGATGGCTTCGAGCAGCGTGACCGACTGGTGCACGTTGCGGCTCTCGCCCGGGTGGGCCAGGCGCACGGTGCCGCGCCTCATCGAGTCTTCGACGCTGCGCACGATGAGTTCTGCGCCCAGTTCCTTGGCGCGCAAATCGCGGAAATCGGTCACCTCGGGGAAGTTGTGGCCGGTGTCGATCATCAGCAGCGGGTAGGGCAGGCGCCCGGCGCCAAACGCCTTTTCGGCGCACTTGAGCATGACCAGCGAGTCCTTGCCGCCGGAAAACAGCAGGGCGGGGCGCTCGAAGGCGGCGGCGACTTCACGCAGGATGAAGATGGTTTCCTCTTCCAGCGCGTCCAGATGGCTGTTGCTGAGGGTGTGCAGCGGTTCGGTCATGGCGTTCATTCTTTTCTCACTTCTTCACATGCAGGCCGCATTCCTTGGCGGCTTCGTCCTCCCACCACCAGCGTCCGGCGCGGAACTCCTCGCCCAGGCTGATGGCCCGAGTGCAGGGCGCGCAGCCGATGCTCGGGAAAAACTGGTCGTGCAGTGGGTTGTAGTCCACCTGGTGTTGGGCAATGTAGTGCCACACATCGCCCCAGGTCCATTTGGCCAGCGGGTTGAACTTGTGCAGGCCCTTGGCCTGCACTTCGCTTTGGTCGTGCAGCGGCACCTCGGCGCGGGCGGCAGACTGTTCCTGGCGCAGGCCGGTGACCCAGGCCTTCTTGCCGGCCAGTGCACGGCCCAGTGGCTCCATCTTGCGGATGTTGCAGCAGGCCTTGCGCAGTTGGATGCTCTTGTACATCGCGTCCTGGCCTTCGTTGCGGATGAACCAGATCACCGATTCATGCTCGGGGCGGTAGACCGTGACCGGCACGCGCGAATGCGCCTGGGTACGCTCGAGCAGAGCCAGGGTTTCGGTGTGCAGTGCGCCGGTGTCCAGCACAAAGACGGGGATATCCAGGCGCAGGCGGTTGATGATGTGGGTGATGACCACATCCTCGGCGCCCAAGCTGGAGGCCTGCGTGACGGGCTGGAAGTCGCTTGCAGCGCGTTGCAGCAGGGCTTCGGTCTCGGCCAGCCTGGCCGCGAAGTCGGGGCTGGCCTTGGCGTGCAGCTCGGTGGCTTTGGCCGGGGCGCCGCGGGAAGAAATCAGGCTAGAAGTCATGGTGTCGGTGTCGTCATGCTCGGCGGGTCAGGTCATGCCCGAGCGTGACGTGAAAATGGTCAGGCGGCCTTGGCGAAGTGCGGTTGTGTTTCCACCGCCGAGCCCTGGTAGAAGCCGGCATAGCGGTCCAGTTGGCGCTGTGCGGCGCTGGCATCCACGCCATCCCTGAGCACGGCCACGTCAAAGCCAGTGCGCTGCATCTGCACCAGCTGGTCGATCAGCACATCGCCGGTGGCGCGCAGTTCGCCGGCAAACCGCAGGCGTCGGCGCAGCAAAAAGGCCTGGCTGTACGCGCGGCCATCGGTGAAGGCCGGAAACTGCAGGTCGATGCGGGTGATGCCGGTCAAATCCAGCGAGCGCGGGTCCACGTCGTTGGCCAGCTCCAGCGTGCCGGCCTTGCCGTCAGTCTGGTGTTCTTGTGCGGTGATGATTTTCATGTCGTGTTCCTCCTGCGCTCAGACCGTTTGTGCATCCTGGGCCGGGTGGCGGGCGGCATTGGCTGCGGCCTTGAACGGGTCGTGGCCGACACGGCGCAGGGTCTCGATGAAGGCTTCCTGTTTGCCGTTGCCTGTGCTCACGCGCAGCTGTTTGTAGGTGTCCAGGATGGCTTCGATCACGTCGGGTACCTCGAAAGACGAGAACGACGGACCGACCACCTTGCCGGGGGTGGCCGCACCGGACAGGTCCTTGCCGTCCGAGCCACCGAGTGTGACCTGGTACCACTCCTTGCCGTCTTTATCGACACCCAGGATGCCGATGTGGCCCGAGTGGTGGTGACCGCAGGAGTTGATGCAGCCGCTGATGTGGAAGTCGATGTGGCCCAGGTCTTCAAGCTCGTCCAGGTCCTGGTAGCGCTCGAGGATGGCGCTGGCGGTCGGGATGGAGCGGGCATTGGCCAGCGCGCAGTAGTCGCCGCCCGGGCAGGCGATCATGTCGGTCAGCAGGCCGATGTTGGGCTGGGCCACGCCCAGCGCCCTGGCTTCCAGCCACAAGGCGTGGAGCTGGTCCAGGCGCACCCAGGGCAGCAGCAGGTTTTGCGTGTGCGAGACACGGGCTTCGCCGGCCGAGTATTTCTCGACCAGAGTGGCGGCGGCATCCAGCTGGTCGGCTGTGGCGTCGCCGGGGGCATAACCTGGACGCTTGAAGGACAGCGACACGGCCCGCAGCTGCGGGTTGCGGTGCGGGCGCACATTGCGCGCCAGCCAGCGGGCAAAAGCGGGCGCCCTGGCGGCTTCGATGCTGAGTGTGGCTTCGGCCTGGGCGAGCCATTCGTCGGTGTTTTCGGGCAGGTTGAGCTCGGGCGGCACAAAACCGGCTTTGACGCGGTCGAGTTCGGCCTGCGGCAGGGTGTGCGGTGCGCCGTCGCGTTCGACGATTTCGCGGTATTCGGTTTCAACCTCGTCAAAGTAACGCTGGCCTTCGGCCTTGACCAGAATCTTGATGCGGGCCTTGTACTTGTTGTCGCGGCGGCCCCAGCGGTTGTAGACGCGCACCACGGCTTCGAGGTAGTTCATGATCTCCTGCCAGGGCAGGAATTCGCGGATCACCACGCCGTTGATGGGGGTGCGGCCCATGCCGCCGCCCACCAGCACCTTGAAGCCCACTTCACCTTCGGCGTTCTTGATAAGCTGCAGGCCGACGTCGTGCCAGCCAATGGCGGCGCGGTCTTCCACGGCGCCATGGATGGCGATCTTGAACTTGCGCGGCAGGTGGGCGAACTCGGGGTGCAGCGTGCTCCACTGGCGAATCAGCTCGGCATACGGCCGCGGATCGACCACTTCGTCCACGGCCACACCGGCGAGCTCGTCGGTGGTGGTGTTGCGGATGCAGTTGCCGCTGGTCTGGATGCCATGCATGTTCACCGTGGCCAGCAGGTCCATCACGTCGGCACTTTTGGACAACGGAATCCAGTTGAACTGCACGTTCTGGCGGGTAGTGAAATGGCCGTAGTTGGTGGTCAACTTCGGGGCCAGGCCCGGCAGCTTGTCTTGTGCAGCCTGAGCCTCGGCCAGCAGGGCGGCGTCGGGCGTGTCGTATTCGCGGGCGATGCGGGCCAGCACCTTGAGCTGCGCGGCGTTGATCTCGCCGTAGGGCACGGCCACGCGCAGCATGGGCGCATAGCGCTGCACATACCAGCCATTTTGCAGACGCAACGGGCGGAACTGCTCGTCGCTCAGTTGGCCGGCCTGCCAGCGCTCGAGCTGGTCGCGATGCTCTGCAGCGCGGGCGCGCACAAAGGCTTTGTCGAATTCGGTGTACTGGTACATAAAAGTCAGCGGGTAAAAATCAGATCAGGACCAGCTTGGTGCCCGCCCATGCCAGCAGCACGGACAGCAGCGAGCGGATCACGCGGTCGGGGGTGTGGTGGGTCAGGCGCGAACCCAGCCAGATGCCGGGCAGCGAGCCGGCCAGCAGTTTGGCCAGCAGGGGCCAGTCCACCGAGCCCAGAGAGGCGTGGCCGAGGCCCGCCACCAGGGTCAGTGGCACGGCGTAGGCGATGTCGGCCGCCACGATGCGGGGCAGCGGCAGCAGGGGGTAAAGGATGAGCAGCACGCTCACGCCGATGGCGCCAGCGCCCACCGAGGTCAGGGTGACCAGGGTGCCAATCAGTGCGCCAAACAGCAGCGGCAGGCTCCAGTGGCGGGGCGTCGTGGCCTGTTTTTCGTCATCGCGCGAGAGCTGCCGCGGCAGTTGCCTGCCACGCGCCGCCTTGTAGGCCATGGCAGCGGCAGTCAGCAACAGGGCGCCACCCAGGGTGCTGGTCATGACCGACTGCACCTGAGGATCGGCCGGACCGATCCAGCGCAGCACGGCAATCGTGGCCAGCGAGGCGGGGATGCTGCCGGCGCTCAGCAGGCCGACCACGCGCCAGGGGATCAGGCGCTGGCGGGCAAAGGAGAGGGTGCCGCCCATCTTGGTGAAGGCCGCGAACAGCAGGTCGGTGCCGACCGCCATGTAGGGCTTGACACCGAAAAAGAAGATGAGCAGGGGCGTCATCAGCGAGCCGCCACCGACCCCCGTGAGGCCGACGATGGTGCCGACAAAGAAGCCCGCAATGACATAACCCAGATCCAGCATTGGCCAGACTGTAGGGCCTCTTTATTCCAGAACAAACGATTTTTTAGTTGTTCATATATTCCAGAACTGCATAAGCGACGGCTGCGTGGCCGTCGCCTCGGGTCTCGGCCCGCTTCAGCAAGTGAAGCGCTCGACCTCGCTGCGGCTTTGATCGGCCAATTTGGACAACTCCACCACGGAGGCGGTCATTTCCTCCGAAGCCGAAGCGTTGCTGCGGGCAATACGGTCGAGGCTGCCCAGATTGGAGTTGATTTCCTCCACGGCGGTGCTTTGCTGTTCCAGCGCGGCCGAGATTCGCTGCAGCATCTGGTCGGTTTCCCGGGAGCCTCGCTCGATCTGGCCCATGCCTTGGCTGACTTCGGTGACGGTGTTCACCGCGCGGGCCGTTTCTGCCACCGCATGTTGGACCAGGCGGGCAATTTCCTGGGAGCTCTCGGCACTGTTGGCTGCCAGCTTGCCCACCTCTTCGGCCACCACCGAGAACCCTTTGCCATGTTCTCCGGCCCGCGCGGCTTCGATTGCCGCGTTGAGCGACAGCAGGTTGGTCTTGTTGGCAATGCCTTCGATGACCTCGGTGATCTTGTTGATCTTTTCCGAATGGGAGGCGATGGCATTGACCACTTCCACCATTTGTTCCATCTTGAGCATGCCGTCCCGCATGAGGTCCATGGATTCCCGGGATTTCTGGCTGGCCACGCTGGTGTTGCGGGACACATCGGCCACCGACTCCGAGGTGTGGCGTACCGCGGTGGCGACCTGCGAGATGGCGTGCGTCTGGTTTTGCGCCCCATCGGAGATCAGGCCAATCGCGTGGCTGGTCTGGTTGGCGGCCGTGGCCACCTGTCTGGCGATCTGGTGCACCGACTGCAGCGCGCGGGCGAGGGCGTCCAGAGAGGTGTTGATGTTGTTCTTGAGGTGCTCCAGATCGCCATGCCCCTGTACCGTGACCCGGTTGCTGAGGTTGCCCTGGGCCACCGCGCCCATCACATGGCCGATGTCTCCGATCATGCGCTCCATGTCACGCATGGACTGCATGGCCTGGTCAAGGCTTTGCTTGAATTCGCCGTGGATGTCGTCGTGTGCCACGTGGTAGCTGAAGTCGCCTGCCGCCAGCGCAGCGGTCAGACCGTTGAAGCCCTGCATGGTGGTCTGCACGCTTTGGATCGACTGGTTGATGGCGTTTTTCATGACCGCCAGATCGCCATGGAGCGCCGTGGTGACCCGTTGGTCCAGTCGCCCGTTGGCCAGGTGCGTGACCACCGCGTTCACTTCGGCAATGGCTTCCTGCTGGGCCTGCAGCAGGCGGTTGAAAGCCTGTGCAGTCTGACCCACCTCGTCGTTCTGGGTGACCTGGACACGGCGTGAGTAGTCGAAATTGCGGGCCACGTCGGTCACCACCTGCTGCACCTGCTGCAGCGGACGAACCACGGACCTGACGATCAGCACGGCGGCCAGCAGGCCCAAGACAGTGCCGGCAACCAGCAGCACCAGACTGGTGAGCCTGGAGAGGTCATAGGCCGAGCGTCCGTTTTCGTATTCGTCCTTGGCCACATCGAGCTGCACTTCGATCAGTTCGGAAAATTTGCCGCTGATCGGGTCGATGGAGGGGTAGAGCGCTGTCTTGGTGAATTCGGCGATGGCGGGCAGATCCTCGCGCTGCAGGATGTCCCGCAGCCTGTCGAGCTGCTGCTGTGTGCTCAGCAGCATGGGCTCGATCTCGGCCACCAGTTTTTTTTCCTGCTCGACCAGGTAGGTGGCCTTGTAGGACTTCCACTTGTCCTGGATCGTGCTTTCTGCCTGAGCCAGGGACTTGCGCGCTTCATCCCAGCTCATGTTGCCGTTGCGCACCTTGTGCGAAGTGTCGACGATGTTCACGGCATACATGTCGGCAATGACCTTCAGATCCCGCAGGGGCACCACCCGGTCATCGTAGACGCTTTGCAATCCCTGCAGCGTGGTCGACATGCCGCGCAGGCCCACCACCCCGACCACCACGGACACCAGCGACAAAAAGACCACCAGGGCAAACAGCCGGATGTTGACACTCATGTTGTTCATCATTTTGGTTGGCGCCCGCTTCTGGTGCGCGCGCCATCTCCTCTCGTTGAATAATCGTGAACTTGTTGTTGATTTTGGTGAATTATCAACAATTTTCGGTTGACACGTCTCCAAGTGCACCATCTTGGCTTTTGGTGGTGAGCAATGTCTCTGTATGCACCGGCCATTGCCGTCTGCACTGCGTCCGGCCCGCAGGCGCTGTTAAAGTCCCACCCTTTGCAGCTAAACCTTAACACCTTATGAAACGACTGATGTCCATCGGCCTGCTGGCCGCTTCCACCCTCGCTGTGGCCCAGGCACCCATCCGAATTGGTGAAATCAACAGCTACTCGGCCATTCCCCAGTTCACCCAGCCCTACCGCCAGGGCTGGCAACTGGCGGTTGAGCAGATCAATGCATCGGGCGGTCTGCTCGGCCGCAAGGTCGAGGTGATTGCACGCGACGACGCCGGCAAACCCGAAGAGGCCTTGCGCCATGCAGTCGAACTCACCTCCAAGGAAAAGGTGGATGTGCTCGCTGGTGGCTTTCTGTCCAACGTTGGTTTGGCCCTGGCCGACCATGCACTCAAGAACAAGCGCCTGTTTGTCGCCAGCGAACCATTGACCGATGCCATCGTTTGGGACAAGGGCAACCGCTACACCTTCCGCCTGCGCCCGAGCACTTACATGCAATCGGCCATGCTGGTGGAGGAAGCGGCCAAGCTGCCTGCCAAACGCTGGGCGACGATTGCGCCCAACTACGAATACGGCCAGAGCGCGGTGGCCAGTTTCAAGGAATTGCTCAAGGCCCGGCGTCCCGATGTGGAGTTCGTGAGCGAACAATGGCCTGCCCAGGGCAAGATCGATGCCGGCAGCACGCTCACGGCCACCATGGCCAGCAAACCCGATGCCATCTTCAACGTGACCTTTGGGGCCGACCTGGCCAAACTGGTGCGCGAAGGCAATCAGCGTGGTGTTTTTCCCAGGACTCCGGTGGTTTCCCTGCTCTCAGGTGAGCCCGAATACCTGGAGGTGCTGAAAGACGAGACCCCCAAAGGCTGGATCGTCACGGGCTACCCTTGGGACCAGCTGGACAACAAGGACCATGCCACCTTTGCTGCCAGCTATTACAAGCGCTTCAACGAGAACCCCAAAGTCGGTTCGGTGGTGGGCTATGCCACCATGCAGGCTATTTTTGCCGCCATCACCAAAGCCAAATCCACCGACAACGAAAAGCTGATCACCGCCTTGCGCGGCCTGAAATTCAGCACCCCCTTCGGCCCGGCGGAGTTCCGCGCTGTGGATCACCAGTCCACCATGGGGGCGTATGTGGGCAAGCTTGACCTGCGTGGCAACAAGGGCACGATGACCGACTGGCGCTATGCCGATGGCAAGAATTACCAGCCCAGTGATGCTTATGTGAAGGCGCGCCGCCCCGCCGAAGCCAACCGGTGAGCCCATCGCGGTGCAAAAGCCCCTGAGGAAATCAGGGACTTTTGCGCATGTCCGGGCCCAAGTTTTGCTTGTTCATACACTGGTGTGTTTGGCAATTTAAGCGGTATTGGCATTGCTGTTACCGTGCCAATGTTTTATCTCCGAACCGAACCGCTCGCAAAGGTAGCCTCTTGACCCCTCCCGTGTTTGTTGCCGCAAGCCGTCAGCGCTGGATCTGGGCGCTGCTGGCCCTGTGGCTTGCCTACAGTGTGGCGGTGCTGGCCTGGCATGTGCTGAGCGATCCGGTTTTGTTCGGTGTCTGCAGGACCCGCTGATATGAACCCACGTGCATCTTCCAGTGCCCTCGATGTCGAGCGCATCCTCCAGCCCCAGAGGGCCGCTGCTGACCGCATCATGCTTGTCATGATGGTGTTTCTGACGCTGGTGAGCTTTGTGGTTGGGTATTTCACCCAGACCATGGGCCTGGCCGTGGCGATCGCCTTGCCCAGTCTGCTGGTGCCCTGGGCCATTTACCGGTCTGCCCCCGGATCGCTGGCCTCACGCACCGCGATTGCGTTGGCACTGATGGTTTTTTCCGCGCTGTCCATCCAGCAGGCCCACGGCATGACTGAAACCCACTTCGGGATTTTCGCCCTGCTGGCTTTCCTGCTGTATTACCGTGACTGGCGTCCCATCGTGGCAGCTGCTGCGCTGATTGCAGTGCACCACGTGGGTTTTGGCGCCTTGCAGTACCTGGGCATGGGTGGGGTGATGCTGCTGGACGGCGATGTGCACATTGGCCTGATCGCACTGCACGCCGCCTACGTGGTGTTTGAGGCTGGCGTGCTCATTTTCATGGCGCGCATCCTGCAACGCGAGGCACTCGAATCTGCCCTGGTGGCCGATCTGGCAGGCCACATCAGCGAAGGCCGTTTTTCGGTGCAGTCGGCTGCGGTTTCGCAGGCCAAGTTCCCCCTGCTGTCCAGAGTGGTGCAGATGCAGCAGTCGCTGCAGGCCACCCTGCAGGACATCGTGGGCGTGATGACGGCCGTTGCCCAGGGTCACCTGGGTCGCCGTGTCACGGTCGATGCCCGTGGCGACATGGCTTTGCTCAAGGACAACATCAACCAGAGCATCCAGAGTCAGCAGGCGGTGTTCGAGGACATCACCCGTGTCATGCAGGGCGTGGCAGAAGGCGATTTCAGCTGCCGTGTGACGGCGCAGGCCAAGGGCGAACTGGATGTGCTCAAGCAAAACATCAACCAGAGCATGTCTGCCCAGCAGCAGGTCTTTCAGGACATCACCCAGGTCATGCGCAGCGTCGCCGAGGGCAACCTGATGCGCCGGGTTTCGGCCGACGCGCGTGGCGAGCTCGATGCCCTCAAGCAAAACATCAACCAGTCTCTTGATGCCTTGCGTGGTGCCATGACCGCCATCCATCAGAATGCGCGGCAGGTGGCGGCTGCTTCGAGCGAAGCCTCCAACGCGATCGGTCAGATCTCCGACGGTGCGCGACACCAGACCGACGCCATCGGGCAGGTTTCCAGTGCGGTGCGCCAGACGGTCACTTCGGTGGCCGAAGTCTCCAGCAACACGGAGCTCGCCAGCCAGAAATCCCGCCAGTCCTTTGCCCTGGTGCGTGCCAGCATGGAAAAGATGGAGGAGATGGTCAAGGTGGTGAACAACATCGCCGCCAACTCCGAGAAAATCAACAAGATCACCGATGTGATCGAAAAGATCGCCAACAAGACCAATCTGCTCTCGCTCAATGCCGCGATCGAGGCTGCTCGCGCCGGTGAGCACGGAAAGGGTTTTGCCGTGGTCGCCGATGAGGTGGGCAAGCTTGCCCTCAACAGTGCGGAAAGCTCCCAGGAAATCGCCTTGCTGGTCAAGCAGGCCGTGCTGGAGGCCAACAGCGCCGTTCGCGCCGTCATGGAAGTGAACCAGGACATGTCCGGCATCGAGGAAGAAACTCGCCTGACCGACCAGATGCTGCAGCGCATTGCGGCGGCACTGGAGCAGCAAAGCGTGGCGGTCGAGCAGATCAATGCCAACCTGAACAACCTTGATCAGATTGCCCACAGCAACGCCTTGGCATCCGAGGAAATTGCTGCGACGATTGTGGAACTGTCCAAGATCGCCGATGCCACGCGCCGCGAGGTGCAGCGCTTCGAGTCCTGAGGACGCCCGATGGCCGCGGTCCACCGTGTGTGCGCTGCGGCCTGTCACCGCTGACTTGCATGACCGACACCCGTTCTTCCGATCTGGATTGCCTCATGCTCGACCAAGCCGATGTGGGCCTGGTGCTGGTGGACGCCGACAGCGGCCGCATCGTGCGCCTCAATCCCGCCTGGCCCCGCTGGACAGGCCGCTCCGCGTCTTCCTTGCTGTCCTCGGTGTTCTGGTCCGAGGCCGGCTGGAAGCAGCCGCAGGTGGTGCAAACGCTGCTGTCTCTGGCCAATCTGCCGCTGCCGATGCCGGCCATGTCCGTTACCGCCAGCGGTCCACAGGGTGAGGATGTCCCCGTCACGCTCAGTGCCCGCCTGGTCGATGCCGGCCCCCGTCGGCTGGTCTTGTGCACCCTGCTGCGTGAAAACCTGACGGCAGGTCGGCATGCGGTCTATCACTCTGCAGACGAGATCGCATTGATGCAGGTGGTCCAGACACTGATCACGGTGCTGGAGGTTCACGACCCCGATTCCATCGGTCACCAGCGCCGCGTGGCCGATCTGGCGGCGGCGCTGGCCCGGCGTTTGCAGTGGCCTGCCGCCGAAATCCAGGCGGTGGAGCTGGCGGCCCTGATCCACGACATCGGCATGGTGTCTGTGCCAGCGCGGGTGCTCGGCAAGCGCGAATTCCTGACGGCAGAGGAGGTCCGGCAGATCCAGCGGCATGTCAAGGTCGGGGTGGAGATGGTCCAGCACATTGATTTTCCCGGGCCGGTCACCAGCTTGATCGCCCAGCACCATGAGCGCATCAACGGCAGCGGTTACCCGGCCGGACTCCGGGGCAGCCAGGTGTTGCGCGGAGCCCAGCTGATCGGCATGGCCGACATGCTCGATGCCATGACCCGCGACAGACCCTACCAGCCTGCCCAGACCATGGAGCAGGCTCTGGGCACCTTGCTCATGGCTTCCGGCGTCCTGTTCGATGCGGACCTGGTCAAGGCCTGCGTGGAATTGTTCGAAGTGGACGGCTACCGGTTTCCGGTGGTGTGAACATCACATCGGTGACGAGGTCGCGGCCGGCTCCAGCCTGTGCGGCAACTGCAGCAGCTGAGCCCGTGTGAGCGGACGCGAGAACAGGAAACCCTGGGCTCTGCCGCAGCCCATCTGCACCAGGGTCTCGCGCTGCAGGGGGGTTTCCACACCCTCGGCGGTCACGTCCATGTCCAATGTTCTGGCCAGCGCCAGAATGGCCTGCACGATCTTGACGTAGCTCGGATCCTGCAGGGCCCAGACAAAGGAGCTGTCAATCTTGAGCTTCTGGATCGGCAGGTGCCCCAGGCGAGACAGGGACGAATAACCTTTGCCAAAGTCATCGATGGCAATGGCTATCCCCAGCTTGATCAGCGCATCGAGCTGCACATGCGCGTCTTCCATGCTGCTGATCAGCTCGGTCTCGGTCACTTCCATCACCAGGCCGTCATAACTGCCTGTCTTGGCCTGGATGCAGGAAGACAGCAGGTTGTAGATGCGCTGGTCGCTCAGCTGCTTGGCCGAAACGTTGAACGCCACCTGTGCGCCGGCAAAGCGTGCGCGGATCAGGTCCAGGTCATCCACGACCTGGCACAGCATGGCCTCTGTGAGCTTGTCGATCAGCCCCATGTTTTCTGCGATCGGAATGAACTCGGCCGGAGATACCTCACCAAGCTCCGGGTCATGCCAGCGGGCGAGCGCCTCGAAACCGCACACCATGCCGGTCTGCAGCGCCACTTCGGGCTGGTAGTGGGGAACGATGAGCCGGGCCTGCAATGCGTCGGCCAGCCTTGCCTCGATGCGGCGGCGTCGGTTGAGGGTCTGGATGATGTCGCTGTTGAGCCAGGTCACCCGGGCACGGCCGGCGTCCTTGGAGAACTGCAAGGCCGAATCGGCCATGACCAGCAGGTCATTGAGGTTCTGGGCGTGGTCCGGATAGACCACCGCACCCACCGAAAAGGACGCCTGGGTCAGGATGCCGCCCGGCAATTCGATGCGGTGAGTCAGGCTCTGCATTGAAGCCTGCAGCCGTTGCTGCATGTTCGATGCGTCCTCGTCCATGTACAGCACGGCAATGAACTCGTCGCCCGAACGCCTGCACAGAAAGTGGGGCTTGGGCAGATAGCGTGTGAGGCCTTGCGCGATCTGCACGATCACCTGGTCGCCTTGCTCGTGGCCGTAGCTGTCGTTGATCAGCTTGAGGTGGTCCAGGTCGATGAAGAGCAGGGCAAAGCGTTGCTCCCCGGTCTGCCCCAGGTCCGGGTCCAGCAGACGTTCCATCATCTCCGAAAAGGCCCGGTAGTTGGGCAGGCCTGTCAGCGGGTCCTGGTAGCTGAGCTGGCGCAGTTGGTCTTCGGCCTGCTTGACGGCGCTGATGTCAGAGAAGATGGCGACATTGCCCAAAACCTTGTGCTGCTCGTCAATCAACGAGGACACCGCCAGCATCACCGGGATGGGGCGGTGGTCGCGGGTCAGAAAGAAGGTTTCGCCGCGCCATTCGCCCTGTGTGCGCACGGTTTCACCGATGTTCGCCCCCTCCTGCGCGTTGTCCTGCAGGCGGTACAGCAGGCCGGCAGGCTGCCCCATCAGTTCTTCCCGCTGGTAACCCGTCATGCGCAGCAAGGCAGCATTGACATCGGCGATGCGGCCCTGGTCATCGGTGATCAGGATGGCCTCTGCCGCAGTCTCGAACACCCTGGAGGAGACCAGCAGTTTCTGGCTGATCGCCCGCTGTCGCAGCACGATGGCCTGCACCGCGTCAAACACGGCGGTGATTTCGTCACCGACATTGTCATGAACCACCTGGGCATGGCCTTCCAGGGCCAGCTTGGATGTGACGCGCACCAGCGCGTCCAGGCGGTCGGTCAGGTCTTTGGCAAAAGTTTCAGCCCAGCGTCCCAGTCGTCTGTAGAGCCAGCCACCGCTGACCAGCGTCAGCGCTACCGCCAGCATTGCCACCAGCAAGCGCTGCCAGACCGGCATGGTCACTTCGATGTAAAGCGGGATTTCATGCCGCTCAAACCGCACAGGCAGGCTCGCATGCATGCGCAGCAGTGACCATGCGGCGCCAGGCCTGGGTGCATCCAGGGCGTAGCGAACGCTCAGCCTGTCTGGCAGCCCGAGTCCGGAGAGCTCCCTGCTCAGGTTCACGCTGCTCAGGAGAATGCCCACCGGGCTGTCGGCAAAGGGCGCAACCACCGGCAATGAAAAAACCAGCAGCTGATCTGCCCCCATGCCGTGCAGCTCGACCTGCGGCAGTGCTTCTTCGATGGTGCGCTCGATGGCTTGCGCAGACAGGCGTGGCCGCTGGCTGGAATTGGGGCTGAGGATGAAGTCTCGCCCCCGGTAGTCCAGCACATCGATCTGGTAAGAGGGGTTGCGGTTGATCTTGGCCAGCAGGGGCTCAAGGTAGGTCTCGCGACCGGCGGAATCGGTCAGGCCGGTCCAGACCACCGAGGAGTTGCCAACCGAGTCCGACTCCCGCACGATGGCCGAAAGCTCCGCCGACAGCTTGGTCGAAATCAGGGCCTCGTACTGACGCAGCTGGCTGTGGTGAAAGAAAAACACACTGGCGAGGGCCAGCAGGAAAATCAGTGCGGTGAAGCCCAGCACATAGGCGCCCAGAATCCTGAGCAGGCGGTTGCTGATCTGTTGACGCAGGGACACCGAAGGCATGGGCGGCAGGAGGGTCAGGGAATGGGGGTCAGGCTGCCGTCGCTGCCCACACGCACGAACAGCACCTGGGCAGCGTCAAACGCATCGTGGCGTGTGGCGGTAAAGGGGACTTTGTAGTCCCGCACCGCCCCCGAAAAGGCCGGCAGCTTCTCCAGCGCATCGCGAACGCGACTGCCGTCGGTGCTGCGGGCGCGCTCCACAGCCATGGCCACCAGATGTACAGCGTCATAGGCGTGGGCTGCACCCACCGGGCTGGGGATGGTCTGCGGGGTTTTGTATGGGCTGTTGGCATGGATCCACTGTGCCAGCTGGCGTGCCCTGGGGCGGGGGTTGTTCAGGAATGAAAAAGTCTGGATCACGTCAAAAGTCACCATCTCCAGGGCATCCCCCACCATCTGGTGCAGCACACCGCCCACGGTGCCCCAGTGGGCCACCACCGGCAGCCTTTGCGTCACCGGCAAGGCTGCCATTTCCTTGAGCAGGATCGAGGCCTCTTTCTCGTTGCCCACGAACATCAGGCCTTGCCCTTGGTTATCGAGACATGTGCGATAAGCCTCTGCGAAGCTGGTGTCTCCCCAGTTGTACCAGCGCACCACACCAAAATTGATTTTGTAGCGTGACGCCTTGGACTTGATCACTGTGTCGGCTGAACGCCCCCAGGCTGTGTTGGGCAGGAATGCGCAGGCCTGAGAGACTTTGTAGCTGCTCGCCAGCCGACGCATCATGGCCTCGACACCCCAGTCATCTTTGAGGGAGACGCGAAATGCGTAAGAAGGGCGGTAGTTGTGCTCGGTGATGAGGTCTGCCGAGCCCCAGACGCTGATCAATGGCACTTTGAGCCTGTGGGCTTCAGGCAGCACTTCAACGCTGATGGGGCTGTACTTGCCACCAAACACAGCCACCATGTCCTTCATGCCGGCCAATTCAATGAAATTGTCCTTGCCACGTGCCGAGACCCCCTTGTTGTCCGTGGTGATCAGCTTGAGTGGGCGTCCGCCGAGCACGCCGCCGGCGCGGTTGATTTCGTCGATGGCTGCCTTGGCGCCCAACTCGATGGCGATGGGTGCGGTATTGGTTTTTTGGCCATAAGCACCGTCAAAACCGATGAGCACCGGCAGGTTGTTGTTCAGGGCCTGGGCTCGGGGCGCCAAGGCTGCACAGGCCATGGACACAAACACAAGCAGTTGGCGAATCGACTTGTTCATGGAATTCAGATTTTTGAAAATTCTCAGCCGGATGGGTCTGCAGGCGCTCGGGTTAATACGGTTATACGATTCTTGACAAAATTGTGCTGAGTTCCAC
>Ga0256339_1000017_pt1 | contig 17519 bp, 14 predicted proteins | sample AtltaT_5_FD_183806 | JGI IMG/M metagenome (GOLD analysis project Ga0256339, IMG submission 183806) | Metatranscriptome of freshwater microbial communities from Altamaha River, Georgia, United States - Atl_Colum_RepA_8h (Metagenome... | ecosystem: Environmental > Aquatic > Freshwater > River...
GAGCAACTTTCTCATTTGGCAAGCCGCCTACGCCGAGCTCTATTTCACCCCAACCCTTTGGCCAGACTTTGATGTGGCCCAGTTTGACCAAGCGCTTGCGTGGTTTGCCAGCCGTGAAAGGCGATTTGGCGCAGTGTCTAACTGATTACAATCGTTGGTTGATTTTCAGAAAGACGCCGATGCTTCGTTTACCCGCCAACAGCCTTCGAATTGTGTTGCGCCAGACCTTGGGCGCTTGGCGTGCTCCGTTTGGGCGCCGGCACTTTGCTTTTGCTGCACTTGCGCTTACTCTGGCTTGTGGCGGTACACAGGCACAAATGTCTCAAGGCTTACAGTTGCCGCAAGCCATGCAGGGCGCAGCGGGTGGCCTCGGCGGCGGCCTGTCTGCGGGTGGCGCTTCAGGTCTTGGAGCGCTGAGCATTGGTGGCAACAGCGGCCTGCGCTCGGCAGATCCCTTGCTGCAAAACTCCCAGCAAATGACGGCCAACAGCTTGTTCCAGCCGCTTGAGCCTTTAAAGCCCAACGACTTTCAAAAGTTTGTGCTCGAAACCTCAGGCTACAAATTGCCCTTGCACGGGCAGTCTTTCTTTGAAAACCTCCAGTTCGTGCAGCGCAACCAGCTCAACAACCAGCCGGTGGCCACCCCGTTTGCACCGGTTGAAAGTTCGCCCGTCAGCGCTGACTATCCCCTTGGCCCTGGCGACCAAGTGCTCATCAGGGGCTGGGGCTCGCTCGATGTCGATGTGCGTGCCGTGGTAGACCGCAACGGCATGGTCAATATTCCAAAGGTTGGCGCTGTTTCACTCGCAGGTGTGAAGTTTGCTCAGGCTGAGAATGTTGTGAAGGCTGCCGTGGCCAAGTACTACAAAGACTTTCAGCTCAGCGTCACCATGGGTCAGTTGCGCACCATCACGGTGTATGTGGTGGGCCAAGCTCGCCGCCCCGGCAGCTATTCGCTCAGCAGCGTTTCTACCCTGACCACCGGTTTGTTTGCCACCGGTGGCCCCAACGCCAACGGCTCTATGCGCCGCGTGCAGCTCAAGCGTGCCGGCCAAGTGGTCACAGAGTTTGACCTCTACAGTTTCTTGGCCCAAGGCAACAATGTGGGCGATGTGAAGTTGGTCGATGGGGACGTCATCGTCATTCCCGAGGCTGTGGGTTATGTGGCCTTGGTGGGCAAGGTTAACAACCCAGCGGTGTATGAAATCAAAGCCGCCAACGAAACACTCGAGCAACTGCTTGCTGTGGCCGGTGGCCTGCCCGTGGTGGCTGACCCACGCCGTGCGGTGCTTGAGCGCCTCAGCCCAGAGCAAAGCCAGCCACGTCGGGTAGAAGATGTGGTGCTCAACGCCCAGGGCCTCAAAACCCCTCTTAAAAATGGCGACCTCATTACCGTCAATGCCATCACCCCAGAGCTTGGAAATGCCGTAACCCTACGCGGCAATGTGGCCCAACCCACTCGCATGGCCTGGCGAGAAGGCATGCGCCTGAGCGACCTCATTCCCAACAAAGAAACCCTCATCAGCCGCGACTCCGTGCGCCGCCAAAACGAGGTGCTGTTTGATGGCAACCAGCGTGAACGAGCCCTGCGTGATCGCGAAATCATGTCTGAAGACTTGCTCGACGACCCGGTGCTTGACATGCGCATTGACCAAAAAGGTTTGCGTGAGGCTCGCATGAAGGCAGTGGGAGATGCCGACAAAGCAGCTGCCCCAGGTGTTGCTTCGATTGGAGGCGCAACTGGAGCGAAAGCATCTGGCAAGGAGTATGACGGTCGCACAGCCACGGCTGATCGTGAAGCGCGCACAATCGAAGCCTACCGAGAGTTGCGCCAAGCACGCATGTTCTCAAACCAGCCGCCCATCAAGGTGAATGAGCGCAACACCGTGCCATCGGTGGCCGAGTCGGTGGGCAACTTGTACGACGAAATCAATTGGGACTATGCCGTCATCGAGCGGCTCAACCGTCAAGATTTGAGCGTCAGCTTGCTGCCCTTCAGTTTGAGCAAAATGCTGAACAACCCCAAAGCTGAAGACAACCTCTTGCTGCAAGCAGGTGATGTGGTAACCGTCTTCTCAGCCACCGACATGCGCGTGCCCATTGCCAAGCGTCGCATCATGGTGCGGGTGGAGGGGGAGGTGGCCAAGCCCGGTATTTATCAGGCCAAGCCGGGTGAAACCCTAGCGTCGGTATTGCAACGCGCTGGCGGATTGACGGCCGACGCCTACCTGTTTGGTTCTGCCTTTTACCGCGACGAAGTGCGCAGAAGTCAGATTGACAATTTAGACAAATTGGTTCGACGCCTGGAGAGCGAATAAGCGCCCAGCTTGCACAAGCCAGTCAGAGCTTGGGTGCAGCTTCAGATGCTGCCATTTCGCAAGCAAGAATCTTGGCGGCTCAGCAAGCGCAGCGCCAAGCACTCGAGCGTATTCGATCATTGAAGCCTGAAGGGCGCATTGCACTGGGCTTAGAGCCTGACACGGCCAATTTCCTGACCAAAATTCCAGATTTGCGCTTGCAAAATGGCGACCGCTTCATCATTCCAACGCGCCCCGACTTTGTGTATGTCTATGGTGCAGTGAACACCGAATCAGCCCTGATATTCAAGAACGGTCAAACGGTGAGCGACTACCTCAAAATCGCAGGTGTGGGCTCGGGCGCAGACCGCGACTCGGTTATTTTGGTGCGGGCCGATGGCTCAGCCCTTACCAGCAATGGCAACTGGTTTGGTTCTATCAGTGGTGTGAAAGTTATGCCGGGTGACTCCATTGTCATGCCCGACAAGCTAGACCGCGAAGCCACTTGGAGCGCTGTGGTGCGCAATGCCAAAGACATCACGCAAATCTTTTACCAACTCGGTCTTGGCGCTGCAGGCCTCAAGGCTTTGGGTTATTAAGGCGAACTATGTCTGAGCAAACATCAAACACCGCTGTTGATTCAATGGAAGAAGACGAAATCAGCCTGCTCGATTTGGCCATTGCCCTCGGTGAAGAAAAGAAAACCCTCTTCACCATACCGGCCATCACAACAACGCTGGCGATTGTTGTGAGCCTGCTGATGACGCCCATTTTCACCGCCAAAACCGTCATGATGCCGCCTCAGCAGCAGCAAAGCGGTGCCGCTTCAGCCCTGGCAAGTTTGGGTGCACTGGCCGGCTTGGCCGGCGGCGCTGCGGGCATCAAAAGCCCAGATGAGATGTACATTGCCTTTATGCAAAGCGAGAGCTTGCAAAAGGCAGTGATTCAGAAGCTCAACCTTCAAGAGCGGTACGAGAAAAAAACCATTTTTGAAACTCGTGAGCATTTGAAAGGGGTTGTCAAAATTGCTTCAGATAAAAAAGCAGGCCTCATCACCATCGAGGCCGATGACAAAGACCCTGAGTTTGCCGCTAAATTGGCGAATGCACACGTAGAAGAGTTGCGCAACCTCATGGGCCGTTTGGCTGTGACAGATGCGCAGCAACGCAGGGTGTTTTATGAGCAAGCCATTACAAAAACACAAAACGAACTGGCCGAAGCTGAGGCAAACTTTAGGGCTGCTAAAGAAAAGTCTGGCATGCAAGTTACAGCTGTTATTGCTGAAACCTCCGTCAGGGCAGGGGCTGAAATGCGTGCCCAAATAGCAGCCAAAGAAGTGCAGCTTGCGGCCATGGGCTCATTTGCTACCTCCCAAAATCCCGATGTTCAGCGTTTGGGGGGTGAGCTAGCAGCGCTGCGCTCGCAACTCAAAAAACTCGAGCAGGGCAGCGGCGCTGAAGAAAAATCGTCGCCTCTCCAGCAGCTGGCGGTGAAGTCTTACCGCGACATCAAGGCTCGCGAGGCCATGATGGGCGTGCTGGTGGCGCAGTACGAGTCAGCCCGGGTGGACGAAGCCAAGGAAGGTCCGCTGATTCAGCAGGTTGATGTTGCTTTGCCGCCTGAGCGCAAATCTAAGCCCAAGCGCGCCATCATTGTTTTGGTGGCGGCTTTTGCTGGTTTGTTCTTGGGTGTGTTGGTGGCGTTTGTCAGGCGCGCTATGCGCAAGGCTTCTGAGAACCCAGAAACAAGCGGTCAGATGGCAAAACTCAAGGCTGTTTGGCGTTTGAAATCTAGCTGATATGAGGTTTTAGCGAGCATCGAATGCAATTCGAAGAATTTCTCCAGTGCGATAAGCGGCTTTATCCGCCTCGGCCAGACCACTCCAGTACCCACGCCCGGATTCGAGCAGGTTGAAGGTGCCGACGATGTTGGTTTGCACGAAGTCACCCGGGCCGTGGATAGAGCGGTCCATGTGGCTTTCGGCGGCAAAGTTGACCACCATGCGGGGCTGGTGCTCGGCCAGCAGGCTTTCGACCAAGGCGCGGTCGCCAATGTCCCCCTGCACAAAGATATGGCGGGTGTTGCCCTGCAGGCTGGTCAGGGTTTCCAGGTTGCCCGCGTAGGTGAGTTTGTCGAGGTTGACCACGGGCTCGTCAGAGCCAGCGATCCAGTCGAGCAAGAAGTTTGCACCAACGAAGCCGGCGCCGCCTGTCACAAGAATGGCCATTATGTAATTTTCAGAATAATGCGTAGTAAAAGTTGCTGAGCATGATTCGTCGTAACGTGAATCCACATGCTGCAACAACCTAGGGTGAAATTAGGTTAAATTGACACCTTAATCTTTAGCAACGCCTAACCTAGCAGACGTTTTACATAGATATAGATACCGTTCAATCTAGCCTCATACAGTCGCCTGGCTCTGTACGCCGAAGTAATTCAAGATGCACTTGCCGATATTTGAGACATGCGCCATGTCTTTAGGGACGTGCGTTTGGATTCCGGACGTAAAAAATGCAAACCCCTGGGCCTGATGCATGCCATTTTTAATAGCTACGAAACTGACCAGTGGCTTTAGGCGTTGCGTGTTGTCCGCTACAACAAACTCGGTCAAATCGGTGATTTCATCGGGGTAGGTGAGTGTCACAAAAAGACTTTTGCCACGATTATCAATCTCACCAAAAAGCGCTCTTCCGTCTGTCTTGACATGTACACTGGCCAGCACCGCTTGAGCCGTGCTTGCTTGAGCTTCAGTATCAAATTCAAGCAAAAAGTCCCGCGTCATGCGCGGATAAACGCCTGTGAACTCAATCCCCAAGCTGCGTAGAAAATCAGCGTGGGCATTGAGCCGGTAGTAATACTTCAAACGGTCATAAGGTTTCTGCGCCAGCCCCGTGGCAAGAATAACTTCCGTGTCGGCGCGTGAGAAATACTCCCCAACAATCAAATCATATAAGCCCAACACGTCTGCAACTGGGTCTTCGCTAGGCTTGACATACCAATTTGGATTTTTGTTAGCTATTTCGCCACGCAATGGCTCAGCATTAAAAAAGTAGTGATGCTGAATGTGCGCACCAGCATTCAAAAAAAGTGTAGAAAAATCTGGCCGTTTTGAATTGAAAAAGCTCCAATGCACGTCATGGAGCAACAGGTCGAGCACCAAAGGCTTAAACCAAGACTTTTGTCGACTAGCGAAAAACAACTGCAAGTAACGAAGGTAGTGCTTTGGCCGCGCAAAACGCACCAGCGCGAGCGCCACCTGCAAAGCAGATTTAGGTGTGATCTTTGCTTGGGCATTATCGTTAACCGCTTGTGACACCGCCTCGGTCAATGCGCGACTCCACCACGATCCATCTGATGACGTCTGCGTCCAGGGGTCGGGCACAAAATAGGCAGGACTTGTGAGCCTGTTTTCTGCATTCATGGCAGAAATGGCGCCGACCTTGTAGCCCGCTTGTTCTAACTGCTCAAAAATCTGGGGCACTTTTTTGCCAACCACATCGCCCAAACGAAAAATTCCATGTTCAGCAAATGTGCAACCCGTATGAACAGATGGCCATTGAATCCACGGCTCTAACTGTTCGTAATTTTCTTCCGAGGTGGTGCGAACCCTTGCCCCAGCCAACAACTTAGCCAGAGCAGGAAACCTGCCAGTATCAGCGACAACATACTTCTCAACGACATCAAAATTGATTTCGTTCAGTTCGATCAATATCAGGCGTTTGCCAGAGTTACGCATTTAAAAGTTCCTTGTAAATACCAACGGTCTGTTGCACTACAGAATCAACAGAAAACCTACCTACTGCACGCTGGCGACCTTTTTCACCATAAGACAACCGGCGCGCTTCGTCTTTGATGAGCGACAAAAGAGCTGTAGCGAGCGCGTCCGCATCGCGAACCGGTACAAGGTCACCTGTCACACCAAACTCAATCGCCTCGCGGCAGCCTGTGGTGTCGGTCGTCACCACGGCACAGCCTGCAGCAGCAGCCTCCAGCAAGGCTTTAGGCATCCCCTCACGGTAAGACGGTAGACAAACTATCGCTGTTGACGTGAACCAAGGCACCATGTCTTCTACATGACCAAGCCATTCAACAACACCCTCTGCCTGCCATTGCTCCAACTCGCCTCTGGTGATGGCGGTTGGGTTGTCGTAGCCAGCGGCACCGGCCAATACAAAGCGCCAGTCGGGCACCAGCTGCTTGAGCTTGCGTGCAGCAGCCACAAACTCCCGCACACCTTTGTCTTCCAGCATTCTTGCGGGCAGAAGTACCATTCGCTCTTTTGGGGCCTGTTTGCTATTTGCAAACAAAGTCAAATCGACGCCTGAGCCTGGTATCAAGGTCACCCGTTCGGGTTTAATAACCCCGCTAACGTGCAGCGCAGCACGGTCGTCCTCGTTTTGCACAATGACCCGACCATTAGGGTGTCCGAAGGCAAAACGCACCAAAAAACCATAGATGCGCCTGATCCACCTACGCGCAGCGCCTTGCTGCGCACCTTGAGTAAACGCATAGCCCATACCGGATATGGCCAAAACCACAGCGGGCACTCGACAAATACGCGCAGCCAAACCGCCATAAAGCACGCCTTTAGGTGAAGCGCAATGCACGACTTGTGGCCGATAACGAAGTAAGAAGCTGATCAACTGCAAAAGCCCAAACAACTCAAGCAAAGGATTCATGCCCGAGCTGCGAGACACCATGCGCCTGTGCAAAATACCTGAGGCAGCTAGTTGCGCAACGGCTATAGCTTCCATTTGCTCGCTGCCCGCTTGGCCCGTAAACAAAGCCACATCTAAACCGGCCTTTCGCGCACCCAAAGCCAGCGGCAAACGGTGCGACACAAAAAACGCCGCGTGATTGACCACATAGGCCACCCGAGATTTTTCAGGCACGTTGCGCCTCAAACCAAGCCTGGAACATCAACACATCCCACAAGTGGTATTGCCAATTGCGCTGGCCCGATAAGTGCTCCGCCCACTTCTGGCGAATCGGGGTCGGGTTAAAAAACCCCTCTTGCGCCAAACGTGATTCAGACAGCAAAGACTCCGCCCACTCGCGTAGCGGGCCACGCAACCAATGGTCAATGGGTACGCCAAAGCCCATCTTGGGCCGCTCGATCAACTCTTTGGGCACATGCCTGTAAAGCACTTGGCGAAGCGGCCATTTGGTCACGCCATCACGCAGTTTGTAGTGCAGCGGCAAAGACCAAGCGAACTCCACCACCCGGTGGTCCAAAAACGGCACCCGCGTCTCCAGGCTCACGCCCATTGCGGCGCGGTCCACTTTGGCCAAAATGTCATCTGGCAGGTAGCTCAGCATGTCCAGCGCCATCATGCGTTCCACGTCGCTCAGGCCCGGCAAATCTAAGGCTGCATCTGTCAACACCGTGGCCGGCTCGCGTGCGCCCAGCACCACGCTGGTCGGGTCTGCCCAATGCGACACCATGCCCCGGTACAAATCCGCCGCAGAGCGGCTGCTCAATAAGGCGGCGCCCTTGTGCAGCTTGTCGCCCACACGTGCCCCCAAGGCAGACGGCAACAACCTACCGAACTTGTCCCAGGCCCCCAGTGGCAAGGCCGTGATCAAGCCCGCCGTCAGTTGGCGCAATGGGTGGGGCAAGTGCGACACCTTGCCCCACAGCCCGGCCGTCATCTGGTAACGGGTGTAACCGCAAAACAGTTCATCGCCTGCATCACCAGAGAGCGACACCGTCACATGCTGGCGTGCCAACTGGCTGACCAGAAAAGTGGGGATTTGCGACGAATCGGCAAACGGCTCCGAATACAGCGTGGGCAGTTTGGGAATCACTTCCAAAGCCTGTTGCGCGGTCACATACATCTCGGTGTGGTCCGTGCCCAAGTGCTGGGCCACCGCCTTGGCATGCTCGGCTTCGTTATAGCCTTCTTCATGAAAGCCCATGCTGAACGTGCGCACCGGGCGGCTGGACTGCGCCTGCATGAGCGCCACAACGGTGGACGAATCAATCCCGCCAGACAAAAACGCACCCAACGGAACATCGGCCATCATCTGCTGTGCTACAGCATCGCACAACAAGGCCTCTAGCTCGTCCACCGCCTGTTCGGGCGAGCCCGCAAATGGCTCGGCCACGCCCCGCATAGCAACATTTGCCCCGGACCACCAAGCCCGCACCTGCGGCTCAGGCCGAGCCAAAGACACCGACAGCAAATGCCCCGGCAGCAGCTTGCGAATGCCGCTGTAAATAGAATGTTCGCCACCAATGCAGTTGTGGCGCATGTGCAGAGCCAAGGCGTCGCGGTTTACTTCGGCCGCAAACGCCGGATGCCGTCGCAAGGCCGACAGCTCCGAGCCAAACAAAAACACTGCCCCGCTGCCCTGCCCTTGCCAGCCGTAATACAGCGGTTTTTCGCCAAGGCGGTCACGCGCCAGGGTCAATACCCGGTCGACACGATCCCACACCGCCACGGCAAACATGCCGATTGCTTCTTTCAAAGTGCCTTCAATACCCCAGGCATCAAATCCGGCCAGCAGGGTTTCAGTGTCGGAATGCCCACGCCAATTAGCGGAGACTTTACCCTCATGCTCCAGCGCATCACGTAAGCGCAGGTGGTTGTAAATCTCGCCATTGAAGGCCAACACATATCGCCCACTCACACTGGCCATGGGCTGAGCCCCGGCGGGGCTCAGTTCGACAATGGCCAGACGACGGTGCGCCAGGCCAATGCTTGTTTGCGGGTCCGCCCAGTAGCCATCGCCGTCAGGGCCACGGTGGAAGATGGCATTGGCCATTTGCATCAGTATGCCATGCACAGAGTCGGGGTGCTCAAAGCAATTAAGGCCCAAAAATCCGGTTAGTCCACACATAAGGATTTCAATTTAGGACTTGGCCTTCACCAAGCTGTTGTATAGGTTCATGAATTGTTGAGCGGTGGCGATCATGGAATACACCTCAACCACCCGCTGCCGTGCTTTCGCACCCAAATGCTGACGTTCTTCTGAAGGCAATGCCAGTAGCTGACCCACCTTATGAGCCAAGGCCTTCGCGTCGCGAGGGGGCACCAACCATTCGCGAGTGCCCATGAGCGAAGCGGCATCACCTACATCTGTGCTCACACACGGCAAGCCCATGACCATCGCTTCTCCCAGCACATTGGGGAAACCCTCAGTGCAAGACGAGAGCACGAATACGTCCATGGCATCCAAGCAAGCCGCCGGGTCAGAACGCTCGCCCAAAAGCACAAAACGCTCGGGAAAACCAGTGGCTGCGATGAGCTTCATCAGCTCGGGATTACCCGCATCCAAGCCACGTCCAACCATCAAAAAACGAACTTGGCGAAAGCGGGTAGCCAGCAACCCCGCCGCCGCCACAAAATTGGCGTGGTCTTTAGCGGGGTTGTACCGACCCAAACAACCCACCAAGCAGGCGCCTGACTCCAAAGCAAATTTTTGACGAATGGATTGGCCGGCACCTAATGATTCAGACAGTTGAGCGACGTCAAAGCCATTTGGTATGACCATCAGTTTGTCAGCGGCGTACCCAGCTGCTTGGCTGTTCAGCAGCGAAGCTTGAGCCGCACAGACGATGCGCGTAGGCACTAAGGCCGACAAACGGGCACACACCCAGCGCACCCATCGGGTGCTGCGAGATTCCACCGAATAGTCTGTGGTCCTTATTCCCCAAACCACCGATTGCACGCCTGCCAAGCGGGCGGCCAAACCGCCCAATAGGTCTGAATGAACCATCCATGTCTGAACCACATCAGGTTTGATGCGGCGAATCAGCACCCACAATCGAAAAAACGCCAAGAGAATCAAACACATGCGACCTGCATTCAGCGCATGAACGCTAACACCTTGAGCCTTGAGCCCCGGCCCCAATGCCCCTACATCAGACAACGAAATGATGTGGTGTTCGAGCCCTTGGGCGAGAAGCAGAGGGTCTGAGACCAAGCGCTTGAGCATCATCTCAGCGCCGCCGACATTCAGGTTAGATATGATATGAACGCAACGCATAGACTACAAAACAAGCGCAAATATCAGTCGCCACGAAAATAATATTGATTAGATTTAATTGAATCGTGGAGCAAATACGGCGACACCCAGGTCGCAGAAATAATATTCAATGTTTCCCGCGGCAATTCATCATAATGAAATGAAAGTACAGCCAATGGGCCACCAGTGGTCAAATGCGACGGATAACCCATAGCAAGCGCAACAGCGAGAAAAGCCCAAATAACATAATCCACACTCACTTTCGAATACAGTAGATCCAATTTATTCAGCACGAGCCTAATTTCACGAATTTTACCGAAGGCAATCGAGGATAAGTAAAGGGCAAACAAAGCAAACAAAGCAAAGGTCTCAACAATTAGCTTATCAACCACTTTTTCGTAAATGAATGAATTTACAACCATGAGGTCACTCAACTCGAATACTCTTTGATATTCAACAAGATTTGCCGAAAAGAAGGTGGTCAACAAGTGCAAAATATGAATCAAGACGGGCAGAATCAACAAATATAACCAGCCCCGCAGAACTGACAAAAAAAATAAACCAACAACAAAACCGATTGGATGAAGCACCGAGCCTAAGCAAATCAATAGATATGAAATTGATGTTTTATTGTTAGCCTTGGAAATAACACCCAGGCCAATGGCCATAAGTGAAATTCCGAGCGCACTTGTGAAGACAATGTTCATAACCATTACGGCTATAACTGCATGCTTAATCAAACCATGTGTGAATTTATGACCAGCAACCCGCATCAATGAGAAGGCGTAGAAAATTGCAAGCACAGGAATCAAAGGAAGAATGCCAAAGCATGTAATCAGCCAAAAAAAGTAGTGCAAATATAAATATCGAGGCAACTCATACCCCGAAACAACCCATACCGGATTATAGTAATCAATTAAATCAAAATCAGCAACACTAATAGCGTGGAAGTAAATATCAAACCCAGTAGTATTAGTTGCCAGCAACAACAAGGCCAAAAAATAAAATTTAAAAAATTTTATTTTAATTTTAAACACCAAAGACCCCACATGGCTATAGACTTTATAAAACGAAGCGAATACATCAATATCGAACGCAAGCCCATTGACCTGTGGTGCTCCGAAATTACACGTAAATGCCCGGTAGCCAGACGGCGACTTCTCTTCCAAAGCCCAGATCTCGCAGAGAGCCTATCCTGATTACTTGTGTAATAGCGCCTGACAGGGGAACCATATATACACGCAACCCCATACATTTTAATTATTCTCATGTAAGAAAGACCCTCGTAACCGGGCATGTCCTCATCATAAAAATATTGAATAAATACGGATCTTTTAATCACAGGCAGTTTTTCACCATCTGTTCCGGCCCGAATATATTGACTAAAATTGATTTTTTCAACGCTATAAAGTAAGTGATCAATGGTTTGATTTTCCGCCACACAAGAAAAGAAATGAATTGGGCATTCCTCATTATCTTTTATTGCCGCATAAACATTTGAATAAGATTCTGCAATAAGTTCATCATCAGAGTCAAGATAAATAATCCAAGATCCTCTAGCTGCTTTGGCACCTGTATTTTTAGCGGCACAAACACCTTTATTAATTTCGTGCCTTATTAGTAATACATCACTCTTGCACCGTTTATTTAAAATAATGCTTTCAACAATTTTAACTGTATCATCATCAGATCCATCATCAACAACAATAATCTCTGAATTTTTATCACAAGCAAGAAAAGCAATAGCCGAATTAATTGCCCTTGATATGCAAAAACCTCTATTGTATGCAGTTATTATAACAGAAAAATTTACCATTTATTAACAAAAGAACTCGATTAATTGATTACAATTTAATTACACCAAAAGATATATAAAAAACCAGCAAAGCCACGACTGATTTTATATCCCCAAAAGCACGCACAACAAACCAAAGCGCCTGTTGGTAATTTAATTGCTTACGACACTCTCTAATAGTAATCGCAAATTGATTCAATATCTCCCTAGTTAGATCCGGCCTAATTGATAAAAGAATCCCACAAGTATTCAATTTATCTATGTTGGCTTGACTCAAATATTTACTTTTTTTTGTAATATTATTCCCATGCACTCTGTATTTTCCCAAAATTTCATTAATATGCAATATTTCGCCACCACTCTCAAGCGTTTGTATCCAGTACAGCCAGTCAGATGAAAACATTAATCTATTATCAAATCCATTGGCCGGGGTACAGCTACGCCTTACCATTGTACTGCTTCCACCATTAAAACACCCATGCTTTACTAGAACTTCAAGCCCCCCCTCTCTGGGTTTTGTTTTTTTGCTAGATACAAATAGATCTTTACCGAAACCCCATCAAATACAATATGGTCGTGATAACTAATAGCACAGTTTGAGTTTCTCTCCATGAATTCAACTTGCTTGGATAATTTTCCGGGCAGCATTAAGTCGTCCCCCCCCATCCATGCAATATATTTTCCTGAACATGAAAAATGCGCCAAATTTGAATTTTCAGTTATTCCCCTGTTTTCCGGAGATAAAATTATTTTAAATACAGAAGGATATTTCTCTCTATAGTCCTTGAGCATATCGTCCGTACCGTCCGATGAGCCATCATCAGCCACTACAATTTCAAAATTTTTATAATCTTGCTGCAAACACGAATCAATGCACTCTTTCAATAGAATTTTTTGATTATAAGTTATTATTGCAATGCTCACCATAGGATAGTATTTATCTTCCATAAAATTAACCTTTGATAATTTTCTTTGCATAATACGCCATGACAGCCCAGTAGATCAAATAATTAATAGAATGCGCAATGACAACCCCCTGGATACCATGCCAAATTGTCAAAATCCAAGTTAGACAAAAAAAACTTACGCCTAGAAATATCTCTGTTATTACATACACACCAACCATCGCTCTCGATAAAATTAAATATGATAGTATCCAACTCCCAATTTTCAAAGTGTCCCCAACTAATTGCCAGGCAAATAACATCTCCATTTTTTTAAAATCTTTGGAAAACATAATCTCAATCAGAATACCTTTTAACTGGAATATAGCCACCCCACACAGAATAGTTATTGGCAGTATAATTTTGTAGCCTCGGTAAATTTCAATTTTTATTTCCTCTGGATCTTTCAACTCAGATAGTCTTGGCAAATAGTAAACCGCAAGAGTAGTAGTAATTAACATCAAATAAGCACCACTTAAGCGCCACATAGCCTCCCAGTAGCCTGCAGCCTCCCAGCCTAAGGTATTACTCAAGTGGTCACGAACGAGTATATGACTAAGTGGTAACATTACAGCTGTCGTCAAAGACATAAATGTATATTTGGCCAAGTTTTTGGCAACTGGCAAGTCCACCCTTCCCACCAATTCGCGCCAATGAAACCAAGTGGTTTTCAAGCACAAAAATAGCGTGACAAAGAAGGTGAGGGACTGATACACCGCCAAAGCAATCAACGCCCCTAACAAACCCCAGTGCACTACCATGAAAGCGCTTACAACAAGCGCCAAGACACTGCCTGCAATATTGGCAAATACATAGCTAGATATTTCTTTCTTACCGTTAAGTATGGCTAACAGCAAGGTGTTGAAAACAAAAAAAACCAATGTTGCTGCTAACCACACAAACACCGTGCTTAATTGCTTATCACGCAAAAAACTCACCGCTAAGCGTTCACGAAAGAAGAATACCAATATACTCAGAACAATCGAACCAGCCAACGCAATCGTCCCTGCGGTTTGCCACACCTTACGCTGTGCAGGTTCATTACCTTGGTATTCAGCGGTATATTTGGTCACGCCAGTGTTAATCGCGCCGCTAGCTAAAGCACTGATCATTTGTATTGCATTTTGAAACTGCCCCAAGGCCGCATACCCTGCAGGCCCCACATAAATAGCCAATATTTTATTGATACCCAACAATGTGACCATCCGAATACCTACCGCGATGGCGTTGAGCAAGCTAGTTTTGATGAGGGTCAAAGTGTCAAACGGTGTAGGCGTTGCAGGCTTGAATGATCTCTTGCAATTGTGAACCACTAAGCGTTGGCCCAATGGGCAAACTTACCACTTCTTTGTGTATTGTCTCCGTCAATGGCAATGACAAGTGCTGGTAATCTCGGTAAGCTTGTTGCTGGTACAACGGAATTGGGTAATGAATTAGCGTGTCAATGCCCGCATCCTTGAGGTGGGCTTGGAAAGCAGCCCGGTCTTTGACGCGCACAACAAATAAGTGAAAAACATGGTTTTGTACGCTGGCCACAGTTGAGGCGGGAGCAATGGGCAAATTCACCAGCGGGTTAATGATGCCTTGTGCGTAAGCCACAGCAATTTTCTGACGTACTAGAGTATCGGCATCTAGGTGTCGTAACTTCACACGCAGAAGCGCAGCCTGCATTTCATCCAACCGGCTGTTGAGACCTTGGTACAGGTTCTCATATTTCTTATGGCTGCCGTAGTTACCCAAGGCACGAACGGTGAGGGCCAAGTCGCCATCGTTGGTTGTCATAGCGCCTGCATCACCCAAGGCACCCAGGTTTTTACCGGGGTAAAAGCTAAAACCAGAAGCGTGGCCCCAGCTGCCTGCACGTTGGCCGTCCACTATGGCACCATGCGCTTGGGCCGAGTCCTCCAGCACTAAGAGGTTGTGCTCAGCAGCCAAGTCCATAATCGCCTTCATAGGGGCCAATTGCCCATAGAGGTGTACCGCCACAATGGCCTTAGATTTAGGTGTGATGGCTTGTCGCAGTTTCTGAGGGCACAAGTTATAGCTATGTTCGTCGGGCTCCACCAAGACCGGCTTGAGCTGATTTTCAGTGATGGCCAGGACACTGGCAATGTATGTGTTCGCCGGTACAATGACCTCGTCACCCTCTTTTAGTTTGCCCAGCTCTTTCCACGCGCGCAGAGTCAACATCAAGGCGTCCAGACCGTTGGCCATACCCACACAATGCTGTGTACCGCAATACCTGGCGAATTCTTGCTCAAAGGCTTTGACCTCTTGGCCCAACACATACCAGCCAGAATCGATGACACGGATAGCAGCGTCGATCAGGGCTTTCCGGTGTTGTTGGTTGATGGCTTTTAGATCAAGAAATGGGATCATTTTAAAGTCCTAAAAATTTTTTTTCTCCGGCGCTTAAATAATCATGCAAACACTTTCCGTAAAAGTCTTTCTTACCTACATCCGCACCACTCTCAATCAGGCGATTAAATGTTGTTTTATCTCTGGCTTTCAAAGCAAAGTCTTTGGCATACATAAGCACTGTTGTGCCATTATAATTTTCATCATCAGCCAAAGCGCCGCGCTCCAAAAGAAAATCTACAACTCTATGATTACCGTTATAGGCAGCGATTATCAATGGAGACCACCCCTTATTATTTCTATCATTTACACCTGCTAGATTTTTCAACAAAGAAGATGCTTCGCTCTCATTACAATCTGCAAATTTATGCAACGAATTAATTCCATCAAAAAATAACTCCAAATCGTAGTCTATTGTTGATACTACTATCGAGTTCTCACTCTCTGCAAGTAATGACCCAGGCTTTTTGCGACTTTTAGCATCCAACACAGAAGCTTCCACTATAGCTCTATTAAATAACTTCGGCAGCTGATACTCCCTAAATGAGTAAGCATATACTTGTCGAACAATATTTTCGGCCGTTTGATTCATATCCAACTCGATCGATTGGAAATTTATTGAATTTTTAGAATAATATGAAGAATTAATCCAGCCTTGAGGTCGCATGGCCAGATTGCCAAGCAACATTATATTTATATTTTTAACAAACAGTTTATATGAGTTTTTCAAGTACTCTCTATACAAATCTCGCGCCCTGTAATCTTTCTTGATGGGGAAAATAATTTGATCAACAATATCACCTGTATCGATACCGAAATCGATCGCGTGCAATGTAACTCCCCCGCAATTATCCCCATTTAAAATTGGAAACACAGACGTGTACATGCCTTTGTACCTTGGCAAATCCGAAAAATGAATATTAAAAACATGCGGATTTTTAAAAAGTTCGGGCTTTACAATTTTATCAAATTCAAGACTAATAAAAACATCGCTAATTTGATATGCCTGATGAAGGTCAATTATTTTTATGTTATTATTGCAAGCAAAATTAAATAATGATCTTTGCCATCCGTCGACGCCATTATCCGCTCGATTGCAGACCACTGCTATTTCTTTGAAATTATTTTCAATCAAATAATCAACTGCTCTAACGGCGATATTGTTCTTACCAGCGATAACAATCATGTATTCACCGCCTTCTTGAACTCCTCGAAACTACGGATGTAATCTGTCTCGTCGTAGTGCGCACTTGCTAAGACCAGCAATACACAGTCAGGGCTGAAGTCGTGCATTTCTCGCCAAATCAATTCACCAATCAGCAAGCCTTTAGTAGGGGAATCTAGCCAAACTTCCTCGCGTCGTTGTCCATCGTCCAGCACCATGCGGCACTTGCCTGTCACGCATACAGCTACTTGTTGTAACGCGAGATGAGCATGAAATCCTCTAGAAACGTCCTGTTTTGTGCCAAAAATGTAATACACACGCTTGACATCAAAGGGCACACTTTTACGTGCCTCCAACGCCACTAGCGAGCCTCGGTCATCCCCAAGCGGAGGAAAATTAATTGTATTAATTAAACTCATAGATACTTTTTTTATTGCCCAGTAATCAGCAATTCACGCTGGACCAGTGTTTCTGACGTACCAGGGCATAGCCACGCCAATACCGTCTTGTATGCGGTGCGTGGGCGCAAAGCCCAGCAGGCGTTGCGCCTTGCCAATGTCGGCCTGGCTGTGACGCACGTCACCGGTGCGGAATTCTCGGTAGGTGGGTTGCGCAATGGGCGACACCCCGCTGGTGTTGAGTGCATCGCGCAATGCAGCAAACAACTGGTTGAGCGTGGTGCGGTCGCCCACGGCCACGTTAAAAACCTGGTCTTTGGCTTCGTCTGCCGCGCAAGCAGCCAGCAGGTTGGCTTGCACTGCGTTGGCCACAAAGCAGAAGTCGCGGCTGGTTTCTCCGTCGCCGTTGAGGAACACGGCTTCACCCTTGAGTAACGCATCCGTCCATTTAGGAATGACAGCGGCATAGGCGCCGTTGGGGTCTTGCCGGGGGCCAAAGACGTTGAAGTAACGCAGGCCAATGGCTTTGAAGCCGTAGCTGCGGGCAAACACGTTGGCGTACAGTTCGTTCACGTATTTGGTCACTGCGTA
>Ga0256339_1000022_pt1 | contig 16574 bp, 16 predicted proteins | sample AtltaT_5_FD_183806 | JGI IMG/M metagenome (GOLD analysis project Ga0256339, IMG submission 183806) | Metatranscriptome of freshwater microbial communities from Altamaha River, Georgia, United States - Atl_Colum_RepA_8h (Metagenome... | ecosystem: Environmental > Aquatic > Freshwater > River...
AAAAAGCTAAAAAATTAATGAGTGATTTATATGCGCCTTTTGTAAGACAGGGCAATCCAGTGATCTTTATGGATGAGCGTAGTTCGGAGTTAACAAAGTATGCAGCAAACTCATTCCTTGCAACCAAGATTTCTTTTATGAACGAGATTGCGCAGTTATGTGAAAGAATGGGTGCAGACGTTGACATGGTAAGAAGAGGGATAGGATCAGATGACAGAATCGGCAAACGTTTTTTATTCCCAGGCATTGGATATGGAGGATCTTGTTTCCCAAAAGATGTACAAGCATTGGTTCAATCTGCAAGCGAAGTGAATTATGATTTTGAGATCTTAAAAGCGGTAGAGAAAGTAAACGCCAATCAAAAATTACATTTAGTAGAGAAGATTAAAGCTTATTATAACAATAACCTACAAGGCAAGCATTTTGCATTATGGGGTTTGGCTTTTAAGCCTAACACAGATGATATTAGAGAAGCTCCAGCATTAGCCATCATTGCTGCATTAACAAAAGCAGGCGCTACAGTTACTGCATATGATCCAGAAGCGATGCCTAATGTAAAAGCACAGATTGGAGATCAAATACAATATGCAAGTAGTCAGTATCAAGCATTAGAAAAATCAGATGCTTTGATTATTGCTACAGAGTGGAGTGAGTTTAGAACACCCGATTTTGAGATGATGGCACAACAAACAAATAACAAGATCATCTTTGATGGCAGAAACTTATTTGATGTGCACAAGATGAAAGAACTAGGGTATAATTATGAAAGTATCGGAAGATCAATAAATGATTAAAATGAAAAAGGCAATTATAACAGGAATTACTGGTCAAGATGGAGCTTATTTGGCAGAGTTCTTATTAAACAAGGGATATGAGGTGCACGGGATTAAGAGAAGATCCTCTTTGTTTAACACTCAAAGAATTGATCATATCTATGAGGATCCACATATCCCAGATAGACACTTAAAATTGCATTATGGCGATTTAACTGACAGTACTAATCTAATTAGAATAATTCAAGAAGTGCAACCTGATGAAATTTACAATTTGGCTGCAATGAGTCATGTGCATGTAAGTTTTGAAGAACCAGAATATACAGCTAATGCTGATGGAATAGGGACACTTAGAATCTTAGAAGCAGTTCGATTATTAGGGTTAATTACAAAAACAAAAATATACCAAGCCTCAACTTCTGAGTTGTATGGATTAGTACAAGCTGTTCCACAATCTGAAACGACTCCTTTTTATCCTCGTTCTCCATATGCTGTAGCAAAACTATATGCATATTGGATTACGGTAAACTATAGAGAGGCGTACAATATGTATGCATGTAATGGTATTTTATTTAATCATGAATCCCCGCAAAGAGGAGAAACTTTTGTGACAAGAAAAATTACAAGAGCAACTGCAAAGATCGCCTTAGGAATGGATAATTGTTTGTACTTAGGAAATTTAGATGCTAAAAGAGACTGGGGACATGCTAAAGATTATATCGAAGGAATGTATTTGATTCTTCAACAAGAAAAGCCAGAAGATTTTGTATTAGCAACAGGCATCACTACCACTATTCGTGATTTTGTGAAAATGAGTTTTGCTGAATTGGGAATTGAATTAGCATTTAGGGGAAAAGATGAATCCGAAGAAGGATATATTGTTAAAAACAAAAGTGAATATAAGTTAGAAGAAGGTAAAGTAGTTGTTAAAGTCGATCCTAAATATTACAGACCCACTGAAGTTGATTTATTAATTGGAGATCCAACAAAAGCGATGACCAAATTAGGATGGAAACCTAAATATGATTTAGCAGCATTGGTTAAAGAAATGGTTGCTAGCGATATTACTTTATTCAAAAAGGAATTACATATTAAACAAAGTGGATTATAATATAGAGCAAACTGCTAAAATATATATTGCTGGACATCGAGGAATGGTAGGGTCTGGCTTAGAACGCAAATTAAGAAAAGAGGGTTATAATAATATTGTAACAATAACATCTGCTGAACTAGATTTAAGAAATCAGCAAGCTGTAAATGAGTTCTTTGAAAAAGAAAAGCCTGCTTATGTAATACTTGCTGCAGCAAAAGTGGGAGGAATTCATGCTAACAATACTTATAGGGCAGAGTTCATTTACGACAACTTAATGATAGAAGCTAACATAATTCATGCTTCGTATTTAAATAAGGTTACTAAGTTGTTGTTTTTAGGTTCATCATGTATATATCCTAAAATGGCACCACAACCATTAAAGGAAGAATACTTATTAAGTGGTTATCTAGAGCCAACTAATCAACCTTATGCTATTGCTAAAATTGCTGGTATTGAAATGTGTGATAGCTATCGAGCACAATATGGGTGTAATTTTATTTCAGCAATGCCTACAAATTTGTATGGAACAAATGACAATTACCATCCAGAAAATTCACATGTATTGCCTGCATTGATTAGGAGAATAGTTTTAGCAAAAAAGAATAATGAACCCAGTGTAACTATTTGGGGTACTGGTACACCAAGAAGAGAATTTTTACATGTAGATGATTTGGCAAATGCTTGTTTTTATTTATTATTAAATTATAATGAACCAGGTTTAGTGAATATAGGATGTGGCGAAGATATCTCCATAAAAGAATTAGCAGAGTTGATAGCTAAGGAGATTGGTTACCAAGGAAAACTAGATTTTGATAACTCAAAACCAGATGGCACTTCAAGAAAGTTAATGGATATAAATAAAATTAAAAAATTTGGATGGGAGCCAGAAATAAATTTAAATGAAGGGATTAGACGAACAATATTAGAAATATTTGATCAATTTTAACATGAATAAAAATTTCTCAGAAATTCAAATGGTCGATTTAGTAAATGACTACTTGTTAAATAAGAAAGAGTTTGATAAATCATTAAACGAAGTACTTCTAAAAGGTGATTACATAAATGGAAGTCAAGTAACAAAATTTTCGGAAAACTTTTCCAATTTATTGGATATTAAGTATGTTGTCCCATGTGCCAATGGAACAGATGCACTTCAAATTGCATTAATGAGTTTAGATCTCAAACAGGGAGATGAAGTTATAGTCCCTGCTTTCACATATGCTGCAACAGCAGAAGTTATCGGATTATTGAAATTGAAGCCTATTCTTGTTGATGTATGCCCAAAAACATTTAATATATCTTATGATGAAGTATTAAAAGCACTTTCAACTAAAACAAAAGTTATAATCCCAGTTCATTTATTTGGACAATGCGCTGATATGGAACCAATTGTTAAATTAGCAAAAAAAAAACGACATATTTATTATAGAGGATGCTGCACAATCAATCGGAGCCAAATATACTTTTAGTACAGGTAAAACTATACATTCTGGCTCAATAGGTGATATTGGCTGTACCTCATTTTTCCCAACTAAAAATCTTGGTTGTTATGGTGATGGAGGCGCAGTTTTTTCAAATAATCGCAAACTTGCAAATCAAATAAAAATTATTGCAAATCATGGTCAAGAGAAAAAATACTTTCACAAGGTTATTGGAATAAACTCTAGACTTGATACCCTGCAAGCATCAATACTAAATATAAAATTAAAATCATTTAATCAAACAATTTCTGCCAGACAAAAGGTTGCAAAAAAATACGATCAAATGTTAGGGTTAATAAATGGTATACAAATACCAGAAAAGCTTCCAAAAAGCACTCATACATATCATCAATATACAATTCTTGTAGATAAAAAAATAAGAAATAAATTAAAATCATATTTAGAATCAGAAAAAATTCCAACTATGATTTATTATCCACTTCCCCTTTTCAAACAAGAGGCGTTTAAGTCAATTTCTAAAAAAGTTGGAAATTTAGAAAATTCTGCAAGGCTGTGTGAATCTGTATTATCGCTACCAATGCATCCAAATTTAACTAATTTACAGCAAGAATACATAGCCAATAAAATTAACTACTTCTTTAAAAATCATAAATAAATTCTTAATTTTTAAAACAAACAATATAAATGCTAGATTTAAAAGGAAAGTCAATACTAATTACAGGTGGAACAGGATCGTTAGGCAAACACTTGACTAAAATTATTTTTGAGAGATATCCTGATATTAGTCGTTTGGTTATTTATTCAAGAGATGAACAGAAACAATTCCAAATGTCTCAAGAATATCCCGAAAACAAATTCCCAGCAATTCGTTATTTTATCGGAGATGTCAGAGATTTAGAAAGATTAAAGCGTGCATTTGTTGGAATTGATTATGTAATTCATGCGGCAGCCATGAAGCATGTTCATATCGCAGAATATAATCCAGATGAATGTGTTAAAACAAATATCGGAGGTGCGGAAAATGTGATAAAAGCATCACTTGCAACTTCAGTTTCAAGAGTTGTGGCTTTGTCAACGGATAAAGCATGTGCACCAATCAATTTATATGGCGCAACAAAGCTAGCATCTGATAAACTATTTATTGCTGCAAATAACATTAAAGGAAGTCAAGATATTAAATTTTCCGTTGTAAGATACGGTAATGTTATGGGTTCAAACGGATCTGTTATCCCCTTTTTTATTAATAAAAAAGCTAGCGGAGTTATACCAATTACAGATCCAAATATGACACGTTTTAATATTTCTTTAGATGATGGAGTAAAAATGGTGCTACATGCATTAGAGAATTCATGGGGTGGAGAGTTATATGTCCCAAAAATACCATCTTACAAAATTTTAGATATAGCAGAAGCTGTTGCGCCTGAATGTGCACGTGAAATTATTGGAATTAGGCCCGGGGAAAAAATTCATGAAGAAATGATAACTCCAAGTGACTCATTTAATACATATGACTTAGGAAAATACTATGTAATCTTACCATCTCAAACAAACTGGAGTTTACCTGATTTTATAGAAAAATTTAAAGCAAAAAAAAGTTAAACAAGGATTTAGTTATAATTCTGGAGATAATGAAGAATGGGAAAATGTACAAAGTCTTAGAGAATTAATTTTTAAGCATTTAAATTATAAAATAATCTAAACTTATGAAGGTAGTTATTTTAGCAGGGGGTTTTGGAACTAGATTAGCAGAGGAAACAGATGTTCGACCGAAACCAATGGTTGAAATTGGAGGTATGCCAATATTATGGCATATCATGAAAATATATTCTAGTTTTGGTTATAACGAATTTGTTGTTTGTTTAGGGTATAAGGGTTATGTAATTAAAGAATATTTTGCAAATCTATTTCTCCATCATGCTGATGTTACAATTGATGTTTCTAAAAATAAACTAGAAGTTCACAATAGTTTTGCAGAAAACTGGAAAATTACATTGGTCGAAACTGGGCCAGAAACTTTGACAGGCGGAAGAATTAAAAGAGTAGAAAAGTATATTGGAAATGAGCCTTTTATGTTAACCTATGGAGATGGAGTTTCAAATGTAAATATTAAACAATTAGTAGAATTTCACAAAAAGAATAATAAATTATGTACAGTTACATCAGTTCAGCCTAGTGGCAGGTTTGGTGTTTTACAAATTAATGAAGATTCAATGGTTGAATCATTTCATGAAAAAAGGTCGGAAGATATTGGATGGATTAATGGTGGTTTTTTTGTTTGTGAACCAAAAGTGTTTCAATACATTACAGATGGAGATAAGTCAATCTGGGAAAGAGAGCCATTGGAGAGTCTTTCTAGAGACCGTCAATTAATTTCGTTTAAGCATCCCGGTTTTTGGAGACCTATGGATTCATTAAAAGACAAAATTGATTTAAATGATTTATGGAATAATGGTAAAGCAGAATGGAAAATATGGGAATAATGAAAAACTTAGCAACTATTTACTCTGGTAAACGAGTTTTAGTAACTGGTCACACAGGTTTTAAAGGAACTTGGCTAATAAAAATTTTGAGTCAATTAGGAGCCAATATAAAAGGTTATTCTCTTTTGCCTGAAAATGAAACTAATTTATATGATGAAATTAACGGGAGCTCAATTTGTGAATCAGTTATAAGTGATTTGAGAGATAAAGTTTCTTTACAAAACGCCGTATTAAAGTTTCAACCAGACTTTGTTTTTCATCTAGCGGCTCAACCTTTAGTAAGATTATCTTATGAAATTCCATCTGAGACATTTGAAGTCAATGCAATAGGAACTGCAAATTTATTAGACGCAATTAGACTATTAGAAAAAAAATGTAATGTAATTTTAATTACCACAGACAAAGTTTATCATAATAATGAGTGGGAATATCCCTATAGAGAGAATGACAGTCTTGGGGGATATGACCCGTATAGTGCAAGTAAAGCATGTAGTGAATTGATAATCGATTCGTATAAAAATTCTTTTTTTAATTTAGAAAAATTTGAACAGCACCAAAAATCAATTGCAGTTGGAAGAGCTGGAAATGTTATAGGTGGTGGTGATTGGTCAAGAGATAGGTTGATCCCAGATATAATTAGGGCAATAAATAATAATACAGATATTGTTTTGAGAAATCCAAATTCAATTAGACCTTGGCAACATGTTCTAGAACCATTATTTGCTTATTTAGAATTAGGCACTTTTCTTGATGTTAATCCCCAAAAATATTCAGGTGCTTGGAATTTTGGCCCTTACCTAACAGATAATTTAAGTGTAATTGCAATAGCAGAACAAGCAGTATCTATTTTAAATAAAGGGATCATTAAAACTAATATTGACGAAAATAATCATCACGAAGCTAAATTGTTGAAACTAGATATTAGTAAGGCTATGTGTGAAATGAATTGGAGTCCTAAAATGACAACAAATGAAGCAATAAAATTAACAATAAATTGGTATAAAAATTTTTATGAAAAAAATTATACAGCAATTGAATTAATGGAATCTGATATAAAATATTACACCAATTTAGACTGTGAGGAATAAAACAATATTATTGACAGGTGGTACAGGGTTTTTAGGATCAAGTCTAGCCAAAGCACTTGTGGATAAAAACGAAAAACTACTTTTGCTTGTTAGGGAGCAGTCATCACTTTCTAGGATTAGAAAATTTCTGAATAAAGTTGAAATAATTAATATTGATAAGGTTTCGTTATCAGAAATCTTTGATAATTATAAAATCAATATTGTAATTAATTCCGCCGCTTCTTATGGAAAAAAAAATGAATCAACAGCAGATATATTAAAAGCAAATTGTCTTTTTCCACTCGAAATATTAAAAAAGTCAATTGAGAAAGAGGTTGAACAATTTATAAATATTGGAACTTCATTAAATCCATTTGTTAATGAGTATTCATTAACAAAACATCAGTTTGCCAACTGGTTATTTTTTTATAAAAATGAAATAAAAATTAAAAATGTAATCTTAGAATATTTTTATGGACCAGGTGATGATTCTTGGAAATTTATAACTATGTTATTTGAAAGTTTTAAATCAAAGAAAGAATTGATTGATTTTACATCTGGTGAACAAAAAAGAAATTTTATATTCATTGATGATGTTGTATCAGCTTTATTAGAAATAATGGAAGATAAACTTATTAGCGAAGATTTAGCTATATATCATGTTAAAACTAATGAAGAAATTGTTATAAAGGAGTTGGTTCAATTATGTAAAAAAATCACGAACAATACAACTACTTCATTAAACTTTGGTGTATTAAATGATAGAGTAAATGATATCCATAATTCAGGGAATCTAAATTATAAGAATGTACCAAATTGGATTCCGAAAATTAGTTTAAACGAAGGTTTAAAAATAACTTGGGATTATATTAATCAAAATAACAATTAAAATGTATAAAAATTTTGAAGGAGACTTGCTAATTTCACTTAGAGAAAAAGCTGAAAAAAATATCACAAAATTGCCAATTGCTGGTGTAGACTATATCCCGGTTACAGGTAAATTAATTGATGTTGATGATCTTCTGTCATCTGTAGATGCAAGTTTAGATGGATGGCTTACTACTGGTCGATTTGCAAATAAATTTGAAAAAGAATTAGCTAAATATTTCGGCAGTAGATTCGCTCTATTTGTTAATTCTGGATCCTCCGCTAATTTAGTTGCTTTTTATACTTTAACTTCCCCAAAGTTAGGGGAACGCTCAATTAAACCAGGGGACGAGGTAATAACTGTTGCTGCTGGATTTCCAACTACAGTTAATCCAATAATTCAATTTGGATGTGTACCTGTATTTATTGATATTGAAATTCCAACATATAACCTAAATATAAATCAACTTGAAAATGCAATTTCTTCAAAGACCAAAGCTATAATGATTGCACATACTTTAGGCAATCCTTTTAATTTGAAAGCTGTTACAGAATTTGCTAAAAAATACAATTTGTGGCTTATTGAAGATGATTGTGATAGCCTTGGTGCTATGTATGAAGAAAAAAAAACAGGTACTTTTGGTGACTTGGCAACATTGTCTTTTTATCCAGCACACCATATAACTACTGGTGAGGGAGGGGCAGTTTTAATCAATAATCCTATTTTAAAAAAAATTGCTGAAAGTTTTAGAGACTGGGGTAGAGATTGTTGGTGCGAACCAGGTATAGATAATACTTGTGGAAAAAGATTTGATCAAACACTTGGGCAACTACCGTGTGGTTATGATCATAAATACACTTATTCTCATATTGGATTTAATTTAAAGGGAACTGACATGCAAGCAGCAATTGGATTAAATCAATTAAAAAAAGCAGATTCGTTTGTAGAAAAAAGAAGAGAAAATCATAAGATACTATATGATATATTAAAACAATTCGACGAACACTTTATATTGCCAATTCCTACAGAAAATAGTAACCCAAGTTGGTTCGGTTTTTTAATAACAATTCGTCCTACTAGTAATTTAAATCGAAATGATTTAGTACGTTTTCTTGAATTAAATAAAATAGGTACGAGATTGCTTTTTGCTGGAAACCTAATTAAACAACCTGCATATTTCAATTCGAAATTTAAGGTAATAGGTGATCTTTCTAATACTGATTTAGTTATGAATAATTCATTTTGGTTGGGCGTTTGGCCAGGTTTAAGTAAGTCGCATTATGAATATATTGCTGATGTTATTAATAAGTATTTAAATAATTAATTATGAAATTTTTTATAACTGGTGGATGTGGATTTCTTGGCTCAAACTTAGCTGCTGAAGTTTTAAAAAGAGGTGAAGAATTATTTATATTTGACAATTTATACAGAAATGGTTCAGAATTAAATTTAACTTGGTTGAAAAGTCAAGGTGATTTTAAATTTTATAAAGGCGACATTAGGTCTTATAATGATGTAGAACATGCAATAACTGACTGTATGCCGGATGTTGTTTTTCATCTTGCGGGACAAGTGGCAATGACTACCTCAATTGAAAATCCCAGATTTGATTTTGAAGTTAACGTTTTAGGTGGAAATAACATTTTAGAAGCTATTAGAAAAAAGTGTAGATATGCAGTAGTTACTTATTCTTCTACCAATAAGGTTTATGGAGATTTAGAATGGGTTAATTATCTTGAGGAAGCAACCAGGTACACTATTCCTGATTATCCAAGTGGATTTGATGAAAATACACCTTTAAATTTTCAGTCTCCTTATGGTTGCTCTAAAGGCGCTACTGATCAATACATGTTGGATTATGCTAAAATGTTTGATTTAAATACAATTATTTTTAGACATTCTTCAATTTTTGGTGGTAGACAATTTGCGACTTCAGATCAAGGTTGGATAGGTTGGTTCGTAAAGCAAGGTTTAGAATCTAAATCTAATAATTTAAGAAAGCAATTTAGTATTTCTGGCTCTGGAAAGCAAGTAAGAGATGTACTTTTTGCTGATGATTTAATTAATTGTTATTTTTCTGCAGTTCAAAATTCAAATTTAATTCGGGGTGAAGTTTTTAATATAGGAGGTGGATTTGCAAATAGCCTCTCACTTTTGGAATTATTCGAGTTGTTAGAAAAAGAGTTAGACATAGAGATGAAATTTGAAAAACTCCCTTGGAGGCAGAGCGATCAAAAAGTATTTATTGCAGACATAGGAAAGATTGAAAAATTAATTGGTTGGTCTCCGCAAATCAATGCTAAAGAAGGAGTTTCTAAAATGATCGAATGGTGCAACGTAATTAATTAATTATATGAATATTCTCGCGATTGTTCAAGCTAGGTTGGGATCTAAAAGATTTCCTAAGAAAGTTTTGCAAAAACTTGGAGACAAGGTATTAATTGAGTTATTATTAGAAAGATTGGCTAAGTCTAAACTAGTTAATAAAATTATTGTTGCAACAACAATAAACATAGAAGATTTTGAACTTGTTAAATTTGTTGAAGATTTAGGATATACTGCATATGTTGGAAGTGAAAATGATGTCTTAGACAGATATTATCAAATAGCCAAATCCGAAAATCCTGATATCATTGTTAGGATAACTGGGGATTGCCCATTTGTAGATGCAACAATTGTTGATGAAGTTATAAATGAATTAATATTGTCAAATTCTGATTATACATCTAACACTCAACCTCCAACTTTTCCAGATGGAATGGATGTTGAAGCATTTCGTTTTGATTCTCTTGAATTTGCTTGGAAGAATGCTAAATTAACATATGACAGAGAACATGTTACTCCTTATTTTTATAATAACTCTGATTTATTTCGAATTTCAATTATAAAAAATCAAAAAGACTATTCAAATATTAGATTGACTGTAGATGAAAAAGTGGATTTAAATGTGTTAAATAAAATATTTAATGAATTAAATCAAAATTCATTATTTAGTTGGCATGAAATAATTAAATTACTAGATAATAAACCAGAATTGTTTATGGAAAATAATGATATAATAAGAAACGAAGGAGCAAATTTAGGTTCGGGTCAAAAATTATGGAAACGGGCCAAATCCATAATTCCAGGTGGTAATATGTTACTTTCAAAAAGATCAGAAATGTTTTTACCTGATTTTTGGCCTTCCTATTTTAGTAAGTCAAAAGGATGTTCGGTTTGGGATCTAGATGGTAAGGAATATTTAGATATGTCTATAATGGGAATTGGTACAAATACATTAGGATATGGAAATGATGAAGTTGATTCAGTTGTGATGAATGTCATTAAATCAGGAAATATGTCAACATTAAACTGTCCTGAAGAGGTTTATTTGGCCGAAAAATTAGTTGAAATACATCCATGGGCAGAAATGGTAAAATTTACAAGAAGTGGTGGAGAAGCGAATGCAGTTGCTTTAAGAATTGCTAGAGCTGCTTCAGGAAAAGATAACGTAGCTATATGTGGCTATCACGGTTGGCATGATTGGTATCTAGCTGCAAATTTAGAATCAAGCAAGGAATTAAATGGACATTTACTACCAGGTTTAGAACCCAAAGGTGTTCCACAAGCATTAATTGATACTACGTTTACTTTCAATTATAATGATATTGAAACTTTAAAAAAACTTGTTAAAGAAAAAAATATTGGAGTTATATTCATGGAAGTTATGAGAAATTTTGAACCTGAAGATAATTTTCTACAAAAAGTAAGAAAGTTAGCAACAGAAAATAATATAGTATTAATCTTCGATGAATGTACTTCCGGATTTAGAGAAACTTATGGTGGATTACACCTAAAATATGATGTCAAGCCAGATATCGCTATGTTCGGTAAAGCTCTTGGAAATGGATACGCTATTAATGCTATTATTGGAAAGCGCGAAATCATGGAACATGCTCAAGCAACATTTATAAGTAGTACGTTTTGGACTGAAAGAATTGGTCCGGCAGCAGCAGTTAAGACTCTTGATGTTATGAAAAAATATTCTTCTTGGGAAGTAATTACAAAGATTGGAAATGAAGTTTCAAAAAATTGGAAATCCATAGCAAATGAAAATAAATTAGATATTTCTATTTCTGGATTACCAGCATTGAGTTCCTTTAATTTCAATTCTACATTTTCATTAGAATATAAGACTTATGTGACTCAGGAAATGTTGAAAAGGGGTATTTTAGCTTCGAATGCATTTTATGCATGTACCGAACATAAAAAAGAGTATCTAGATATGTATTTTAATGAATTAAATGAAATATTTTCATTTATTTCTATACATCAAGGTGACATAATTAATTTTATTGATGGTAAAATATGTCATGGTGGATTTAAGCGATTAAATTAGTTATAAAGTAAAATTTTAAATGATTAACAATAATACTTTTGTTGCAATTTTAACTTTTAATGAACAGTCAAATATAATAGATTGTATTAGGTCTATAAATAATTGTAATTTTAATGAAATTGCAATATTTGATGGCGGAAGTATTGACAATACTATTTCATTGGTAAAGGAAATTGGAATAAGATTCGAAATACATGAAGGTTCTTCAATTTCTGAAAGAAGAGCATTAGCATTAAATTATGCAATTAATAATAATTTTGAATACGTACTTTTTGTTGATGCAGATCAAAGATTATTAGATATAAACACTGGAAAAAAAGCAGAAGAAATTTTTAAACAAGAAAAACTACTAGCAGGAGTTCAATTAAATCTTATAATACCTAATGATCAAAATAATTTCAATTATTGGCAGCTTGGATTCTATTCGCGACACCGTTTAATTACAAGTAATTTTGGTTTAAAGAAAGTAATAGGCACACCTTGCTTTTTCAAGATAAGTATAGTTAAAGACTTTAAATATAATGTTGGTAATATTTTAGGGCCAAGTGATGATACTTTTTTCTGTAAAGAAATTTCAAATGCTGGGTTTTTATTAAAAAGTATAAATGTAAATTGTACAGAGATTGTTAGAGCGAGTTTAAAATCTACTTTAAAAAAAGCATATTGGTATGGAATTGGTGATGCGGAATATGTTATAAATGAGACAAATAGTAAAAACAAAAGAAATCATTTATTTCATGTTTTTGTAAGAAATCCAATTATAAATCCATTGAAAAATATTAATAAATTTATTGGCTTTTATTTTATTTTTGGCATTGCAAGAGTGGCAGGTTTTATATATTATTTCACTTTGAGGCCAAAAAAATATCTAACTAAATCTTAAACAAAAAACATATGATAAAATTTTCAAAAGAAATAGCATTTAATGACAGGCTAGTAGGACATGGCCATCCAGCTTATTTTGTAGCAGAAATAGGTGCAAATTTTGATAATTCTTTAGATAAGGCAAAAAAATTATGCGACGCAGCAAAGGAAGCAGGAGCAGATTGTGCAAAATTTCAAAGTTTTATTTCAGAAAAAATTGTAGCTCCGAAAGGATTTCAAAAAATGCAATTAAAAGGTGTACATGGAACTTGGGGTAGACCTGTTAATGAAGTATTTAAAGATGCCGAGTTTCCTAGAGATTGGCATCATTTGGTAAAAGAACATTGTGATAATATTGGAATTCAATTTTCTACTTCGCCATATGACTTTGAAGCTGTTGAGTTATGCATGGAACTAGATTTGCCGTTTATTAAAATTGGATCTGGAGAGATTACATGGTTAGAAATGATAGAAAAAATTGCTCAAAAAAATAAGCCGATAGTTTTAGCAACAGGAGATGCAACATTATCAGAAATAGACGACGCTATTAGAACCATAGAATCAGTAGGCAACAAAAATTTAATATTATTACAATGCATCACAAATTATCCCTCAATGATTGAAAGCGCCAATATAAACGTTTTAAAGACCTATCAAAGTGCATTTGATGTATTAACTGGTTACTCGGATCATTCATTTGGAGATGTCGTGATACTTGGTTCTGTGGCATTGGGTGGTATTTTTGTAGAAAAACATTTTACACTTAATAAAGAAGATAAAGGGCCAGATCATCCACATTCAATGAACGTACAAGAATTTAAGACTATGGTTAATAGAGTTCGACAACTTGAACTTGCAATGGGAAGTACAAAAAAATTTATAGTAGAAGAGGAAAGGGAAACTGTTATTGTACAAAGAAGAGGTTTATATGCTGCAAAAACTATTCCTAAAGGAAAAATCATAGAAAACTCGGATATCATTGAATTAAGACCTGCATTAGGTATTTTACCGAAATATAAAAGAAATGTTATTGGACAAGTTTCTCAAACAGACATTTCTGAAGGAGAACCAATTTATTGGCAAAACATATAAAATGGACGATAAAGATTTATTTACAATTTTTGTTGCAACAGATGTTTATCGAAATTCCGATGTAGTAGTTTTGTTAGAGGGTGATGGGTTTTCCAGAATTAATAAATCATGTACTATTTTGACAAATCAAGAAGCAAAATTCCTAATTTTTTCTGGCGGTGTAGATAATGAAGAACTTGGTAGTTATTCTTATAATAAATGTGAGAGTAGAATTTTGAACTATAATATACCTCAAGTACAATTAATTCTAGAATTAAACTCTAATAATACAAGAGAACAGGCGTTAGAAGTTATCGAAATGTGTGTTCAAAATAATTGGACTTCTTTAATATTGACCGCCTCTCATTATCATCAATTCAGGGCATTTCTTACTTTTTTGAAAGTTTTATTAGAAAAAAAAATTGAAAATAAAATAATTATTTACAATGCTCCAGAAAACAAACTTGATTGGTTTGCAGAATCTGGCTGGGGTAAAAGAGTTGACTTGTTAGAATTAGAATTTGACAAAATTGAAAAATATCAAAAATTTGGACATATAGCATCATATTCGGATGCCGTAAAATATTTTAAATGGAGAGAGGAGAATACAATGAAATAAAAAATTTATTTGGTATAAATTTTTTAGGCCCTATAGAATTAAGTCTTATTTCTGAAAATTTAGGAATAATTAATCCCATTGACTATAATAGTTCAATTCCAAAAATTCATTATAGCCACGAAGAATTAATTACTAAATCTAAAAGTCATATTTTATTTTTATTTGTACCATTTTTTATAGATAAAAGTATTTTAACAATTTGTAAATTAAGAGAACACCTAGGCATTAACTCTTTAGAATTCGAACCCTGTTTTTATAATCAAGATTGGTATTTAAATGAAAAATTCGCAAATGAAGGTTTGGAAAAATTCAGTTGGCATTTGATAAAAACAGAAGTTCACGATGAATCAAGAGGTTTGATTCCTGACGAAGAAGAGGTAAAGTCAATGAATTCTGCACTAATATTGACGTATCTTTTTTTTGCAACATATTTTCACTCAAATAAAATACTTTGGGAAAATGATTTTATTTGGACCTCAGATAAAGATTCAAATTTCGATAAGGTTTATGTCGGAAGATATGTAGACAAATTAGGAATTGCAAACAAAGGATTTAGTATTCATAGGCATCTAAGTATTACAAAACAATATGGACAATTATAAATTATATTAAATATGAATTTCGGACTAATTGGTATTTCAGGATTTATAGCACCTAGACATTTAAAAGCAATTAAGGAAACCAATAATCGACTAATTGTTGGTTATGATATTAATGATTCAGTTGGTATAATGGATTCTTTTTTTCCTAATAGTTTCTTTTTTAATGACTTTAATGAATTTGATCGTTTTTTAGAATCAAAATTCAATACAAATGATAAAATTGATTATATGTCAATTTGCTCTCCTAATTTCTTGCATTATTCACATATTAAATATTCACTAAGGTCAGATATTGATGTGATTTGCGAAAAACCTCTTGTACTTTCATTAGAAGATTTAGATAAATTAAAGAATGAAGAATTTAAAACTGGAAAAAAAGTATATACTATTTTACAGTTAAGATTGCACCCAGCAATTATTTCTTTAAAAGAGAAAGTACAAAATTCAGAACTTAAAAAAGAAGTTGATTTAATTTATATAACCTCTAGAGGAAAATGGTACCATAAATCTTGGAAAGGTGAAAGGAGCAAATCGGGTGGAATCGCTATGAATATTGGAATTCATTTTTTTGATATGCTTTCATATGTTTTTGGCGATTATATCTCTAGTAAAGTTAATTATATAAGTGAAACGAAAGCATCAGGAATTTTAGAACTTAAGAATGCACGAGTAAGATGGTTTTTGTCAATAGATGAAAATGATTTGAAAGACGATATAAAAAATAGAGGCATTAAAACGTACAGATCAATATTAATTGATGGAGAAGAGTTAGAGTTTTCAGATGGATTTACCGACTTACATACACAATCATATCAGTCTATTTTAAATGGCAATGGTTTTACCTTAGAAGATTCTAGAAAATCAATTGAGTTAAGTTCAAATATAATGTCGTCAAATGTAATTGGATTAAAAGATGATTACCATCCTTATCTAAAAAATATTAAACTATAAAAATCCCTAAATTTCATTAATGCTAACAATAAAAAAAATACTATTTCTTCTTTCAAAAAAGCAAAAAAAGGAATTAAGTATTTTAACTATTTTATTATTTATTGGTCTTATTTTTGAGATGATAGGACTTGGAGTATTGCTTCCAGTAATTGGAATTTTAATTAATAATAATATTCAAGAAAAATATCCATTTATAATCCCCTTTTTAAAGATAATTGGAAATCCCACACAAGAATTATTAATCATATTAATAATGACGTTGTTGGTATTAATTTATGCAATAAAAAGCACGTTTTTACTTTTTTTGGGATGGAGGCAGAGTAAATTTTCATCTGAGTTGTCTGCAGATCTATCACAACGATTATT
>Ga0256339_1000026_pt1 | contig 16030 bp, 15 predicted proteins | sample AtltaT_5_FD_183806 | JGI IMG/M metagenome (GOLD analysis project Ga0256339, IMG submission 183806) | Metatranscriptome of freshwater microbial communities from Altamaha River, Georgia, United States - Atl_Colum_RepA_8h (Metagenome... | ecosystem: Environmental > Aquatic > Freshwater > River...
ACGCCCCTTGCGGTGCTGAATGTTTGCCCATTTTTCGATGGCCGGCCACAGCAAATGGGCAAACATTCAGCACCGCAAGGGACGTCAGGACGAAAAACGCGGCCGCATCTGGACCCGCCTGATCCGCGAGATCATGGTGGCCGCCCGCACTGGCGGCGGTGACCTCAGCGCAAACCCCCGCCTGCGTCTGGCCGTGGACAAGGCCAAGGCCGCCAACATGCCGGCCGACAACATCAAGCGCAACATCGACAAGGCCACCGGTAACCTCGAAGGCGTGAGCTACGAGGAAATCCGCTACGAGGGCTACGGCATCGGCGGCGCGGCCATCATCGTCGACACCATGACCGACAACCGCGTGCGCACCGTGGCCGAGGTACGCCATGCCTTCTCCAAACACGGTGGTAATCTGGGCACCGAAGGCTCGGTGGCCTTTCAGTTCAAGAACGTGGGTCAACTGATTTTTGCCCCGGGCACCAGCGAAGACCAGGTCATGGAAGTGGCGCTCGAAGCCGGCGCCGAGGATGTGATCACCGACGAGGAAGGCGCCATCGAGGTGCTGACCGCGCCTGGCGACTTCGAGGCCGTGAAAAACGCGCTCGAAGCCGTCGGTTTGAAGCCCGAGGTGGCCGAAGTCACCATGCGCCCCGAAAACACCATCGCCCTGGCCGGCGAGGATGCCGCCAAGATGCAGAAACTGCTGGACGTGCTGGAAGACCTGGACGATGTGCAGAACGTGTTCCACAACGCTGAAATTGACGAATAAGGACCCCCGATGAAAGTACTGGTGGTCGGCGGCGGTGGCCGCGAACACGCGCTGGCATGGAAGCTGGCGCAATCGCCCAAAGTTCAGCAGGTTTATGTTGCGCCCGGCAACGGCGGCACCGCCCGCGACAAGTTGCTGGTCAACGTGCCGATTTCCGATGTGGTGCAGCTGCGCGAATGGGCGCAGGCGAACCAGATCGGTCTGACGGTGGTGGGGCCTGAGGCGCCTTTGGCCGCGGGCGTGGTGGACGAGTTCCGCACCCACGGCTTGCGCATCTTTGGTCCGACGAAAGCGGCTGCCCAGCTGGAAAGCTCCAAGGCCTTTTCCAAAGCCTTCATGCAACGGCACGCGATTCCCACGGCCGAGTTCGAGACTTTCACCGATCCGGTAGCTGCTCATGCCTATGTGGAGCGCAAGGGTGCGCCCATCGTGGTCAAGGCCGATGGCCTGGCCGCCGGCAAGGGCGTGGTGGTGGCCATGACGCTGGCCGAGGCACACGAGGCGATCGACTTCATGCTGGTGGACAACACCCTGGGCGTGACCCACAACGAAGGCGGCGCACGCGTGGTGATCGAGGAATTCCTGCAGGGTGAGGAAGCCAGCTTCATCGTGCTGTGCGACGGCAAGAACGTCACGGCGCTGGCCACCAGCCAGGACCACAAGCGCTTGCTGGACGGCGACGAAGGCCCCAACACCGGCGGCATGGGCGCCTATTCGCCCGCGCCTGTGGTCACGGCCGATGTACACGCCCGCGCCATGCGCGAAGTCATCCTGCCGACCATCCGTGGCATGGAAAAGGATGGCATTCCTTACACCGGCTTTTTGTACGCGGGTCTGATGATCGATGCGCAGGGCAAGCCCAGGACGCTCGAATTCAATTGCCGCATGGGTGACCCGGAAACCCAGCCGATCCTGATGCGCCTCAAGTCCGACCTCTTTGACGTGATGATGGCGGCGACCAGCGAAGGCCTCGACAAGATCGAGCTGGACTGGGACCGCCGTGTGGCGCTGGGCGTGGTGCTGGCCGCTGCCGGCTACCCCATGAACCCCCGCAAGGGCGACGCCATCACCGGCTTGCCGGCCGACAGTCCGGACGCCATGGTCTTCCATGCCGGAACGCTGGAGAAGGACGGTCAGATCCTGACCTCGGGCGGCCGCGTGCTTTGTGTCACGGTGCTGGCCGACTCGGTCAAGCAGGCCCAGCAAAAGGCCTACGAGGTGGCGCAGGGCGTGCAGTTTGACGGCATGCAGTACCGCCGCGACATCGGCTACCGTGCCATTCGGCACTGAGCCTTCGGCCATGAGCACGCCACACCCCGTGCAATTCAAAGGCTCGGCGTTGGCGCGCGCTGTGTTGCGCCTGATGGGCTGGCGCGTGGTCTTTGAGGGACTGCCGTCCCTGCAGGGTGTGGCCGTGGTCTACCCGCACACCAGCAACTGGGATTTCATCGCCGGCATGCTGGCCAAGTGGGCGATCGGGATTCCAGCGCATTTCTGGGCCAAGAACTCGCTCTTCAAGGTGCCCTTGTTCGGCCGCTGGTTGCGCCGGGTGGGGGGCCTGCCGATCGACCGCAGCGCGGCCAACGGCGCCGTCGGCCAGATGGTCGACACCTTCCGGCAATACGAACGGCAAGGGCGCCTGCTCTGGCTGGGTCTGGCCCCCGAGGGCACGCGCCAGCGCACGCCTGGCTGGCGCAGCGGCTTTTACCAGGTGGCGCTGGGCGCGGGCGTGCCGCTGGGCATCGTGCGGCTTGACTGGGGCCGGCGCGAATTGCGCTTTGTGGACTTCCTTACCCTGAGCGGCGACGAAACCGCCGACTATGCCCGGCTAGCCACGCTTTTTGATGGCGTGCAGGGCTACCATCCCGCGCAGGGCAGCCCGATCGTGCCGTGGCGACCCAACAGAGACAACACATGAGCGACAAACTCGACATTGCGCAGGTGCGCACCTACCTCGTGGGCCTGCAGGCCCGCATCACCGAAGCACTCAACGAGATCGATCCGACCCCGTTCATGACCGATGCCTGGGAAAAGCCTGCTGGCGAAAAACTGCAGGGCACTGGCATCACCAAGATCATGGAAGGCGGGCCCATCTTTGAGCGCGCCGGTTGTGGTTTTTCGCATGTGACCGGGCCGCAGCTGCCGCCTTCGGCTACCCAGCACCGCCCCGAACTGGCCGGGGCGCCGTTCGAGGCCATGGGCGTGTCGCTGGTGTTTCACCCGCGTAACCCGCATGTGCCCACGGTGCACATGAACGTGCGCATGATCGCGGCCAAGCCCGAAGGCAAGGACCCGGTGGCCTGGTTCGGTGGCGGCATGGACCTGACCCCGTACTACGGCCACGACGAAGACGCGGTGCATTTCCACCAGACCTGCAAGGACGCGCTCGAACCCTTTGGTGTGGAGTTCTACCCGCGCTTCAAGGCCTGGTGTGACCAGTATTTCTGTAACAAGCACCGCAGCGAACAGCGTGGCATCGGAGGGGTGTTCTTTGACGATTTTGCGGAGCTGGGCATGGCGCGCAGCTTCAAGATGCTGCAAAGTGTGGGTGATGCCTTTTTGAAGGCTTACCTGCCCATCGTGCAGCGCCGCAAGGACCAGCCCTGGACCGAGCGTGAGCGCGATTTTCAGTTGTACCGCCGCGGCCGCTATGTCGAGTTCAATCTCGTCTGGGACCGGGGCACGCACTTTGGCCTGCAGTCTGGTGGCCGCACCGAATCCATCCTGCTGTCCATGCCGCCCGAAGTGCGCTGGTCTTACCAGCGACGCGACCCGGCAGGCTCGCCCGAAGAGCGCCTGCTCAGCCACTTTCTGGTGCCGCGGGACTGGGTGTGAGTGAAGAGCGTCGCATCGGCGTGTTTGGCGGCGCGTTCGACCCGCCGCACCTGGCCCATGTGGCGCTGGTGCGTGCGGCCATCGAAGCATTGCAGCTGGACGAGGTGCGGGTTTTGCCCACAGGGCATGCGTGGCACCGGACTGGCCAGCTGGCCGATCCGCAGCACCGTCTGGCCATGACCCGGCGGGCCTTTGCAGACCTGCCGCAGGTGGTGGTGGACGAGCGGGAGATCCGCCGCAGCGGCCCCAGCTACACGGTGGACACGCTCACCGAGATCGCAGCCGAGCACCCCGGCGCGCAGCTGTACCTGCTGATTGGCGATGACCAGCGCCGCAGCCTGCCGGGCTGGCACCGGATCGGCGAAATTGCCCGGCTGGCTATAATTTGCGCCGCTGCACGCGACCCGCAAGTGGCGTCCTGGCACGCTGGCGATGCTTCAGATACCGCAGTGCCCGGGCTCGACATCCGGCCCTTGCCCATGCCGCTGATGCCCATCAGCGCCACCGACATCCGAGAACGCGTGTCCCGCCAGGCCGACGTTGCCGCGCTGGTGGCGCCTGCCGTTGAACGCTATATTCACGAACACCACCTCTACAGCCCCCGCTGAGAAAGCCCCCCGATGAGCGAAACCGCCGCCAAGAAAGACGTCCAGAAACTGCAGCGTGTCATCGTCGACGCGCTTGAAGACGTCAAGGCCCAGGACATCCAGGTGTTCAACACCGAGCACCTCTCGCCCCTGTTCGAGCGGGTCATCATCGCCTCGGGCACCTCCAACCGCCAGACCAAGGCCCTTTCGGCCAGCGTGCGTGACAAGGTGCGGGAGGGCGGTTTCGGCAAGCCCCGCATCGAGGGCGAGGACAACGGCGAATGGATCATTGCCGACTGCGGCGCTGCCGTGGTGCACATCATGCAGCCGGTCATCCGTCAGTACTACAACCTCGAAGAAATCTGGGGCGACAAGCCGGTGCGCCTGAAGTTCGGCGCCCCCAAGCCCGAAGCCAAGGCGCCGGCTGCGAAAAAGGCGCCGGCCAAAAAGCCAGCCAAGGCCCTGACCCCCAAAGAAGCGGCCGCGGCAGCCCGCAAGGCCGGCAGCAAGACGCCAGACGGTAAAGCGGCAGCCGCCAAGCCAGCAGCCAAGAAGGTTGCTCTGAAAGCACCCGCCCGCAAAGCCCCGGCCGCCAAAAAGGCCGTCCCGGTGAAAAAGGTGGTGGTGAACGCACCCGCCAAACAAGCCGGCAAGTCCACGGCCCAACCTGCTGCCAAAAAGAGTGCACCGACCAAAAAGCCCGCTGCACGCAAAAAAGCCGCCTGATCCCCGATGAAGCTGCTGATCGTGGCCGTCGGTCAGCGTGTGCCCGATTGGGCGCAAACCGCGTGGGACGACTACGCCAAGCGCTTCCCGTCCGAACTCAAGGTCGAGCTCAAGGCTGTCAAGACCGAGCCGCGCGGCTCCAAAACCCTCGAATCGCTGTACGCGGCCGAGCGCGAGCGCATCGAGGCCGCGATCCCGCGCGGCTGCCGCATCGTGGCTCTGGATGAGCGCGGCACCCCCCTGAGCACGGTGGCGCTGGCTGCCAAACTCAAGCATTGGCAGCTGGAAGCCGACGATGTGGCGCTGGTCATTGGCGGGCCGGACGGGCTGGACCCGGAGTTCAAAAAGCTCGCGCATGAGCGCATCCGCCTGTCCGACCTGACCCTGCCGCACGCCATGGTGCGGGTGCTGCTGATCGAGCAGCTCTACCGGGCCTGGTCCATCAACGCCAACCACCCTTACCACCGCGAATGATCCACCGTGAGTGATTTCATCTACCTGGCCTCTCAAAGTCCTCGCCGCCGCCAGTTGCTCGAACAGATCGGCGTGCAGCATAAGTTGCTTTTGCCCGACCCGCAGGAAGACGCCGAAGCGCTCGAAACCGTTCGCGGCGGCGAAGCGCCAGCGCGCTATGTACAGCGCGTCACAGGCCTCAAGCTCGACACCGCCTTGGCGCGGCTGAAGGCACAGGGCCTGCCGGCGGCACCGGTGCTCTGCGCCGACACCACCGTGGCGCTGGGGCGCGAGATTCTGGGCAAGCCTCAGGATGCGGCCGAGGCGCGCGCCATGCTGGCCCGTCTGGCTGGCCAGACGCACCGCGTACTGACCGCGATCGCGGTGCAAAAAGGCCGCCAGCGCCAAGCGGCCCTGTCCGAATCGTGGGTGCGCTTTGCGCCCATGACGGCGGCGCAGATCCGCGCCTACGTCGACTCGGGCGAACCCATGGGCAAAGCCGGGGCCTACGGCGTGCAGGGCAGGGCGGCTGCCCACATTGAACACATCCGCGGCAGTTATTCGGGCATCATGGGGCTGCCGCTCTTCGAGACGGCGCAGCTGCTGCGCCGCGTGGGCGTGCGCTGCTGACACGAACAGACATTCATGCAACAGGACATTCTCATCAACTGGGCGCCGCAGGAAACGCGGGTGGCAGTCATCGAATCGGGCGCGGTGCAGGAGTTGCACGTCGAACGCACGCTCGAACGCGGCCTGGTGGGCAACATTTACCTCGGCAAGGTGGCGCGTGTGCTGCCCGGCATGCAGTCGGCCTTCATCGACATCGGGCTCGAGCGCGCCGCTTTTTTGCATGTGGCCGATGTCTGGCAGCGCCAGCCCGAGGGTGAGGCGCCAGCGCAGGCGCGCACCGGCCAGCCGCTGGTACCGATCGAGAAGCAGGTGTTTGAAGGCCAGGCGCTGATGGTGCAGGTCATCAAGGACCCGATCGGCACCAAGGGCGCGCGCCTGTCCACGCAGATCAGCATCGCCGGTCGCCACCTGGTGTTTTTGCCACAGGACGACCACATTGGCGTGTCGCAGAAGATCCCGGCCGAACAGCGCGACGCGCTGCGCAGCCGCGTGCAAGCGCTGGTGGGCAGTGCAGGCGGCGGCTTCATTTTGCGCACCAATGCCGAAGACTCCAGCGACCAGGAGTTGCAGGATGACATTGCCTACCTGCGCAAAACCTGGGCGCGCATCAAGGACAGTGCCACCCGGCTGCCGCCCAAATCGTTGCTGCATGAGGACCTGACGCTGCTGCAGCGCGTGCTGCGCGACCTGGTGGGTGAAGCCACGCAGAGCATACGCATCGATTCGCGCGAGCAGTTCGACAAACTGCTGGCTTTTGGCAAGGAGTTCATGCCCAAGGCGGCCGAACGCCTTCAGCTTTACAAGGGTGAACGGCCGATCTTTGACCTGTATGCCATCGACGAGGAAATCGCCCGGGCGCTGGGGCGCCGGGTGGACCTCAAGTCCGGCGGCTACCTCATCATCGACCAGACCGAGGCGCTGACCACGGTGGACGTGAACACCGGCGGCTACGTGGGCGCCCGGAACTTCGACGACACCATCTTCAAGACCAATCTGGAGGCGGCGCAGGCGATTGCCCGCCAGCTGCGCCTGCGCAACCTGGGTGGCATCGTCATCGTGGATTTCATCGACATGAGCCGCACCGACCACCAGGAGGCGGTGCTGGCCGAGCTGCGCAAGCAGCTGGCCCGCGACCGGGTCAAGACGCAGGCGGGGGGCTTTTCCTCACTGGGCCTGCTGGAGATGACGCGCAAACGCACCCGCGAGTCGCTGGCCCACATGCTCTGCGAACCCTGCCCCAGCTGCCAGGGCAAGGGCATTGTCAAGACGGCACGCACTGTGGTCTACGACATCCTGCGCGAGATTCTGCGCGAGGCACGACAATTCAATCCGCGTGAATTCAGGGTGGTGGCGGCCCCGGCAGTGATTGACCTCCTGCTGGACGAGGAAAGCCAGCACCTGGCCGGGCTGTCGGACTTCATTGCCAAACCGATTTCGCTGCTGGCCGAGGCAGCGATGGGGCCGGAGCAGTACGACATTGTGCTGCTCTGAGCCGGGTGATCAGCCCCTGTCCTGGACGGCAGAGAACTCGCCGCGCTGATGCAGTCGGGCATAGGCGCCGCCTGCCTTGAGCAGGCTTGCCGGTGTGCCCTGTTCGATGATGCGGCCATGGTCCATGACCACGACGCGATCGGCATGTTCGATGGTGGACAGCCGATGCGCCACGATCAATGTGGTGCGACCTTTCATCAGTCGCTGCAGAGCCTCTTGCACCAGTCTTTCCGACTCGTTGTCCAGGGCGGAAGTCGCTTCGTCGAGGATCAGGACAGGCGCATTCTTGTACAGTGCCCTCGCAATCGCCAGGCGCTGGCGCTGCCCGCCTGAAAGTTGGCTCGCGTTGTGTCCCAGGGTGCTGTCCATGCCTGCCGGCAATTGCTGGACATGTTGCCAGAGGTTGGCGGCTTCCAGACAGGCTTGAACGCGGTCTGCCTCCACGGGCAGTCCGAGTGCCACATTCGCCGCGACCGAGTCGTTGAGCATGACCACATCCTGGCTGACCATGGCAAGCTGCGCCCGCAGGGCGCTCAGGGACCATGCAGGCAATGCGACACCATCGAGCAGCACCTCTCCTTCCGTGGGCTCAATGAACCTGGGCAGGGTCTGCACCAGCGTGGTTTTGCCCGCCCCCGAACTCCCCACGAGAGCCACCACCTCTCCCGGTTGCACCGAAAGTTCAATCTTTTTCAGGGCAGGCGCAGCCTCGGGTTTGAATTGCACTGTCACACCCCGCCATTCGATGAGGCCCTGCGCCCGCGCGACTTGAAATGCGCCACTGGACTCCGGCGGGGTTTGGGTCAGCAACTCCAGACCCCTTTCCAGTCCTGCCAGGCCTCGTGTGATCGGGTTGGCCACATCGGCCAGCTTGCGCACTGGCGAGATGAGCATGAGCATTGCGGTAATGAATGCAACAAAGCTGCCGACGGTGGCGCCTTGCCAGCCACCACGCGATTGCACTAGGGCCAGTACCACCACCAGCGACAATCCCACAGCAGCCGTCATTTGGGTCAGTGGGGTCATGGCTGCCGAGGCCACGGTGGACTTCAGGGCGAGCCTGCGCAAGCGTTCACCCAAGGAGGCGAAACGGCGGATCTGAGCATCCTGCGCGGCATGCAACCGGATCATGCGATGGGCCAGGACATTTTCTTCGACCACATACGCCAGGTCGTCGGTTGCCAGTTGACTCTCCCGGCTCAGCCGATAGAGACGACCTGAGAGTTTCTTCATGATCCAGGCCAGGGCCGGCACCACGGTCAGCACCAGCAAGGTCAGCTGCCAGTTGAGCCAGAACAGGTAGGCCAGCAACGCCACCAAGGTCAGTCCATCGCGCAGGACATCCGTGAACGCCCCCACCAGCAACTGCGCTCCCGCCTGGACCTCATAGACCAGCGCGTTTGAAAGGCTGCTGGCCGAGTGGTTCTGGAAAAGGCTCAGATCGGCCCGGCTCAACCTCGCAAACTGGGCATTTCGCAGGTTCTGCAGTCCGTCATTGGCGATGCGCGTGAGGGCGTATTGCCCCAGAAAATGCGCTGTCCCGCGAAGGAAAAACAGACCCACCACGGCCACCGGAATCATCCACAGCGGAAAACCGTCAGCCGAAAAACCTTTGTCCAGCAGCGGTTTGAAGAGCGCCGGGATCAGCGGCTCGGTCAGGGCGGCCCCCAGGCTGGCCAACAGCGCCAGGAGGGCAAAGCGCCAGGACGAACTGAAATACGGCAGGATGCGCTGCAGGCGGGGCCAGAGGTTAGATGAGGGCGCGTCGGTCACGGGCAGCAGCCAATGGGATGGAAACCGGCATTTTAAGCAGCAGCCGCTACCCCGTTTTGCACCGCTCAGGCCAGCCTGGCCGGTGAAACCCTCTGAAACCGTTTTATGCCGCGTGCGCATTGACCCGGCCCCGTCGCGCCAGCCCGGGCAGTGTACGATCGCAGTTTGTCAAACAGCCGTTTACCAAGCCCATGCCCTTGCACATGTTCCGATACGCCATCGCCTGTCTGTTGCTGCTGACCGGCCCGGTCATGGCGCAGTTTCGCGTCGAGGTTACCGGCGTGGGCATGACGCAAATGCCGATCGTGGTGGCGCCATTCAAGGGTGAGGCTGCCAGTCCGCAGAAAATCGCTGCCATTGTGCAGGCCGATCTGGAGCGCAGTGGCCAGTTCAAGGGACTCGATGCCTCCGGTGCCTCCCTTGACGAGTTGAGCCGGCCGGACTGGTCGGCCTGGCGGCAGCGCAATGCCGATGCCCTCGTGGGGGGCAGCCTGAGCCGACTGGCCGATGGGCGCTACGACATCCGCGCCCGGCTCTGGGATGTTGTCAAGGGGCAGGAAAAGGGGGAGTTCCGCGACACAGTGCCTGCTGGCGATCTGCGTCAGGCGGCGCATCGCCTGGCCGACTGGGTTTACCAGCAGTTGACCGGCACGCCCGGTGCGTTCGCCACACGCATTGCCTATGTCACCAAGGCTTCAGGACGCTACACCCTCTGGGTGGCTGACTCCGACGGTGAGGGCGCCCAGGCCGCGCTGTCCAGTCCCGAACCGATCATTTCGCCGTCCTGGTCTCCTGATGGACACCACCTGGCCTATGTCTCGTTTGAAAGTCGCAAACCGGTCATTTACGTGCACGAAATCGGTTCTGGCCGGCGTCGTGTCATCGCCAATTTCCGCGGTTCTAACAGCGCGCCGGCCTGGTCGCCCGATGGCCGCAGTCTGGTTGCCACCCTCAGCCGGGATGGTGGCTCCCAGCTGTTCCGTGTGGACCTGGCCTCCGGCGAGGCCCGTCGCCTGACAACTTCTTCCGGCATTGACACCGAACCGGCTTTTTCTGCCGATGGCACCGCTCTCTATTTTGTCAGCGACCGCGGCGGCAGTCCGCAGATTTACCGCATGCCGGCCCAGGGTGGGCCGGCCGAGCGGGTTACCTTCAGCGGCAGCTACAACATCTCGCCGGCACTCAGTCCGGATGGCCGCTCGATGGCCTATGTCAGCCGTGTTGCGGGTCAGTTCAAGTTGCATGTGATGGATCTGGCATCCGGTCAGGCCAGCGCCATCACCGATACCAACGCAGACGAGCGACCGAGCTTTGCACCCAACAGCCGCCTGATTGTCTACGCCACCATTGCACAGGGCCGTGAAGCCCTGATGACCACCACGCTCGATGGCCGCATCAAGGCCCGACTGGCGGGGCAGGGCGGCGATATCCGGGAACCCGACTGGGGACCCGGCCGGCCTTGAATTTTCAAATCAACCTTTGTGGAGATCACCATGCGCAAAACCTTCTTCCTGACCGCCTTGCTGGCAGCCTTGCTGGCCGGCTGTTCCTCGGGCGTGAAGCTCAATGATGTGCCCGTTGAAGACCGGAGCGCTTCAGCCTCATCGTCTGCCATTGGCAGTGCCCAGAACAATGCTCAGAGCGGCGTTGCCAACGTGGTCGCCGAAAAAACCGGTGCCGGCATGGGTCCTGCGGGTGTCGCACATGTGGTCTTTTTCGACTACGACAGCTTTGTCATCAAAAGCGAAGCCCGTCCCGTGATTGAAAGCCATGCCCGATTCCTGCAGTCCAACAGGCAGCGCAAGGCCATGCTCGAGGGCCATACCGATGAACGTGGTGGCCGCGAGTACAACCTTGCGCTGGGCCAGAAGCGCGCTGAAGCCGTACAGCGTGCATTGGTGCTGCTGGGTGTGCCTGACAGCCAGATCGAAGCCGTCAGCTATGGCAAGGAAAAACCCGCTGCCCAGGGTGCTGACGAGGCTGCACACGCCAAGAACCGCCGCGTCGAGTTCAAGTACTGAGCACAGCCATGCGTGTCGAGTTCAAGCGCCATGGACTGGCGGGCCTGCTCGCCCTCATCATGCTGGCACCGGGGATGGCGCAGGCTGCCCTGTTTCAGGACGATGAAGCGCGGCGCGCCATTCTGGATCTGCGTCAGAGGCTGGAGGCCACCAACCGTGCCCTTCAGGCCCAGGCAGATGACAACACGCAGCTGCGCCGAATCCTGGTGGACATGCAAAGCCAGATCGACAGCATGCAGGCTGAGCTCAACAAATCCCGTGGAGCGCGGGAACAGCTGGCGCGTGATGTGGCCGAGCTTCAGATGCGCCAGCGTGATGCCCAGTCTGGCATCGATGAACGGCTGCGCCGCTTCGAGCCCGTGATGGTCACGGTGGACGGTCGGGAGTTCGAGGTCGAGCAAGGCGAGAAGCGCGAATACGAGGCTGCAATGGAGGTTTTCCGCAAGGGCGACTTTGCCGCTGCGCAGGCCAGCCTGCAGCGCTTCGTGCAGCGGTTTGCGCAAAGCGGTTATCTGCCCTCTGCATTGTTCTGGCTTGGCAACGCATCCTATGCGGTCAAGGACTACAAAGCCTCGCTGGCCCAGTTTCGTCAGATGCTGACGCTGTCTCCCAGCCATGCCCGTGCGCCTGAGGCCATGCTGGCGGTTTCGAATGTGCAGATCGAACTCAAGGACTCGAAGGCTGCACGCAAGACCCTGGAAGACCTGATCAAGGCCTTCCCGCAGTCCGATGCAGCGCAAGCGGCCAAAGAGCGTCTGCCCAAGCTGCGCTGACGTGCAATGCAGGACATTTCCCTGACGCAGCTGCAGGCCCTGGAGCGACTGGTGCTATGGCTGGCCTTTGGCCTGGCCCTGGCGCTGGGCTGGATCGTCCAGCGCACCCATTTTTGCACCATGGGTGCCCTCAGCGACATGTTGTTGATGCGTGACGCCACCAGGCTGCGCCAGTGGGCCCTTGCCCTTGCCGTTGCCATGCTCGGGCTGGCGGGCATGGCATATGTCGGCTGGGTCAGCCCACTCGACACCATTTACGCCTTGCCACGCTTTCCATGGTTGTCCTACGTGCTTGGCGGGCTGCTGTTTGGTGCAGGCATGGTCCTGGCTTCGGGCTGCCCCACGAAAAACCTGGTGCGCCTGGGTGGCGGCAGCCTCAAGGCGCTGGTGGTCCTGCTGGTCATGGGGGTCAGCGCGCTGGCCACCATGCGCGGCGCGCCCGGTCTGATGCGTGTGCAGTTGACCGACCCGTTGCTGGCCGGTGCGGCTTCCGGCCCGTTCCTTGGGCAATGGCTGTCCTCTGCCTTGGGATTTTCGTCCTCCCTGGGTCTGTTGCTGATGGCTGCGCTGGTTTCGCTGACGCTGCTGATCTGGGTCTGGCGCGGGCCCGGTTTCATGCGGGCCAACAACCTTCTTGCTGGTCTGGGCATCGGTGCCATCCTTCTGGGGGTCTGGTATGTCAGCGGGGTCATTGGGCATGTGCCCGAGCACCCCGAAACCCTGGAGTCTGTTTTTGTCGCCACTGCCAGCGGTCGCATGGAAGGTCTGAGCTTCACGGGTCCTGTGGCCCAGTGGCTGGACGCGTTCATGTACCAGGCCGACGGTCGCAAGCGCATTACCCTGGGCATGGTCTTGGTTCCGGGCGTGGTGCTGGGGGCTGCTTTGAGCGCCTGGCGAAGCGGCGCATTCCGCTGGGAGGGTTTCACCCGGACCTCTGACCTGGCGCGCCATCTGGTCGGGGCCTGCTGCATGGGCGTAGGAGGCGTCAGCGCCATGGGGTGCACTTTCGGGCAAGGCCTCACCGGCTTGTCCACCCTCAACTGGGGCAGTCTGGTGGCAGTAGCCGCCATCGTGGTCGGTGCATGGGTCACCCTGCGCGTGCAATGGTGGTTGGCAGAGCGTCATGTTTGATGACATTGCCAGTGCCGATTCTTCTGACGAAGCCCGCCGTTTTGGCGGGCTGGAACGCCTGTATGGCGTGGCTCCGGCGCAGCGGCTGCGCCGTGCGCATGTGGTGGTGGTCGGTATTGGTGGCGTAGGCTCCTGGGCGGCCGAGGCGCTGGCGCGCAGTGGCATTGCGCGGTTGACACTGATCGACTTGGACCACATCGCCGAGTCCAACATCAACCGCCAGATCCATGCACTGACCAGCACGCTGGGCCAGGCCAAGGTGCTGGCCATGCGCGAGCGCATCGCCCAGATCCACCCGGGCTGCCGGATCGACACGGTCGACGATTTTGTTTCACCCGAGAACTGGCCGGGGCTGCTGCCCGAGTGCCCGGATGCGGTGATCGATGCATGTGACCAAGTCAAGGCCAAACAGGCGATGGCCGTATGGGCGCTTCACGAGAAAGTGCCCTTGGTGTGTGTGGGTGCGGCCGGTGGCAAGCGGCTGGCGCACCAGGTGGATGTGGCCGATCTGGCCGATGTGACGCACGACCCCTTGCTCGCGCAACTGCGCTACCGCCTGCGCAAACACCATGGTGCCCCCCGGCAGGGCAAGCGCATCGGCGTGCGCTGCGTGTTCAGTCGCGAGGCGGTGGCCGGGCCCGATGCTTCGTGCGCCATCGATGGCGACGGCAGCCTCAATTGCCATGGCTATGGATCCCTGGTCGGGGTCACGGCCACCTTTGGCATGTGCGCGGCCACCGAAGTGATGAATATGTTGGTGCAGTCGCAGAAACCCTGAAAAACCAAGCTATAATTCAAGGCTCAGCAGCAATGCTGAGGAGAGTGGGACGTTAGCTCAGTTGGTAGAGCAGCGGACTTTTAATCCGTTGGTCGCAGGTTCGAATCCTGCACGTCCTACCACTTCCAGATCGCCCGAAAAATGTTTGTTTTGCGGGTGATTTTTTTTGTCCTCAGACCTTTCTGAAGACCGTGTGGGACGTTAGCTCAGTTGGTAGAGCAGCGGACTTTTAATCCGTTGGTCGCAGGTTCGAATCCTGCACGTCCTACCACCCTTTGCCCAGCCCGGTGAGTCGCCTCACCGGGCTTTTTCTTTGTTGCTTAACTCGCCGTCTCCAGGGACTGCAACTGCTCGGACAGTTCCAGCCAGCGTTCTTCGAGCTGTTCCAGTTCTTCGCCCAGTGCCTTGAGGCGACGGCCGGCCTCGGCAATGTCTGCCGGCGACAGGGGGGTGGACAGGCGCGCTTCGAGTCCGCTTTTCTCGGGCTCGATGGCGGCCATGCGCTGCTCGATCTTCTCCAGCTCCTTTTTCAATGGCCGTGTCTGCGCGGCCAGCTGCTGCCGTCTGGCGGCTTCGAGCTTGCGTTGTTCGGCACCGGACAGGCGCGGGGCTTCGTCGGTCGAAGCCGGGCCCTGGGCCTGTGCACGGGCCAGCTCGCGCAGCCGGCGAGATTCATCGAGCAGGTAACGCTGGTAGTCGTCCAGGTCGCCATCAAAGGGCTCGACCTGGCCGCGGCCTACCAGCCAGAACTCGTCGCACACCGAGCGCAGCAGGGCGCGGTCGTGGCTGACCAGCATGACCGTGCCTTCGAACTCGTTGAGCGCCATGGCCAGGGCCTCGCGGGTGGCCAGGTCCAGGTGGTTGGTCGGCTCGTCGAGCAGCAGCAGGTTGGGCTTTTGCCAGACGATCATGGCCAGCACAAGGCGCGCCTTTTCGCCGCCGCTCATGGTGCCCACACTTTGCTGCACCATGTCGCCGCTGAAATTGAAGCTGCCCAGAAAATTGCGCAGTTCCTGTTCTCGGGCGGCCTCGGTATTTTGCTGGCCCAGCTCTCGGGCGAGGCGCACCATGTGTTCCAAGGGGTTGTCCTGCGCGCGCAGCACGTCGAGTTCCTGCTGGGCAAAGTAGCCGATGTTCAGGCCCTTGCCTTCGGTCAGTGTGCCGGCCAGCGGTGCCATGGTGCGGGCAATGGTCTTGACCAGGGTGGACTTGCCCTGGCCGTTGGCGCCCAGAATGCCGATGCGCTGGCCCGCCAGCACCGAGCGGCTGACGCCGCGCAGGATGGTCGTTTCGCTGCCATCTTCGCTGCGGTACCCAAAGGCCGCATCGGTGATGGCCAGCATCGGGTTGGGCAGGTTGTCGGGTTCGCGGAATTCGAAAGTGAAGTCGGCGCTGGCCAGCACCGGTGCGATTTTCTCCATGCGCTCGAGCGCCTTGACCCGGCTTTGCGCCTGCTTGGCCTTGGTGGCCTTGGCCTTGAAGCGGTCGATGAACTTTTGCAGGTGCGCGATCTTGTCCTGCTGCTTGGCGTACGCCGCCTGCTGCAGTTCAAGCTGCTGGGCGCGCAGGGTCTCGAAAGCGCTGTAGTTGCCACCGTAGCGCGTCAGGCGTGCGTGCTCGATGTGCAGGGTCACGCGGGTCACTGCGTCCAGAAACTCGCGGTCGTGGCTGATGACCAGCAGCGTGCCCTCGTAGCGCTGCAGCCAGCTCTCGAGCCAGACCAGCGCGTCCAGGTCCAGATGGTTGGTCGGTTCGTCAAGGAGCAGCAGGTCGGACGGACACATCAGCGCCCTTGCCAGCTGCAGACGCATGCGCCAGCCGCCCGAGAAGCTGTTGACCGGGCGGCCGAGCTGCTCTGGCGTGAAGCCCAGACCCAGGATCAACGCTTCGGCGCGGGGCAGGGCATCGTGCAATCCGGCGTCTTGCAGGTCCGCATGCAGCTGCGCGATGCGCATGCCGTCGCCGCCGGTTTCGGCCAGCTGCAGCTGCGCCGAGAGTTCGGCCAGGCGGGTGTCGCCATCGAGCACGAACTGCGCCGCCGGCTGATCGGTCTCGGGCATGTGCTGCGC
>Ga0256339_1000028_pt1 | contig 15937 bp, 10 predicted proteins | sample AtltaT_5_FD_183806 | JGI IMG/M metagenome (GOLD analysis project Ga0256339, IMG submission 183806) | Metatranscriptome of freshwater microbial communities from Altamaha River, Georgia, United States - Atl_Colum_RepA_8h (Metagenome... | ecosystem: Environmental > Aquatic > Freshwater > River...
CGCGGTGGTACCGGTGTTTGCCGTGGGCCGTGCGCAGACGGTGCTGCACACCATCGCGCAGCTCAAGGCCGCCGGGGAATTGCCGCGCAGCCTGCCGGTCTTTCTGGACAGTCCGATGGCCATCCACTCCACCGCGCTGTTTGAAAAACACATGGGAGAACACCGCCTGAGCCTGAGCGAGGTTCACGCCATGGACCGGGTGGCAACCATGCTGGAAACGCCCGAGCAGAGCAAATCCCTGGCCAGGCGGCATGGGCCGATGGTGATCCTGGCGGCCAGTGGCATGGCCACCGGAGGTCGGGTGCTGCACCACCTGACACAGTATGCAGGCGACCACCGCAACATGATCATCCTGACCGGCTTTCAGGCGCCTGGCACGCGTGGGGCGCGTCTGGCAGCGGGAGAAAGCAGCATCCGCATCCACGGCCAGGATGTGGCGGTGCGTGCCGAGGTGGCCCGCATCGAGTCGGCCTCGGCGCATGCGGACAGCGATCAGCTCATGGCCTGGCTGCACCGCATGCCCAGCGCACCTGATCAGGTGTATGTGGTACACGGCGAGCGCGACGCGTCCGACATGCTGCGCCAGCGCATCGAACACGAGATCAAGTGGCGGGCGGTGGTGCCCGAGCACGGCTCGGTCTGGCCGGCCTGACCTGTCCCGGCCGGGGATTTGCCGCGGGTTGGCCGCTGCAGCCCACCGCAGTGAGGGACAATGCCGGCTGACATGAAACGCGTTTTCCAGAACAACTCGCAGGCCACGCGCCACCCCCTGCTCCTGACGCTGCTGGCCAGCCTCTGGCTGGTCACCCTGCCCAACCTTGCGCTGTGGCGGCAACTCGCGCAGTTGCCCGAAGTCAGTGGCCTGCGCGGCCTGCTGTTCGGTCTGGGGCTTGCCCTGGGCATTGCCGGCCTGACGCATGCCCTGCTGTCCCTGCTCAACTGGCGCTGGCTGCTCAAGCCGGTGCTCACACTCTTCCTCATGAGCGCGGCCAGCGGTGCCTATTTCATGTGGAGCTATGGCATCGTGATCGACGCCAACATGATCGTCAATGTGGTGCAGACCGATCCGCGCGAGGCGGCCGACCTGCTCAATTGGCGATTGCTGTTGAGCCTGGGTGCGCTGGGGGTGGTGCCGGTGTGGTGGCTGTGGCGCCAGCCGGTTCGTCCAATGGGTTTTGTGCGTCGGCTCGGCGGCAATGCGTTGTCCTTCATGGCCTCGATCGCGGTGCTGGCGGTCAGCCTGCTGCTCATCTATCAGGACTTCGCGTCCGTCATGCGCAACCACACCCAGCTGCGCTACCTGATCAACCCGCTCAACAGCTTTTATGCCGTCGGCCGGGTGGTGGCCCAGCCACTGGAGCGCGACACCAGCAAGGTGGAGCCGATCGGCCGGGATGCCAGGTTGGTACTGGCCGCAGGCACGCCCCCGGCGACGCTGATCGTGGTGGTGGGCGAAACGGCCCGCGCCGGCAATTTCGGCATCAACGGTTATGAGCGCAACACCACCCCACGGCTGGCAGCCGAGGACATCGTGAGTTTGCGCAACGTGTGGTCCTGTGGCACCAGCACCGCCGCCTCGCTGCCCTGCATGTTTTCGCACCTGGGCCGTGAAGCGCACGAAAAGCGCAGCAGCAACTTTGAATCGCTGCTGGATGTGCTGCACCATGCCGGTCTGGCCGTGCTCTGGATCGACAACCAGTCGGGCTGCAAGGGTGTGTGCGCTCGGGTGCCCAACGTCAACACAGCGGCACTGAAAGTGTCACCGCATTGCGATGGTGGCGAATGCCACGACGAGGTGATGCTGCACCAGCTCGAGCAGCGCATCGCCGAGCTGCCCGCTGAGCGGCGTGCCCGCGGTGTGGTGGTGTTCATGCACCAGATGGGCAGCCACGGCCCGGCCTACCACAAGCGGGTGCCCGCCACCTTCAAACGCTTCACGCCCGAATGCGCCAGCAACGCACTGCAGCAATGCGAGCGCCAGCAGGTCGTCAATGCCTACGACAACACCATCGCTTACACCGACCATTTCCTGGCTGAAACCATTGGCTGGCTGAAGAAACAAAAGGGGGCAGGGGCCATGGTTTATGTGTCCGACCATGGCGAGTCACTGGGGGAAAACAACCTCTACCTGCACGGGCTGCCCTACGCGATTGCGCCCGATGTGCAAAAGCGTGTGCCCTGGATCACCTGGACTTCTGCGCCTTTCGAGCAGCAGCGCGGCCTGCGCAAGGCCTGCCTGCAGGAGCGGCTGAACGCGGCACTCAGCCATGACCACTTTTTCCATTCCGTCATGGGTCTGACGGGCGTCCGGTCGGCCGAGTACCAGGCCGGACTGGACATTTACGGCAGCTGCATGGCGCACTGACCCGCAGGACCAGGGGTCCTCGGAGCAGGCCCGGAGATGACAAAACAGGTCAAGCCTGAGGAGGCCTGACCTGCGGGCTTCACATGAAGCGGTCAAGCAGTTTGCGCGAATGCTTGTCCAGCGCCAGCGGATCGCGGATCAGGTACTGCACGCCATCGACGTCACTCACGATCAGGGTCTTGCCGGTCAGGCGGCGGATGTCTTCCTCACCCTTGAGCATGAAGCGCGCCTGCCCGCGGTCGGTCTGTACCGTCCAGAAGCTGGGCGTGACCAGGCTGCTGACGTCCAGCAGGCGCTGGATCTCCGGCAGGAACTCGCGCTCGGCCACAGCCTCGCGCAGCAGGGCCTGCAGCGGCTGGGCCACCTGGTCCAGTCGATCGAACCAAGCCAGCTCGTGGCCTTCGGCATCCATGATGCCGACCCCCTGTTCGGGCGCGGTCACCGGGTAGGCGCGCACCACCACCACCTGTTCGTGGCGCATGCCCCGGGCATCGGTCCAGACCCAGCGGCCCAGTGGGTTGCGTTCGAGTTGTGCGCTCATGCTTTCACCTCTTCAAGCAGGCCACCCAGCACCGCACCTTCGGCTTCAGCTTGGCGCTGCTGGGCCTGGTACAGGCGCCAGTAGGCCCCCTCCTGGGCCATGAGCTGGTCGTGGTTGCCCTCTTCAACCACCACCCCCTTGTCCATGACCACCAGCCGGTCGGCCTTGCGCAGGGTCGACAGGCGGTGCGCAATGGCGATCGTCGTGCGCCCGCGCACCAGGTTGTCCAGTGCTTTCTGGATTTCCTTTTCGGTCTCGGTGTCCACCGCCGAAGTGGCTTCGTCCAGGATCAGGATGCGCGGGTTGATGAGCAGCGCTCGAGCGATGCTGATGCGCTGGCGCTCGCCACCCGAAAGGCCCTGGCCGCGCTCGCCCACCAGCGAGTCATAGCCCTGCGGCATGCGCAGGATGAACTCGTGGGCATGCGCCGCGCGGGCGGCAGCAATGATTTCCTCGCGCGTGGCGTCGGGCTTGCCGTAGGCGATGTTGTCGGCGATGGTGCCGAAAAAGAGGAAAGGCTCCTGCAGCACCAGACCGATCTGACGGCGGAAGTCGGCGATGCGCAGCTGGCGAATGTCCACGCCATCGAGCTCGATCACGCCCTCGGAGACGTCATAGAAGCGGCAGATCAGGTTGACCAGCGTGCTCTTGCCCGAGCCGCTGTGGCCGACCAGACCGATCATCTCGCCCGGCGCGATCTCCAGGTCGAGGTTACGGATGACCGCGCGGTTGCCATAGCGAAAACCCGCCTCGCGCACCGTGATGCGGCCGGTCACTCGCGCGGGCAGGGCCACCGGCTGCGCCGGCTCGGGCACGCTGGAGACATGGTCGAGGATGTCGAAGATGCGCTTGGCGCCCGAGGCTGCTTTTTGGGTGTGCGAGACGATCCGGCTCATCGAATCGAGCCGGGTGTAGAAGCGTCCGATGTAGGCCAGAAACGCCGTCAGCACACCCACCGTGATGCTGTCGTGCGCCACCAGCCAGATGCCAAAGCCCCAGACCACCAGCAGACCGATCTCGGTCATCAGCGCGACCGTGGGCGCGAACAGCGACCAGACGCGGTTGAGGCGGTCGTTCACGTTCAGGTTGTGGCGGTTGGCGTCGGCAAAGCGCTGGCCTTCGCGCTCTTCCTGGGCAAAGGCCTTGACCACGCGGATGCCGGGGATGGTGTCGGCCAGCACATTGGTCACCTCGGCCCAGACGCGGTCGATCTTTTCGAAACCGGTGCGCAGGCGGTCGCGCACCACATGGATCAGCCAGCCGATGAAGGGCAGCGGCAGCAGCGTGATCACCGCCAGCGTGGGGTTGATCGTGAACAGGATGACCGCGGTCATCAGGATCATCAGCACGTCGGTGGCAAAGTCCAGGAGGTGCAGCGACAGGAAGATGTTGATGCGATCGGTCTCATTGCCGATGCGCGCGATCAGGTCGCCGGTGCGTCGCCCGCCAAAGTATTCGAGCGAGAGGCTCAGCAGGTGGCGGTAGGTGGTGGTGCGCAGGTCGGCACCAATGCGCTCGGACACCAGCGCCAGGATGTAGGTTTTGGCCCAACCCAGCACCCAGGCCAGCAGGGCTGCGCCCAGCAGCCCGCCCAGGTACAGCGCCACCAGCGAAGGGTCGATCGGCTTGCCGTTCTGGTAAGGGATCAGCACCTCGTCCATCAAGGGCATGGTCATGTAGGGCGGCACCAGGGTGGCGGCGGTGGACGCCAGCGTGAGGGCAAAGCCTAACAGCAGCTGATTGCGGTAGGGCCGGCCAAAGCGCCAGAGTTTGAGCAGCGTCCAGGTGGACGGTGGAGTGAGGTCTTCGCGGCCGCAGCGTGTGCATTCTTCAGCGCCCTCTTCCAGCGGTGCCTGACACACCGGGCAGACCGCTCCACCCAGCGCCATCTGCATCGGCCGGCCATCCGCGCTGCGCTGTGCCATCTGGCGCTCGAGCTGGGCCGCCATGCGCGCGGCGCTGGCCTGCAGGCCCAGGGTGAAGCGCCAGACGGCCAGGCGGACGCCGCCACCGACCAGTTCCAGGCTGCCCACCCCGGCGTGGTCGCTCAGCAGCAGCCGGGCGTCGTGGGGCAGTTCCCAGATTTGCCAGTTTTTTTGGCCTTCGGCACGGGCCAAAAGCCGCCGATCGGTCAAAATAAGCTCAGATTTGTGAAACTTCAGTGACCCGTCCAGGTCAACGTCCAGCAAGGCTGTTGCGTTTTCATCAGGTTGAAACAGTGATCGGACCTCCGAAAGCCTGGCATCCGGAAGCACCGGACGCTGTGCGGAAGGTGTTGTAGGGGTCATGCAATTCAACCTGATCCGAAAGGTCGGCCATTGTATCGCTCCCCCTCAATTTCATGAGCCACAAAGACATCCGAATCCTGCGCATGACCCATCTGCGCGGCCCCAGCATCTGGACCTATGTTCCCGTCATCGAGGCGCTGGTGGACATCGGTGAACTGGAAGACTTTCCCTCCAACACCCTGCCTGGCCTCAATGAACGCCTGTCGGCCTGGTTGCCCGGCCTCATCGAGCACCGCTGCAGCCCCGGCGTGCGCGGCGGCTTTTTGCAGCGGCTGGAAACCGGCACCTGGCCGGGCCACATCCTGGAGCATGTGGCGCTGGAACTGCAGACCCTGGCCGGTGCCCCCGACGGCTACGGCCGCGCCCGCGATGCCGGCCCGCGCGGTGTCTACAAGGTCATTGTCAGCATGCCGCACGAGGAGGTGGGCCGCCAGTCACTGCTGATGGCACGGGAGCTGGTGATGGCCGCCATCGAAGACCGCCCCTATGACGTGGCCGCTGCGGTCGAAGAACTCACCGATCTGGTCGACAGCCGCTGTGTGGGCCCCAGCACGCGCGCCATCGTCAAGGCCGCCAACGACCGCAAGATCCCGCACATCCGGCTGAACTCCGGCAACCTGGTCCAGCTGGGCTATGGCGCTGCCCAGCGCCGCATCTGGACGGCCGAGACCGACCGCACCAGCGCCATCGCCGAGGGCATCTCCAAGGACAAGGACCTGACCAAGCGGCTGCTGGCCACCTGCGGTATCCCGGTGCCCGAAGGCCAGGTGGTGGAAAGTCCTCAGCAGGCCTGGGAAGCGGCGCAGGAGATTGGCGTGCCGGTCTGCGTCAAACCCGGTGACGGCAACCGTGCCCGTGGCGTCTCACTGGATCTGCGCGAGCAGGCCGACATCGAGGCGGCCTACGCCATCGCGCTGGACCAGGGCAGCGAGGTCATCGTCGAGCAGTTCATCCAGGGTCTGGAACACCGCCTGCTGGTGGTGGGCGAGCGCCTGGTGGCCGCCAGCCGTGGTGAAACCGCCAGCGTGACGGGCGATGGCCGCAGCACTGTGCGCGAACTGGTCAACCAGCAGATCAACAGCGACCCCCGCCGTGGCAGCGATGGCAGTCTGCCGCTGGAGACCGTTCGCCTGCGCCAGGGCAGCCCCGAGGTGCTCGAACTCAAACGCCAGGGCCTGAGCCCGGACAGCGTGCCCGAAGCCGGCCGCAGCGTGCTGGTCAAACGCACCGGCAACATGACCACCGACATCACCGACATCGTGCACCCCGACGTGGCCGCGCAAGCCATCCTCGCGGCCAAGATCGTGGGTCTGGACATCGCTGGCGTGGATGTGGTCACCCCCGACATCACCCAGCCGCTGGCGAAGGTCGGCGGCGTGGTGGTCGAAGTCAATGCGGGCCCCAGCCTGCTGATGCACCTGAACCCGGCCGAGGGCGAGCCGCGCGATGTGGGTCGGGCGATTGCCGACCACTTGTTCCCGGGCAGCGACAACGGCCGCATTCCGGTGGTTGGCTTCATGGGCGATGGCGATACCACCCGTTCCGCCAAACTCGCCGCATGGCTGCTGCACCTCAAGGGCTGGACGACCGGACTGTCCTGCGCGGACGGCCTGTTTCTCAACCAGCGCTGCCTGCAAAGCCATGGGGGCATGGACTTTGACAGCGCAGAGCGTCTGCTGGTCAACCGCGCCGTGGAAGCGGCCGTGTTCGAGACCGACCCGCGCCATCTGCTGGCCGAGGGCGTGCCTTATGACCGTTGCCAGGTCGGCGTGGTCACCAGCATGCCCGGCACCAGCGGCCTGCAGGACCTGTATGCAGGCGAGGACGACCGCATGCCCGGCTACATCCGCACGCAGATCGATCTGGTGCTGCCCACGGGCACGGCGGTGCTCAATGCCGAAAACGATCTGGTGGCCGATCTGGCGCAGTACAGCGACGGTGGCGTGCTTTTTTATGCCAGCAGCGAAGACCATGCCCGCATCGCCGCACACCGCGCGCAGGGTCAGCGGGTGGCCTTCTGGCGCGAAGGCCAATTGATTCTCGCCCAGGGTCAACACGAAACCGAGGTGTTGTCCACGCACCGCCCGGCCGTGGCCAAGTTGCTCAAGGAAGGCAAGCTGACCGCCAGCGAAATCCTGGTAGCGGCCTGTGTGGCCTGGGCGCTGGACATCCCGGCCGAGCTCATCCGCGCCGGCGTCAAGAGCTACGGCCAGAGCCCCTCTTCTTTCTGATTCGAACGACAGGAACCCCGGTTCATGCAAGTGTCTAGAATTCGCGCCCTGCGCGGCCCCAATCTGTGGAGCCGGCACACGGCCATTGAAGCCATTGTCAGCTGCCCCGAGACCGAACGCGGGCTTTCCGGCAACATCGAACAAGCCCTGCGCCGCACGTTTCCGGCGGTCGGACCGATCGAGGGCGCGCGCAGTGGCGAGCAGGCCGGCATGGCGCACGTGCTTGAAAAGGTCACGCTGGCGCTGCAGGTGCAGGCCGGCTGCCCGGTCACCTTCAGCCGCACCACACCCACCGAAGAAGCCGGCACCTACCAGGTGGTGGTGGAGTACACCGAAGAGGATGTGGGCCGCATGGCCCTCGATCTGGCAGAAAAACTCTGCCAGGCCGTGCTGGCCGGCCAGGGCTTTGATGTGGAAGGCGCGATTGCGCAGCTGCATGAGCTCGACGAAGACGTGCGTCTGGGCCCTTCCACCGGCTGCATCGTCGATGCCGCTGTCGCACGGGGCATTCCGTTCCGCCGTCTGACACAAGGCAGCATGGTGCAGTTCGGCTGGGGCAGCAAGCAGCGCCGCATCCAGGCGGCTGAAACCGACACCACCAGCGCGATCGCCGAATCCATTGCGCAGGACAAGGACCTGACCAAGCAACTGCTGCATGCCGCTGGCGTGCCGGTGCCGCTGGGCCGCCCGGTCGACTCACTCGAAGAGGCTTGGCAGGTGGCTCAGGAAATCGGCCTGCCGGTGGTGGTCAAACCGCAGGACGGCAACCAGGGCAAGGGCGTGACGGTGAACATCACCGAGCGTGATGCCTTCGATGCGGCCTACGAAACCGCCGAGCGCTACGGCAACGTGATGGTCGAGAAGTTCCTGCCCGGCCACGACTACCGCCTGCTGGTGGTCGGCAACAAGCTGGTGGCAGCAGCCCGCCGCGAGCCACCGCTGGTGGTGGGTGATGGCGTGCACACGGTGCGCCAGCTGGTCGACCAGGTCAACGCCGACCCTCGCCGTGGCGAGGGCCACGCCACCTCCCTCACCAAGATCCGCTTCGATGACATCGCCATCGGCCGCCTGCAGGCCCAGGGGCTGGAGCCGGAATCGGTGCCCGAGAAGGGCCGCCGCGTCATCCTGCGCAACAACGCCAACCTGTCCACCGGTGGCACCGCCACCGACGTGACCGACGAAGTGCATCCCGAAGTGGCCGCCCGCGTGGTGGCCGCCGCCCGCATGGTGGGTCTGGACATCTGCGGGGTCGACGTGGTGTGCGAGACCGTGCAACGTCCGCTGGAAGAACAAAACGGCGGTATCGTCGAAGTCAATGCCGCACCGGGCCTGCGCATGCACCTGAGCCCCTCCTACGGCAAGGGCCGTGACGTGGGCCAGGCGGTCATCGACTTCATGTTCCCCGGGGGCGAGAACGGTCGTGTGCCAGTGATCGCCGTCACCGGCACCAATGGCAAGACCACCACCGTGCGCCTGACCGCACACCTGCTGCGCGCGCGGGGTCTGCGCGTGGGCATGACCAACACCGATGGCGTGTATGTCAACGGCCGCCAGACCGACTCGGGCGACTGCAGCGGCCCGCGCAGCGCGCGCAACGTGCTGATGCACCCCGAGGTTGATGCCGCCGTGTTCGAGACCGCGCGTGGTGGCCTGCTGCGCGAAGGCCTGGCCTTTGACCGTTGCAAGGTCGCCATCGTCACCAACCTCGGTGGTGGCGACCACCTGGGCCTGAACTACATCACCACGCTCGAAGATCTGTCGGTGCTCAAGCGTGTCATCGTGCTCAACGTCGAGCCCGATGGCATGGCCGTGCTCAATGCCGCCGATCCGGCCGTGGCTGCCATGGGCCCGCACTGCCCAGGCGATGTGACCTTCTTCGCCCTCGATGCCAACCAGCCGGTGCTGGCCACGCACCGCGCCCAGGGTCGACGCGTGGTCTATGTGGACAACGGGCACATCGTCGCCCAAAAGGGCAAACACATCTTCCGCATCCCGCTGTCACAGGTGCCACTCACCCGGGGTGGGCAGATCGGTTTCCAGACCGAGAATGTGCTGGCCTCCGTGGGCGCCGCGTGGGCCGTGGACGTGCCCTGGGACGCAATCGCCCAGGGTCTGTCCACCTTCATCAGCGATGTGCAGGGCGTGCCCGGGCGCTTCAACGTGTTCGACTACAAAGGGGCCACGCTGATCGCCGATTACGGTCACAACCCCGACGCCATCCAGGCGCTGGTCCAGGCGGTCGACAACATGCCCGCACACAAGCGCGCCGTGGTCATCAGTGGCGCAGGCGACCGCCGCGACGAAGACATCCGCGAGCAGACCCGCATCCTGGGTGCCGCCTTTGACGAAGTGGTGCTCTACCAGGATGCCTGCCAGCGTGGCCGCGCCGACGGCGAGGTGGTGGCCCTGCTGCGCGAAGGACTGGAGGGAGCCTCGCGCACCCGGCACATCGAAACCATCCAGGGCGAGTTCAATGCCATCGACACCGCACTGGCGCGCCTGTCTGCGGGCGACCTCTGCCTGATCCTGATCGACCAGGTGGAGGAGGCGCTGGCCCACATCCACGAGCGGGTGCGCAACGCCTAGGTTTCGCTCCCGCCCAAGTACATGGCCAGCCCGGCGCTGGCCGCGAACACCCCGGCCCAACCCAGCCAGTGACGCCAGTCCTGGCTTTTTTGCTCTGTCCAGCGGTGCAGCACGGCACCGGCCAGTACCGACAGACCAAGCGCCAGCAGCATGCCCAGGGCATTGGCCATGAGCGATTGCGGCCAGGTTTGCGTGACGAGGGCGCTGACCGCCAGGCTCACCGCATAGTGAACGACAAACACCGAATAGGACACGCCAGCCAGTCGGCTGATGGCCTGTCGCAGCCAGCCGGTCACACGCCTTGGCTGCAGCCATGCTTGCGGTGCGATCGCCAGCAGCATGGCCACGGCCCAGGCCGTCATCACGCGCAAGCGCGGATCAACCCACAAGGCCAGCAGGCCAAGGGCCAGCAATCCGGCCCAGCCCTTGGGCGGGATGCGGCTTTGCCGCGTGCGCCAGGCCAGCCAGCCCATGCCATACGCGCCAAAAAAGTACAGACCGTACAGGTCCAGCTCCGAGTCCAGGTTCCAGCGCACGAGTGACAGCCCCGTGAGCAGCAGCAGCACCTGCACGCGCAGGGCGTCGGCCCGCCAGTCGGGGCGCCAGTGCGTCCAGCGGCTCACGCACCAGAGGGCCAGCATGGACAGCAGGTACAGCTGGAAATCGATCGCCACATACCAGACACCGGCAGACAGCGCTTCCATGTCCAGCAGGTGCTGCAGGAAAAACACATGGGCCAGCACCTGTGGCCAGTCAGGCACACCCGAGAGCGAAGGATGGTCAAACTCGGGGCGCACCGCCTCGGTCACCAGCACCGCCACACTCAGGGCTGCCAGCAGCGGCAGGCTCAGGCGCAGGTAGCGCCGCCAGGCCAGCTGCCAAAACCGCCGGACGCCCATGCCGGGCTGTCTGGCAAACGCCATGGCCGTCAGGTACCCCGAGCACACCAGGAACAGCTGGACCGCCAGCCGGCCGTGGTCGGTGAGCCAGTCGATCAGGCTCGGCCATTGTCCGGCCACCACATCCGACATCGGGCCGTAGAAGGCCAGGTGGTGCAGCACGATCAGCACGCAGCCGGCCGCCTTGAGCAGATCCAGCAAAAAAGAGCGCCCCTCGGGGCGCTCGGTGCTGGTATTGGAAACGGTATCCTGAGGCGTCATCACAAATGCAGGCGCGCGCGGGCCTCCTGGTATTCACGCTTGAGCTGGGCAATCCGTTCAGCCGCGGGCACCACCGAGGTGATCGCGCCGATGCCCTGCCCGCAACCCCAGATGTCCTTCCAGGCTTTCTTGGCGTCGCCCCCGAAGTTCATCTTGCTGGGGTCGGATTCTGGCAGGTTCTCGGGGTCGAGCCCGGCTGCCCGGATCGAGGGCGCCAGGTAGTTGCCATGCACGCCTGTGAACAGGTTGCTGTAGACCACATCGTCGGAGTTGCATTCCACGATGGCCTGCTTGTAGGCGTCGATGGCACGGGCTTCTTCTGTGGCAATGAAGGCCGAGCCGATGTAAGCGAAGTCCGCGCCCATGGCTTGCGCTGCCAGGATGGCACCGCCCGTGGCAATCGAACCGGACAGGGCCACAGGGCCGTCAAACCACTGACGGATTTCCTGGATGAGCGCGAACGGGCTTTTGGTGCCCGCATGGCCGCCAGCCCCGGCCGCCACCGCGATCAGGCCGTCGGCGCCCTTCTCGATGGCCTTGCGCGCAAACTTGTTGTTGATGATGTCGTGCAGCACCACGCCACCATAGCTGTGCGCGGCCTGGTTGATCTCCTCGCGCGCACCGAGGCTGGTGATGATGATCGGCACCTTGTACTTCACGCACAACGCCATGTCGTGCTCGAGGCGGTCATTGCTCTTGTGCACGATCTGGTTGATGGCAAAGGGCGCGGCCGGGTTGTCCGGATGCGCCCGGTTGTGCGCCGCCAGGGCCTCGGTGATCTCGGCCAGCCACTCTTCGAGCTGCGAAGCCGGACGGGCGTTGAGTGCAGGCATGGAGCCGATCACGCCAGCCTTGCACTGCTCGATCACCAGTTTGGGGTTGCTGATGATGAACAGCGGCGAGGCGATGACGGGGAACTTCTGGGCAGCCAGCACCGGGGGCAGTTTGGACATGGCGTCTCCTCTTTGTATTTATGGATCAGAAGGCCTCAAGCGCCAGACCGGTCACGCTGTCGGCGCCGTCAACGATGCTGTCGCGCATGCCCGGCACCTTCGACAGGATGTGGTCGGCATAGAAACGTGCAGTGGTGACCTTGGCAGCCATGAAAGCCGCGTCCTGCGCCTGAGCCTCGGGCGTGAGCGCCACCAGCAGGGCGCGGCCCATCTGCCAGCCGGCCACCAGGTTGCCGGCCATCAACAGATAGGGCACGCTGCCGGCAAAGGCGGCGTTGGGGTTGGCGCGGGTGTTGGCGGCGATGAAATCGACCACGTCGATGAAAGCCTCGCGGGCGGCCTTCAGGCGTTTGCCCGCGGCCTGCGCATCGGCGTTCGGCGAGGCCAGCAATTCGGCCTCGGTTCGGGCCATCTGGGCGGCAATCGCCTTGGCGGTCTGACCGCCATCGCGGGCGGTCTTGCGGCCCACCAGGTCGTTGGCCTGGATGGCGGTGGTGCCCTCGTAGATGGTCAGGATCTTGGCGTCGCGGTAATACTGGGCGGCGCCGGTTTCTTCGATGAAGCCCATGCCGCCGTGGACCTGCACACCCAGGCTGGCCACGTCGATGCTCATTTCCGTGCTGTAGCCCTTGACCAGCGGCACCAGGAATTCGTAGAAGGCCTGGTTGTCCTGGCGCACCGCCGCATCGGGGTGGTGGTGCGCGGCGTCGTAGGCTGCCGCGGCCACGGTGGCCATGGCCCGGCAGCCTTCGGTGTAGGCGCGCATGGTCATGAGCATGCGGCGCACGTCCGGGTGGTGGATGATCGGGCCGGCCTTGGGCAGGCTGCCGTCGACCGGGCGGCTTTGCACGCGGTCACGCGCGTACTGCACCGCCTTCTGGTAGGCCCGCTCGGCAATCGCGATGCCCTGCACGCCCACCGCATAGCGGGCGGCGTTCATCATGATGAACATGTATTCGAGGCCACGGTTTTCCTCGCCCACCAGATAGCCGATGGCGCCGCCGTGGTCACCATACTGCAGCACTGCGGTCGGACTGGCCTTGATGCCCATCTTGTGCTCGATGCTCACGCAATGCACATCGTTGCGCGCACCCAGCGAGCCGTCGTCATTGACCAAGAACTTGGGGCAAACGAACAGGCTGATGCCTTTGACCCCCTCGGGCGCACCCTGCACGCGGGCCAGCACCAGGTGAATGATGTTCTCGGCCATGTCGTGCTCACCGTAGGTGATGAAGATCTTGGTGCCGAAAATCTTGTAGCTGCCATCGGGCTGGGGTTCGGCGCGGGTGCGCACGGCCGCCAGGTCGGAGCCGGCCTGGGGCTCGGTCAGGTTCATGGTGCCCGACCACTGGCCCGAAATCAGCTTCTCCAGGTATTTGGCCTTCATCTCGTCGGAGCCGGCCGTGAGCAGCGCCTCGATGGCGCCATCGGTCAGCAGCGGGCACAGGGCAAAGCTCATATTGGCCGAATTGAGCATCTCGCCGCAGGCTGCTCCGATGGTCTTGGGCAGGCCCTGTCCACCAAAATCGGCCGGGTGCTGCAGACCTTGCCAGCCCCCTTCGGCGTACTGGGTGTAGGCCTCCTTGAAGCCCGGCGTGGTGGTCACCTGGTTGCCGTCATGGTGCCAGGACGGCTTCTTGTCACCTTCCCAGTTGAGCGGGGCGATCACGTCCTGATTCAGTTTTGCACATTCTTCCAGCACCGCCTGTGCGGTCTCGAGCCCGGCATCTTCGAAGCCGGGCATCTGCGCGATCTGGTCGATGCGCGCCAGGTGCTCGATGTTGAACAGCATGTCCTTGAGGGGTGCGGTGTAGCTCATGAAAGTCTCCGGTAAGGGAAGGATCGGCTGCAAAAAAGGCCTCTGTGCGAGGCCTTGGTTGCGGGTTTCAGAAGATCACAGTGCCTTGGTCAGCTCAGGCACGGCAGCGAACAGATCGGCTTCGAGGCCGAAGTCGGCCACGGAGAAGATCGGCGCCTCGGGGTCCTTGTTGATCGCCACGATCACCTTGGAGTCCTTCATGCCCGCCAGGTGCTGGATGGCGCCCGAGATGCCGCAGGCCACGTACAGCTGCGGCGCCACGATCTTGCCCGTCTGGCCCACCTGCAGGTCGTTGGGCGCATAGCCCGCATCCACCGCAGCGCGGCTGGCACCGATGGCCGCGCCCAGCTTGTCGGCCAGCGGCGTCATCACTTCGTTGAATTTCTCGCTGCTGCCCAGGGCGCGGCCACCGGAGACGATGATCTTGGCGGCGGTCAGTTCGGGGCGGTCGCTCTTGGCGATCTCGCTGCCCACGTAGGCGCTCTTGCCGCTGTCGGCCTGTGCGGCGGCGGATTCGACGGCCGCCGAGCCACCGGTGGCGGCTGCAGCGTCAAAGCCCGTGGTGCGCACGGTGATGACTTTCACCTGGTCGCTGCTCTGCACGGTGGCAATCGCGTTGCCAGCATAGATCGGGCGCTCGAAGGTGTCGGCGGACTCGACCTTGGTGATGTCACTGATCTGGGCGACGTCCAGCTTGGCGGCCACGCGCGGGGCCACGTTCTTGCCGCTGGCCGTGGCCGGGAACAGGATGTGGCTGTAATTGGACGCGATGGCCAGCACCTGGGCAGCGACGTTCTCGGCCAGGCCATGGGCCAGCGCTTGGCTGTCGGCGTGGATGACTTTGGCCACCCCCGCGATCTGGGCGGCGGCTTGTGCGGCCGCAGCGGCATTGTGGCCGGCCACCAGCACATGCACTTCACCGCCACAGGCGGCGGCAGCGGTCACGGTGTTGAGGGTCGCGCCCTTGATGGACGCGTTGTCGTGTTCGGCAATGACGAGTGCAGTCATGTTCTTCTTCCTCAGATCACTTTGGCAACGTTCTTGAGCTTGTCCACCAGCGTGGCCACATCGGGCACCTTGATGCCCGCGCTGCGCTTGGCCGGCTCCATGACCTTGAGGGTCTTGATGCGCGGGGCCACGTCCACACCGAGGTCTTCGGGCTTGACGGTGTCGAGCTGCTTTTTCTTGGCCTTCATGATGTTGGGCAGCGTCACGTAGCGCGGCTCGTTGAGGCGCAGGTCGGTCGTGACCACGGCCGGCAGGGACACCGACAGGGTCTCCAGGCCGCCGTCGATTTCGCGGGTGACATTCGCCTTGCCATCGGCCACTTCGACTTTGGAGGCGAAGGTGGCTTGCGGCAGATCCGCCAGCGCCGCCAGCATCTGGCCGGTCTGGTTGCAGTCGTCGTCGATCGCCTGCTTGCCCAGGATCACCAGGCCCGGCTGCTCCTTGTCGACCAGCGCCTTGAGCAGCTTGGCCACGGCCAGGGGTTGCAGTTCTTCGGCGGTTTCCACCAGGATGCCGCGGTCGGCGCCAATCGCCATGGCGGTGCGCAGGGTTTCCTGGCACTGGGCCACACCGCAGGAGACGGCGATCACTTCGGTGGCCACGCCCTTTTCCTTCAGGCGCACGGCTTCTTCAACGGCAATCTCGTCAAAGGGGTTCATGCTCATCTTGACATTGGCGATGTCCACGCCGCTGTTGTCGCTCTTGACGCGCACCTTGACGTTGTAGTCCACCACCCGCTTGACGGGAACCAGAATCTTCATGAAGTCATCTCCTGTGGAAATAATGAATTTTGGATGTCTGCGTCAATTGACGTTAACGTAAACGTCAATTGTGCAGCAATCGGACCGGGATGGGAATCACCCCGGAACAAAAAAGCACGACCGTTCGAATTCTAGACGCCTTTTGCCCACAAGGCCAGCACACATGGTACCCCCGGGAATTCACCGACCAGTCGGTCGGTCAATCAGGGTTAGCATGGAGTGCAG
>Ga0256339_1000030_pt1 | contig 15409 bp, 2 predicted proteins | sample AtltaT_5_FD_183806 | JGI IMG/M metagenome (GOLD analysis project Ga0256339, IMG submission 183806) | Metatranscriptome of freshwater microbial communities from Altamaha River, Georgia, United States - Atl_Colum_RepA_8h (Metagenome... | ecosystem: Environmental > Aquatic > Freshwater > River...
GTTAAAATGGAGTATGCTTATTTTTTTAATAACCATAATTCAAATTAATATGATTCAGACAAATCAGCAATTAATCTCACCTTGCTTTACAGAGTCTGTCGAATCTTATTTTAAAAGACTAGAAGAAATCTCGAATGGTTACTCGAACGCATGCAATGTTAATAGTAAACCTGAAATTAAAGCTCTTTTGGATTTATCAGAAAACCTATCAGGTTTGGAGAACTATGCCTCAAAGCCATATTCGCAGGTACCCTCTAATTATGTTGTGAGTTCAACTTATTCAGATCCTAATCTCAACAATGATTTATCACAACAAACTCTTCAGGTTATCTCTCAATGGCAAAGTGGCTTAAATGTTTCTTCTCAACTGAATGATATAAGACAACAATTGAGAAGGACTATACAAGATACATGTAATACAAGATTGTATCCTTTATTTTTCATGAACAATATTTTGAAACTCAGCGAATATAAAAAACAAATGGTAAGTCTTAGAATTATGAATGAATCAATAAAAGGCCAGTGTTTACCCTCAAATTGGAAGTATGTAACTTCAATCGACTATAAAACTGATACAAATCAAGTTGTTATTAGACAAGATTCTACAACTTCTAGTAATGGACAATGCAATCCTAAACCTCTAACCGACGAAGTTATCATAAATCCTGTAGACCTTGGTATCAATGGTGTAGCAATCTCATTCTGGATTAAGGAAGATTATTCAGCTTTATATGATAATAATTCAAACATTTTGAATGGATATATCAATAATGATATTGTTTTCCAATATAATATAGGCAAATCATTAAACTCAGAAATTTCTCATAATTTTAAAGTCCAAAATGAAACTAGAACAATCGATTCGAATTCAACTTGTTCACAATGGGTTTTTGTAATGATTTCAATTCAAAAAGATTGTGATAAATACAGATTATTAGTTTCTTTAAGATTCCCTGGATCAAACACAAGAGCCTTCTTTGAACAAAAATTAATGTCTAACCAAATTGAAAATATACAATTCTTTTTAAATAAAAATAATAATGTTCAATTCTACGATAAAAGAATTACTATGAATTTTTTATACAACTTTAATAATGAAATGACTCTAATGAACACTTTTCGCCCTAATGATATAAATGATTGTTCTACCCCAATACCTCCCTGCAAATATATTGACTCATACGGAAGATGCTTATTATGTAAAAAACCATATTTCTGGTATAATTATCAGTGTCCAGAAGTTTGTCCAGAAGGATATTTTGGAAGAAATGGAAGATGTTACAAATGTTTCGATGGTTGTACATCTTGTACAGGAGAATATGAAGATGAGTGTAAGCAATGTAATTCGGAAATGAATCTCTACTTATATAAAAGCAAATGTATACCTACTTGTCCAGCTTATACTTACCCAACAACTATTAATAATATAAAAGTTTGTAGTGAATGTAATGATGACTGTGAATATTGTTGTGGTAAAGATAAATGTTGTCAATGCAAGTCAAATAGTTTCCTTTACAAAAATACTTGTGTTAAAGATTGTCCAAAATATTATTACAACGAAGAAATAAAGAAAAGATGTAATCCATGTTTTCCTAATTGTGTATCATGCACATCAGAAATATGTAAAATGTGTGATAATGGCTTATTCATAAAAGATAAAAAATATTGTGTAAGTGAATGCGAAGATGGATATTTTAAAAATACAAAAACATATACTTGTGATCATTGTATATATGGATGCAAAGTTTGTAAGGAATATGGACGTTGTGACGTTTGTAAGGATTCTTTTACTTTAAAAAAAAACCTGGAAAAAGATGAATGTGTACCAAAATGCGCTGAAGGAAAAATCTTGATAAATGGCGTTTGTTCTGACTGTAGTGTTCCCAATTGCAAACAATGTAGTAGTAGCGATACAACAAAATGTATTGAATGTTATAATGACTACTTCCTTAAAGAAAATCAGTGTGTAAAAGATTGTGAATTGAATTTTTACAATAGTAATGATAGTAATGGAAAAAAAAATGTATTAAATGTGATTGTGAATATTGTGAAAAATGCGATAAGGAAAATTGCATTACTTGTAAACAAAACTATTTACTTTTGAATTATGATAAAAAACACTGTGTAAGTAGATGTCCTGATGGAACTTACAGAAGTGGAAACCAATGCTTCCCATGTACTTATCCAAAAAACTGTAAACAATGTTCAGCTGTTGAAAATGATAAATGCACTGATTGTTACGAAGGAGAATATTTAAAAGAAAATCAATGTGTGAAAGAATGTGGTGTAGGATACTATTTAGAAGGTAGAGAATGCAAAAAATGTTCTACTGGATGTTTAAGATGTAGTAACTCTTTAACTTGTGATGAATGCGATAATGATTATTATCACTTTAAAAAAAAAGGAGGATTGTGTCATAAACCATGTCCCAAAAAATATTCGAAAACGATAATAAATGGTGTAAGAGTTTGTGTACGTTGCTCTATAGATGATTGTGAAAATTGTCCATCTCCAGATAATTGCGAAGGATGTATTGAAGGTTTTTATAGGATTAATAATCAATGTAAACCAACGTGTATAGTAGGAACGTTCCCCACAGTATATAGAACATGCGAAAGTTGTAAAAAACATTGCATTAGTTGTACAAACAAATTAGATTGTAAAAAATGTGATTCTATGACTTACCTTGAAGACGATCAATGCAAACCCTTCTGTAAAGATGGATCAATTCCAATCGATGGAATATGCACTAAATGTACGAATAAAAAGTGCAAATCGTGTTATTCTGATGAAAGAGATAAATGCAGAACCCCTTGTTATAATAATAATTTCTATTATAATAACCAGTGTTATGATGATTGTCCCCCACAAACATATAAATTTGGAAATAAATGCTATGATTGTGTATACCCATGTAAAGAATGTAATAGTAGGACTGAATGTAAAAATTGTTACCCTGAATTCAAATTACTTCCAAATAATACATGTACTCCAATTGATAATTGTAAACCAGGATTTGTCTTTTCTAATAATAAATGTGAACCATGTTATACTGATTACTGTGAGAGATGTAGCTCTCAAGATCGTTCTAAATGTGAAAAATGTATGATAGGATATGTATTGCAAGATAAGAGATGTATTCCAGAATGTAATGAAGGATATGTTAATATTAATGGAATATGCTTTAGATGTTTGGTACCTGGTTGCAAGAAATGTGATGAATATCAAAACTGTATTGATTGTGAAAATAATAGTTGTTTAGATAGAGTAAAAAATGAATGTTTTTCTTTACCAAAAAACGGAATCGTAAAAGTAGGAAGAGAATGTTCTAAATGCAACTATAAGTGTAAAACTTGTCTAGAAACAAATACTGAATATTGTACATCTTGCTATGATTACTATAATTTAGACGCTGGAAATTGTATAAAAGAATGTAAAGATGGATTTTACAACGATGAAAAAGGAGACTGCCAAAGTTGTAAAAAAAAATTTTGTAATAAATGCTATGATAATGGAAAAAAATGTAAAATATGTACTGAGGGATATAAATTGGTTGATGATGAATGCGTAAAAGATTGCCCTGAAGGATACACAGTCGTTGATAATAAAACATGTGAAAAATGTCTAGTTAAAAATTGTAGAAGCTGTCCTGAATATAATCTTAATACTTGCCCCGAATGTATCAAAGATTTTTACTGGATTAATTATTATACTTGTGGAGACAAGTGTCCACCATATACTTATCCTGATCAAGGATCAAGAAGATGTAACAAATGTTTACCTAAATGCTTAAAGTGTTCAGATCCATTTACTTGTGAAGAATGTGAAGATGGAACTTTTAGAGATGATAATAAAAGATGTGTTTACAATTGCCCTGAAAATTATTATGGAAAAAACAAAATTTGTGAAAAATGTGATAATCCAAATTGTTTGGAATGTTATCCTGATCAACCAAAAAAATGTATAAAATGCAAAAAACCAACTAAGTTGTATAATTATGATTGTATTCCAGATACTTCCTGTCCAGAAGGAACATTTTATAATGAAGAAGAAAATATATGCCAAGAATGTAGTTATAAATGTAAATTCTGTGAAAACCCTAAAGAATGTAAAGTATGCTTTGAAAATTATGTTTTAGATCCAAATAAAAAATGTGTAAGTAAATGTCCTGAAGGAAACAAAGTAAATAACAAAAAAATTTGTGAACCATGTACAATTCCATATTGTTCAACATGTGAAGGAAACCCTGAAAAATGCTTGAGTTGTATAGAGACAAAAGTTTTATTTGACAATCAATGTAAAGATTATTGTGATATATCATACTTCAAAGATAATGGATATTGTAAAGCTTGTTCCAATAATTGTATTAAATGTAATGCTCTTTTCCCATGTGAGCAATGTAATAATGACTATTATTTAAAGGAAGGATATTGTGTAGATAATTGCAATTATATTGGATACGTAGCAGTTAATAGAAATTGTGTTAAGTGTTCTAACAAATGTTTAAAATGTAGTACTCCAACTATCTGTGATGTATGCGATAAAGATTACTTATTAAAAAATAGTATTTGTGTTCCAGAATGTGGATTAGGATATTATCCAATTATAAAATATCCATCTAAATGCATACCATGTCCAGAAGGATGTAGCATGTGTACAGATAGTGATAATTGTCCATCATGTAAAAGTGGATGGTATCAAAAAAATAATATATGTGTAAAAGATTGTTTAGAAGGATGGGTAGCTAACGAGGAAACTAAAAAATGTGAACAATGTTCAGATTATTGTTCAAAATGTACGTTAGATAAACCAAAAACTTGCAAAGAATGTAACAATGGATATTATTTATACAATGGTGAATGCAAAAAAAGTTGTGAAGTTGGAACTTATACTTTAGATAATAAAATTTGTAAAGAATGTAAAATCCCACTTCCTAATTGTAAACAATGTGATAACCCTAATACTTGTGATTTGTGTATTGATAATTATGTTTTGAATAGATATAGTAAATGTGATACCAAATGTGATTTTGGAGAATTTATATTAAATGGTAAATGTATTGATTGTGAAGTCACAGATTGTAAAATTTGCGATAGGAAAAAAAATTGCAAAGGTTGTAAGGATAAAAAATATTTACATTCACCTACTGAATGTAAAGATGAACAATGTCCAATTAGGTTTTATGCGGATAATGATAATAATTGTAAGAGTTGTAAAAAATTTTGCAAAATATGTTTAAATTATGAAATTTGTAAAGAATGTGAAGAAGATTATATGTTATTCGAAAATGGTTGCATACCAAAATCATGCAAGAAATATTATGTTCAAATGAACGAAAACTGTGAGCCATGTGAAGTTAAGAATTGTTTAAATTGTGTAAAAAATAATAAAAATAAATGTGAATTTTGTGATGACAACTTTTTCCTAAAAGATAACGCATGTATAGATGATTGTGGACTATATTTTTACAAGGATAATAAAAGTAGAGAATGCAAAAATTGTTCAAAATTTTGCAAGAGATGTAATGATAATGAACACTGTTTAGAATGTTATGGTGGTAAAGTGCTTGAAAATGGATTTTGTGTAGATTTTTGTACAGCTAATTTAGTACCAAAAGAAGGTAATTGTGTGAGATGTACTGATAGAAATTGTTTAGTATGTTCAACTTTATATTTGGATCAATGTTATCAATGTAAAAAAGAGTATTATTTAAAAGGATATAGCTGTGTTTCCGAATGTGGAGATTATTATTATCCATTTAAAGCATCTGAATGGTTTTTGGAATGCAAACAATGTCCAAATAATTGTAAAAAATGTGATGATAGTAGTTCTTGTAAACAATGTAATGAAGGCTTAACATGGAAAGAAACTGAATGTACTAATTGTGGAGAAGGATTTGTTATTACTGAACAAAAGGATTGTAAAAGATGTTTTGATTCAAATTGCATTAAATGCCAATCTAATAGAAAAACTTGTTTAAAATGTAAACCTAACTTCTTCTTATTAAATGGAGAGTGTGTTTTAGGATGTTATAATAATTATATAGCCAATACTTTAAATGAGTGTGAGAGATGTAATGATCCTTATTGTAAAAATTGTGGTCCCACCAAGTACATTTGCAAATTATGTATTGATGGATATGTTCTTGATTCAGAAAAGATTTGTAAACCTGAATGTGATGTAGGATTTGTTATGTCTTTCGATAGATATTGCAAGAACTGTAATATTCAATATTGCGCCAGATGTAGTCCAGATCTAACTATATGTGAAAGATGTGTATATCCCTACATATTATATAATAATCAATGTATTCCTAAATGTAATAGAGGTCAAGTAATGAGAAATGGAAAATGTGAAGATTGTGTTGCATACTGTTCCTCTTGCTCTAATACATCAACATGCGATGAATGTATTTATCCTTACATTTTAAATGAAAATAAATTATGTAGAGATAAATGTAAATCATTTGAAGTAGAAATAAATGGAGAATGTAAAAATTGTACTGTTTCAAATTGTATGATTTGCGAAAAAGATTTAAAAACTTGTAAAGTTTGTGATTACGGTTATTTACTTACTGTTGATGGAAAATGTGTAAAAGAATGTGAATTAGGATATTACGCCAACTATTTTACAAATAAATGTGTAAAATGTCATAACACTTGTGGATCATGTAAAGGTAGTTTTATTCCTTGCGAAACATGTGTAGCTAACCTAGTTTTTTATCAAGGATATTGTTATGAAACTTGTCCTAATGGAACAGTAAAAATTGGTGGAAAATGTGAAAATTGTAAAGCTAAAAATTGCAAAAGATGTAATCCAGATAATCTCAATGAATGCCCAGAATGTTATCCTGAATTTGTATTAGATGATAATATTTGTGTACCAAATTGCCCATTAAACAAGATAAATGAAAATGGTAAATGTGTTATTTGCACAGATTACTGTTTATATTGTCTTCCTAATAAAGAATGTGATTTATGTGAAAAAGGATATTATAAGTATAAAGGAAAATGTTTACCATATTGTGAAACAGGAACAGTTGCTTATTATGATAAATGTATTGATTGTACTAATTCAAGATGTAAAACTTGTTTGCCGAATAATCCTTCCAAATGTACAAGTTGTAAAGATAATTGGGTTCTTAATAATTATGACTGTGAGGCAGAGAAATGTCTTGAAGGTCAATATAAAGGTTTAAATAATCAATGTTATGACTGCAGTAACGGTTGCGATAAATGTACAAGCTTTACTAATTGTATACAATGTTCTAAAGGATTAAAGTTAATGAAAACTGATGAAGGTGTATTTTGTGTAAAAGAGGATAGTAATTGTCCAGAAGGATCTGCAGCAATAAAAGGAGAATGTTACCCATGTATTGTTAATAATTGCAAAACATGTATAAGTCCAACGACTTCTATATGCCCTGAATGTAAAAAAAATTATTTCCTTTATAATAACGTATGTATTGAAAAATGTCCTCAAGGATATTATGGATATGATAAAAGATGCTACTCATGTCCATCAAATTGCAAAACTTGTGACATGAATGGTGATTGTACCGATTGCTTAGAAAATTATTATTTAATGAATAAAAAATGCTACCCATGCATAGATCAGTATTTTGGCATAAATGTTAATCAATGTCTGAGATGTGATAATCCCAAATGTGTAAAATGTGAAGAAAAAGATATAAAAAAATGTATAATCTGCAAATATCCATATATTTTAATCAATGATAATTGTGAATTAGACTGTCCTGAAGGTTATTATAGATATGAAAATACATGTAGAAAATGTACATATCCTTGTCTTAATTGTTCTGGTCCTGAAGTATGTAAAGATTGTATGAATGGATTTTATCTATATGAGGGACGATGTAGACCAGATTGTCCTTCAAATCATAGCAAAACTAATAAAAAATGTATTAAATGCTCTGATATTGATTGCGAAGTTTGTTGTGAAGACAATCCCAATCAATGTTGTAAATGTAAAAGTAAATACTTTAATCACAATAAAAAATGTTTTGGTGTATGTCCAAATGGAACTTATCCAGACTCAAATAATAATTGTATATCTTGTCCTGAGTTTTGCCTGGAATGCGATGATGAAAAAAATTGTAAAAAATGTGAAAGAGGTAGAAAATTGCAAAATGGTAAATGTCCCGTTCGTTGCGATGATGAATATTTCTATGATTTTAACAGTAACACATGTTTTAAATGTGATGATGAGAATTGCCTGGAATGTGCACCTAAAAATGTTTGTAAGAAATGTAAAAAACCAACTATACTTAATAAAGCAACTAATACATGTGTCTATCAATGTGATAAAAAATTCTTTATAGATAGAGAAAAAAATTCTTGTGAAGGATGCTTAGATATATGTGAAAAATGTACAAATAAAGATACTTGCACTGAATGTAAATATGGATATTACTTACTTAAAAATGGAACTTGTATTGAAAATTGTGCACAAGGAGAAACATTTGTAAATGGAGAATGTAAGAAATGCACAGATAATAATTGTTTGTATTGTGAGAATGGAGAGCCTGATAAATGTAAAGTATGTAAAAATGAATTTTACCTTATAAATTATAAATGTGAAAAGGAATGTTCAAGAGGTTTCTACAAATCTACTGATGAAAATGGTAATTATGTATGTAAAGAATGTGATGAAAAATGTTCAAGTTGTGATCCCACTGGATGTGATGAATGCAAACCAGGATTTAAAAAGATTAATAGAAAATGTGTTAATCCTTGTTCAGATGGAAGTACACCTTACAATGGAATATGTGCTACATGTTCTGTAGAAAACTGTATAACTTGTGACTCAGAACTAACTAGATGTATTGAATGTAAAAAAGGATTCCTTTTATTTGATGGGGAATGTGTAGGTCAATGCAAAGATGGATATTACATGGAAGGAAATAAATGTTACCCATGTTCCAAAAATTGTAGAAAATGTAAAAATTTAAAGGAATGCGAAGACTGTACAACTATTCTTTACAATCGTCAATGTGTTGATACATGTCCTGCCAAATATTATCCTATATGTAATAATGGAATTACTAGATGTGAAAATTGTATAAATGGATGTAATTATTGCGTAAATGGTAATCAATGTATAAGTTGTGAAAATCATCTTATCAATTTCAGAGGTCAATGTATTCAAAGTAATCAATGTCCTTCAGGAAGATATATTGACAAAGAAAATAAATTGTGCAAAAAATGTAAAATTGCCTACTGTGAAAAATGTGATAATTCTTCTTCATGTTCAGATTGTAAAAATGGATATGAACTCAGAAATAATGTTTGCATAGCAAAAAAGAATTTCAAAGTTGTTTTCCAAGATTCATATCTGTTCGATGAATACACTCAAGCTAATCTTAATGACAAGAATGCAATTACTATAAATAAAAATATTGGTGGACACGGTATTGGATCAAAGGAAATTGCTTTCAGTTTTTGGATGAGATTCATCACCCCTCAAATTAATAGTGAAACAGAGTCAAGAATTTTCGAGATAAGAGTTCCTACAACTAATATCTATGAATCTGATTTATATAATTATAGTTCAATCAACACATTTAAACTAAACTTTGGATTATCAAAAACAGCTACAGGAGATTCTACTTGCTTTGTAAGTATTATCACTCCTTCAAATGACAAAACAATAAGAGTATTAGGTCATGACTGTTCCTTTAATAATTTAAATAATAAATGGAAGTTCTTTATTGTTCAATTCAAAAAAACATCAAATGGATATGGAAAAATTATGATTAAATCAATAGATGAAAAAAATAAAAATGTTGAGCATCTAATGGATAATATTCCTTCAGAATTAAATTACGATCTGATTTCACGTGATTCAGTATTTTACTTCAATGAAGATGCGGTTAAAAATCCTATGTTTGAACTAGCTAACTTTTATATGATGGATTATATTACTGATGATAATGACTTTAATAAATATTACTCTATCAAACCAGACGATTGCGATTACATGTGTAATTCATGCAGATCAACTTGTAGATCTTGTATTAATGGTGCTGTCCTTAACAATGGAAAATGCCCACCAACTTACATTTCAATCCAAAAGGATGATATCCAAATTTCCTCACAATTCACAACAACTTTAAGAAATTATAATTCGAACAGGAGAATTTCTTCGGATACATATAACCTTTATGCTATGTTCTATATTAATTCGAATGCTGTTTTAGACAAATTACAAATCTTTAATTTATCATATAAAGCTAAGAATATGATAACAAATATTCTTGACTTCACTCTTAATAATGGTTATGCCAAAATTAAAATAGGAAATAATGAAGAAATCACTTTTGATGAAAAAAACAATTCTAAAATACTTACAACAAATCAATGGTATGCTCTCAATATTGCTGTTTCCTCAGGTTTAGTTACTATTCAAATAATTGAATGGGGAAAAGGAGTTATTGCTGTTAACCAAAATTTATCTAACATTAATCAAGTGATCAGATTAAGTGAAGATGCTGTCTTTTCAATAGGATTTAAGCCTACTCTTGATCAAAATTCAGTTAGATTTAATTCATTCAGTGGAACAACATCAGATATTAGATTATATGTAAATGGCTTTGCTAAAGATAATGAGTTTATTAACTATATTAGTGGATTAAAATGTGATCCTAACTGCATGACTTGCAACGAAAAATTAGCATGCATTAGTTGTAAAGAAAACTTTGTTATTAACAATGCAGGTAAATGCGACTCATTAGGTTCTGCAAAAGGAAATGTGTTATTTTCAAAATTAGATATATTCGACAGAAAATCTCAAAGCTTTTCTATTTCAAATTCTGGAGATTTCTCATTCTTTGTTTGGCTTAGAAAGAAGATTCATTCATTAGTTCCTGTAAATAACTATGCTAAACTGATCTCAATTAATGGCAAACCTATTCTTTCTGAGAGATTTTATCAAAATTACAGTTCCAATTATACAATAGGTTCACCATTTGAAGATCATAATTCAACTGTACTTTCAGATAATGCAGACACTAGTTTCGAATGGTACCAATTCTTCTTTGTTAAAACTGGAAAAACTTTCTCAATCAAGATGTTTGATAGTAGAAATACTGCATTAGATTTAACAAATAAAGTATACAATAATAATGATCCAAATATCATTATAACAATAGGAGATAATAACGGGGAACAAATAAACAGTGAATTCGCTTTGTTAACAGTATTAGATAATTCAGTGAAAAATTTCAGTTTATATAGAGAACAACCAAAAGATTGCGATGCATCATGTGTTTCTTGCAACTACCAAACTGGAGTATGTGATACTTGCAAAGCTGATAGTTCATCAAAAAATACATGCCCAACATATTCAATGTCATTAAAAAGATCTGTTTTTATGGGTCCTAAGGAATTTAACTCAAATTCAAATTCTAATAGCAGCTATAACTCATTCTACAACATTAGAGTCAGTGATGCTTTCCAAGTTGATGTTAACTCTATAAACTACTCAGTTTCAACATGGTTCTCTTTATTTAATAAATATTCAAACCAAAATATGAAAGATAAGTCAGTTATTCTCTTTAGACTATCTAACAATGATAATCTTGATCAATATTCTGCAATCTATACTCCAAGCAGAAGTCTCATTGAATTAATAATTAAATATGAAGAAACTAGTGGCACTGTTATACCAATTTATTATTTCTTAATTTCTCAATTGAATGCAAATCAATTAATAAGAGTTGATGGATTGTCAGTTAGAGAAAATGATTTCCTTTATATTTACGCTGGAGTCGACGTTATTAATAAAGTTCTATCCTACACAATTTATTCAAAGGTTGATAATAAGGAATATACTAAATCTGTTAAATTAAATAATTATCCTGAAAAACTGCAAGAAGTTGCAACATTGAAATTATTTGGAATTAATTCAATATTAGGAGAAAATTTAAAATCCAATGGAGTATTCTTAAATACTCAATTATTTATTAATTCTGGATTCGATCCCAATTATGTTTCTAGTACTAAAAATACAAATGATCCAACTCTTGATTCCACTCCATGTGATACTAATTGTGAAAGATGTGTGGTAGGTATTTGCCAAATATGTAAAGTTGGATATAATAAGGAAAGTAATTTCTGTGTAAGAAAAACTTCTACTAATTATATTTTATTAACCGACCAGACATATCTTGGTGAAAATCAAGTTTCAATTAATAAAAATGGTCAATATTCAGTTCCAGTGTCTAGTTCAGTTATATTACAAAATCATGGATTCCAAGTCTTCTTTAGAAGAAATTATATTCCAACATCCTGGGGAATTAATTATAACGAAATGGAAAACAGAAAGATTATCAATTATGGAGTGCTTAGTGTCTACCTTGTTATTAATTCCCAAACTCAAGCTTCATTAAGAATCTTTAATAGAGAATTAGCTTCAAACGTAATTACTTTAGGACCATTTGATACAGATTCTAATAAAGATTATGAATGGCATGCTTTGATTTTATATGTAGATTGTACTTCTGGTAATTTAATTGCTACATTGCAAAGCGCATCTTTAGGTAAAATCGATCAAAAAGCAACAACCTACTCAAAATATCAATTTGATACTGTTACATTCTTTACACTTTCTAACGAAATTAGCTTAGTTGGTGCTACAATTGTTCCTGATGTTCCTGCTTTCCAATCATCTGTTTTCCAATTCCCATTATTAGACTGCTCAGTAGACTGCAGTTTATGTGTACTAAACTCATGCAAGGCTTGTGATTATGGTGAATTATCTAACGTTTGTCTAAAGAAAGCAATCAGAGCTAGTAACATTGTAGTTTCAGCTAATCTTAATTCCCCTAATAGCTTCTCTTTATACGATCATTTGAAATATTCTAAGAATGCTAGATTTAATGATTTTTCAGTTATGTTCTCGATTACTTCATCAGCTACTGTTCCTAACATTGGTACTTTCTTCAGAATTACAAATAATGCTGATTCTAGCTTATCAAGATACGATTCTAGTAGTATTAATTACAATATTCTCTCGTTATCAAGAACTAATCTAAATACATTCATCCTAAGTTACAACACAAGAAGCTTAGTTGAAAACCAAAGAAATATTGTAAATATCAACCTTGGACAATTACCAAATAATATGGTAGCCGAAACAAATACTATTGCTATTTCAGTAGATAGCAAAAAACGTAAATTCAATATATTAATCTCAAATGGTTTATCTAATACTATATACCAATCATTATCATTTGATGGTATTTTTGATAATCTCGGAACTTACACAAGAGTAATATTTGGAGAAAATTATATAAAGAATAGTGCTTCGTTTGGTGTTTCTGACCCTCTTATTGTAAAAGAAATCAATTTCTACTATGAACAACCAATGGATTTAGCTATTCTACAAAATATTGTTTTTAAACAAATTAGAAGAATACAACAAGGAGCATGTAATAATATTGGTGTTAAAGGTTGTGATTGTTGCTTCGATTCCAGAATTAAGCCAATTAAAGGAATTTGTATTCCCGAAGCTGTAACAAAATCAGTGGACAATTCAATTTTATCAAGCTTTGTTAATTATCCATTTACTGTAGCTCAATCTCTAAATAACAAAGACATGACACCTACAATTATGGGACCATACACTAGTGCTTTCTCAAAGTTTTCATTTGGATTCCAATACAGAAGAATCTCATACCCTGAATCTGAATTTATAAGTATACTTTCTTTAGGAACAAATTCATCTGGAAATTTCACACCATTAATTACATTCTATGAAAGAAAAAATTCATTATATATGATTAACAGCATCAATCCTAATGGAAATTTAGTAGGAAATCTTGAAAATGTTTATACTGAAAAGAAAAGATTTGAATGGCAAAGCATTAATGTTAGCTGTGATTTACCAAATCAATCATGTACTTTCTCCGTTTATAACCACAAGAGTGGATCTACAATGTCCGAAGTTTTTACCACCATGCTTCCCCCTATCTCACAATTTTCTGCTCCAGCTGAATCCCAGTTCGTCATTAGATATGACTTATCTTCATTAGACATGAAATTAAATAATAACGTTAAAATAATTCCAGGAACAAATACTGAATGGGAAATTTCTAATATTATATTTATGCCTAACTATATAGTATCCGTTCAAGAATTATCTAGTCTTAGACTACCTGCTCCTAATAGATGTGATAGAAGATGTTCATGTGAATGCAATTCATTTAATATTTGTCCTGAGAAATGCATAATTAAAGATAATATTATCAATATAATGAACTCTTCTATTTCCAGAAACTCTAGAAGTCTTTTCAGATTATTATCTAATTATATAGTACCTAATATTAACTCTGGAAGTAGTCAGGATATCAGTGAAGTTCCCTATACTTATGATAACTTCATAATAAACTTTGAACTCAATGTTAAATCATATATTTCATCAACTAACACAAATACAAAACCTGAAAAGAAAAATGACTGGATAGTAAGATTCAAAGAACAAGCAGTTCCAATGACTTCCGCAACAGCATCAGCATCTTCATCTGAAACAATGAATGTATCAGGATCAAATATGGGCTTTAATCCAAATGCTGGTTTCAATCCTAATTATAATCCTAATTATAATCCTAATAATAATCCTAATAATAATCCTAATAATAATCCTAATAAGATTCCATATGGAGATGATGTGAGAAGTGATAAATCTGGTAGTTCAGTATCATCAAATCAATCAATTAATGCAAATAATGGACTCTTATTTATTCTCTCTAATCAATATAATGAAATTAAAGATTTAACAGTTGGTCAATTAATTCCTCAAAATATCATTAATTTCCCAATTTTAGCTGTTAGAATTTTAGATAACTTTACATTAAGATTCATTATTGGATCATCACCATTAGAAGGAAGAGAATCTTTCAAAGATATTAGCATTAAGAAAAATCTTGAAAATATTACAAAACTTAACGTAATTATCTACATAGACTCCAGAGAAAATTATGCTAAGATAACTATATTTGCTGATGACATAAGGTTCGATGATTACTTATACTTCAATTACTCTGTTGAACCAATTAATAAGAATACTCTAGTTTACAATCATTCTGATGTAACCTCATCTAATCTTATTATTACAAATGTCAGATTAGATTATGCACTTAATACATTACAAAGAGATAATAATGTTTACCAAAACTTCTGTACTAAGAACGTTTGTAATCAATGCTTCAATCATCCTACAGGAGATATTTGCTTAGTTTGTAATTCATCATATGGTCTCTTAAATGGTATATGCTATCCAAAACAAAATATTATCAATTTAACAGATAAGAAGAAAAGAATCAGTGCATTAAAATCAAGAAAACAAAATGTCATGAGTAAAAAATAACTATTAATTTAATTATTTAAAC
>Ga0256339_1000036_pt1 | contig 14798 bp, 14 predicted proteins | sample AtltaT_5_FD_183806 | JGI IMG/M metagenome (GOLD analysis project Ga0256339, IMG submission 183806) | Metatranscriptome of freshwater microbial communities from Altamaha River, Georgia, United States - Atl_Colum_RepA_8h (Metagenome... | ecosystem: Environmental > Aquatic > Freshwater > River...
GCGGCGCAGCTGTATTCCGAGTTCCGCGAGTTTTTTCCGAAGAACGCGGTCGAGTACTTCGTCAGCTACTACGACTACTACCAGCCCGAGGCCTATGTGCCGCAGCGCGACCTGTTCATTGAAAAGGACAGCGCGATCAACGAGCACATCGAGCAGATGCGCCTGTCGTGCACCAAGAGCATCCTGGAGCGGCGTGATGTGGTGATTGTGGCCACGGTGTCGGCCATCTACGGCATCGGCAAGCCCGAGAGCTACCACCGCATGATCATGACGTTGCGGGTGGGCGACAAGGCGGGCCAGCGCGATGTGATCGCGCAGCTCATCCGCATGCAGTACCAGCGCAATGATCAGGACTTCAGTCGCGGCAAGTTCCGGGTGCGGGGCGACACGATTGATGTCTTTCCGGCTGAACATTCCGAACTGGCGATCCGCATTGAGCTGTTTGACGACGAGATCGAAAGCTTGCAGCTGTTTGACCCGCTGACGGGACGCATCCGCCAGAAAATTCCCCGTTTCACGGTCTACCCGTCGAGCCACTACGTCACGCCGCGCGACCAGGTGCTGGCCGCCATCGAGACCATCAAGATCGAGCTCGACCAGCGCCTCAAGGAGCTGGTGGGCATGGGCAAGCTGGTCGAGGCGCAACGGCTGGAGCAGCGCACCCGCTTTGACCTGGAAATGCTGCAGGAAGTCGGCCACTGCAAGGGCATCGAGAACTACAGCCGCCACCTCTCGGGCGCCGCCCCCGGCGAGCCGCCGAGCACGCTGACCGACTACCTGCCGCCCGACGCGATCATGTTCCTGGACGAGAGCCACCAGATGATCGGGCAGCTCAACGCCATGTACAACGGCGACCGCCAGCGCAAGACCACGCTGGTCGAATACGGCTTTCGTCTGCCCAGCGCGCTGGACAACCGGCCGCTCAAGTTCGAGGAGTTCGAAAAGCGCATGCGCCAGTGCGTCTTCGTCTCTGCCACGCCGGCCGACTACGAAAACACGCACGCGGGGCAGGTGGTCGAGCAGGTGGTGCGACCCACCGGCCTGGTGGACCCCGAGGTCGAGGTGCGTCCTGCCACGCACCAGGTCGACGATGTGCTGCAGGAAATCCGCATCCGCGTGGAGCGGCAGGAAAGGGTGCTGATCACCACGCTGACCAAGCGCATGGCCGAGCAGCTCACCGACTACCTGAGCGACAACGGCGTGAAAGTGCGTTACCTGCACAGCGACGTGGACACCGTCGAGCGCGTTGAAATCATCCGCGACCTGCGTCTGGGCGCCTTCGACGTGCTCGTAGGCATCAACCTGCTGCGGGAAGGGCTGGACATTCCCGAGGTGTCGCTGGTGGCGATTCTGGATGCCGACAAGGAAGGCTTTTTGCGCGCCGAGCGCAGCCTCATCCAGACCATCGGCCGCGCCGCGCGCAACGCCGGCGGCAAGGCCATTTTGTATGCCGACGTCATCACCAAGTCCATGAAGAAAGCCATGGACGAGACGCTGCGACGCCGCGAAAAACAGATCGCATACAACGAGGCGCACGGCATCACGCCGCGCACCATCATCAAGCAGGTCAAGGACCTGATCGACGGGGTCTACAGCGAAAAGTCAGGCCAGGAAGCCGAGCGCCTGGAGCAGGCCGCGCTGCAGCGTGCCAAGGTCGAGGACATGAGCGAAAAGGACATCGCCAAGGCCATCAAGCAGCTTGAGAAGCAGATGATGGAGCATGCCCGCAACCTCGAATTCGAGAAGGCGGCCCGGGTGCGCGACCAGTTGGCCATCCTCAAGGAGCAGGCTTTTGGTGCGGCAGGCGGCGACAAGGTGGTGCCGTTGGTGCGGGGCTGAATAACCCCAGAACCCGAGTGTTTTGATCGGGTTTCTGGTATAGTTGAGTTCCTTAGTCGGGAACTCGGGACATTCCCGCCCGACACGGTTCAGCCCACCCAAGGAGCCTGCCATGAGACTGACCACCAAAGGCCGTTTTGCCGTCACCGCCATGATCGACCTGGCCCTGCGCCAGCAGTCTGGTCCTGTGACGCTCGCCGCCATCAGCCAGCGCCAGCAAATCTCGCTGTCCTATCTGGAGCAGCTGTTCGGCAAGCTGCGCCGCCACCAGCTGGTCGAATCCACCCGCGGGCCGGGCGGTGGCTACACCCTGGGCCGCAAGGCCGACGACATCACCGTGGCCGACATCATCCTGTCGGTGGACGAGCCACTCGACGCCACCAGCTGTGGCGGCAAGGAAAACTGCCACGGTGGCGACAGCCGTTGCATGACGCACGACCTGTGGGCTTCGCTGAACGCCAGGATGGTGGAGTTTCTCGATTCCGTCTCCCTGCAGAAGCTGGTGGATGACCAGATTTCCAAGGGCGTGGTGATCGAGGCCAAACCCACCCTCAAGCGCGCGATTTCCTCCACGCCGGTGGTCAAACCCATCCGCGTGACCGGTCCCAACTCTGTTTTCGACCTCGGCAACGTGTTTGCCAAGTCCTGAACCTCACCTCCAGCAGTTTGCACCTCAAGAAGTCAAAACCATGAGCAGCACCCCGCATTTCCCGATCTACATGGACTACGGCGCGACCACGCCGGTCGACCCGCGTGTGGTCGACGCCATGATCCCCTGGTTGCGCGAGCATTTCGGCAACCCGGCCTCGCGCAGCCACGCCTGGGGCTGGGAGGCCGAAGAGGCGGTCGAGAAAGCGCGCCAGCAGGTGGCCGAGTTGATCGGCGCCGATCCCCGCGAGATCGTCTGGACCAGCGGCGCCACCGAGTCCAACAACCTCGCGATCAAGGGCGCGGCGCAGTTCTACAAGTCGCGTGGCAAGCACCTGATCACCGTCAAGACCGAGCACAAGGCTGTGCTCGACACCATGCGCGAACTCGAGCGCCAGGGCTTTGACGTGACCTACCTGGACGTGCAGGAAGACGGCTTGCTGAGCATGGACGCGCTCAAGGCGGCCATCCGTCCGGACACCATCCTGATCAGCGTGATGTTCGTCAACAACGAGATCGGTGTGGTGCAGGACATTGCCGGCATCGGCGCGCTCTGCCGCGAAAAAGGCATCGTCTTCCATGTGGACGCGGCGCAGGCCACGGGCAAGGTGGCCATCGACCTGAACACACTGCCGGTGGACCTGATGAGCCTGGCTTCGCACAAGACCTACGGGCCCAAAGGCATCGGCGCGCTGTATGTGCGTCGCAAGCCGCGCGTGCGTCTGGAAGCGCAGATGCACGGCGGTGGCCACGAGCGCGGCATGCGCTCGGGCACGCTGCCCACCCACCAATGTGTGGGCATGGGCGAGGCTTTCCGCATCGCCAGGCTCGAAATGGACCAGGACAACGCCAAGGCCGCCGCGTTGCACAAGCGCCTGATCGACGGCCTGTCCGATCTGGAGCAGGTGTTCCTCAACGGCCACCCCACGCAGCGCGTGGCGCAGAACATCAACATGAGCTTCAACTACGTCGAAGGCGAGTCGCTGATCATGGGCATAAAGGGCCTGGCGGTGTCGTCGGGTTCGGCCTGTACCTCGGCCAGCCTGGAGCCCAGCTATGTGCTGCGTGCCCTGGGCCGCAGCGACGAGCTGGCCCACAGCAGCCTGCGCATGACGATCGGCCGCTGGACCACCGAAGAGGACATCGACTTTGCCGTCAAGACCATCCGCGAGAACGTGGCCAAGCTGCGCGAACTCAGCCCCTTGTGGGAGATGTACAAGGATGGCATTGATCTGAATACCATTCAGTGGGCAGCCCACTGAGAGACCCAGGAGGACACCATGGCTTATTCTGAAAAGGTCGTTGACCACTACGAAAACCCCCGCAACGTCGGCTCCTTCGACAAGGGCGACGAGGATGTGGGCACCGGCATGGTGGGCGCGCCCGCCTGCGGTGACGTCATGAAGCTGCAGATCAAGGTGAACCCGGCCACGGGCATCATCGAAGACGCGCGCTTCAAGACCTACGGCTGCGGCTCGGCCATCGCGTCGAGCTCGCTCGTGACCGAATGGGTCAAGGGCAAGACGCTGGACGAGGCCGCTGCGCTCAAGAACAGCGAGATCGCCGAAGAGCTGGCGCTGCCGCCCGTCAAGATCCACTGCTCCATCCTGGCCGAAGACGCCATCAAGGCGGCCGTGGACGACTACAAGAAAAAACACGCGCAGTAAGCCATGGCCATCACCGTCAGTGAAGCCGCAGCCCGGCACGTCAGCCGTTACCTTGCCAAGCGTGGCAAGGGCATTGGCGTGCGCCTTGGGGTCAAGACCACGGGTTGCTCGGGCCTGGCCTACAAGCTCGAATACGTGGACGAGGCCGAGCCGGAGGACGTGGTCTTCGAAGGTCACGGCGTCAAGGTGCTGGTCGACCCCAAGAGCCTGGCCTACATCGACGGCACCGAGCTGGATTTTGTGCGCGAAGGTCTGAACGAGGGTTTCCGCTTCAACAACCCCAACGAACGCGACCGCTGCGGTTGCGGTGAATCCTTCCGCGTGTGAAATCCCTGCAGGCCAACGATTTCGAGCTGTTCGGCTTGCCGCAGCAGTACGCGCTGGACCGCGCGCAGCTGGATAACACCTGGAAAGCCCTGCAGCGCGAAGCGCATCCCGACCGCTTTGCGGCCGAAGGTGCCGCCGCCCAGCGTGTGGCCATGCAGTGGTCGGTGCGCATCAACGAGGCCTACCAGCGGCTCAAGGATCCGCTCAAGCGCGCGGCTTATCTGTGCGAACTGCGTGGGGTGCCGGTGCAGGCTGAGAGCAATACCGCCATGCCGCCCGCCTTTTTGATGCAGCAAATGGAATGGCGCGAGACGCTGGAAGACACCGATGCCCCGGATGCGCTGGAGGCGCTGGCCGACGAGGTGGCCGCCGAACGCCAGCGGGCGCAACAGTCGCTGGGCCAGCTGCTCGATGGCGAGGGCGATGCCGGTGTCGCCGTGGGGCAGGTGAGGGCGCTGATGTTCATCGAGCGCTTTGCCGCCGAGGTGGACGCTAAACTCGAAAAAATACTTTGAACCATGGCGCTTTTGCAGATTTCCGAACCGGGCCAGTCGCCGGACCCGCACCAGCGGCGCATCGCCGTCGGCATTGACCTGGGCACCACCCATTCGCTGGTGGCCGCTGTGCGCCATGGCGTGGCCGAGTGCCTGCCCGACGGCGAAGGCCGGGTGATCCTGCCCTCGGTGGTGCGCTACCTGCCGGGGCAGGGCCGTCAGATTGGCCACGAGGCACAACACAACGCGGCGCAGGACCCGGCCAACACCATCGCCTCGGTCAAGCGCTTCATGGGCCGCGGCCTCAAGGACATTGCCCACCCCGACAAGCTGCCCTACAGTTTTGTGGATCAGCCCGGCATGCTGGGCATCGAGACGGTGCAGGGCACCAAGTCGCCGGTCGAGGTGAGCGCCGAGATCCTGGCCACGCTGCGCTTTCGCGCCGAAGACAGCTTCAACGACGACCTGTACGGTGCCGTGATCACCGTACCCGCCTACTTTGACGATGCCCAGCGCCAGGCCACCAAGGATGCGGCCCAGCTGGCGGGCATCCAGGTGCTGCGCCTTATCAATGAACCGACAGCGGCGGCCATTGCCTACGGCCTGGACAACGCGGCCGAAGGCATCTATGCGGTGTTCGATCTGGGGGGCGGCACCTTCGACATTTCCATCCTGCGGCTCACGCGTGGCGTGTTCGAGGTCATGGCCACCGGTGGCGACTCGGCCCTGGGTGGCGACGACTACGACCGCGCCCTGGCCGACTGGGCGCTGGCGCAGGTGCCGGGTGTCCAGGCCGAAACCGCTGAAGACAAGACCCGGCTCAAGGCGGCTGCGCGCGCCGTCAAGGAGGCTCTGACCAGCGCCGAGCAGGCCAGCCTGGCGGTCGAGCTCTCTGGCGGTCAGCTGTGCGTGCAGGTGGGGCGCGCCGATTTCGAGGCCGTCACCGCCGCGCTGACCCAGCGTTGCCTGTCCGCTGTCCGAAAGGCTTTGCGCGATGCCGGCCTGTCCAAAGACGAGGTCAAGGGCGTGGTGATGGTGGGCGGCTCGACCCGCATGCCGCAAATCCAGCGGGCGGTGGGTGACTTCTTCGGTCAGGCGCCGCTGAACAACCTCAATCCCGACGAGGTGGTGGCGCTGGGCGCCGCCATCCAGGCCAACCAGCTCGCAGGCAACGACGCCGCCGGCGATTTGCTGTTGCTCGACGTGATCCCGCTGTCGCTGGGCATCGAGACCATGGGTGGCCTGGTCGAGCGCATCGTGCCGCGCAACCAGACCATCCCGACCGCGATGGCGCAGGACTTCACCACCTACCAGGACGGCCAGACCGCCCTGGCGCTGCATGTGGTGCAGGGCGAGCGCGATCTGGTGGCCGACTGCCGCAGCCTGGCGCGTTTCACGCTGCGCGGCATCCCGCCCATGGCGGCGGGCGCGGCCCGCATCCGCGTGACCTTCACGGTCGATGCCGACGGCCTGCTGCAGGTCTCGGCCAAGGAGCAGCTCAGTGGCGTGGAGGCGCGCATCGACGTCAAACCCTCCTATGGCCTGAGTGACGAACAGATTGCCACCATGCTGCAGGACAGCTTTGCCACCGCCCAGCAGGACATGCAGGCGCGTGCCCTGGTCGAGGCCCGGGTAGACGCCGACCGTATGCTGCTGGCCACGCGCAGCGCCCTGCAGGCCGATGGCCATCTCCTCTCGCCCGCCGAGCGTGCCGACATCGACCGGCTGATGGACGTGCTGCAAAACGCCATCGCCACCGAGACCGATGCCAAGGCACTCGAAGACCAGACCCAGGCGCTGGCCAAAGGCACCGAGGCCTTTGCCGCCGAGCGCATGAACCACAGCATCCAGAAAGCCCTGGCCGGGCAGAGCATCCAGAACGTCTGAGACACCACCATGCCGGTCATCAAGATCCTTCCCCACGCCGAACTCTGCCCCCAGGGTGCCGAGATCACCGCCGCCGCGGGCACCAGCATCTGCGAAGCCCTGCTCGAAAACGACATCGCCATTGAGCACGCCTGCGACATGAGCTGCGCCTGCACCACCTGCCACGTCATCGTGCGCGAGGGCTTTCGCAGCCTCAACGAGATGGAAGAAACCGAGGAAGACCTGCTCGACCGCGCCTGGGGCCTGGAGCCCGACTCGCGCCTGAGCTGCCAGGCCATCGTGGGGCGCGACAATCTGGTGGTGGAAATTCCCAAATACACCATCAACCACGCCAAGGAAAACCACTGAGCCATGCGCCAGATCGTCCTCGATACCGAAACCACCGGTCTGTCGGCCGAGACGGGTGACCGCATCATCGAACTCGGCTGCGTGGAGCTGTTCAATCGCAAGTTGACCGGCAACAACCTGCATTTTTATTTCAACCCCGACCGCGAGAGCCACGAAGACGCGCTGCGTGTGCACGGCATCAGCAACGAATTCCTCAAGGACAAGCCCCGCTTTGCCGACCTGGTCGACGAGATCCTGGCCTATGTGCAGGATGCCGAGGTCATCATCCACAACGCCCCTTTCGACCTCGGCTTTCTCAACAAGGAGCTTGAGCTGCTGGGCAAGCCGCCCTTCAAGAGCTTCGTGAGTGGCGTGATCGACTCGCTGGCCATGGCCAAGGAGATGTTTCCTGGCAAGCGCAACAGCCTGGATGCCCTGTGTGATCGCCTGGAAGTGGACAACTCTGGCCGCACCCTGCACGGTGCCTTGCTGGACGCAGAACTGCTGGCCGATGTCTACGTCAACATGACCCGTGGCCAGGAGGCCCTGATCATGGAGACAGTGGAAAGCGGTGCCAGTGGCAGTGTGGCGACCCGTCTGGACTTGCGTTCTTTCCAGTTGCCTGTGCTGGTGGCCAACGAGCAGGAGATGGCGGCCCATGAAGACGTTCTGGGCCAGATGGACAAGGCCAGCGGCGGCAAGACGGTGTGGAGAAACCTGCAACCCGCTTCGGCAGCCTGAAAAATGTGGCATAATCCAGGTCTTCGCTGTAACGCAGTGACGGGTGATTAGCTCAGCGGTAGAGCACTGCCTTCACACGGCAGGGGTCACATGTTCGATCCATGTATCACCCACCAAGACATTAGCCCTGCAAGTCCCCGACTTGCGGGGCTTTTCTGTTTTGAGCGCTTGAAAAGGATGCGGCAGTTGACACTGGTTTCGCCGTTGTATCCGGTCAGAAGATCAGCTAATCCATGCAAACCGCAGTGCTTCACCGACTGTGACATAGTCTGCAGCAAGAACTGAAGAGTTGCATTCTCACAAGGAGTGGCAAATGCTGGAAGACGAGCGCTGTTGCGGTACAGGCACCTGCATCATCAACGCGCAGGGCTACTGCTGGTGTGGTCAGAAATGGGACGGCGAAAAGATGTGTTTTCCGGAACGCCAAGACTCTGCGCAAACCTCTCCCCAGGTCCCCGCGCAAACCCCATCCAATCCCGAGTGATCGAGTGACACTGAGCCAGACACTGCAGCGGTTGGCGACGCAGGTCATTGGGCATCGGGTGCAGGCAGTCACAGCTTCCCGTTCATCGCTTGAAGACTTTGCGAGTCCAACAGGTGATCCTGGCTTGTTCGGGCCCGACTCCATGGCCTGGGGAGTGCATGAGCACTTCACGGCCATGATGGTCGGTGGGTTCTCTTCCTTGATGGTGCAGGCTCTGAACCCCAGTGCCCTGGCTGCGTGCTGCAACAGCAAGGCGTTGCTGACACGGCCCGCAAGCGGGCGAGCGCAGCCCTCAAGACAGGATCACCACAACAACATGAATTCACATGAATGAACCAGCATTGAACATCTTGGGCAAGCCTCTTGTGGCCTGTTCTTATGACCCATTGACGGGCTATTTTCGAGACGGTTGTTGCAATACACGTCAGGACGACACTGGCTCACATGTCGTTTGTGCACGCATGACCAATGAGTTTCTGGCCTTCTCGCGCTCACGTGGGAATGACCTGATGACTCCGCGTCCGGAGTACCGTTTTCCTGGCTTGCGAGCCGGTGATCGCTGGTGCCTTTGTGCCGTGCGCTGGAAGGAGGCCCTGGACGCCGGGCTGGCACCTCCAGTATTTCCCGAGTCCACCCATGCTCGCGCGTTGGATTTCGTGACGCTGGAGCAATTGATGGCTTGCGCCCTCAAGCAGTGAAAAGCAGGGCGGCAGTTTTCCTCTTGGCTGCCATGGTGATCTTTTTGCCACTGAGCCATGTGGAGATCGATGTATCTGATGACAGTTGGTTGCTTCGCGTTGACGGCCGTCCTGTGGATGTTGCCGGGTACTTCTCCGAAAAATATTCAGCGCTCACACGCACTTGCAGCAAGGTACAAGACCTGCAGCCGTCTGACCCTCTTTTTGCAGACGCGCTCGATGTGATCCGTCGTTACAGTCAGCCCGATTCGCTGTCTGCGCAGCTGGTGGCTTTAAGCATGCAGGGCGATTGGCTGCTGGCCCGGGTCAGATTCAATCGCTTGCAAGATGCTGTAGTGCTTTTGGTTCGGTCAGAACAAGATCTCATGATTGTTTCGGGTGGCGTCTGGAGTGGGTCAACCCATCCGCATCGGCCAGAGCCGATGATTCGCCGTTATCTGCGAAACAGAGTTCCTGCTGCGCCATTGGACCTGACAGATTGTCTTGAACCCATGTCCTGAAAATCTGCCTGGAAAATGTGGAGGTGGTCTGGGGCAGGCACATGCGTCACTTGAGCAGCGTTTCAACGCCCGTCGTCAGGGTGATGCGCCGTGGGCATTTCCTTGCTCATGTCCTGGAGTCTTCCCGCCAGCCTTTGGGCAGGGTCCATGGGTTGGACCAGATGGGATGGCGTTCAGTGACTCCGGAGTCACTTTTGAGTGTCAACCTGTAGCCATAACCCCTTGTGAAGGTGATCTGCACCCCGTAAGGCCTGATCTTGCGGTTGATTCGGTGCACGTAAAGAGAGGCTATGCCGCTGTTTTGGCCAAAACAGTCGTCATGGCCCAAAACTGCCAGTATTTCTGAACTTTTGATCGGGTTGGGGCTTTTCTGGAACAGCAATGCAGCCACCTGTGTTTCTCGACTGGTCAGCGCAATGCGCTGGGATTCGTGGAAAAGTGAGCGAGCGTCGTGTTCGAACCGCAGCGGACCTAGAACCGACACGGTTGCGGCAAGGCCCTGGCTTCTGCGAAGCGTGGCTTTCACCATGGCCAGAACCAGTCTGCAGTCCTCTGCAATGATGCAGCGATCCGCGCCCGCATCAAGCCACTGGCCTGTTTGGTCTGGACATGGCATGGGCAGCAGAACGAGCACGAATCGGTTGTTCCTGATCCGCCCAGGTGCAAGCCAGGAGGTGGCTTGCACAGGCTGGATGGGTGGATGCTCCAGCACCAGCAGGTCGGCCGCCTCGGTTGTCATGACGCAGTGCTGCTTGCCGTCTTGGTCCCAAAGTCTGCAGTCCACCCGAACGCTTTCGGGCAGGTGGTTTTTGACGTGATCAGGCAGACTTGAAACCCCGTTTGAGATCCATTCAATTTTCACGGCACGGACACCCTGTGCTGCATCTTTCAGGCGGCTGCCATCTGCATGAAGGAAGACAGCTGAAAGACAGAATTTGGTGCGAACGGCCTGAGCTGCTCTGGCATGGGACCCAGCTGAAAACCAGATCGTGCAGGGGTGTGGGCTGGCATTGCGGGGTCGATTTCGCCAACGAATTCGTTGATGAAGTGTGCAGCCAGGTGGTCTTTGAAGGTCGAGAAATAAGCTGCCTCAAGCCAATGGGTCAGTGGGGATGACGGCGGGCTGGAGCTGGCTTGAACGGCTGCAGGATTCGCGCCGACCACAACGTCCCAAATGGATATCTGACTGGAAGCCTTGGCCAGGCAGTAGCCACCACCAGGTCCTCGGACGGATTGCACGAGTCCAGCCTTCTTGAGTGTGCACATCATGCATTCAATGTGGGACACCGAGGTGGACAAGCGCTGTGACAGGTTTTTGGCTGTCACCAGCGCTCGCTCCCCAGAGCGGGCCATGGTCAGCAGAATTTCAACGCAAAGGAGGGTTCTTTTGCTCAACATGCTGTACCTGAATTTTCGTTTTTGAACAGGTGCAATCTATCAGAAAATGGAATATGAGTAGATTAAAAAAGGTTTTTCTTTTATATTCCTGTTCATAACCTACTCAAATGCTGCTGCAATGAATCAAAAATCAAATGTGCACAGGATTGGGGCTGTCGCTTCGCTCAGTGGCGTACCCGTCTCCACATTGCGCGTCTGGGAGTCACGATACGGCGCATTCCGTCCCCAGAAATCAACTGGCAGCCAAAGGCTTTACAACGATGAAGACGTCCTGCGTGCCAGTCTGCTGCGTCAGCTGACGGAGGCCGGTCATGCGATCAGCACAGTCGCCAATCTGGATGCTTCCCATCTGGGGGCCTTGCTCTACCAGCAACGCTCGTCTGCGCGAGATCGCCGGGACGCCCAGCCGGGACCGCGTACCGTGAACCTGGCCCTTGTGGGCTGGCCACTGGCGATGCGCATCCAGTCGGCCACTTTCATGCAAAACGTGACCGGCATCAGCGTGTGCGTCAATGACGCGCTCAAGGACCTCGACGAGGCTGCCGACCATGTTTTTGCCGGCAGACCAGACATCCTGATGGTGAGTGTGAATTCCTTGCAGATGAACAGCCACACGGCCATACGCCATTTGGCCGAGAAACACCAGATTCCAAGGGTGATCGTGCTCTACAGATTCGGGCTGGAGAAGGTCATCCAGGCCATGAAACTCGCGGGCATGATCGTCAAAAGGGAGCCTGTGCCCGATGCCGAACTGGCAGAACTGATCCAGTCGGTGGTGCTGATCGATGCGCGGCAGTCTCTCGGCTCTGCAGACACTGGCGTCATGATTCCGCAACGCAAATACAGCGACGAGACCTTGATCCGTGTGGCGCGCATTTCAACCGATGTGTTGTGCGAATGTCCCAGGCATGTTGCTGAGTTGATTTCGCAGCTTGTGAGTTTCGAGAAATACAGTCAGGATTGTCTGAATAAAAGCATCCAGGACGCGCATTTGCATGCGCAGCTCAGTGCAATTTCCGGTTCAGCCCGTGCCCTTTTCGAACGGGCGCTGGAAATGGTGGCGCAGCACGAGGGCATTGAACTGCAGTCCCTTTGACTGTTGCCGTCCCCTGGACTTCAAACACGAAAGAACGATGTGAAACCTCTGCGAATCCTCGCCTTGCTGTTTTTTTGCTGCGCATCGGCTGCTGCCACTGCGCAAGCCTCTGCCGAGCTCCAGTCTGTCCCGTTCCTGGACGTGCAGCGCTACCTCGGCCGCTGGCATGAAATCGCCAGGTTTCCCAACCGTTTCCAGCAAAAGTGCGTGGGCGATACCTCGGCCGATTACAGCCTGAGGCCCGATGGCACCCTGAGCGTGCTCAACCAGTGTCGCCTGAGCAATGGCCAGATGGAACAGGCCCTGGGTGTGGCTCGGCAGATCGGTGGTCAGCAATCCGCCAAGCTGCAGGTCAGATTTGCCCCGGCTTGGCTGTCTTTCCTGCCTGTGGTCTGGGGCAATTACTGGGTTATTGACCTGGATGAGCACTACGAGCTCGTGGCCGTGAGCGAGCCGCGACGCGAATACCTGTGGATACTCTCTCGCACACCCACTGTGGATGAGGCGCGTTACAGGGCGCTGATCGCGCGCCTTCAGGCCATGGGCCTGGATGTGTCAAAGCTGCAGCGGTCCGTCCGCAGCGCTCAGTAGCCCCTGGAGGGGATGCCGATCTGACCTGCCGCAGGCAGCAGGCCCGACACCGTCTGGACCGCCTGTGCGCTGAGCACGGCATCCACGGTTGCCAGGGCGCAGGCCTGGGCGGCCATGATCGACAGCAGGAGCGCGTCGGGGGGCGTGCTTTCGGTGCCCGTGGCCATGGCAAACAGCGTGTCACCGTCGAACGGCGTGTGCGCCGGACGGACGCTGCGCGCCAGACCGTCGTGGCCGCTCATGGCCAGGCGTTTGGCCTGTGCCTTGTCCAGCAGGGCATTGGTGGCCACGACGCCAATGGTGGTGTTCGTGCCCGGTACCGGTGGTTGCGGGTATTCGCCCTGCAGCAGGGCCCGCTGGGTGTCCAGCAATGCCGTGCCGTCGGCTGTGCGTGCGCCAGCCAGGACGCGCCCACTGTCCGGGTCGGTCACGTCACCCACGGCATTGCAGGCCACCATCGCCGCCACCACCCAGGGGCCTACGCGCACGCAGGCATGACCGACGCCGCCTTTCATGGCCCGTTGCAGGCCGAAGAGTTTTCCCACGCTGGCCCCTGCACCGGCGCCTGCGTTGCCTGAAACCGGGGGCAGGCGGCTGGCAGCTTCGCAGGCAGCGTAGCCGGCCTGGGCGTCGGGGCGTGCCCGTGCATCGTCACCGGGGCGCACCACTGGCAGGTCAAACAGCACTGCGGCTGGCACGATCGGCACGGTACCGTGCGGTGTTGCAAAGCCGATGCCACGTTCGTCCAGCCATCGCACGACGCCACTGGCGGCATCCAGGCCGAAGGCGCTGCCGCCGCACAGCACGATGGCGTGCACCTTCTGCACCAGGTTGGAGGCCTCGAGCAGGTCTGTCTCACGGGTGCCGGGCGCAGCGCCGCGCACATCGACGGCCGCAACCGCCCCATCACGCGCCAGGACCACGCTGCAACCGGTCAGTCGCGTGCCAAGGGTGTATTGCCCGACTTCGATGCCTGGCACATCGACCAGGCTGCCTCGCAGGGACGGTGGATTGGATGGGGTCATGGCCTTTCTCCGGTGGCGACACGGCCCAGCCGGGCGGCCCAGAGGGCTTGCAGCGTGAGGGCCAGAGACAAAAAGCCGGCCAGTGCCCACAGGTGGGTCAGCAGGGGCCAGCCCAGCAGCGGCGGCAGCAACAGCAGCAGGGCCTGCACCGCGTTGATGGCCAGGCACTGCTGCGTGTAACGACGGGCGTACCCCTGTTGGAATGGGCGGTGGGATGCGGCTGCGATGAGGCTGGCCGCCATCTGCCACAAGGCCACGGGCCAGAGGTAGACCTGCAAAGCCGACCAGGCGCCCGAGAGCCAGCCCGACTGCAAGGCCAGGTGGGCAATCATGCCAACAGCGCCCACAGCCGTTGCCCCCAAGCCCGCGGCCCATGCCGAGGACGGCCGCTGCGCCTGAGGGCGGCTGAGCACCACCTGCGCCCATGGGGTGCCTACTAGCGCCGGGATGAAGCCCATCACGCGCAGCAGGATCAGCAGACAGCCAGCCTGGGCAGCGCCATAGACTGCCGTCCAGTGACTGGCCAGGACTGTGGCGACCAGCACATCGCTGAGGGTGTGCATGAACTTCAGTCGGGTGCTGCGTGGATCAGTCTGGCTCTGCGGCTCGACGCTTGCGACGGGCAGCGGCTCGCGACTGCGCAGCGCGGGCAGCAGCCACAGCGCCCCCAGCGCATAGCCCGCCAGTGCTGCGCTGGTCAGGGCATGGCTGCTGCGCCAGTCCAGCGCGGTGGCTGCGGCGCCGGCCAGTGCAGCGGCCAGCCACGGCGGCAGCATCCGAACCGCGGCGATGGACGTCGGTGTCTGCTGACGCAGGGTCAGGCTTTGTGCCAACAGCCAGCCCATTTGCACCAGGGCGATGGCCGTGGCCCAGAGCAGCATCGCCCATGGCGCAATCTGCGGACCCGCGGTCCCGGACCGACTCGACCACCAAACGGTCGCCGCCGCGGCCGGAGCCAGCCAGAGCCAGCGCCGCAGGCTGCTGTGCCAGGCTTGCCGTGCCGCGGGCAGTGCTGGCAGGTGCAGGTTGGCCAGCAGGCTCACCGGGCTTTGGGCCAACGCCAGGGTGGCCCAGCC
>Ga0256339_1000047_pt1 | contig 13485 bp, 8 predicted proteins | sample AtltaT_5_FD_183806 | JGI IMG/M metagenome (GOLD analysis project Ga0256339, IMG submission 183806) | Metatranscriptome of freshwater microbial communities from Altamaha River, Georgia, United States - Atl_Colum_RepA_8h (Metagenome... | ecosystem: Environmental > Aquatic > Freshwater > River...
AATTTACTGAAATCCAGGCCGATGTAGCTCAGCTGGTCAGAGCTACTGATTTGTAATCAGTAGGTCGGGGGTTCGAATCCCTCCATCGGCTCTATGGCACGCAGGACAATTACTGTCTGCGGCCGGGAAAGGGCATTTCCGCAGGGAAGTGTCCGCCTACTGGGGAGATAGCCAAGTGGCCAACGGCAACAGACTGTAAATCTGTCCTCTTCGGAGTTCGAAGGTTCGAATCCTTCTCTCCCCACAGGTTCTTTGAAATCGGGTACCGGTCCGGATCATCGCTGAAAAGGGATGCCGGACGAACGACACAAGCGGAAGTAGCTCATTTGGTAGAGCATCAGCCTTCCAAGCTGAGGGTAGCGAGTTCGAGCCTCGTCTTCCGCTCCAGTCGAGGGGAATCTGTTCCCGGGGTGCGAAAAATGGATGGTTTCGGTATTGCCGTGGCGTCCTTTTGAGTACCTTCAATCCCCCTCGGAGCCAAGTGCCGGCCTCACTCTGGTGAGATTCGGTCCGGATCCCGAACAGGCAGAGAACCTGCACGAGTAACGAGTAAGAGTAACGAGTAATTGCCAATGTAGCTCAGTCGGTAGAGCACATCCATGGTAAGGATGAGGTCACCAGTTCGATCCTGGTCATTGGCTCAAGGAAAAACCAAATAAAACGAGTACTAACTAACAATCAACACAATCATAAGCAATGGCTAAAGAGAAATTTGACCGTTCCAAGCCGCACGTAAACATTGGAACCATCGGTCACGTCGACCACGGTAAGACAACCCTTACCGCTGCAATCACCTGCGTACTGGCTCAGAGTGGTCTGGCCGAGAAGAGGGACTTCTCCTCAATCGACAACGCTCCAGAGGAAAAAGAGCGTGGTATCACCATCAACACAGCTCACGTAGAGTACCAAACCGGAAACCGTCACTATGCACACGTTGACTGTCCGGGTCACGCCGACTATGTAAAGAACATGGTTACCGGTGCTGCCCAGATGGACGGCGCTATCCTCGTGGTAGCTGCTACCGACGGTCCTATGCCTCAGACCCGCGAGCACATCCTGCTGGCCCGTCAGGTAGGTGTACCTAAAATCGTGGTGTTCATGAACAAAGTTGACGCAGTTGACGATCCTGAACTGCTCGACCTCGTTGAAATGGAGATCCGCGAACTCCTTTCTTTCTACAACTACGATGGCGACAATACGCCAATCATCCGTGGTTCTGCTCTTGGTGGACTGAACCTCGACGGCAACTGGGTTCCAAAGATTCTCGAACTCATGGAAGCTGTAGATACCTACATTCCGCTGCCTCCGCGTGAAGTTGACAAGCCTTTCCTCATGCCAATCGAGGACGTGTTCTCCATTACCGGTCGCGGTACTGTAGCAACCGGCCGTATCGAGCGTGGTGTTATCAACTCAAACGATCAGGTTGATATCATCGGTATGCAGTCTGAGAAGCTGAGCTCAACCGTTACAGGTGTGGAAATGTTCCGTAAGATTCTTGACCGTGGTGAAGCCGGCGATAACGTTGGTCTGCTCCTCCGTGGTATTGAGAAGACGGATATCCGCCGTGGAATGGTTATCGCCAAGCCCGGTTCCATCAAGCCGCACAGCAAGTTCAAGGCTGAGATTTACGTTCTGAAGAAGGAAGAAGGTGGCCGTCACACGCCGTTCCACAACAAATACCGTCCTCAGTTCTATTTCCGTACCACTGACGTAACCGGAGAAATCACCCTCCAGGACGGACGTGAGATGGTAATGCCTGGCGACAACGTAACCATCAATGTAGAGCTGATTCAGCCTATCGCGATGGACAAAGGTCTCCGTTTCGCTATCCGCGAAGGTGGCCGTACCGTTGGTGCAGGTCAGGTGACTGAGATCATCGAGTAATCCGATTAATCCATTCGGGGAATGTCCCGGCCGTAGGCCGGGACATCCCTGTTTAATACGGCGAGGAGCTGCACGACCGCGCCTGATGTCTGCCAATAAACTGACAATCAGCCTGTTGCGAGTCCTTGTCGGGTTTACGGGTGTAGCTCAATTGGTAGAGTAGCGGTCTCCAAAACCGTTGGCTGGGAGTTCGAGTCTCTCCACCCGTGCACCGGAAAAACGAATTGGTCCGTCGTTTTCCGATTGAATCACAACAGCGACCACGCATTCTTTAACCGCGAAGCACATGGAAAAGATCAGAGCCTATATCCAGGATTCCTACAATGAACTGATGAACAAGGTGTCATGGCCCACATGGAATGAACTGCAAAGCAGTGCCATGGTGGTTTTGGTGGCTACCCTGATCTTCGGATTCGTCATCTTCCTGATTGACGCCCTGTTTTCAGGATCGCTCAACGTAATTTACAATCTGTTTGCCTGATTTCGTCATGACAGAGACGACAACCTCCACCAAGAAGTGGTATGTCATCCGTGCCGTCAGTGGCAAGGAGAAGAAGGTGAAGCAATACATCGAAAGTGAAATTGCCCGCACCGGACTCCAGCACCACGTGGCTCAGGTGCTCATCCCCATGGAAAAGTATTACCAGATCAAAGACGGTAAGAAAATCAGCAAGGAGCGCAGCTATTTCCCCGGATACATTCTGCTCGAAGCCGATCTGGTGGGAGAAATCCCCCACATCATTGAAAATACGACTGGAGTGATCGGTTTCCTGGGTCCGAAAGGGGAGGCTCCGGCACCCCTGCGCCAGACCGAAGTAAACCGCATTCTGGGTAAGGCCGATGAATTGGCCGACAGCGATGAGGTCATCAACATCCCCTTCGTGGTGGGTGAATCGGTGAAAGTGACCGATGGTCCTTTCAACAGCTTCTCGGGTGTAATCGAAGAGGTAAATGAAGAAAAGAAAAAGCTCAAGGTGATGGTCAAGATCTTCGGACGCAAGACCCCGCTCGAGCTCAGTTATATGCAAGTAGAAAAAGAATCGTAAGGTTTAAAGCGGATCTGCCGGCCGGTTAAGCTTCCACTCCGTGCCCCAGGACTTCTCACCGCTAACAAACCCCGACTATAACAACAAACACAATGGCAAAAGAAATAGGCGCACTCATCAAATTACAGGTGAAGGGCGGCGCTGCCAACCCCGCACCTCCCATCGGACCGGCACTCGGTGCGAAGGGGGTGAACATCATGGAGTTCTGCAAGCAGTTCAATGCACGGACCCAGGAAAAGGCAGGGCAGGTATTGCCGGTCATTATCACCGTTTATACGGACAAGTCGTTCGAATTCGTCATCAAGACCCCTCCTGCATTCGTGCAGCTTCTGGAGGCGGCCAAGATTCAGAAGGGTTCGGCCGAGTCCAATCGTAAAAAAGTAGGTTCTGTTTCATGGGACCAGATCCGCAAGATTGCCGAGGGCAAAATTCAGGACATGAACTGCTTCACCATCGAATCAGCGATGAAGATGATTGCAGGTTCTGCCCGTAGCGCCGGCATCAATGTGGAAGGTACTGCTCCCTGGGAACAATAATCCGAACGCGTGCCGGTTATCGCTCGCTGCTTCCCGTGATCCGGTTTCGCAAAATCCACTAATCTCAGAATCAAAACATGGCCAAGTTAACCAAGAACCAAAAGGTAGCTTACGCGAAAGTAGACGCTGAAAAAGCCTACTCCCTGCAGGATGCGACCAAACTGGTGAAGGAATGCACCTTTACCAAGTTTGACTCCTCTGTCGACCTGAGTGTTCGCCTCGGTGTTGACCCCCGCAAAGCCAATCAAATGGTGCGCGGTGTGGTGACCCTGCCACATGGAACGGGTAAAACCGTTCGCGTGCTGGTATTGTGCACTCCCGACAAAGAGCAGGAAGCCCGCGACGCAGGCGCCGATCATGTGGGTCTCGACGAATACATCCAGAAAATCGAAGGCGGTTGGACGGATGTGGACATCGTGATCACCATGCCCAGCGTAATGGCGAAAGTGGGTAAGCTGGGTAAAATCCTGGGCCCCCGTAACCTCATGCCCAACCCCAAAACCGGCACCGTGACAAACGATGTGGGTAAGGCGGTAACGGACGTGAAGGGCGGTAAAATCGACTTCAAGGTGGACAAGACTGGAATCATTCACGCCTCTATCGGCAAGGTTTCATTCGATGCCAGCAAGTTGTACGATAATGCTCAGGAACTCCTCCAGACCATCGTAAAGCTCAAACCTTCCGCTGCGAAGGGAACCTATCTCAAAAGCATCGCGCTCAGCAGCACGATGAGTCCCGGCATCCGTATCGATTCGAAAGGCATTGCCGGTTAACCCTTAACACGTATCCCTCACATGACCAGAGAAGAAAAGAACAGCATCATCGAGGAGCTGGTAGGGACGCTGAGCCAGTACAACAGTTTCTATATCACTGATATTGATACGTTGAACTCCGAGCACACTTCCAAGCTGCGCCGTCAGTGCTTTAACAAGCAGGTACAGCTTCGTGTGGCGAAGAACTCACTGATTAAAAAAGCACTGGACCGGATCGAAGGCGATTTCAGCCAACTGATCCCCACGCTGAAAGGATCGTCTGCCATCATGGTATGCGAAACCGCCAGCACTCCTGCCAAACTCATCCGTGATTTCCGTCGCGACGCCGGTAAGAACTTCACCAAGCCCGCGCTGAAAAGTGCGTACATCGACGGTGGAGTATTCGTTGGAGACAACCAGCTTGAGGCACTCGCTTCGCTGAAGTCGAAGAACGAACTCATTGGCGACGTCATCGGTCTCCTGCAGTCCCCTGCGAAATCTGTCATCTCCGGCCTCAAAGGCCAGGGCGGCAAAATCGCCGGAATCCTCAAAACCCTGGAAGAGCGCGCAGCCTAAGCAAACCACTTTGGCTCGTCGCGTGGGTAATCCCTTCCACAACACATTCATTCATCACAACAAAACACAAACTCTAAACATCCAATACAATGGCAGATCTGAAAGCATTTGCAGAGCAACTTGTTAACCTCACTGTGAAAGAAGTACAGGAGCTCGCTACTATCCTCAAAGACGAATACGGCATTGAGCCTGCAGCAGCAGCTGTAGCCGTTGCTGCACCGGCCGGTGGCGCTGGTGGTGGCGATGCCGCTGAAGAGAAAACCTCTTTCGACGTGATCCTGAAGAACGCGGGTGCCAACAAACTGGCAATCGTGAAGCTTGTGAAAGACCTCACCGGTCTCGGACTGAAGGAAGCCAAAGACGTAGTCGATGGTGCTCCGAAGCCCGTAAAGGAAGGCGTTTCCAAAGAGGAAGCCAACGCCCTGAAGCAGCAGCTGACCGAAGCTGGTGCTGAAGTGGAGATCAAGTAATTGAAAACCAGCAATCCACGGGACCTGCTCCGCCTTTCGGCGGGGCAGGTTTTCCCCTATAAGCGCCCCGCGTCAGCGGACCCGACAGCGATCACTTGAACCTCAACCCTTAAAACTCTTTGCCTTGACAACCAATTCCAGCCTCTCCACTGAGAAGTCAGCATCAACCCGCATTAATTTCAGCAAGAGCAAACACAGGATCGAGTATCCTGATTTTCTGGAAATCCAGCTGAAGTCGTTCAAGGACTTCTTTCAGCTTGAAACCACTGCCGATAACCGTACCGAAGAAGGGCTTTACAAGGTGTTCAGCGAGAATTTCCCGATCACCGACTCCCGCAACAACTTCGTACTCGAGTTCCTCGACTATTTCGTAGATCCGCCCCGTTACTCCATTGAGGAGTGTATCGACCGCGGCCTGACCTACAGCGTTCCGCTGAAGGCCAAATTGAAACTGTATTGCACCGATCCGGAGCACGAAGATTTTGAAACCATCGTGCAGGATGTGTACCTGGGAACCATCCCATACATGACTCCGAAGGGAACCTTCGTGATTAACGGTGCAGAGCGGGTGGTTGTATCGCAGCTCCACCGCTCTCCGGGCGTTTTCTTCGGCCAGAGCCGTCACGCCAACGGAACCAAGCTGTATTCTGCCCGTGTGATTCCGTTCAAGGGATCCTGGATTGAGTTCGCGACCGACATCAACAGTGTGATGTACGCGTATATCGACCGTAAAAAGAAATTCCCGGTAACCACGCTGCTGCGTGCCATCGGATACCAGACCGACAAGGACATCCTGGAGTTGTTCGGATTGGCCGACGAAGTGAAGGTGAGCAAGGCCGGACTGAAAAAAGTAGTTGGACGTAAACTCGCCGCCAGGGTGCTGAAAACCTGGGTGGAGGATTTCGTGGATGAGGATACCGGAGAGGTGGTTTCCATCGAGCGTAATGAGGTGATTCTCGAGCGCGAAACCATCCTGGAAGACGACCACATCGACACGATTGTGGACGCCGGTGTGAAGTCGGTTATCCTGCACAAGGAAGACGCAAACACCAACGATTACGCCATCATTTACAATACGCTTCAGAAGGATACATCCAACAGCGAAAAAGAAGCTGTTGAATTGATCTACCGCCAGCTGCGTAACGCCGAGCCACCCGATGAGGAGACTGCCCGCGGCATTATCGACAAGCTGTTCTTTTCCGACAAGCGTTATGACCTCGGTGAAGTGGGACGTTTCCGCATTAACCGTAAACTGAATATCAACATTGCGGAAGATGTGAAAGTCCTGACCAAGGAAGACATCATCCAGATCATCAAATACCTCATCGAGCTGATCAACGCCAAGACGATTGTCGATGACATCGATCACTTGAGTAACCGTCGTGTACGGACAGTAGGGGAGCAGCTGTATTCTCAGTTCGGAGTCGGCCTGGCCCGTATGGCCCGTACCATTCGTGAGCGTATGAACGTGCGTGATAACGAGGTGTTCACTCCGGCTGATCTGATCAATGCCAAAACCCTCAGCAGTGTCATCAATTCCTTCTTCGGAACCAACCAGCTGAGCCAGTTCATGGACCAGACCAATCCGCTGGCCGAGATCACGCACAAGCGTCGTCTCTCTGCACTCGGACCAGGCGGTCTCTCCCGCGAGCGCGCAGGTTTCGAGGTTCGTGACGTACACTACACCCACTACGGTCGTCTGCGTACCATCGAAACGCCTGAGGGTCCGAACATCGGTCTGATTTCTTCTCTCTGCGTTTACGCCAAAATCAATAATCTGGGCTTCATTTCCACGCCCTACCGTCACGTAGAAGAAGGGAAAGTCGATTTGAAGAGCGATGTGGTTTACCTGACCGCTGAGGAAGAGGATACACGCGTAATCGCCCAGGCCAATGCTCCGGTTGACGATAAAGGCAACTTCTCCGACACCCGCGTGAAGGCCCGTTTTGAAGGGGACTTCCCGATTGTGGAACCGAAGGAGCTCCACCTCATGGACGTTGCTCCGAACCAGATTGCTTCCATCGCTGCATCGCTGATTCCTTTCCTCGAGCACGATGACGCCAACCGTGCCCTGATGGGATCGAACATGCAACGCCAGGCAGTACCGCTGCTGCGTCCGCAGGCTCCTATCGTAGGAACCGGTCTTGAAGGCAATGTGGTGCGCGACAGCCGCGTACTGATCAATGCTGAATACAGTGGCGTGGTCGAGTACGTTGATGCCAATGAAATTCACATCCGCAACCAGCGCACCGACGATGAGAAGCTGATCAGCTTCGAAGACGATGTAAAGGTTTACCGACTCACCAAGTTCCAAAAGACCAACCAGAGTACCTGCATTAACCTGAAGCCGATCGTGAAGAAAGGTGACAAGGTGAAGCAAGGACAGGTGTTGTGCGAAGGATATGCGACACAAGGTGGAGAGCTTGCACTCGGACGCAACCTGAAAGTGGCCTTCATGCCCTGGAAAGGATATAACTTCGAGGATGCCATCGTGATTTCAGAGCGTGTTGTGCGTGAAGACATCTTTACTTCGCTTCACATCGATGAGTATAGCCTGGAAGTGCGCGATACCAAGCGCGGACTCGAGGAACTCACCGCTGACATTCCAAACGTGAGCGAGGAAGCAACGCGCGAACTCGATGAGAACGGTTTGATCCGTATCGGTGCTGAAGTCGGTGAGGGCGATATCCTCATCGGTAAGATCACGCCGAAAGGTGAAACCGATCCTTCTCCGGAAGAGAAGCTGCTGCGCGCCATCTTCGGCGACAAGGCCGGTGACGTGAAAGACGCTTCCCTCAAGGTTCCACCCTCTGTAAAAGGTGTCATTATTGACAAGAAGCTGTTCAGCCGCGCCATCAAGGACAAGCGTGGCCGTGAAGACGAGAAGGGTGTTTTGGCACGCTTCGATGCCGAGCAGGAGAAAGAACTCGCTGTCATCAAAGTACAGCTCATTGAAAAACTGTTTACACTGGTGAGCGGAAAAACCTCACAGGGTGTAACCAATGCATACAAAGAGGTCGTTATTCCGAAGGGTGCCAAGTTCACCCAGAAGATGTTGACCGATCTCGACTACAACAACATCAACCCCACGAAGTGGACCACCGATAAGGACAAGAACGACCAGATTACACGACTCCTCACCAATTTCAATGTGAAGTCGAACGAGGTCATTGCTGCCTGCAAGCGCAAGAAGTTCCAGATTCAGATTGGTGATGAACTGCCTGCAGGTATCATGCAGCTTGCCAAAGTGTACATCGCTAAGAAGCGTAAGCTGAAAGTGGGTGATAAGATGGCAGGTCGACACGGTAACAAGGGTATCGTAGCCCGTATCGTTCGCGATGAGGACATGCCTTACCTCGCTGACGGCACGCCGGTTGACATTGTACTCAACCCGCTCGGTGTACCTTCCCGTATGAACCTCGGACAGATTTACGAAACCGTACTGGCCTGGGCAGGGGAGAAGCTTGGAACCAAATTCGCTACCCCGATTTTCGACGGAGCTACTCTTCAGGAAATCGATCACTACGTAACCAAGGCAGGTCTGCCCAAGTTTGGATCGACCTACCTGCACGACGGTGGAACAGGTGAGCGCTTTGACCAGCCGGCTACAGTGGGTATCATTTACATGCTCAAGCTGGGTCACATGGTGGATGACAAGATGCACGCACGTTCTATCGGACCATACTCACTCATCACCCAGCAGCCTCTCGGCGGTAAAGCCCAGTTCGGAGGTCAGCGTTTCGGTGAGATGGAGGTGTGGGCAATCGAAGCATTCGGTGCTGCCAACATCCTACAGGAGCTGCTCACGATCAAGTCCGACGACGTTATGGGTCGTGCGAAAGCATACGAGTCCATTGTCAAAGGCGACAACATGCAGCAGCCCGGAATTCCCGAGTCGTTCAACGTATTGCTCCACGAACTTCAGGGTCTCTGCCTCAAGGTCAGCCTCGACTGATCCGTCATTCAATCCATACTAAACAAGCAACCGTACCACCCGATAACCACACATGGCGGCTAAAAAAGAACCGAAGCTGAAAAGCAACTTCACCAAAATCACCATCAGCCTCGCAAGTCCCGAGAACATTCTCGAGCAGTCGAGCGGCGAAGTGCTCAAGCCGGAAACAATCAATTACCGGACCTATAAGCCTGAGCGCGATGGGTTGTTCTGCGAACGTATTTTCGGTCCTGTAAAGGATTGGGAATGCCATTGCGGCAAGTACAAACGGATCCGTTACAAGGGCATCGTTTGTGACCGCTGCGGTGTAGAGGTCACTGAGAAAAAGGTCCGCCGCGAGCGCATGGGCCACATCTCCCTGACTGTACCCGTTGCTCACATCTGGTATTTCCGTTCACTCCCGAACAAGATCGGTTACCTGTTGGGACTTCCCACCAAGAAGCTTGATCTCATTATTTACTACGAGCGTTATGTCGTTATTCAAGCCGGTGTAAAGGCCGCCGACGGCGTAAACTACCTCGACTTCCTGACAGAAGAAGAGTATCTCAATCACATGGATACGCTTCCGAAGGAAAATCATCACCTCGACGACAAGGATCCAGACAAGTTCATCGCTAAGATGGGTGCGGATGCCTTGTTTGATCTGCTTTCGCGTCTTGACCTGGATGCACTCAGCTACAAACTGCGTCACCAGGCCAACACCGAAACCAGTCAGCAGCGTAAGAATGAAGCCCTCAAGCGCCTCCAGGTGGTTGAGTCTTTCCGTCAGGCCAACACGCACATCGAAAATCGTCCCGAGTGGATGATTGTGAAGGTGGTTCCCGTGATTCCGCCCGAACTGCGTCCGCTGGTTCCACTCGACGGAGGTCGTTTCGCTACCTCTGACTTGAACGACCTCTACCGCAGGGTTATCATCCGGAACAACCGTTTGAAGCGCCTGCTCGAGATCAAGGCTCCCGAGGTGATCTTGCGTAATGAAAAGCGTATGTTGCAGGAGTCGGTAGACTCACTCTTCGACAACAGCCGCAAGGTGAACGCGGTGAAGACCGAAAGCAACCGTGCGCTGAAGTCACTCTCCGACTCACTCAAAGGAAAACAAGGTCGCTTCCGTCAGAACCTGCTCGGTAAGCGTGTTGACTACTCTGCACGTTCGGTAATTGTCGTAGGTCCAGAGTTAAAGCTGCACGAGTGCGGTCTTCCGAAGGATATGGCTGCCGAATTGTTCAAGCCGTTTATCATCCGCAAGATGATTGAGCGTGGTGTGGTGAAAACCGTAAAGAGCGCCAAGAAGATTGTTGACCGCAAGGATGCAATCGTTTGGGATATCCTCGAGAATGTACTCAAGGGTCACCCGGTACTGCTCAACCGCGCTCCTACACTGCACAGGTTGGGTATTCAGGCCTTCCAGCCCAAGCTGATCGAGGGCAAAGCCATTCAGCTGCATCCCTTGGTTTGTACCGCATTCAACGCCGACTTCGACGGTGACCAGATGGCAGTTCACCTGCCCCTCGGTAATGCGGCAATTCTTGAGGCTCAGATGCTCATGCTGGCCTCCCACAACATCTTGAATCCTGCCAATGGTGCGCCAATCACCGTTCCTTCACAGGACATGGTACTTGGTCTTTACTACATCACCAAGGGACGTAAATCAACCGAAGAGCACAAGGTGCGCGGCGAAGGCCTGGCATTCTACAGTGCAGAAGAGGTGGTTATTGCATACAACGAAGGCCGTATCGACCTCCACGCCTGGATCAAGGTGAAAACCAACGTGCGTGAGAATGGTGAGCTTGTTCACAAGCTGATCGAGACCACTGTGGGTCGTGTACTGTTCAACGAAGTAGTGCCTACGCAAGCAGGTTACATCAACGAATTGCTCACGAAGCGTTCGCTGCGTGAAATCATCGGACACGTGCTCAAGACTACGGGTATTGCCCAGGCAGCACGCTTCCTTGATGACATTAAGGACCTTGGATTCCGCATGGCATTCAAAGGTGGACTTTCGTTCAACCTCAACGATGTTATCATCCCGCTCGAGAAAGAGAAGTTCATCGGCAAGGCCAACCAGGAGGTTGAAGAGGTGATGAACAACTACAGCATGGGATTCATCACCAACAACGAGCGTTACAACCAGGTCATCGATATCTGGACGCGTACCAACTCGCGCCTCACTGAAACGGTGATGAACCAGATGAAGAACGACAAGCAGGGCTTCAACTCTGTGTACATGATGCTTGATTCCGGTGCCCGTGGTTCGAAGGAGCAGATTCGTCAGCTCGGCGGTATGCGCGGACTGATGGCCAAGCCTTCGAAGTCCGGTTCTACAGGCGGTGAAATCATCGAAAACCCGATTCTTTCAAACTTCAAGGAAGGTCTGTCCATCCTTGAGTACTTCATTTCTACCCACGGTGCGCGTAAAGGTCTCGCCGATACCGCTCTGAAAACAGCTGACGCAGGTTACCTGACCCGTCGTCTGGTTGACGTTGCACAGGACGTAATCATCACCGATCCTGACTGTGGTACCCTGCGTGGTCTGCAGATGACGGCCTTGAAGAACCAGGAAGATGTTGTTGAAAGCCTCTTCGATCGGATTCTCGGCCGTGTGTCTGTGCACGATGTGGTTCACCCACAAACCGGTGCATTGATGGTGGCTTCCGGATCAGAAATCACAGAAGATGTGGCTCGTCTGATCGAAGAGTCTCCTATCGAAATGGTGGAAATCCGTTCTGTATTGACCTGCGAATCCAAGAAAGGTGTGTGCGGCCTCTGTTACGGCCGTAACCTGGCTACAGGCCGCATGGTGCAGAAAGGTGAAGCCGTGGGTGTTATTGCTGCACAATCCATCGGTGAGCCTGGTACACAGCTTACCCTCCGTACCTTCCACGTGGGTGGTGTGGCCATGAAAGGTGCTACCGAATCACAAATTGCTGCCAAGTTCGTTGGTGTTGTTGAGTTCGACGAAGTGCGTTGCATTCCTTCCGGAAAACCGGGAGAGAATTACGAAGTTGTGATTGGTCGCTCCGGTGAAATGCGGATCATCGATGAAAATACCCGTGCCGTACTCACTTCCGGTATCATTCCTTACGGTTCGCACCTTTTTGTGAAGGACGGCCAGAAGGTGGATAAAGGTCAGCTCATCTGCGAATGGGATCCGTTCAACGCTGTAATCATCTCTGAATTCGGTGGAAAGATCGGATTCGAGCACATCGAAGAAGGCGTAACCTACAAGGAAGAGTCCGACGAGCAAACCGGCTTCAAAGAGAAGGTGGTTATCGACAGCCGTGATAAAACCAAGATTCCGGTTATCCGTATCCTCAGTGGCAAAGAAACCCTCAAGGCATACAACATCCCTGTAGGTGCTCACATCGTTGTGAATGAAGGCGACAAGATCGAGCCCGGTCAGATCCTGGTGAAGATTCCTCGTCAGCTTGGTCGTACAGGTGACATCACCGGTGGTCTGCCACGCGTAACCGAGCTCTTTGAAGCACGTAACCCCAGCAATCCGGCCGTTGTGTCAGAAATCGACGGTGTGGTTAGCTACGGCGGCGTAAAGCGCGGTAACCGCGAAATCGTAATTACTGCCCGCGATGGGGAAATCAAGAAATACCTCGTGCCGCTGAGTAAGCACATCCTCGTACAGGACGGTGACTTCATCCGTGCAGGTCATGCGCTCTCCGATGGCGCCATCACTCCGAGTGACATCCTCGCCATCAAAGGCCCGACTGCAGTTCAGGAATACCTGGTGAATGAAATTCAGGAGGTTTACCGTCTGCAGGGTGTGAAGATCAACGATAAGCACTTCGAAACCATTGTGCGTCAGATGATGCGTAAGGTGATCATCGAAGATCCGGGCGATACCCGTTTCCTCGAGCGTGAGTCGGTTAACAAGATCGACTTCATGGAAGAGAACGACAGCATCATCGACAAAAAGGTAGTGGAAGATCCCGGCGATTCAACACGCTTCAAGGCCGGACAGATCATTACCCTGCGTCAGCTGCGCGATGAAAATTCGCAGTTGAAGCGTAAGGACATGAAACTGGTGGATGCACGCGATGCCAATCCGGCTACCTCCAGTCCGCTCCTGCAGGGAATCACCCAGGCTTCGCTGCATACCAAGAGCTGGATTTCCGCAGCGTCGTTCCAGGAGACCACCAAGGTGCTCAACGAGGCCGCCATCAAGGGTAGCATCGATACGCTCAACGGCCTCAAGGAAAACGTTATCGTGGGTCACCTCATTCCTGCCGGTACAGGACTGCGTGAGTATGAAAA
>Ga0256339_1000055_pt1 | contig 12722 bp, 9 predicted proteins | sample AtltaT_5_FD_183806 | JGI IMG/M metagenome (GOLD analysis project Ga0256339, IMG submission 183806) | Metatranscriptome of freshwater microbial communities from Altamaha River, Georgia, United States - Atl_Colum_RepA_8h (Metagenome... | ecosystem: Environmental > Aquatic > Freshwater > River...
TGGTATGTTATGCTTGTTCTTCGAGCATTTCTTCGTAAGCTTCTTTCGAAGCAACCACCATTTTTTGGAAATCCCTGATTCCCGTTCCTGCTGGTATAAGGTGACCAACAATCACGTTTTCTTTCAAGCCAAGTAAATGGTCCTCTTTTCCGGAGATGGCAGCCTCGTTGAGTACTTTGGTCGTCTCCTGGAACGATGCCGCAGAGATAAACGATTGCGTTTGAAGTGACGCACGCGTAATTCCCTGAAGAAGTGGCGTTGATGTCGCTGGCTTGGCAGGCTGTGCGGCAACTATCTTTTTATCTGCTCTTTTCAATTGCGAATTCTCGTCGCGAAGTTTACGAGCAGAAATAATTTGGCCAGCCTTCAAATTGTCAGAATCTCCTGGATCTTCTACGACCATCATACCAAAAATCATATCGTTTTCTTCCATGATATCGGCCTTGTGAACAGACTGACCAGGAAGGAATCGTGTATCTCCCGGATCAAGTATTTCCGCTTTGAGCATCATTTGACGTACGATTACCTCAAAGTGTTTGTCGTTGATTTTCACCCCTTGTAGACGGTAAACCTCCTGGATTTCATTTACAATGTACTCCTGAACTTTTGTAGGCCCTTCGATATTTAGGATGTCATTTGGTGTGATGGCCCCATCGGATAAAGGTTGCCCCGCTCTAATGAAGTCATTTTCTTGAACCAAAATATGTTTAGACATAGGAACGAGGTATTTCACTGTTTTCGCTCCATTCTTGGAGGTAACAGTTATTTCCCTATTCCCACGCTTCACTTTTCCAAGTGTTGCTGTTCCATCAATCTCAGAAACTACGGCAGGATTAGATGGGTTACGTGCTTCGAATAACTCTGTCACTCTCGGAAGACCTCCGGTGATATCACCCGTTTTACCAGCCACTCTTGGAATTTTACCAATTACAAATCCTGCTTCAATTTTCTCACCTTCCTTCACTGAAATGTGTGCATTCACTGGAAGTGAATACTCTCTAAGCACGTTGTTTTTGGAATCAACGATATGGATAGCCGGGTTCTTTTTCTTGTCACGTGATTCAGTAATTACCTTCTCCGTAAATCCTGTTTGTTCATCCAACTCTTCACGGAAGGTAATACCCTCGATAATACTATCATAAACCACTTTACCGGCAACCTCAGAAATAATAACCGCGTTGTATGGGTCCCATTTACAGATTACGTCTCCTTTTTTCACCTTTGCGGAACTTCCGATTACCATTTCAGCACCATAAGGTATATTGGCTGTCATCACTACAATTCCCGTTTTTTCGTCGGTAATTTTCAATTCAGCGGTACGACCCACCACGATGGTTTTCTTGGTTCCGTCTTTATCTTTTGACTCAATGGTTCGTAATTCTTCAATTTCTAGTTTCCCATTTGCTTTTGCCTTCAAATCGGATACGTCGGCAATATTCGAGGCCGTACCCCCCACGTGGAAGGTTCTAAGCGTTAACTGAGTACCGGGCTCTCCGATGGACTGTGCGGCAATAACTCCCACCGAATCTCCTTGTTGAGCAGAGCGATGCGTTGCAAGATTTCGCCCATAACATTTGGAACAAACACCTCTGCGCATTTCACACGTTAATACGGATCGGATTTCAACCTCGTCGATTCCCGAACTTTCAATTGCAGAGGCAACATCTTCCGAGATAAGTTCCCCTGCAGAAACAATAATATTCTCAGTGTCTGGCTCATACACATCATGTACCGATGTTCTACCTAGAATTCGATCGTAAAGCGGTTCCACCACTTCGTCATTTTTCTTGAGGGCTGTGGCCACAATTCCTCGTAATGTTCCACAGTCATCGGCATTGATAACCACGTCCTGAGCAACGTCCACTAGCCTTCTGGTCAAATAACCGGCATCCGCCGTTTTAAGAGCAGTATCGGCCAAACCTTTACGGGCACCGTGGGTAGAGATAAAATACTCAAGGATAGAAAGACCTTCCTTGAAGTTTGACAAGATGGGGTTTTCAATAATCTCTTGTGAGGAGGCTCCTGACTTTTGTGGTTTTGCCATAAGGCCCCTCATACCGGATAATTGTCGAATTTGTTCCTTCGAACCACGAGCTCCTGAATCAAACATCATGTAAATCGAATTGAAACCTTGTCTGTCTGATTTCAATTGCTCCATCAATGTATAAGTCAATCGAGAATTGGTATGCGTCCAAATATCAATAATTTGATTGTATCGTTCGTTATTCGTAATGAGTCCAAACTGGTAATTATTCATTACTTCACGCACCTCGTTTTCTGCTTTAAGTACCAATTCATCTTTTTCCTTAGGGATAATGATATCATCAAGGTTGAAAGATAATCCTCCCTTGAATGCCATTTCGTATCCTAATTCTTTGATGTCGTCTAAGAATTGAGCGGTACTGGATGTTCCACATACTTTCAATACAAGGCCGATGATATCTCGCAATGCCTTTTTGGTCAATACTTCATTGATAAAACCAACTTGTTGTGGTACACGTTCGTTAAAAAGAACCCTTCCACAGGTAGTTTCAATGAGTTTTCTTTCCGGCTCTCCTTGCTCGTTCAAGTCATAAGTTTTGACTTTAATATGAGCATGTAGGTCTAATTTACCTTCGTTGTAGGCAATGATAACCTCCTCGGGGGAGTAAAACACGGAGTTTTCTCCTTTGACCTTCTCGTTTTCAGTGGACTTTTTACCTTTGGTAATGTAATAAAGTCCAAGTACCATGTCCTGAGATGGAACGGCAATAGGTGCGCCATTCGCAGGATTCAAAATATTATGTGACGCAAGCATCAACAACTGAGCTTCTAAAATTGCCGCGTTACCCAAAGGTAAGTGAACAGCCATCTGGTCACCGTCAAAATCCGCGTTAAAGGCTGTTGTCACCAAAGGGTGAAGACGAATGGCTTTTCCTTCAATCAATTTTGGCTGGAATGCTTGAATACCTAACCTGTGAAGTGTTGGGGCCCGATTCAATAAAACAGGATGTCCTTTCAATACATTTTCAAGAATATCCCAAACAACAGGTTCCTTTCGGTCAACAATTTTCTTAGCTGATTTAACGGTCTTTACAATACCCCTTTCAATCATTTTACGAATGATGAAGGGCTTGTAAAGCTCGGCTGCCATGTCTTTCGGCAATCCACATTCGTGTAATTTCAAATCTGGACCAACAACAATAACCGAACGTGCTGAATAATCTACCCGTTTCCCAAGTAGGTTTTGACGGAATCGACCTTGTTTTCCTTTTAACGAGTCAGAAAGTGACTTCAACGGACGATTAGATTCCGTTTTTACAGCGCTTGACTTACGTGAATTATCAAAAAGCGAGTCAACAGCCTCTTGAAGCATCCTTTTTTCGTTTCGAAGAATAACTTCCGGTGCTTTAATTTCAATGAGTCTTTTGAGACGATTATTTCGAATAATAACTCTCCTATACAAATCGTTCAAATCGGAGGTAGCAAATCTTCCCCCATCAAGTGGAACCAACGGTCGTAGCTCTGGTGGAATAACCGGAACAACTTTAATGATCATCCATTCAGGTCGATTGGCGATTCGTTGTTGCGATTCGCGCATGGATTCTACCACCTGTAAACGCTTAAGCGCCTCATTCTTGCGCTGAACGGAAGTCTCTTTTTTTGCCTGATCTCTCAAATTATAAGACGTGGCATCGAGGTCCATTGTACGCAACAAGTCATAAAGGGCTTCTGCACCCATTTTGGCAATGAACTTATTTGGATCGGTATCTTCCAAATATTGATTCTCTTTTGGAAGCTTGTCCATGATGTCCAAGTACTCTTCTTCCGTTAGGAAATCTAATCGGGTGAGTGCGCTTCCATCGAGGTTGGTTGCTGTTCCAGGCTGAATAACAACATACCGTTCGTAATAAATGATTTGATCCAATTTTTTCGTGGGCAAACCAAGTAGGTAACCTATTTTATTCGGCAATGACCTAAAATACCATATGTGCGCGACAGGAACAACTAACGAAATATGTCCCATTCTTTCACGACGTACTTTTTTCTCCGTTACTTCTACCCCACATCGATCACAAACAATGCCTTTGTACCGAATTCGTTTGTACTTCCCACAGTGACATTCGTAATCCTTAACGGGACCAAAAATTCTTTCGCAAAACAAACCATCTCTTTCAGGCTTGTAAGTACGGTAATTAATGGTCTCAGGCTTTAGAACTTCTCCACTGGACTGTTCCAAGATAACCTCTGGTGAGGCTAAAGAGATCGTAATTTTGTTGAAACTACTTTGTTTTTTGGGTGTTTCTTTGCGATAAGCCATGTTTATGTGCTTTTGTTCTACTTTCTTAAAAATTAATCCATTGTTACATTCAAACACAAACCGCGAAGTTCATGCAGTAATACATTGAAAGATTCAGGAATTCCAGGTTCTGGCGTATTGTCACCTTTAACAATTGACTCGTACGCTTTAGCACGTCCCATTACATCATCGGATTTAACCGTAAGTATTTCTTGAAGAATGTTCGCTGCTCCGAACGCTTCGAGCGCCCAAACCTCCATTTCTCCAAAGCGCTGACCTCCGAACTGTGCCTTACCACCTAATGGCTGTTGTGTAATTAAGCTGTAAGGTCCGATGGATCGTGCGTGCATTTTATCGTCTACCATGTGAGATAATTTCAACATGTAAATGATCCCAACGGTTGCTGGCTGATGAAAACGTTCTCCTGTTCCGCCGTCGTACAAATAGGTTTTTCCTGACCTAGGTACACCTGCTTTATCGGTCCATTCATTGATTTCCTGTGGCGTAGCACCATCAAAAATGGGCGTTGCGAATTTAACACCTAATTTCTCGCCTGCCCAACCAAGCACTGTTTCGTAAATTTGTCCAAGGTTCATTCGCGAAGGCACACCTAATGGATTAAGTACAATATCTACAGGTGTTCCATCCTCTAGGAAAGGCATATCCTCTTGACGGACAATGTTAGCTACAATACCCTTGTTTCCGTGGCGTCCAGCCATTTTGTCTCCAACCTTTAGTTTTCGTTTTTTGGCTACATAGACTTTGGCCATTTTCACAATACCGGCTGGTAGTTCATCTCCTACCGAAATATGAAACTTTTTCCTCTTATAGGCACCTAATACATCGTTTGCCTTGATGTTAAAGTTGTGTATAACTCTTCCAATCAATGCATTGATGTGTGCTTCCCCGGTCCAATTGGTTGGATTAACGATGGAGTAATCAATTGCGACTAAGTTTTTTTGGTTAAACTTCGTGCCTTTTTTGATTATTTCTTCCTTGAAATTGTTGAAGACACCATTGGATTTAGTATCTCCAATAATCGTCATTAACTTTTCCGCAAGTTGCTCTTTCAACTGGGTAATGTCAGACTCGTACTGATTATCTAATAACTCCAACGCTGGTTTGTCCTGCACCTTTGTTTTGCGATCTTTTACCGCACGCGAGAACAATTTTTTATCAATTACTACGCCCCGTAGTGATGGTCCAGCTTTTAAGGATGCATCTTTCACATCTCCAGCCTTATCCCCGAAAATCGCACGCAATAATTTCTCTTCAGGTGACGGATCGGTTTCTCCTTTTGGCGTGATTTTACCAATCAAGATATCACCTTCCTTGATTTCAGCACCAATGCGTATCAATCCATTCTCATCAAGGTCTTTCGTTGCCTCCTCTGAAACGTTAGGGATATCGGAAGTAAGCTCTTCCATTCCTCTTTTCGTGTCACGCACTTCTAATGAATATTCATCGATGTGAATGGAGGTGAAGATATCGTCTCGAACTACTTTTTCTGAGATTACGATGGCATCTTCGAAATTATATCCTTTCCAAGGCATGAAAGCCACCTTAAGGTTCTGACCAAGTGCTAATTCTCCTTGCTGCGTTGCATATCCTTCACACAAAACTTGACCCTTTTCTACACTATCTCCTTTCTGAACAATTGGTTTCAGATTGATACATGTGCTTTGGTTGGTTTTCATGAATTTGGTAAGCGGATAATGGGTTAGCTCACTTTCGAAACTTACCAGTTTATCTTCATCGTTCCAATCGTAGCGAATGACGATTTCGTTTGCATCGACATATTCAACCGTACCTTTTCCCTCAGCGTTAATGAGTACTCTGGAGTCACGTGCAACAAGTTGCTCGATACCCGTACCCACGATTGGAGAGGTAGGTTTCAACAATGGAACCGCCTGACGCTGCATGTTCGACCCCATTAGGGCGCGGTTGGCATCATCGTGCTCGAGGAATGGAATCGAGGAAGCGGCAATCGATGCAATTTGATTTGCTCCCACATCCATTAACTGTAAATTTTTTGGTGCTACCAATGGGAAATCTCCTTCGGATCGGGCCTTAACCACTTCGGTCAAGAAATTACCTTTCGCATCAATTCCAGCATTAGCCTGAGCAATTTGTTTCGAATCCTCTTCTTCAGCAGAAAGATACAATGGTTCCTTATCGAGTTGTACTTTACCGTCTTTCACTTCCCGGTAAGGAGTTTCGATGAAACCTAATTTATTGACTTTTGCAAATACACACAAGGAAGAAATAAGACCGATATTTGGTCCTTCAGGTGTTTCGATCGTACAAAGGCGACCGTAATGGGTGTAATGTACATCTCGCACCTCAAATCCAGCTCTTTCTCTTGATAATCCACCAGGTCCGAGAGCTGAAAGCCTTCTTTTGTGAGTAACTTCAGACAATGGATTGGTTTGATCCATAAATTGGGATAACTGATTGGTACCAAAAAACGAGTTGATAACCGAGGAAAGTGTTTTCGCGTTGATTAGGTCAATGGGTGTAAATACCTCATTGTCCCTTACGTTCATTCTTTCCCTAATAGTTCTTGCCATCCTTGCCAAACCAACGCCGAATTGAGCGTACAATTGTTCGCCTACCGTCCGAACCCTACGGTTGGAAAGGTGATCAATATCATCCACGTCGGCCTTTGAATTAATCAGTTCTATCAAATACTTGATAATGGAAATAATATCGTTCTTTGTTAGAACGCGCGATTCCTCATTTTGATCAATCCCCAACTTCTTATTTAAGCGGAATCGACCTACCTCTCCCAAGTCATAACGGGTGTCAGAAAAGAATAATTTTTCAAAAACATTTTTCGCCGTTTCATAATCTGGTGGCTCTGCGTTTCTGAGTTGACGATAGATTTGCTCAACCGCCTCTTTCTCAGAATTGGATGTGTCTTTTTGAAGTGTATTATAAATGATAGTGAAATCTGCACTACTCACGTCTTCCTTGTGAAGAATAATAGTTTTAACACCCGAATTCAAAATCAATTCGATATGGCTTTCTGTCAAGGTAACTTCACGATCAATGATAACCTCATTACGCTCTATAGAAACGACTTCGCCTGTATCTTCATCACCAAAATCTTCGATCCAGGTTTTTAATACCCTAGCAGCCAGTCTTCTGTTTATTAATTTCTTTAGGTTTGCTTTAGTTACTTTTTCTTCGTCGGCAAGACCAAAAATCCCTAAAATATCTTTATCACTTTCGTAACCTATGGCTCTGAACAGGGTGGTTACGGGTAATTTCTTTTTTCGATCGATATAGGCATACATGACACTGTTAATGTCTGTAGCAAATTCTATCCAAGAACCTTTGAAAGGGATTACCCTTGCCGAGTATAATTTTGTTCCATTGGCATGACGACTTTGACCAAAAAACACTCCTGGAGAGCGGTGCAATTGGGAAACGATAACACGTTCTGCGCCATTCACAACGAAAGACCCTTTCGGGGTCATATACGGAATTGTACCTAAATAGACATCCTGAACAATGGTTTCAAAGTCTTCGTGTTCTGGATCGGTACAATACAATTTCAACTTAGCTTTAAGGGGCACGCTGTAGGTGAGTCCCCTTTCGATACATTCTTCAATCGTGTAACGTGGTGGATCAATAAAGTAATCCAAAAACTCCAAAACAAATTGATTTCGGGTATCAGTAATTGGGAAATTCTCAGCGAAAACTTTGAAAAGTCCTTCGCTTTCTCTGTTTTCAGGAGTGGTTTCTAATTGAAAAAACTCTTTGAACGATTTCAGCTGAATATCGAGGAAATCGGGATACCCATACTGTGTTTTGCTAGATGCAAAATTTATTCTTTCTGACATAATACCTGTTTTTTACAACAACAGTAAATTTATTATACTACCCTTTCGGGAAAATGAAAAACGAACCAACCTTTTAAACAGGAAGAGGCCTCCCATCCAAAGATGGGAAGCCTTCCTAATTAGTTATCTAGTTTACTTAACTTCAACTTCCGCTCCTGCTTCTTCGAGTGACTTTTTAAGGCCCTCTGCCTCATCTTTAGAGACACCTTCTTTAAGGGTAGCAGGTGCGCTGTCAACAAGCTCTTTGGATTCTTTCAATCCATTACCTGTAAGTTCTTTCACCAATTTAACGACAGCTAGTTTGTTAGGACCGCCAGACTTAAGAATTACATCAAATTCTGTTTTCTCTTCAGCAGCTTCACCACCACCACCAGCAGCAGCTACCATTACAGGTGCAGCAGCAGCAGCGGGCTCAATCCCATACTCGTCTTTAAGGATTCCAGCCAATTCATTGACTTCCTTTACCGTTAAGTTAACTAGCGTTTCCGCAATTTGTTTTAAATCAGCCATTTTAATTATTTTTTTAATGGTTTTACAAAAATATTAGGCCCGTTCCTCGAGCGTTTTCAATAATCCAGCGATGGTTCCTCCCGCATTTTTCAATCCAGAAACAACATTCTTCGCAGGGCTTTGGAGCAATCCGATAATGTCGCCGATAAGTTCTTCGCGCGATTTCAATGACTCGAGTGTATCAAGTTGATTATCACCGATAAACACAGCTTCATGTACGTATGCACCTTTTAAAATTGGCTTTTCGTATTTTTTACGAAAGTCCTTGATCAATCGGGCAGGAGCATTTCCTGACTCACTGAACATAATAGACGTTGAGCCCTTCAAGATGTCACGAAGGTTGGCAAAATCCCTCCCTTCGACGCGATCCATAGCCTTCTCCAAAAGTGTGTTTTTCACCACACGCATTCGAATATTTGCTTGGAAACATCTTCTTCTTAACGTATTTACCACGTCCACAGTCAAGTTAGCCGTATCCGCCAAATAGAACACATTGGACTCCGTTAATTCCGTAGCCAACGTTTCAATATACTTTGCTTTTTCTTCTTTTGTCATGATACTAACTCATTTAAGCAACAACAGATTTTGTGTCCACTTGTACACCTGGACTCATGGTAGCACTCAAGTAGATACTTTTGATGTAGGTACCTTTGGCAGCGGAAGGTTTTAGTTTGATTAATTGTTGAATCAATTCGTTAGCATTTTCACGAATTTTGTTTCCATCAAAACTCACCTTACCTACCGAGGAGTGAATGATACCGTGTTTATCCACCTTGAAGTCAATTTTACCGGCTTTTACCTCTTCTACCGCCTTCGCGACATCCATGGTAACCGTTCCGGTTTTGGGATTTGGCATAAGACCGCGAGGACCTAAAATTCGTCCAAGGGCACCTACCTTACCCATTACTGCCGGCATCGTAATGATAACGTCTACATCAGTCCAACCGCCTTTTATTTTGGCAATATAGTCATCTAATCCGACATGATCCGCGCCAGCCGCTTTTGCTTCGGCTTCTTTATCCGGTGTACACAATACAAGCACCCTTACATCTTTACCAGTTCCGTGGGGAAGCGCCACGGTTCCGCGTACCATTTGATTTGCTTTCCTAGGATCAACTCCCAGTCGAACAGCGATATCAACAGAGGCATCAAATTTAGTCGTAGAAATTCCTTTCACCACGTCACAAGCCTCTACCAATGAATACGCCTTCGCCAAATCGTACTTAGAAAGTACTTCTTTTCGTTTTTTAGGTATTCTTTTCATATTACTTGTTATTTGGTTTTAGGTGCTTCTCCTCCTTTAACTGTAACGCCCATACTTCTTGCTGTTCCAGCCACCATAGACATGGCAGAGTCAATGGTAAAACAATTCAAGTCGGGCATTTTGTTTTCAGCAATCTCACGTATCTGATCCCATGAAATGTTACCGACTTTTGACTTGTTAGGTTCAGAGGAACCCTTTTTAATCTTCGTATGCTCAAAAATCTGCACAGCGGCAGGGGGTGTTTTGAGCACGAAATCAAACGATTTATCGCTGTAAACTGTAATCACAACAGGTGTTACCTTTCCTGGTCGATCCTGAGTTCTAGCATTGAATTGCTTACAGAACTCCATGATGTTCACCCCTTTGGCTCCCAACGCGGGTCCAACAGGTGGGGCAGGATTGGCGGCACCTCCTTTGATTTGCAGTTTAATCAGCGCTGCTACTTCTTTCGCCATTTATTTATAATTTATGTAGTCCAACGTAAGTACTAACGGGAAGCTTTAATCGTTCTCCTTACTCCTACGGTTAATACAACTTTAAATTTCCTTCTCGACTTGCATGTAACTAAGTTCAAGTAAATTTTTCCGACCGAAAATCTTCACCATTACTTTGAGTTTACGTTTGTCCTCATTGATTTCATCGATGACCCCGCTAAAATTATTAAACGGACCATCAATTACCTTAACGGACTCGCCAACCACAAACGGGATTTTCATTTCCTCTTCGTTTTCTGCGAGTTCATCAACTTTTCCAAGTATTCGGTTTACTTCGGCTAATCTCATCGGAACGGGTCTACCACCCTTTTCTGTCCCAAGGAAACCAATCACATTAGGAATGGCTTTTATTACGTGGGTAACTTCACCGACCAAAGCAGCTTCAATTAGTACATAACCGGGAAGATATGCACGTTCCTTGCTAACTTTTTTTCCATTTCTTATTTGAAAGACTTTTTCAGTAGGAATCAATACCTGATCTACATAATCGTTGAGCTTTAGTCGATTAATTTCGAGTTCTAAGTATTCTTTCACCTTTTTTTCCTTACCGCTAACGGCGCGAACGACGTACCAACGCTTTTTTACTTCACTCATCCTCTACTGTTATTTAGAACATTTCATAAATGAAACGCATGGCACCACTCCATACCGTATCTGGATCCGGATTGTTACCAAATAGGAAATCCATAAGAAAGATGATTAAGGATATAATCACGGAGGCAACTACCACAATAATGGCATTGCTTTGTAACTCCTTCCAAGTAGGCCAAGTCACATTGTGTCTCATTTCATGTATGGTGACACTGATATATTCTCTAAACTTTGACACTTTGTTGCTTATTAGTTTGTGTGCACGGGCGGTAGGATTCGAACCCACGACCAATGGTTTTGGAGACCACTACTCTACCAACTGAGCTACGCCCGTTTAAAAAGGGGAGCGAACTCCCCTTTAAACGTTCTCATATGGTTTTTTTAAGCTACGATTTCCGTAACCTGACCAGCTCCAACGGTTCTTCCTCCTTCGCGGATTGCAAAGCGAAGACCTTTGTCCATCGCAACTGGAACAATTAATTTAACATTGATAGATACGTTATCTCCTGGCATTACCATTTCACGTCCGTCGGTCAAGAAAATCTCACCTGTTACATCCGTTGTACGGAAATAAAACTGCGGACGGTATTTGTTGTGGAATGGTGTATGACGACCACCTTCTTCTTTTTTCAAAACATAGATTTCAGCTTTGAATTCCATGTGAGGTGTAGTTGATCCAGGCTTACAAATAACCATTCCCCTCTTGATTTGAGATTTTTCAATACCACGTAGTAATAATCCCACGTTGTCACCAGCTTCACCTCTGTCAAGAATTTTACGGAACATCTCAACCCCGGTAACTGTTGAGGTTAATTTTGTCTCACCCATCCCCAGAATTTCAACTGGATCTCCTGAGTTGATAACTCCTGTCTCGATTCTTCCTGTTGCAACAGTTCCACGACCAGTGATCGTGAACACATCTTCCACAGGCATCAAGAATGCCTTATCTACATCTCTAGGAGGCAATTCAATGTAAGTATCTACAGCTTCCATCAATTCATCAACCGTCTTTACCCACTTTTCTTCACCGTTCAAGGCACCAAGTGCTGACCCTTGAATAACGGGTGCATTGTCACCATCGTACTGATAGAAAGAAAGTAATTCACGCACTTCCATCTCAACCAACTCCAATAATTCTGGATCGTCTACCATGTCCACCTTGTTCATGAAAACAACCAAGCGTGGAACACCAACCTGACGTCCCAAAAGGATGTGCTCACGAGTTTGAGGCATAGGACCGTCAGTTGCGGCTACTACCAAGATAGCACCGTCCATCTGAGCAGCTCCTGTAACCATGTTTTTCACGTAGTCGGCGTGACCTGGACAGTCAACGTGTGCATAGTGACGATTAGCCGTTTCGTACTCGATGTGTGAAGTATTGATTGTAATACCACGCTCTTTTTCCTCCGGGGCGTTGTCAATGGATGAGAAATCACGTACCTGAGCCAGACCTTTACTGGCAAGTACACTAGAAATTGCCGCAGTTAAAGTAGTTTTACCATGGTCAACGTGTCCGATGGTACCGATGTTTACGTGCGGTTTGGAACGGTCAAAATTTTCCTTAGCCATTTTAAATTGTGTTACGAGTTAATAAAAAAAACAAACATTCATATATACAAAATTTCACTCTTGTGAGTGAAATACTTTCCATTCTGAGCCAATGACGAGATTTGAACTCGTGACCTCTTCCTTACCAAGGAAGCGCTCTACCCCTGAGCTACACCGGCGCTCAAACA
>Ga0256339_1000070_pt1 | contig 12134 bp, 9 predicted proteins | sample AtltaT_5_FD_183806 | JGI IMG/M metagenome (GOLD analysis project Ga0256339, IMG submission 183806) | Metatranscriptome of freshwater microbial communities from Altamaha River, Georgia, United States - Atl_Colum_RepA_8h (Metagenome... | ecosystem: Environmental > Aquatic > Freshwater > River...
ATTCCGACGGGTACTTCAGCTACCAGGCGCGCAACGACGACATGATCATTTCGGCCGGCTACAACATCGCCGGTCCCGAGGTCGAGAGCGCGCTGCTGCAGCACCCGGCCGTGGCCGAGTGTGGCGTGGTCGGCATGCCCGACGAGGAGCGGGGCCAGATCGTGCAGGCCTTTGTGGTGCTCAAGCCCGGCCACACGGCTGGCGACACGCTGGCCAAAGACCTGCAGGAGCACGTCAAGCAGGCAATCGCGCCCTTCAAATACCCACGCAAGGTGGTCTTTCTGGACGCCTTGCCCCGCACCGAAACCGGCAAGCTGCAGCGCTTCAAGCTGCGGCAAATTTCTTCCTGAGGAGCGCACCCATGTTCAACATCCTCCAACCCGAAGGCTGGGCACCCGCCAAGGGCTATGCCAACGGCATCGAGGCGCGTGGGCGCCTGGTGTTCGTGGCCGGCATGATCGGCTGGAACGGCCAGTGCCAGTTTGAAACCGATGACTTTGTCGGCCAGTGCCGCCAGGCCCTGCAGAACATCGTCGATACCCTGGCCTGTGCCGGCGCCGGTCCACAACACATTGCCCGGATGACCTGGTACGTCAAGGATAAAAAGGAGTACCTGGCCCGCAGCAAGGAATTGGGCAAGGTCTATCAGGAGGTCATCGGACGACACTATCCGGTGATGGCCTTGCTGCAGGTGGCTGACCTGGTGGAAGATCGGGCCACGGTCGAGATCGAGGCCACCGCCGTGGTGCCGGACTGAGCATTCAAAAACCGAAGTAACGGCCTCGACGGTGGTTCATGGCAATCACCATGTTCATGGCCAATGCACTCAGGATGGACAGCAACATGGCCTTGAGGGGCACCACCGCCATGCCCGACAGCAGAATCAGCACATCACAGACCATCTGGCTGAGACCGGCACGCCAGCCCTTGCGTTTTTGCAGGTAAAGGGCCATCACCCCGATGCCACCCAGGCTGGCGCCATGCCGGATGAAAATCAGGATCCCTGTCCCTGCCAGAAACCCGGCCGCCACGGCGGCATAGGCGGGGTGGATGTGATCGATCCGCAACAGCTCCGGCATGAACTCGGTCAGGGCTGAAAACCCCAGCACCGCCCCAAATGTCTTCAGCGTGAACAGCGGCCCCATGGCCAGCCATGAAAAGACATAAAAGGGGAGATTCACCACAAACAGGACAGCCCCCAGAGGCAGCCCGCTGGTGTAGTGCACCAGGAAAGCCACGCCCGTGGTGCCGCCAGTCAACAGCCCGGCCTGGCGGAAAAAGGCCACAGCGAGGGCCATCAGCAGGCTACCGGCCACGAGCGCCAGCAAATCCTCGATCGGCGAGTGACCGATCTTGCTTTCCCGGGTATTCAAGTCATCTCCGTAGCAGGCTGAGGACCCCAAAACAAAACGCCTCAGGTCACCAGGACCGAGGCGTTTTTGCAGAGACTGGAGGCGCGGGCCGGAGTCGAACCGACCTACACGGATTTGCAATCCGGTGCATAACCGCTTTGCTACCGCGCCTTGTTGGGACAAAAAAGGGAAGCACCAGCTTCCCTTTCTGCGGAAGATGTTGGCACTTCTTCCATTGTCTGGAGCGGGAAACGAGGCTCGAACTCGCGACCTCAACCTTGGCAAGGTTGCGCTCTACCAACTGAGCTATTCCCGCATAGAGCACACCGGTTTCCATGTGTGCTGCAAGCCTTGGATTATAGCCTGATTTTCAGGTCATCAATGCTTGACGGTTTCGTCCGCCGGCTTTTTAACCGATGCGGCAAGCGCTGCATTGACCTCCTCCTCAGTCAGAGGCACCGGCTTGGACTCGAGTGCGATGTCGAGCACCTGGTCAATCCATTTGACCGGCACAATTTCCAGACCGCTCTTTACATTGTCGGGGATCTCCTGCAAGTCCTTGACGTTGTCCTCGGGGATCAGCGCAGTCTTGATGCCACCACGCAGTGCAGCGAGCAGCTTCTCTTTCAAACCACCAATCGCCGTCACCTCGCCGCGCAGGGTGATCTCACCCGTCATGGCGACGTCAGCACGTACCGGAATACCCGTCATGGCCGAGACCATGGCCGTGGTCATGGCGGCACCGGCACTCGGACCATCCTTGGGCGTGGCCCCATCCGGCACGTGGATGTGCAGGTCCTTTTTCTCGAACACCTCGTCCTTGATGCCCAAGGCATGCGCGCGGCTGCGCACCACTGTGCGTGCGGCTTCCACAGACTCCTTCATCACATCGCCCAGCGAACCGGTGCGGGTGATGCCCCCCTTGCCGGGCATCAGCGCGCTTTCGATGGTCAGCAGGTCGCCGCCCACCTCGGTCCAGGCCAGGCCGACGACCTGACCGACCTGGTTCTTCTGTTCGGCTCGGCCATAGGTGTACTTGCGCACGCCAAGGAAATCATTGAGGTTGTCGGCCGTGACCTGCACCTGCGGCTTCATCTGCTTCAGCAACAGTCCCTTGACCACCTTGCGGCAGATCTTGGACAACTCACGCTCGAGCGAGCGCACACCGGCTTCGCGGGTGTAGTAGCGCACCACATCGCGGATCGCCTCTTCGCTGACGGCCATTTCCTCGGGCTTGATGCCGTTGTTCTCCATCTGCTTGGGCAGCAGGTATCGCATCGCGATGCTGGTCTTCTCGTCTTCGGTGTAACCCGACAGGCGGATGACTTCCATGCGATCGAGCAGCGCCGGCGGGATATTCATCGAGTTGGAGGTCGCCACGAACATCACATCGCTCAGGTCGAAATCGACCTCGATGTAATGGTCGGCAAAGGTGTGGTTCTGCTCTGGGTCGAGCACCTCCAGCAGTGCACTGGACGGGTCGCCACGGAAATCCATGCCCAGCTTGTCGATCTCGTCGAGCAGGAACAGCGGGTTGCGCGTGCCGACCTTGTTCAGGCTCTGCAGCACCTTGCCCGGCATGGCGCCGATGTACGTGCGGCGGTGTCCGCGGATCTCGGCCTCGTCACGCATGCCGCCCAGCGCCATGCGCACGTATTTGCGGCCGGTGGCCTTGGCGATCGACTGACCCAGCGAGGTCTTGCCGACGCCCGGCGGCCCAACGAGGCAGAGGATGGGCGCCTTGACCTTGTCCACGCGCTGCTGCACGGCGAGGTATTCGAGGATGCGGTCCTTGACCTTGTCCAGACCGAAGTGGTCCTGGTTGAGCACGTTTTCGGCGTTGGCCAGATCGTGCTTGATCTTGGTCTTCTTGCTCCACGGGAGGCTCACCAGCGCATCGATGTAGTTGCGCACCACGGTGGCCTCGGCCGACATGGGCGACATCAGCTTGAGTTTCTTGAGCTCGCCCTCGGCCTTCTTGCGGGCTTCGGCGGGCATCTTGGCGGCCTTGATCTTTTTCTCGATCTCCTCGATGTCGGCGCCCTCTTCGCCTTCGCCCAGCTCCTTCTGGATGGCCTTGACCTGCTCGTTCAGATAGAAATCGCGCTGGTTCTTTTCCATCTGGCGCTTGACGCGGCTGCGGATGCGCTTGTCGACGTTGAGGATGTCCACCTCGCGTTCGAGTTGGGCAAACAGGTTTTCCAACCGGTCCTTGATCGCGGCCAGATCCAGCACCGCCTGCTTGTTCTCAAGCTTGAGCGGCAAGTGCGCGGCAATCGTATCGGCCAGACGGCCCGGATCGTCAATGCTGGAAATCGAGGTCAGGATCTCGGGCGGAATCTTCTTGTTGAGTTTGACGTACTGGTCAAACTGCTGCATCACGGCGCGGCGCAGGGCTTCGATTTCGCTGGCGTCCACCTGACCCTGTTCGGTCTGCGGGTCCACCGGCAGCACGTTGGCCACGAAGTGGGCCTCGCCATCGCTGATCTGCTGCACACGGGCACGCTGCTGGCCCTCGACCAGCACTTTCACGGTGCCGTCGGGCAGTTTGAGCATCTGCAGGATGGTGGAGACACAACCGACATCGAACATGTCGCCTGCGTCAGGCTCGTCCTTGGCCGCCGTCTTTTGCGCCACCAGCATGATGCGGCGGTCGCTGGACATGGCCGATTCAAGCGCCTTGATGCTCTTGGGGCGTCCCACAAACAGCGGAATCACCATGTGGGGAAAGACCACCACATCGCGCAGCGGCAACATGGGCAGATCGATCGGGGTGGAAGGCAATGGGGTGTGTCCGGACATGGTATTCCCTCAGGGTTTCATGGACATATCGACCCGAAAGTCCCGATTTCAACCCACCAAACTTGAGGGGTATTCATCGGAACGCTCCGGGCATGCCTCAGGCCTGTTTGGCCGATTCGCGGTAAACCAGCAACGGGGGCTTGTTTTCTTCGATGGTGGACTCGTCCACCACCACTTTGTCGACATTGCTCAGGTTGGGCAGGTCGAACATGGTGTCGATCAGGGCCTGCTCCAGGATGGAACGCAGGCCTCGTGCGCCGGTCTTGCGGGCAATCGCCTTGCGGGCAATGGCGTGCAAGGCATTGCCGCGCACTTCCAGCTCGACCCCTTCCATGGCCAGCAGCTTGGCAAACTGCTTGACCACGGCGTTCTTGGGCTCGGTCAGGATCTGCACCAGAGCCTCTTCGGTCAGCTCGGCCAGCGTGGCCACCACCGGCAGGCGGCCAACCAGTTCGGGAATCAGACCGTACTTGATCAGGTCTTCGGGCTCGACCTCGTTGAACATTTCGGTGAGCGAACGCTGTTTCTTGCTCTTGACCGTGGCGCCAAAACCGATGCCACCGGCTTCGGTTCGGTTTTCGATGACTTTTTCGAGGCCGGCAAAGGCACCGCCACAGATGAACAGGATGTTGGTCGTGTCGATCTGCAGGAAATCCTGGTTGGGGTGCTTGCGCCCGCCCTGCGGCGGCACGCTGGCCATGGTGCCTTCAACCAACTTGAGCAGGGCCTGCTGCACACCCTCGCCCGACACGTCGCGCGTGATGGACGGGTTATCGGACTTGCGGGTGATTTTGTCGATTTCGTCGATGTAGACGATGCCGCGCTGGGCACGCTCGACGTCGTAGTTGCAGGTCTGCAGCAGCTTGGCCACGATGTTCTCGACGTCCTCACCCACGTAGCCGGCTTCGGTCAGCGTGGTGGCGTCGGCCATGACGAAAGGCACATCCAGCATGCGGGCCATGGTCTGCGCCAGCAGCGTCTTGCCCGAGCCAGTGGGGCCGATCAGCAGGATGTTGCTCTTGGCCAGTTCCACATCGTCTTTTTTGGCAACGTCTTTGTGGCGCAGGCGCTTGTAATGGTTGTAGACCGCCACGGCCAGGCTGCGCTTGGCTTTTTCCTGGCCGATCACGTAGTTGTCGAGGTTAGCCTTGAGGTCGGCCGGCGTGGGGAGGCCGTCACGGGCGCCCTGCGCTGCGCCTTCTTGCGTGACTTCGTCGCGGATGATGTCGTTGCACAGATCGATGCACTCATCACAGATGAACACCGAAGGGCCGGCAATCAGCTTCTTGACCTCGTGCTGGCTCTTGCCACAGAAAGAGCAGTACAGGTTTTTCTCGGTGCTGGAGCCTTTTTTGTCGGGCATGAACTCGCCTTGGAATCGGTGGATGCGTCAATGATAACGAAAGAAAAACGGCGTTGACCGCACCCGGTCAACGCCGCTCGGTGTGAAAACCCGCACTCAGGGACGCTTGGCAATCACCTGATCCACCAGGCCGTAGTCCTTGGCTTCCTGGGCCGTCAGAAAATAGTCACGCTCGGTGTCATTTTCAATCTTGGACAGGGGTTGGCCGGTGTTCTCTGCCAGGATCCTGTTGAGCTGCTCGCGTGTCTTGAGGATTTCGCGTGCCGCGATCTCGATCTCGGTAGCCTGGCCCTGGGCGCCACCCAGCGGCTGGTGGATCATGATCTTGGAATTGGGCAGAGAGTACCGCTTGCCTTTGGCGCCCGCGGTCAGCAGGAATGCACCCATGCTGGCAGCCATGCCGGTGCAAAGCGTGGACACGTCGGGCTTGATGAAGTTCATGGTGTCGAAAATCGCCATACCGGCGCTCACCGAACCGCCGGGGGAGTTGATGTAGAGCGAAATGTCCTTCTCGGGGTTCTCACTCTCCAGGAACAGCAGCTGGGCCACCACCAGGTTGGCCATCTGGTCATTCACCGGTCCCACCAGGAAAACCACCCGCTCCTTGAGCAAACGGGAGTAAATGTCGTAGGCGCGCTCACCGCGACCCGACTGTTCGATCACCATCGGGACCATGCCCAAAGCTTGAGTGTCCAAAGCGCTCATCGTGACTCCAAAAATGCAGTGCTTACTTTAACCAGTTTTCCATGCGCTCCAGCAACATGGGGCTTGTTGCGCGAACAACAAGCCCCATGCGCGAAAGGTCAAAGACCGATCAGGCCTGGCCCATCAGCTCTTCAAAGGAGATGGCCTTCTCGGTCACCTTGGCCTTGGACAGCACGAACTCGGCCACATTGCTCTCGATCACCACGGCCTCGACCTCGGCCAGGCGCTGGTTGTCGCCGTAATACCAGCGGGTCACGTCTTCGGGACGCTCATAGCTGGCGGCCAGCTCCTCAATGTGGGCGCGGATCTGCTCGGGCTTGGCGTGCAGGTCATTGGCTTTGACCACTTCGGCCACCACCAGACCCAGGCGCACGCGCTGCTCAGCCTGCGGGCGGAAGATGTCGTCGGGGATCGGGGCCTTGTCGGCGTCCTTGATGCCGCGCTGCTTGAGGTCGGCACGGGCGCCCTCCTTGAGGCGATCGACTTCGGACTGGACGATGGACTGGGGCAGCTCCAGTTCGGCCTTGGCCACCAGGGCTTCCATGGCAGCGGACTTGTTGCGGGCCAGCAGGCGGAACTTGACTTCGCGCTCCAGGTTCTTGCGGATGTCGGCGCGCAGGCCTTCGACGGTGCCGTCGGCAATGCCCAGCGATTTGGCTAGGGCTTCGTTGACTTCGGGCAGGTGTGCGGCTTCAACTTTCTTGACGGTCACCAGGAAGTCGGCTGTCTTGCCGGCCACGTCCTTGCCGTGGTAGTCCTCGGGGAAGGCCAGCGGGAAAGTCTTGCTTTCGCCGGACTTCATGCCGCGCACGGCGTCTTCGAATTCCTTGAGCATCTGGCCTTCGCCGACCAGGAACTGGAAATCTTCGGCCTTGCCACCGGCAAAGGGTTCGCCGTCGATCTTGCCTTCGAAGTCGATGGTCACACGGTCGCCGTCCACGGCAGCGTCACCCAGGCCGCGCTGGGCGAAGGTGCGGCGCTGCTTGCGCAGGATGTCGATGGTCTTGTCAATGGCGGCGTCGCTGACTTCGGCCGTCACTTTTTCCAGCTCGACGGTCGACAGGTCAGCCAGCTTGACGTCGGGGTAGACCTCGAAGATGGCGTCAAAAGTCAGCTCGCCTTCGGGTGCGCCTTCCTTTTCGGTGATGCGGGGCTGGCCGGCCACGCGCACCTTGGCTTCGTTGGCGGCCTGGGCGAAGGCTTCACCGACCTTGTCGTTGAGCACTTCGTACTGCACGGAGTAGCCGTAACGCTGGGCCACCACGTTCATCGGCACCTTGCCGGGACGGAAGCCGTCCATCTTGACGGTGCGGGCCAGCTTCTTGAGGCGGGCATCGACTTCGGTCTGGATGGTGGTCACGGGCAGAGTCAGCGTGATCTTGCGCTCGAGCTTTTCCAGGGTTTCAACGGTCACGGTCATGGTGTTCTCACAGAGTTAAAGGGTCGCAGGCCCGAGGGCGTGCGTCTGGTGCGCGGGGGGGGACTCGAACCCCCACAGTGTTGCCACCGTCAGGACCTAAACCTGGTGCGTCTACCAATTTCGCCACCCGCGCGGGTCCAAACAAAACGGGCGGACAGGTTGTTTTCCTGACCACCCGCGTGAAATCGGTCAACTTTCTATTTTAGCGGCTCCGGGCGGGGCACCCGGAACCAGGCCGCGTACATGGCAGGCAAGGCCAACAGGGTCAGGGCTGTGGCCACGATCAGGCCGCCCATGATGGCGACCGCCATCGGCCCCCAGAACACGCTGCGCGAGAGCGGGATCATGGCCAGCACGGCGGCGGCGGCCGTCAAGACGATGGGGCGCAGGCGCCGCACGGCCGACTCCACGATGGCCTGCCAGGCCGGCATGCCACTGGCGCGGTCCTGCTCGATCTGGTCGATCAGGATCACCGAGTTGCGCTGGATCATGCCCATCAGCGCGATCACCCCCAGCAGGGCCACGAAGCCAAAGGGGCGGTTGAGCACCAGCAAGGCGCCCGCCACCCCGGCCAGGCCCAACGGGCCGGTCAGGAACACCAACACCGAGCGGCTGAAGCTTTGCAGCTGCAGCATCAACAGGGTGAAAGTGATGAACAGCATCAGCGGCATGCCGGCCGCGATCGAGGAAGAACCTTTCGCGCTTTCCTCCACGGCACCAGCCACCTCGATGCGGTAGTCGGCAAGGCCTTGTGCCGCCCAGGTCGACTCCATTTTTTTCAGTCCCGGCAGCAGCTCGGCCGTGACGGTGGCGCCCTGCAGGCCGTCGGCAATGTCCGACTGCACCGTGATGGCGTATTGCCGCCCCTCGCGCCACATCACACCATACTCCCATCCGATGACCGGTGTGGCGATCTGCAGCAAAGGAACGGCCTTGCCCGAGGCCGTGGGCACATGGACCTGTCCCAGATCGGTCAGGGCCTCGCGTTCACCTTGCGGTTGGCGAAGCACGATCTCGATGAGCTTGTCGCCCTCGCGGTACTGGCCCACCGGCGTGCCCAGCAGCAGGGTGCGCGAGGCCTGGGCGATCGCCTGGCTGCTCACACCCAGCGCACGCGCCTTGGCCTGGTCCACTTCCAGACGTACCGTTTTGACCGACTCGTTCCAGTTGTCGTTCACGCCACGGGTGTGCGGGCTATCGCGCATGGCCTGCTTGACTTCGTCGGCCCTGAGCCTCAACAGCTGCGGATCCGGCCCCACCACACGGAACTGCACAGGGAAGGGGACCGGCGGTCCGTTGGGCAGCAGCTTCACTCGCCCACGCACCTCCGGGAACTCCTGCGCCATCAGCGTCGGCAGGCTGGCCAGCAGCCGCTCCCGGGTGGGCAGGTCCTGCGGCACCACGATCAGCTGCGACACATTGGTCTGCGGGAACACCTGGTCCAGTGGCAGGTAAAAGCGCGGTACGCCCGAACCCACCCAGGTGGTCACCGATCGGATGCCATCGACCTGCGCCAGCCGCTGCTCTACGCGGCGGGCCACCTCTTCGCTCGCCGCAAAGGGAGCCCCCTCGGGCAACCACAGGTCAACCAGGATTTCAGGTCGGCTCGAATCCGGAAAAAACTGCTGCTGAACCTTGCCCATGCCCACCAGACCCAGCACGAACAGGGCGATGGTGATGCCAATCGTCTTCCAGCGGTGCGTCACACACCAGGTCACCCAGGCGCGAAAGCGGCGGTAGAACGGGGTGTCGAAGAGCTCGGCGCGCTCATGGTCCTGCGGTGCGTGCTGCTGCTCCAGGTAGGCCGGCCGGCGCAGCAGCCAGGCCCCCAGGTACGGCACGAAATACACCGAAGCCACCCAGCTCACCAGCAGCGCGATCACGGTCACAGCGAATATGGCGAAGGTGTACTCGCCCACGGTGGACTTGGCGATGCCGATCGGCAAAAAAACCCGCTGCGGTGATCAGCGTACCGGTGAGCATGGGCATGGCCGTGAGTTCGTAGGCAAAGGTGGCCGAACGGAATTTGTCGTACCCCTCTTCCATTTTGCGCACCATCATCTCGACCGCGATGATGGCGTCGTCCACCAGCAGCCCCAGTGCGATGATCAGGGAACCGAGCGAAATCTTGTGCAGGCCGATGCCAAAGTAATGCATGGCCAGGAAGGTGACCGCCAGTACCAGCGGGATGGTGATGCCCACCACCAGACCGGGGCGCATGTCCAGCGTCCAGCGGCGCCAGAACTGCCACATCGGCGCCTGCGTGTGCGGGCGCTTGTGCAGACCGAGCGACAGGAAGCTCACGGCCAGCACGATCACCACCGCCTCGATCAGCACCTTCACAAACTCGCCCACCGACTGCGACACCGCGCGCGGCTGGTCCTGCACCTGGCGCAGCATGAGGCCCGCCGGCAAGGTGGCCTCGATTTGCCGGGCGCTCTGTTGCAAGGCCTGGCCCAGCGCGATGATGTCGCCGCCCTTGGCCATGCTCACACCCAGCGCGATCACCTCCTGCCCGTCATGGCGCACCTTGACCGATGGTGGGTCCACGTAAGCCCGTCGGACCTCGGCGATGTCACCGAGCCGCAGCTGCGCGCCCGAGGCACCACGGATCGGCATGGTCCGCAAGTCGTCCAGCGCAAGGAACTGCCCGGCCACGCGCACCTGCACCACATCCTGCGGCGACAACACGGTGCCGGCCGACTCCACCGCGTTTTGCTGACCCAGCTGCGCCAGCACCGCGCCCAGGTCCAGCCCCATCTGAGCAAGCTTGCGGTGAGAGACCTCAATGAAAACTTTCTCGTCCTGCACGCCGAACAGTTCGACCTTGGCCACATCGGGCACCCGCAGCAGGCTCTGGCGCACGCGGTCGGCTTCATGCTTGAGCTCTGCCGGGCTGTAACCTTCGCCGCTCAAGGCATAGATCACGCCATACACATCGCCAAACTCGTCATTGAAGAACGGCCCGATCACCCCCTGCGGCAAGGCTCCGCGGATGTCTCCCACCTTCTTGCGCACGGTGTACCAGACCTGCGGCACATCGCCGGGTGGCGAGCTGTCCTTGAGCTGGAAGATGATGAGCGATTCGCCGGGCTTGGAGTAACTGCGGATCTTGTCGGCATAGGGCACCTCCTGCAGTGTGCGCTCGATCCTGTCGGTCACCTGCTCGGCCACCTGCTGCGCCGTGGCGCCTGGCCACACGGTGCGCACCACCATGGCGCGAAAGGTGAAGGGCGGGTCCTCGTCCTGACCCAACTGGAAATAGGCGGCCACCCCCAGCAGCATCAGCGCCACCATCAGATAGCGGGTGAGCGCCTTGTGCTCCAGGGCCCAGCGGGAAAGGTTGAATTTGTGCTTGCCCATGCCCGCCTCACTTCGCCTCAGGCGCTGGCTTGTAAAGCATCACCTTCTGCCCAGGCGAAAGCACATGTACCCCGGCGACCACCACCTTCTGGCCCGGCTGCAAGCCCGAGGCGATGGCGACCTGCTGCGCCTGCATCGGCCCCAGGGTCACTTTTTGCGGCTGCACCGTCATGCTGGCTTCATCCAGCAACCAGACGGCCGTGTCCTTGCCTTGCTGGCGCAGCGCCGTGGTCGGCAGCTGGATGGCCTGACCGGTCACACCCGCCTGCAAGGGGACCAGCACATTCACCGTGGCCCCCAGCGGTAGGCGTTCAGATCCATCCAGTGCCAGCTTGACGGCAAAGGTGCGGGTGAGCGGATCGGCGCTTGCACCCACCTCTCGCACGCGGCCCTTGAGCAGCTCGCTGCTGCCCGCCAGCTGCGCCTGCATCGGCATGCCGATCCTGAAGGCTTGCACCGACTGCTCGGGCACGTTGAACACCGCATCGCGCGGGCCGTCGTGCGCCAGCCTCAGCACCGGCTGGCCAGCGGCCAAGACCTGCCCGACTTCAGCTTCGAGCGCAGTGACCACGCCCGCGGCTGTGGCCTGCAAACGGGCATAGCCCACCTGGTTGGCCTGCGCCTGTGACTGAGAACGCGCCTGGACCAGCGCCGCCTCGGCGGCCTTGAGGCTGGCTTCCCGGCGCTCCAGCTCGGCGCCACTGATGAAGCCCTGCGCCCTCAGGCTGTCGTAGCGTTTGTAATCGGCCAGCGCCACATCGCGCTGGGTCTGGGCTGCCAGCAGCTGGGCCTGCGCCGCCTGCGCCGAGAGCTGGTAATCCTGTGGATCGATGGCCGCCAGCAGCTGGCCTGCAGCCACCCGCTGGCCGGTATCGACAGCGCGCTGCACCAGCTTGCCCCCCACACGAAATCCCAGCCGCGACTCCACGCGGGCACGCAGCTCGCCGGCGTACACCGGTGTGGCGTTCAGCCCCTGCTCGCCCACCGTGACGACCTTGACGGCACGCACCGGCTCGGGTGCCGGCTCCTGACGGGAGCACCCCGCCAGCACGGCCGTGACCAGGGACAAGGCCAAAGACAGGGAAACAGGTACTTTGGGGTACGCGGCGCGCTGGAGCATGGTTCACCC
>Ga0256339_1000074_pt1 | contig 11732 bp, 10 predicted proteins | sample AtltaT_5_FD_183806 | JGI IMG/M metagenome (GOLD analysis project Ga0256339, IMG submission 183806) | Metatranscriptome of freshwater microbial communities from Altamaha River, Georgia, United States - Atl_Colum_RepA_8h (Metagenome... | ecosystem: Environmental > Aquatic > Freshwater > River...
CGCAAAACACGCAGACACAACGGGGGGGCGGTAAACCGGGTGACAATACCTGTTTGATATCTGTAGTGGCCGGCAGCGTTTGCCAGGCCATCGCAACAGGGTGCAACAACGTGACTTCCAGCCATTCATCTGCGGACATTTCTTCCTTGGACCAACTCACCGGCGGCGCCTTTGCTGCCGCCACATCGGGTGACCGGGCTGCTCGGCTGCGCGAGTGGCTGGCCAGCGGGCCCGGTCTGGAGCAGCTGCAGGACGTTTACCGCGAGATGTCCAACCGGGACAAAGGCGCAGCCAAAGTGCTCAAAGAGCGAGTGGACGAACTCAAGCGGGTCAGGGAGCAGGAGGTGCTGATCAGCCACTGGGCAGGCAAGGCAGAACAGCTGCTCCAGGGGGGCCGTCTGAACATTGCCGATGCCCTGGCATGGCAGCGCGATGCCGCCAAGGCGGGGGCGCCCCTCTCGCGTGAGCCTCTGGCTGGATTCAAGCACCGGCTGGCTGAGGTGGTGCGGCGCGTGGAAGACCTGCAGCACCAGGTCATGGTCCAGCGTGAAGCCGCCGTGCTGCTGGCGCAGCGCGTAGAGGTGTTGTCGACCAAACCCCTGCAGGAAGCGCATGCCAGTCGCCTGAGCCTGCAGTCGGATGTGCAGGCCTGGGCGGCTCAGGCTGAAGAGCTCACACAGGATGCAGCCTGGGCCAGCGTGGACCTCAAATACCCGCCCCAGCTGGAGGCCTCGCGCAGCCAGCTGCAGGCGGTCTGGGATGGTTTTGACTTGGCACTCCAGCTCGCCGATGCCGCTGTTCAGCAGCCTGGCGCGCCATTGCCCGGCGTGCCCGTCTGGGCCGACGAGATCCGCGCCCTGCGTGGTGAGGCCCCGGCCGAAGCGCCTGCGGCTCCTGCTGCCCCTGCCCGCAGCGCCAAACCCAAGATGGACCCGGCCGAGCGTCAGGCCCTGCGTGAGCAGGCCACGAAGGCGGTGCTGGTTGAACTCGAAGCGCTGGAAAAAGAAGTGGCCGAAGGCCACGGCAAAGCCAGCGCAGGCGCCGCGACCGCCTTGCGCAATGCCCTCAAGACCCATGGCAGGCATCTGGACCCGGCGCTCGATGCGCGGGTGCATGAAGCCCTGACGGCCGCGGGTGAACTCGAAGGCTGGCAGCGCTGGCGCGCCGACCAGCTGCGCCAGGAGCTGCTGGCTAAGGCCGAAGCGTTGCTGGGACCGGACAAGCAGCCCGCCATGGGTGGACGCAAGATGCAGGAAGCCCTGCGCCAGTTGCGTGAGGCCTGGAAGCAGACCGACCAGGGCGGTTTGCCCAACCACGCCCTCTGGAAAAAATTTGACGCTGCCTGCACCGAGGCTTACAAGACCGTGCAGACCTGGCTGGACCAGCTCAAGCAGGAGAGCGCCGCTCAAAAGTCGCAGCGTCTGCAGCTGATCGAAGAAGTCAAGGCCTGGACGGCCGCAAATGCCGAGAGCAGCGACTGGCGTGCCCAGGCGCGCGAGATCCACCAGTTCTCGGAGCGTTGGCGCAGCGCCGGGCACCTGAGCGAAAAAGCCTATGCCGAACTGCAACCGCAGTGGAAGGCGGCCATCCATGCCGCTGCTGGCCGCCTCGAAGCTGCCCAGAAAGAGAGCACCCAGCGCCGTCATGCCCTGATCGACGAGGCCAAAGCGCTGGGCAACGCACCCCAGCTGCGCATCGACGCCGTCAAGGCGCTGCAGCAGCGCTGGCAGCAGGAAGCCCAGGCGGTGCCGCTGGACCGCAAGACCGAGCAAAAACTCTGGGAAGTGTTCCGCAAGCCGATCGACGAAGCCTTCCAGCGCAAGGGCAGTGCCCGCGTGCAGGCCGAGGGTCAGCTCAGCGCCCGCGACAAAGCCGTGCTCGACGCTTCCAGGGTGCTGGATGCCGCCAACGCCTCGGGGGATGCCGCGCAGATCCGTGCGGCCATGGCCGCGCTGGACGCTGCCCTCAAGGCACAAGCTGCACCGGCCGCGCCCGTTCAGACGGCTGCCCCCGAGGTGGCCGAGACCGAAGCGGCTGTGCCCGAGGCTGCTCCGGATGCCGCGTCTCCCGTCTCGCCCGCAGAAGACGCTCAGGCCACCGCTCAAACGCCTGAGGCCGCGCCTGCGCCTGTCGTATCCAAACCTGCCCGCCCGGTGGTGGCCGTGCGCGGCGACGACCGTCCTGGACAAAAGAAAACCGAACCGCAGGCCGCCAAACCTGGCCGCCGCGAAGTCCGTCCAGGTGAGCGCGGCTTTGATCGGGGTGAGCGTGGCGGCCGTTTCGAGTCTCGCGAAGACCGTGGCCCACGTCTGGGTGATGCCGCCTTTCGTGCTCAGCGCGAAGCCCGCGAGCGCGCCGAACTGGCGCTGCGCAAGCTGGCCGCGCAGGCCCATGGTGAAACCCTGACACAGCTGCTCGCGGCCTGGAAAGACCGGCAAACCGAAGCCTTGCCTTCAGCGCAGGAGCTGGGCAAAGCGGTTTCCGCAGCCACCCGCCAGGCTTGGGTGCAGGCGCTGGGCCAACCTGCGCAGGCTGCAGCCGACCAGTCACTGCTGCGGCTGGAGATGGCGGCCGAGGTGCCAACGCCCGCAGAGTACCTGACCGAGCGCCGCGCCCTCCAATTGCAGCTGCTCACGCGTCGCAATGACGCGGGCCCTGCAGAAACCTGGGGGCAGGACGTGGCCAGGGTACTGGCCTCGGCGCACAACGAAGCCACAGCCAGGCGTTTGCAAAACGTGCTCAGGCAATTGCTGCGCCGCTGAGCTGACCACGGGACTGTCAAACGCTGTCCGTCGGTCGGCTTTTCAGGAAGCTGGGCTGGCGGCCAGGCCCTTGCGTGTCGCTGCCTGTTGGTAGACCGTCAGCCCCACGGACCAGCAGATCCAGGCCGACCACAGGGTGTGGCTGGGGTAGTGGGCACCGCGCATCGTCTGGGTCAGGCCAAACACCAGTCCGACCAGTACCACGCCCGCCAGCAGACGCCAGCCCAGACGCTGCAGGCGGACCTCTGCGGCCATCAGAAACGGCAGGCAGGCAGACAGAAAACCAAAGGCCGATGAGGCGTGGCCACCCGGGAAGCATTTGCCGCCGCCCAGGTCCGGCACCCCCCAGGCCCAGTGCGACACGTAGTTGGCTGGACCACCGAACTCCTGCAACTCCCAGGGGCAACTGGTCAGGCTGAAATGCTTGAGGACACTGATGGTGATCATGCTGGCCGTGACGGCCAGCGCAGCAGCCATGCGCGTATCCCTGGTCAGTTGCCGCCAGGGACCCACAGGGCGCAGGACCAGCAGCCACATGCCCAGGTACACCACCATGGCGGCCTGCTGACCCCGTGTGTGCAGGATGCCGGAGAGCCAGGGATCGCTCTTGAGGGCAAATCCCCGGGATGTGCCCCACCAATGCATCACACGCAGGTCCAGGCCGCTGGCGTCCCAGAGCAAGACCACGAGCAAGAGGACCACTGTGACCGTCAGTCTGGTCGATTGCAGGTATTTCATGATGTGGGGTGCAGCCGCTCGCTGCGACCGTCGGCATGCAGACGCAGCACCTGCGCTCGGTGTTGCCCTGGGGTCACATGCCAGTCGCTGAGCACCTGTCGCCGGGCACCCCTCAGGCCATGGACGTCGTGGTCTGCCGGCCGATGGGTGTGGCCATGCACCAGATGCCGGCTTTGCGCGGCCTGCAGCCATTGCTGTGTCATGGCCGCGTCGGCATCGGCAAAAGACACCATGCTCTGGTTGTGTGCCTCGCTCTGGGCGCGCATGGCCTGGGCCATGGCCAGGCGTTCGGTCAGGGGTTTGGCCAGAAACTCGGCTTGCCAGCCAGGTGTGCGGGCCACAGCCCGAAAGCGCTGGTAGGCCTCGTCGCCCAGGCAGAGGGCGTCGCCATGGCTGAGCAGGACGCGTTGCATACCCCAGACCAGCACGGTCGGGTCCTGCAGGGGCTGCACGCCGCAACTGCCGAGAAAGGCTTCGCCCACCAGAAAGTCGCGGTTGCCGGGCATGAAACCCACGGTCATCCGCCCGCTGGCATCCCGCAGCACCTGTGCGCAGGCCTGCAGAAAGGGGTCCTGGGCCACGGCGTCGTCGCCCACCCAGACTTCGAACACATCGCCCAGCAGCAGCACCGCATCGGCGGTGGTGCTGCGCATGTGGGCACGCCAGGCTTCGAATGTGCCGGGCTCGGCGGCCTGCAGGTGCAGGTCGGAAATCAGGTCCACGGCCTGCCAGCGGTCAGGCGCCTCCAAGGCGGCGAAAACCGTGGACGCCATGCCGATCAGATCGCCACGGCCTTTTCGATGACCACGTCTTCTTTCGGCACGTCGTCATGAAAGCCGTTGCGGCCGGTCTTGACACCACGGATCTGGTCGACGATCTCGGTGCCCTTGACCACCTTGCCAAACACGGCGTAGCCCCAGCCTTGCAGTGAGGGGGCGGTGTGGTTGAGGAAGCTGTTGTCGGCCACGTTGATGAAGAACTGGGCGGTGGCCGAGTGGGGCGCCTGGGTGCGGGCCATCGCCACGGTGTACTTGTCGTTCTTCAGGCCGTTGTTGGCTTCGTTGTCGATCGGGGCGTCGGTGGGCTTTTGGGTCATGCCCGGCTCGAAGCCGCCGCCCTGGATCATGAAGCCGTCGATCACGCGGTGGAAGATGGTGTTGTCGTAATGGCCCTTGTTCACATAGGACAGGAAGTTCTCGGCGGACTTGGGGGCCTTGTCGGCATCGAGTTCGAGGGTGATGACGCCCATGCCGGCGATGTGGAGTTCGACTTGCGGATTGCTCATGGTGTTTTTCAGGGAAGCAGGGTGATGGACTGGATGATGACCGGGGTTTGGGGGACATCGGTCGGGAAGGGGCCGCCCGATCCGGTCGGGGTCTGGCGGATTTTCTGGACCACGTCCATGCCAGACGTGACTTTGCCAAAAACGGTGTAACCATAGAGCTGCGGGGCGTTCAGCAGCTGGCTGCGAGGGATGTTCTCGTAGACGCGCCCCTGATATTCAAAGCGTTTGACCGGATCGCCTTCGGGTATGGGGGTCGGATCCAGAAAAGCGTTGTCCACCACATTGATGAAGAACTGCGAGGTGGCCGAATGCGGGTCGTTGGTGCGGGCCATGGCCAGCGTGCCGGTGGTGTTCTTCAGGCCGGCGGCCAGCGCGGCGCGGCCTTCGTGCTGCACCGGGGCGCGGGTGGGCTTTTCCTTGTAGCGGGTGTCGTAGCCGCCACCCTGCACCATGAAGTTGGCGATCACGCGGTGGAAGAGGGTGCCGTCGTAGTGCTTGTCTTTCACGTACTGCACGAAGTTGGCCACCGTGCGCGGGGCCTTGTCGGCATACAGCTCGGCTTCGATCACGCCGGCGCTGGTCTGGATCTGCACTTTCTGCAGGCCGGCCGCCAGGGTGCTGGTGCCCGTGCCCATCAGCAGGCCGATCAGGGTCAGGGCGTGCAGGACTTGTCGTTTGAGCATGGGCAGGTTCTCCGGCTCAGCGCTTGAGCAAGGGGGTGATGGCGTCGGCCTTGCGGCCGGCTGAGGTGGGTGTGGCAGGGCTGCGGCTGGCACGCTGATAGGCCTGCAAGGCCAGGCTCAGGTGCAGGTCGCCCAGGTTTTCCAGCGCCACGGCGTAATCCGGGCGGGCGAGCAGGGCTTTGTTCAGGCTCTCCAGGGCCTCCTGGGTACGCCCCTGGCGCGCATACAGCACGGCCAGGTTGTTGTGTGGCTCGGGCAGCTCCGGAAACTCCAGCGTCAGCGATTCGAGCGTGCCCATGGCATCACTGATTTTGCCTAGTGCATCCTGGATGCGGCTGCCCAACAGGCGCATCTGCGGGTCCTGCGGGGATTTTTTCAGGTGCTCTGCGCTGAGCTGGCTGGCCCGTTCGAGCTGGCCATTGCGGATCATCCGTTCGACATCGTCGTACACATCGGCCAGCGCGGGGCTGAAAAGTCCACCCAGGAGTGCGAGCAGCAGCGCCAGCACAGGATGCAGCGCCAGACGACGGACAAGACAAAAAATCAAGAGGGGGGAAGTGCGCATGGGGGTCCGCCAGGGGTGACGGCTATACTGCAGGCCATTGTAGCGGAGCACCTCCGGCACGAGGTTTCCCGCACGAGTGCGGCCACCGTTTCGCCGCCCCTTTTCCCTGTTTTGTGTTCGGGTCACCCAGGTGGCCTGTTTTTGTCTGGTTGCTGCCCATGAGCCTGCGCATTTTCAACACGCTCACCCGTTCCTTCGCCGACTTCCAGCCTCTGGAGCCGGGCCATGTGCGCATGTACGTGTGTGGCATGACGGTCTATGACCTCTGCCACCTTGGCCATGCCCGCTCGATGATCGCCTTTGACGTGGTGCAGCGGTGGCTCAAGGCCAGTGGCTTGCGTGTCACTTATGTCCGCAACATCACCGACATCGACGACAAGATCATCAAGCGCGCACTCGAGAACGGTGAGACCATCCGCCACCTGACCGATCGCATGATCGACGCGCTGCACCAGGACGCCGATGCGCTGGGCATCGAGCGGCCGCTGCACGAGCCGCGCGCCACCGACTATGTGCCGCAGATGCTCTCCATGATTGGCACGCTCGAAAGCAAGGGTCTGGCCTACCGTGCCGGCAACGGCGATGTGAACTACGCCGTACGCAAGTTCCCGGGCTACGGCAAGCTCTCGGGCAAGTCGCTGGACGAACTCAACGCTGGCGAGCGCGTGGCGGTGAGCACCGAAGAGGGCGGCAAGCACGACCCGCTCGATTTCGTGCTCTGGAAGTCTGCCAAGCCGACCGAACCAGAAGACTGCAAATGGGACGGTGCTTACGGTAGCGGCCGTCCTGGCTGGCACATCGAATGCTCGGCCATGAGTTGCGAGCTGCTGGGCGAGACCTTCGACATCCACGGCGGCGGCGCCGACCTGCAGTTCCCGCACCACGAAAACGAGATCGCGCAAAGCCAGGGGGCCCTGGGTGAGGGCACGTTCGCCCGCTTCTGGATGCACAACGGCTTCATCAATGTGGACAACGAGAAGATGTCCAAGAGCTTGGGCAACTTCTTCACCATCCGCGATGTGCTCAAGGCATTCGACGCCGAGACGGTGCGTTTCTTTGTGGTGCGCAGCCACTACCGCAGCCCGCTGAACTACAGCGACGTGCACCTGCAGGACGCCAAAGGTGCCTTGCGGCGCCTGTACACCGCGCTGCAGGCGGTGGCGCCAGCGGTAGTGACCATCGATTGGTCCAACCCCTACGCCGCCCGTTTCAAGGCCGCGATGGACGAGGACTTTGGCACGCCCGAGGCCGTGGCGGTGCTGTTTGATTTGGCCAGTGAAGTCAACCGCAGCCGATCCAGCGAGCTGGCCGGACTGCTCAAGTCGCTGGGCGGTGTGCTGGGCCTCTTGCAGGCCGATCCGACCGCTTACCTGCAGTCCGGCGCCGGCCTTGACGAAGCCGCGATTGCCGCCCAGATCCAGGCCCGCGCCGATGCCAAGGCCGCCAGGAACTTTGCCGAAGCCGACCGCATCCGCAACGAACTGCTGGCCGCCGGCATCGTGCTCAAGGACTCGTCCGCCGGCACCACCTGGGAGGCCAAGGCGTGAGCCCGGTCACCCCAGAATACTGGATGGAGGCCTGCGCGCACCTGTCGCGCAAGGATCGGGTGATGAAAAAGCTCATCCCCCAGTTCGGCAACGCCATTCTGGAGTCGCGCGGTGACGCTTTCGTCACCCTGGCGCGTTCGATTGTTGGCCAGCAGATTTCGGTCAAGGCCGCGCAGTCGGTCTGGGACCGCTTTGCCAGCCTCTCGCGCAAGCTCACCCCGGCCGGTGTGCTCAAGCTCAAGGTGGACGACATGCGCGCTGCAGGCCTGTCGGCCCGCAAGGTCGAATACCTGGTGGACCTCGCGCTGCACTTCGATTCGGGTGCGGTGCATGTCAAAGAGTGGCAGTGCATGGACGACGAGGCCATCATCGCGGAGCTGGTGGCGATCCGCGGCATTGGCCGTTGGACGGCCGAGATGTTCCTGATCTTCCACCTGATGCGGCCCAATGTGTTGCCGCTGGACGATGTGGGTCTGATCAACGGCATCAGCCGCAACTATTTTTCGGGCGAGCCTGTCAGCCGCAGCGATGCGCGCGAGGTGGCCCAGGCCTGGAGCCCATACTGCACCGTGGCGACTTGGTATATTTGGCGCTCGCTGGATCCGGTGCCGGTGGCTTACTGAGCCACGGTTTCGCGGTCCGCCCGCATGAATTGAGGAGAAAAACTTGGCCAAACGTACGTTTCTCGATTTCGAGCAACCCATTGCCGAACTCGAAGCCAAGATTGAAGAGCTGCGCTATGTGCAGAGCGAGTCGGCCGTCGACATCACCGATGAGATCGACCAGCTGAGCAAAAAAAGCCAGCAGCTGACCAAGGACATCTACAGTGACCTGACACCCTGGCAGATCACCAAAATCGCGCGCCATCCCGAGCGTCCCTATACGCTGGACTATGTGAATGCGCTGTTCACCGACTTTGTCGAGATGCACGGCGACCGCCACTTTGCCGATGACCAGTCCATCGTCGGCGGTCTGGCGCGCTTCAATGGCCAGCCTTGTATGGTGCTGGGCCACCAGAAAGGCCGCGACACCAAGGAGCGCGCGCTGCGCAACTTCGGCATGAGCAAGCCCGAGGGCTACCGCAAGGCCCTGCGCCTCATGAAGACGGCCGAGAAGTTCAAGCTCCCGGTGTTCACCTTCGTTGATACGCCGGGCGCCTACCCTGGCATCGACGCCGAGGAGCGTGGCCAATCCGAGGCGATCGGGCGCAACATTTTCGAGATGGCGCAACTGGAGGTGCCGATCATCACCACCATCATTGGCGAGGGCGGCTCCGGCGGCGCGCTGGCCATTTCTGTGGCCGACCAGGTGCTGATGCTGCAGTACTCGGTGTATTCGGTCATCAGCCCCGAAGGTTGCGCGTCCATCCTCTGGAAGACCGGCGAGAAGGCCGAACTGGCCGCTGAGGCCTTGGGCATCACCGCGCACCGCCTCAAGGCCCTGAACCTGGTGGACAAGATCGTGAGCGAGCCTGTGGGCGGCGCCCATCGCGACCACGAGCAGATGATGTCTTTCCTCAAGCGCGCGCTGGCCGACGCCGTGCGCCAGATCTCTGACCTCAAGCCCAGGGAACTGTTGGACCGCCGCTACGAGCGTCTGCAGAGCTACGGCCGCTTCACCGACACCAAGGCGGGCAAATAAGCCTGCACGGCATGCCACGCGCCCTCGACGAGGCCCTGGCGGATTTCTGCCCGGGCTTTCCTTTTGCGGTGGCACTCTCGGGCGGCGCCGATTCCACGGCCCTGCTGATCGCCTGCGCCGAGCGCTGGCCGGGGCAGGTGAGGGCGGTGCATGTCCACCATGGCCTGCAGGATGCGGCTGACGGCTTTGAAGCCTTTTGCGTGGACCTGTGCCGGCGCCTGTCGGTGCCGCTGGTGGTTCGACGCGTGGATGCCCGCTCCGCCACCGGACAAAGCCCCGAAGACGCGGCGCGGCAGGCGCGCTACCCGGCCATCGCCGATGCGGTGCGAAGTGCATGGCCGGATGTGGCCGATGTCGCCGTGGCCCAGCATGCCGACGACCAGATCGAAACCCTGCTGATCGCGCTCTCGCGCGGCAGTGGCTTGCCCGGGCTGGCGGGCATGCCTGCGCAGTGGGAGCGCCTGGGACTGCGCTGGCACCGCCCGTGGCTGCAGGTGGCCGGGGCGGACCTGCGCGAGTGGCTGCGAGCCCGTGGCGATGCCTGGGTGGAAGACCCGACCAATCTGGACGAAAGCCTCACGCGCAACCGCATCCGCGCGCGCGTGCTGCCGGCGCTCGACGCCGCCTTGCCCGGTTTTCGGTACACCTTTGCCCGCAGCATGCGCCATGTGGCCGAGGCGCAGACGTTGCTCAACGAACTGGCCGGGCAGGATCTGGCCGAGGTGGGTGTACCGCCCGCCATTGCCGCCTTGCAGCGACTGCCTTTGGCCCGCCAGGCCATGGTGCTGCGCCTTTGGCTAAGGCGCGAGCACGCCACCACCCCCAGCAGCGCCCAGTTGCGCGAACTGCAGGCCCAGCTGGCCGACTGCATCACCCGCGGCCACCGCCTGAGCCTGCGTGTGGGCACAGGCCGCGTCGAGCGCGATGGGGCCGTGCTGCGCTACACCCCAGCTGCGTGAGCGGGGCTGCGCCGGGCGGGTTGGTACAATCGACAGGTTTTGCCGGGCTGCGCCCCGCGCCAGACAAACGCAGCCTGCCCACCTGCGGCAGGGTCTGATTTCTCTCGAAAACGAATCCAAATGGCTTTGATTGTTCACAAATACGGCGGCACTTCGATGGGCTCGACCGAGCGCATCCGCAATGTCGCCAAGCGCGTGGCCAAATGGGCGCGCGCCGGCCACCAGATGGTGGTGGTGCCCAGCGCCATGAGCGGTGAGACCAACCGCCTGCTCGGACTGGCCAAGGAACTGGCCCCGGCCAAGATCGACAGCGCCTACAACCGCGAACTCGACATGCTGGCCTCCACCGGTGAGCAGGCGTCTTCGGCCCTGCTGGCCATTGCCCTGCAGGCCGAAGGCATGCCCTCCGTCAGCTACGCTGGCTGGCAGGTTGCCATCAAGACCAACGACGCCTACACCAAGGCCCGCATCGAGTCGATCGACGATGAGCGCGTCCGCGCCGATCTGGCCGCTGGCAAGGTGGTCATCATCACCGGCTTCCAAGGCGTGGACGACGCCGGCAACATCACCACGCTCGGCCGTGGTGGCTCCGATACCTCGGCCGTGGCCGTGGCAGCGGCCATGAAGGCCGATGAATGCCTGATCTACACCGATGTGGACGGCGTCTACACCACCGACCCGCGCGTGGTGCCCGAAGCACGTCGTCTGAACAAGGTGAGCTTCGAGGAAATGCTGGAAATGGCCTCGCTGGGTTCCAAGGTCCTGCAGATCCGCTCGGTCGAATTCGCCGGCAAGTACAAGGTGCCCATGCGCGTGCTCTCGAGCTTCACCCCCTGGGACATCGACATCAACGAAGAAGCCGCTTCCGGCACCCTGATCACTTTTGAGGAAGACGAACAAATGGAACAAGCCGTCGTTTCCGGCATCGCTTTCAACCGCGACGAAGCCAAAATCTCCGTGCTGGGTGTGCCCGACAAACCGGGCATTGCCTACCAGATCCTGGGCGCCGTGGCGGATGCCAACATCGAAGTCGACGTCATCATCCAGAACCTGTCCAAGGATGGCAAGACCGACTTCAGCTTCACCGTGCACCGCAACGACTACGCCCGCACCGTGGACCTGCTCAAGGACAAAGTGCTGCCCGTGCTGGGTGCTTCCGAGATCGTGGGCGACACCAAGATCTGCAAGGTCTCGATTGTCGGCATCGGCATGCGCAGCCATGTGGGCGTGGCCAGCAAGATGTTCCGCTCGCTCAGCGAAGAGGGGATCAACATCCAGATGATCTCCACCTCCGAAATCAAGACCTCGGTCGTGATCGATGAAAAATACATGGAACTCGCCGTGCGCGCCCTGCACAAGGCCTTCGATCTCGATCAGGCCTGAGCTATAATCGGTCCACTTTGGAAACGTGACCGAGTGGCCGAAGGTGCTCCCCTGCTAAGGGAGTATGGGGTGTAGAGCCTCATCGAGGGTTCGAATCCCTCCGTTTCCGCCAGAACAAGTCCTGCTAACTCGCTCAGTCGGGTTGTCAGGCGCTCAGAGCCCCGCACCA
>Ga0256339_1000079_pt1 | contig 11618 bp, 10 predicted proteins | sample AtltaT_5_FD_183806 | JGI IMG/M metagenome (GOLD analysis project Ga0256339, IMG submission 183806) | Metatranscriptome of freshwater microbial communities from Altamaha River, Georgia, United States - Atl_Colum_RepA_8h (Metagenome... | ecosystem: Environmental > Aquatic > Freshwater > River...
CCGGGTTTTGGTGCCCACAGGGGGCGGGCACAATCCGGGCATGGACATTCAGACAACGGGCATCCTTGTGGCGGGCGGCGGCATTGGCGGGCTGGCGGCGGCGCTGGCGCTGTCCCTGCGCGGGACGGATGTACAGCTCATCGAGCAGGCGACGGCGTTTACCGAGGTGGGTGCCGGTATTCAGATCGGGCCGAACGTGACCCGTATCCTGCGCGACTGGGGGCTGGAGGCTGGCCTGCGCCGCGTGGCGAGCTTTCCGCACGAGCTGGTGGCGCGCGACGCACGGTCCGGGCGGGAACTGGGCAATCTGCCGCTGGGGGCCCGAGCCGTGCGCCTTTATGGCGCACCCTACGCCTGCATCCACCGCGCCGATCTGCACCAGCTCTTGCTGGAAGCCGTTCAGGCCCAAGGCGTATCCCTGCGCCTGAACCAGCGGCTGGTCGAAGTGCTGGCACTGGGCGACGAGGTGACGGTCCGCACCGAACAGGGTCTGGCCTTGCAGCCGACCTTGCTGGTGGGGGCGGATGGACTGTGGAGTCGCAGCCGGCAAGCGTTGGGGCTGCGCGAGCCGCCCCTTTTCACTGGCCATCTGGCCTACCGTGGCCTGATCCCGCTGCAAGAGCCCACTGCGCAGCCGCAGGTGACGGTCTGGATGGGGCCGCGCCTGCACATCGTGCATTACCCGGTGCAGGCCGGACGCGCGCTGAACGTGGTGGCCATCGTGCACGGCGAATTGCCATCCAATCCGCAGGACTGGGACCATGCCGCGCACGCCGCCCAGCTGTTTCAGGCCCTGGGGCCGATCAGCCGGCCACTGCGGCAGATCCTGGAGGCGGTGCCTGATTGGCGTCTGTGGGCGCTCAATGACCGCCCGCCACTGACTTCGGCAGCGCAGATGGGACAGGGTGTCGTGGCGCTGTTGGGCGATGCGGCCCACCCGATGCGCCCCTATCTGGCGCAAGGTGCCGGCATGGCGATCGAAGACGCGCAGATGCTGGCACAGTGCTGGGGTGAGCGCGGCACGGTGGTCGAGCGGGTGCAGCGTTATGCCCTGCGGCGCTGGCCGCGCAATGCGCAGGTGCAGGCGCGGGCGGTCCGCAACGGACGCATCTTCCATGCGCACGGCCCCGTCAGCTGGGGGCGCAATCTGGCCATGGGCGTGCTGGGTGCGAAGGTGATGGATGTGCCCTGGCTGTACCAGGGCATTGACTGAGCGCTCAGAGCGCGTCGAGCTCGCGGTGACGCTTGAGGGTAAGCCAGCGGTCCTGGAAGGTCTGCGCCAGCATTTCCACCAGATAGACCGAGCGGTGCTGCCCGCCGGTGCAGCCGATCGCGACCGTCACGTAGCTGCGGTGGTCTTGTTGAATGGCCGGGATCCACTGCTGCAAAAAGTCCTCGATGTGCTTTTGCATGCGCTCCATCTCGGCGGACTGGCGCAGGTAGTCCTGCACCGGCGCGTCTCGCCCAGTGAGCGGTCGCAATTCGGACTCGTAATGCGGGTTGGGCAGCATGCGCACATCGAACACGAAGTCCGCATCGGTCGGGATGCCGCGCTTGAAAGCGAAGGACTCGAACACCAGCGTGAGCTGGGCTGTGGGCGCACTCACCAGCGTCTTCACATAGGTCTGCAGCTGCGATGAGCGCAGCAGGCTGGTGTCGATCACATGGGCGCGCTCGCGCAGATTGGACAGCAGCTCGCGCTCGAACTGGATGGTTTCGATCAGTGCCTTGTCGCTTTGGGGTTTGGTCTGCCCCGACAGCGGGTGCTTGCGCCGCGTCTCGGAGTAGCGGCGCAGCAGCGTGTCAGAGGCGGCATCCAGAAAGATGGACTTGACCGTCATACCCATCTCGCGCAGCACTTCCAGTTGCTCGGGCATCAGGTGCAGCGAGGCCGCGCTGCGCACGTCGATGGCGATCGCCAGCCGGTTTTCCTGCTGCTGCTCTTCGAGCTTGACGAAGGGTATCAGCAACTCCGGCGGCAGGTTGTCCACGCAGTAGTAGCCCGCGTCTTCGAGCGCATGCAGCGCCACCGATTTGCCGGAGCCGGACATGCCGGTGATCAGGATGATGTCCATGTGTTCAGGTTGTGGCGCCCAGCATTTCGCGGGCGTGGGCCAGGGTGGTGGCCGACAGCTTTTCGCCACCCAGCATGCGGGCGATCTCGTGCGTGCGTTCCTCGCCCGTGGTGGGTGCGACACGGCTGCTGATCTGACCATCGGCGAGCTGCTTGCTGACCACGAGGTGCTGGTCGGCGCAGGCGGCGACCTGCGGCAGGTGTGTGACGGCCAGCACCTGCCGATGGCGGCCGAGCTGCTTCATCAGGCGGCCCACGGTTTCGGCCACGGCACCGCCCACACCGGAGTCCACCTCGTCAAAGATCAGTGTGCCGGCTTCGCCCAGTTCGCTGGTGGTGACCGCGATCGCCAGTGCGATGCGCGAGAGTTCGCCTCCCGAGGCCACTTTGCCCACCGGGCGCGGCGTGCTGCCAGCGTGGCCGGCCACCAGAAACTGGACCTCTTCCAGACCATGCTGGGCGGGCTGCTCCAGTGCCTGCAATTGCACTTCGAAGCGGCCTCCCTGCATGCCCAGCTGCTGCATGGCTTCGGTCACCGCGCGGGCCAGCGCCGGTGCGATCTTCTGGCGTTGGCGCGAGAGGGTCTGGGCGGCTTTCTGGTAAGCCGCTTCGGCTGCTTGTTCGGCGGATTCAAGGGCTTGCAGGTCGCCGGCGGCGTCCAGCCGCGCGAGGTCCTGCTTCCATTGGTTCAGCACGGCAGGCAACTCATCGGGCGTGCGTTTGTAGCGGCGTGCCAGCGAAACCCAAAGGCCCAGCCTTTCGTCGAGCCTCGCCAGCGCCTCGGGGTCCAGATCCGCACGCCGCAGGTAGCCGTGCAGGCTGTGTGCAGCGTCTTCGGCCTGCGCTTGCGCGGACGCCAGTACATCGGCCATGGCCTGGAATTCTGGCTCCACCCGGGCCAGATCGATCAGGCTCTGGCTGGCGCGAGCCAGCAGCGTCAGGGCGCCGGCCTCTTCGTCACCTTCTAGCAGGGTACTGGCCTGTTGCGCTGCGTCCATCAGGGCTTGCGCGTTCGACAGCCGTCCGTGCCGGGTGTTGAGCTCCTCCCACTCGGCCTCCTGAGGGGCCAGCTTGTCCAGTTCGCCAATCTGCCAGGCAAGGCGTTCGCGTTCGCTGGCCAGCGTGTCCTGCGCACGGCGGGCTTCTTCGAGGGTTTGCCGGGCCTCGCGCCAGATCTGCCAGGCGCTGCGCACCGGTCGCGTGTCGGCGCGGGCGTAGCCATCGAGCAACTGCCGCACGGCGTCGGGTCGGGTCAGGCTTTGCCAGGCGTGCTGGCCGTGGATGTCGAGCAGCAGGTCGCCCAGTTCGCGCAGCTGGGTGGCGGTGGCGGGGCTGCCGTTGATGAAGGCGCGGCTTTTGCCGCCCGTGTCGATGGTGCGCCGCAGCAGCAAACTGCCGTCGGTGTCAAAGCCGGCCTGTTGCAGCCAATCGTGCGTGGCCGGTGTGGTGTCGAATTCGGCGCAGATCTCGCATCGGCTGGCGCCTTCGCGCACCACGCCCGCGTCGGCGCGGGCACCGAGCGCCAGCTGCAGTGCATCGATCAGGATGGACTTGCCGGCACCGGTCTCGCCGGTCAGCACGGTGAAGCCGCCCGTCAGATCGAGTTCGAGGGCGTGGACGATCACAAAATCCCGCAGGGTGATGTGCGTCAGGGCCATGCTCAGGCTCCTTCGTTCCAGTGCATTTTCTTGCGCAGGGTGTCGAAATAGTTCCAGCCTTCGGGGTGCAGAAAGCGCACCTGATGCTGCGAGCGCCGCACGGTGATGCGGTCGCCGATCATCAGCGAGGCCAGCGACTGCATGTCGAAATTGGCGCTGGCGTAGCGGCCGGACACGATCTCGATGCCGACTTCGGCGTTGTCCGACAGCACGATGGGCCGGTTGGACAGGGTGTGCGGCGCAATGGGGGCCATGATCCAGCCGCCCAGCGCCGGGTGCATCAGCGAGCCGCCCACCGACAGGGAGTAAGCGGTGGAGCCGGTGGGCGTGGCAATGATCAGGCCGTCGGCGCGCTGGTTGGCCACAAAGTGACCGTCCACCTCGACGCGCAGTTCCACCATGCCCGAGGTGCCGCCGCGGTAGACCACCACATCGTTCATGGCGAGGGCGTCAAACACGCAGTGGCCGTCGCGCTGCACGCGCGCGTGCATCAGGCTGCGCAGGTCGGTCTGGTAGCGGCCCTGCAGCATCGGAGGCAGCAGGGTGGCGTAGTCCTTGAGCGGGATGTCGGTGATGAAACCCAGCCGGCCCTGGTTGATGCCGATCAGCGGCAGACCGTGGCTGGCCATCTGGCGGCCCACACCCAGCATCGTGCCGTCGCCGCCAATGGCAATGCCCAGATCGCATTCACGGCCGATCTGGTTGAGGTCGAGCGCAGCGTAACCGCTCAACCCCGTGATCTGGGCCGTGTTCTGGTCGAACACCACCTCGCAGCCCTGCCTTGTCAGAAAATGGGCCACTTCTTCGAGCACCTTGCGCGAACTCTCCAGCGCGGCACCCGTGATCGAGGCATGGGTCCTGCCAAAGAGTGCAACGTGTCGGAATTGCGATTTCATGGGCAAATTACATCATTAAAATGACCTGATGCTCGACGACCGCGCCAAGTTGTTGCTCAAATCCCTGGTGGAGCGCTACATCGCTGACGGCCAGCCCGTGGGCTCGCGCACCCTGTCCAAAGCCTCGGGGCTGGAACTGTCGCCGGCCACCATCCGCAACGTCATGTCCGATCTGGAAGATCTGGGCCTGATCGCCAGCCCGCACACCTCGGCCGGACGCATCCCGACTGCCCGCGGCTACCGCCTGTTTGTGGACACCATGCTCACGGCGCAGCGCGAAGCGCTGCAGGCACCCAGCCTGCAGCCTGACCAGCCCCAGAAGGTTATCGCCAACGCGGCGCAGCTGCTGTCCAACCTGTCGCAGTTCGTCGGCGTGGTCATGGCGCCCAAGCGGTCCTCGGTGTTTCGCCACATTGAATTTCTGCGTCTGTCCGAGCGCCGGTTGCTGGTCATCATCGTGTCGCCCGAAGGCGATGTGCAAAACCGGGTGCTGTTCACCGAGGCCGACTATTCGCAAAGCCAGCTGGTCGAGGCGGCCAATTACCTCAACGCCAATTTTGCCGGCATGGCGATCGAGCAGGTGCGCGCCCGCGTGCAGCAGGATCTGGTCAAGCTGCAGGGCGAGATCGCGGCCCTCATGCAGGCGGCGGTGCAGGTCAGCTCCGAAGCCCTGACACAGGAAGAAGGCAATGTGGTCATCTCCGGCGAGCGCAACCTGCTCTCGGTGAGCGATTTTTCGCACGACATGTCCCACCTGCGCCGAGCCTTCGAGCTGTTCGAGCAAAAAAGCCAGCTGATGCGCCTGCTCGATGTGTCCAGCCAGGCCGAGGGTGTGCGCATCTACATTGGTGGCGAAAGCCAGATCGTGCCGATGGAAGAACTCTCGGTCGTCAGTGCGCCCTACGAGGTTGACGGCCAGGTGGTGGGTACGCTGGGCGTGATCGGCCCCACCCGCATGCCTTACGACCGCATGATCCAGATCGTGGACATCACCGCCCGGCTGGTGGGCAATGCCCTGAGTCAGAGCAAATAAGCCGGCTTGCAAGCCCACTACAATCATGGGTCCCCGCTGCGGGTAGGGGGCCGTTAGCTCAGTTGGTTAGAGCAGGGGACTCATAATCCCTTGGTCGGGGGTTCAAGTCCCTCACGGCCTACCATTTATCACCCGCGAACTGCTCTCTATGACGTTCGTGCATCGCGCTGAGGCCCAGTATTGGCGCCGTTCCTGAAAATGTCTCTTGGTCGTTGATGGCCAGGGATTTGGGAATATGCGCCTTTTTTCTATCGAAATCTCTCTCTTTCTCTGTTTTCTCTTGGTCGGATCCAAGAGAGAAGCCTAGGGTTCATGCGGATTCTGGCTTGGGAGTTTGATTTGAATTTTGGTTGTCATGCTTGACTAGAGCAGCAGAATCAGACCTTGGGTTAGTACACTTAAGAACTAAAATTTAAGTCAAGTTCAGCCTGGCTGGCAATTCAACTTTCTAAGGTTTGGCGTCTCGGTCCACGCAACCCGGTCGTCTGACCCTAAGGTAAACCCGTTCCGATTAAGCCAGTGCGATATGCATATTCCGCGTAACGCCATCAGGAACTGATGGTCAATCGCGACTGGTACTATGCATTTCATCGTTCGAGCGACCTTCGTACAAGGGCCTTAACATGCCGAACTTCCAGAAATACGACATTGCAAAATCTCAACTGGAAACTGCTGTAGACCTGTTCTTTCGTGGCCTAAGCTATCACTCCGTTATCACACTAGCGGGAGCAGCCAGCGGGATTCTGAGTGGTCTCGTACGCGCTGCTGGCAAGGAAACGTTCGTGGATTACGCACGGCGGGTCCACGAAGGCATGCGAGGGCATATGCCGAAGCGTGACTCCTATGCTCATCACATAGAGAAAATTCTTGGGATCTCCGCACACAAGCATCTATCCGAGAAAGACACAGATACCGTTGAGCTGGACCTGGAACATCTCGCAGCGGATGCGCTGGCGAGAGCAATTGCGGATTATGTGACGTTGTACGGGCAACATGAGCCGTTCGTGAGTGCGTATCTTCGGTGGGCTTGGGTGAAGAAGGATGGCCCTCGAATGATGGAGCTGTATGAAGCCGTACCTGAGAACATGAGGCCCAAGTCGGAATGACCACCAAGACCTACACTCGACTAGAACTGGCGGCTGACCAACTCCATGCAGCCGTCTGCCTTTTCATCACGGGCCGCGACCGCTTCTCAGTGATTACTCTTGCCGGTGCGGCGGACGTGATTCTTTCCCGTCTCGTTCTCAACTCTGGGCAGGAAAATTTCACCGATTCGATCGCACAAATGGAAGTCGAAAAGGGCGGGCGAGAACGGCCACGTGCTGAGGTTGGCAAGGCACTCAACGACATGCTCCTAATCAATGAAATTAAGCACTTCGATCCAGGTGATGATGGCATCGTGACGGTAAGCGATCTGGATGAGTGCGCGTTCGCCGCGATCCTTAAGGGCATGGCTAACTACGTTACGCTGGCTGGTCGTAAGGAGGACTGGGTTGCAGCGTTCTTCTTGTGGGTCAAGGAGAACATGGACCCGAATAAGTACAACGTCAACTTTGATCCGGAATGGGAATCTTCGGCGCAGGATGAACAAGCCTAGTCACGCCTTTAGCCACAAAGTAAAAGACCAGTGGAAATGACTGTAGCCCCTTCAGCGCTGACATCCAGCGAACTATCGCAATAGTCTGATCAGACATTAAATCACTCGACTGCACGACGACTTGTGTCTACAAAGCATACGACCGCAGTGATGCGGCCCTGCCGCTTTCAAGATATTTTCTTCTGCCTGTCGCGCAGTGATGTGGCCCAGTTCTTGAGTACCTGTATGTCATGAATTAGGTCGGCTGGCGGGGGCGGCGCTGCATTCCTGCCACTTGATGGATCGTGCGCGTCGACAATGTCGCAGCACTTTTTGAAGCCAGCCGCGAATGTGTCGCAGTCGGCTTCAGTGAGCGCACTGACCTTCTTCAGGTCTTTGGCGTTGATGTAGTCCCGGTGTCGCTGCACGACCCGGAAGAATGCGATGTCTTCCAGGCCGCGTTCCCACGACGCGCGCAGCGAGTTATAAAGCCTTGCAACTTCGACAGCGTATTCGTCCTCCTGATTGTTGTCGTGCAGTACCTTTGCTGCCCGTGCTGCCTTCTCTAGCTTGTCGATTCGGTCTTCGACGCTCTGTGCCTTCCAGGGTAAGCCATCAGTAACCATGCCAGCGCCCGCTGGGCCACGACTCAACGTCGTAAGATGGACCGGGCGATTGGCCTTTGTCGCGAAGTCGTTTAGATCGTTTACGAACACTAGGTCGTGAGTGAAGATGATGACCTGACGGTTTTCCGCTTCTTCAACGAGACGTTTGGCCACCTGTCCGCGCCAGCGATGATCAAGCGATGACACTGGATCATCGAAGATCAGCGCTGAGCGGTGCGCCGCAGTAGCCAGTTCGGTCATGAACGCGGCCAGGGCGACGCAGGTCTTTTCACCTTCACTCAGGATTTCGTGGACTTTGGCGTCCGGCTTGGCGAAGAGGCGTACCTGGTAGTGCGGTGAACCGTACTTCCCGCCAGAGCGAACAATTTCGACCCGAACCTTTTCGGCGGCCAGTCTAACGATCTCTTCCTGAAACCTGTCGCGCAATTTGGGCGTAATGGCAGTATCGGCAATGTCGTTGCCCATCTTTGTGATGGTGTTCGTAGCCGTATCTCCCGCGCACTTGGTCAGAAACTGAATGGTTTTAATTCGCTGTATTTCATTGATTACGACCGGCAGCATGCCGGCGAGCAGCGACCGATCGCGCAGTTCAGCAAAGTCGGCTTCAAGACTCTTTCGCTCTTCAGCGCCAGCCGATTTACGCAGCTCATCGGCATAGTTGCGGAGCGTGGTCTCAAGCTGGATGAGGTCGGCGTAAGGTGAAGGAGGCGCTGGAGGAATCTGCACCTCACCATTAAATCCAAGCCCCTTCACCAGAATGTGGCGACGCAGCCGCGCTGCTGCGATGAAGCGACGTGTCTGACGTTGCAGCACTGGGTTGTGAATGCCCAGCTCATCGAGGCTGGACCTGACGGCTCGCGTGCCGATTTTTCCTTCAGCTAAGGACTGGAGCGCGGTCAGCGCCGCTCGTTCAGCCTCGGTAGCCAGCTGTTCCGTATCTTTCTTTATGAAGTCTTCGAATTGCGCCATTCGGGCAAGCGCCTCTGCCGCCATCGGCTGCTGGCATAGCATGCAATGTGCGTCTTCGGTAGTTGGCGGGAACGGTTGACCCGGATACGCAATTTCTGTCGAGTAGCGACGAGCGCTGTCCCAAAGCGTTCGCCATACGTCTCCACCAACGCCGGACAGGGGCTCATCGGCAAAGGCGTGCTCGGCGGCTAGACGCGCTGCTTCCCGTTTTGATCGGGCGTCTTTTGCTGCGATGCTGACCGCTAGCAGCGCCTGGTCCGTAGTCTTGGTGGTCAGGACATTGACGGATTCAATCAGACGCTTGATGTTGTCGGCCTTCACGGTCTGCTCAGCGGCGGCTTTGGTGGGATTCTTTGACAGGTCCTCCCGCAGGCGCTCAAGCCGTGCGCTTTCATCCGCTGAGAGTATTGCCAGTTCCTTGAGCTTGCTGATGTCAGTCTTCGCGTTTAACGCAGCGAGCGTCTTCCCCGCTGCCGTCGTTGCATTCCAGGTTGGGTTCTCGAAGATCGGGTCACGCGATTTCTCAAGTTGCTTCTGCTCGGTAGTCAGGGCGTCTTTAACCGCTTGACAGGCAGCAGCCAGTTCATCTGGAACATCGAGACCAAATGGGCGGAAAGCGACTTCGTTCTTCTCGCGGATGTGCACAGCGGCACAGTCGCTGTCAAATACGCTGGCTGCTGACAGTATGTGATGAGGTTGGGGGCTGTCCTGCCAACGCTCGACGGGTTGCACGACACCTCCGATGCTGTAAGTTATGTCGGCGCTAGCAGCCTTTGGTGGTTGGTTGCCGTAGACATTGGCTTCAATCTTCCCAGCATGTCGCGCCCGGCAGGCGCGCTTCAGGATTCGCGCATAGCCCGATTTTCCCGCACCGTTGTCGCCGTAGATGATCGTTATGCCCTTCGGCTCGAAGGCCAGCGTCTGGCCGGGGGCAAGGTTGTTGGCGTCGCGAACGTCAGCGACAGATAGTAAGGTGAGCGCTGCGGATTCGGCTGGCACGGCGGGCAGATGAGTCTTGGCCAGTGGCACTGCGATAAGTTCGCCTGGAGTAGCGCCATGGTCGACCTTGCATAGCTCAACCAGCTGAGCGACGTCCTCCTGCTTTACGTTGCCCTGCGCAATGATGCGCCGCAATGCGTCACGCTGCCAGAGCGGACGGTCCAGTGACCATTCCAAGACCGCTTCCAAGACAGTTTTCTGTACGACGGTCGTTTTGTTCATCTCATTTCCCTCGACGAAGTCATTAAGATTCTGCCACCGCCAAGAGCGGCACCTCACCGGAAGGTATTTCGTCGCGGAAGATTGGCCGCTTCTTTGCCAAGCGCTCAAGAGAGTCATTTCATTCAGGCGTCTCCAACTGCTGCGGATCAATCACTTACAAGATTCCGGAGAGAAACATCAATGGCGGGTACTATCCCGACAAAGGAACCCCATATGTCCACCTTTGCCAACCAACTCAAAAGCGAAATCAGCCGACTCGCCAAGAAGGAAGTCCGAGCTGAAACCCAAGCCTTGAAGAAGGCATCGGCACAGTACCGCAGCGAAATTGCTGCGCTCAAGCGCCGCGTTGCCGGACTGGAAGCTCAGATCAAGAAGCAAGGCAAGGCCGTAGCCCGTGCGAAGCCTGTAGAAAATGCAGATGAGGAATCTGGCACCTCACTCCGATTCCGTGTGGCGGGCTTTGCTGCTCTGCGCAAAAAACTGAACATCAGCGCAGCTGAGATGGGCAAGCTGCTGGGCGTGTCTGCACAAAGCGTCTATCACTGGGAAACGGGCAAAACCAAGCCCCGGGCCAGCCAATTGGCCGCTATTGCCGCAGTGAGAAAATTGGGCAAGCGCGCAGTCGCCACTAAGCTGGGCGAGTCTGCTGAAGCTTGATGTTTCAAAACCCCAATTCAATACCAAGGAGAAACTAAATGAACAAGACTGAACTGATTGAAGCAATCGTCAAAGAAACCGAATTGTCGAAGGCTGCTGCCGCCCGCGCCCTGAATGCCGTGCTCGACAGCATCGTCAAAACTGTGGCAAAGAAGCAAGACGTCCAGCTGATCGGTTTTGGCACCTTCAAGGCCGCCAAGCGAGCTGCCCGTACCGGCAAGAATCCCCGCACTGGCGAGAAGCTGAAGATCGCAGCGGCTACCGTGCCCAAGTTCAGCGCAGGTGCCAGTTTCAAGGCCGCCGTGAACAAAAAGAAGTGATCTGACTTGCTCAGACGTGCGGCCCTTCGGGGCCGTTTCAGTTTGCAATGGCCTGAAACTTTTCGTGCTGCTCATTCCAGAGGACCGGGATGGGGTGCTTGGTGAACCAGTGCAGGTTCAGCCCCTTGGGGTGGGTGCCTTGAAGAATGCTGTCGATGATTTTGGGATCCAGCAGCGTCAAACGCATGCACTCATTGACCGTGGCCTGATCCAGGCCTTCCTGTCGGGCAATTTCAACGCCACTGCGAACGATGCCCTCATCGATCAGCCGCTGCCAGTAAAAGGCTCGGGTAAGCCCTTCAATTAATTTAGTGTCGGGCAGCTTAGCAAAGTCCTTGATCGCCTGCGCAGGGTTTTCCGGTGGCTCAACCACGCTGCGCCCACCGCGCTTGACGAACTTCAAGGGAATGAATGTGCTGAACTCCACAGGAGTTGAGGTGTTGGCCACGCTGTTGCTCACCGACTGTGCGTTATTCATGCTGCATCCAATTCAAGCAGTTCATATTCAAGTTTTTCATATCCGGCCAGGTTCTTGGGTGGCACGCCAATCAGTGCTCCCCAGGCTTCAAATCGCCAATCCACATGCAA
>Ga0256339_1000082_pt1 | contig 11487 bp, 10 predicted proteins | sample AtltaT_5_FD_183806 | JGI IMG/M metagenome (GOLD analysis project Ga0256339, IMG submission 183806) | Metatranscriptome of freshwater microbial communities from Altamaha River, Georgia, United States - Atl_Colum_RepA_8h (Metagenome... | ecosystem: Environmental > Aquatic > Freshwater > River...
ACGAACTCTCAATCTGACGAGTCGGGAGTTTCGTCTACTAGAGTTCTTGGCGCGACACGCCGGACAGGTCGTCACGCGCACCATGCTGTTACAGGGCGTTTGGGATATTCACTATGACCCGCAAACGAATGTGGTCGACGTGCACGTGAGTCGTTTGCGCCAAGAAGTCGATCGAAGTGAAGAGCGGCCCCTCATCCACACCGTTCGTGGAGTCGGTTATTCGCTGAGAGCGACGGCCTGATCGTTCACGAATCCGGATACGGCATCCCGAACTTCGTGTAGTCGCGCATGGAAGAAATGGTCCGCCTCGGGCAAGACCCATAGCCGAGGTGAAACATCAGAGTGTCCGCTCAAAGAAACGAGCCACTGCTCCACGGCTGTCGCATCGACTAGCTCGTCTTTTGACCCCTGAATGACGAGCCACGGGCACTTCGGTGGATCAATCGCCGAAAAGTCCCATCGGCCGACGGGCGGTGCAACCGTGACGAGCAGCGAAGGTTGCAGCGCCACTTGCGCTCGGAGAGCGACCCACGCGCCAAAGGAAAATCCGGCGAGCCACAGTGGCAAGCCGGGCCATCTCTCGCGAGCCCAATTGGCCAGCCGAACGACATCCTCAGTCTCGCCGCGACCACCGTCGTGGACACCTTCGGAGAGACCAACACCCCTGAAATTGAATCGGACGGCGATCGCGCCAGAGGCGACAAACGAGCGTGCCACGGTATGAATGACTTTGTTGGTCATCGTCCCGCCGAAAAGCGGGTGAGGATGACAGCACAGCGCGACGGCGCGCGGCGCCGACTGCGGTGACTCGACGAGCGTCTCGATCTGGCCTGCCGCCGCGGGCAGCAGCAGGCGCTCAGGGCTGACGGTAGACAACGCCGTCCTTCATGACGAAGTGAACACGCTGCATCACCGAGATATCGACGAGCGGATCGCCCGGCACTGCGACAAGATCAGCGATCTTACCCACCGCCACGCTACCGAGCCGATCATCGATCTCGAGAAATTTGGCGGTGACAGAAGTTGCCGACTGAATGGCTGCCATCGCCGGCATCCCCGCTTCGACCATGAGCACGAATTCCCGTGCGTTCTCACCGTGAGCCGAAACGCCGGTATCGGTGCCGAAGAGAATTTTGACGCCAGCCTTATAGGCCTTGGCAAAAGTTCCCTGAATCTGCGGCCCGACGAGCGCGGCCTTCGGGCGAACGACCGCCGGGAAATATCCGTCTTCCTTCGATCGGTCATAGACCCAGCGCCCAGCCGTGATAGTGGGCACATACCACGTTCCTCGCTCTTTCATGAGCGTCATCGTTTCGTCATCCATGAACGTACCGTGTTCGATGGTGTCGACACCGGCACGGACCGCACGCTTCATACCCTCCGCTCCGTGAGCATGGGCTGCGACCTTGAATCCGTAGTCTCGGGCGGTGATGACGATCGCGCGGATTTCTTCTTCGGTGAACTGCGGGTTGAGACCGTTCTTCGCGATCGAAAGTACGCCGCCTGTCGCTGTGATCTTGATGAGATCAGAGCCTTCTTTGTATCGCTGACGAACCGCCTGAGCCGCTTCTTCCGGCCCGTTGACCACACCCTCGAGCGGGCCCACGTCCTTGCCGTTTAGATACTCCGCCCAACCGTTGGTCGGATCGGCATGACCGCCCGTTGTGGCAATCGACTTGCCTGCGGCAAACACTCTCGGGCCGGCCACCTTACCTGCATTGATGGCGTTGCGAAGCGCGATGCTCGCGCGAAAACTGTCGCCAAGGTCGCGTACCGTCGTAAAACCCGCCAGCAGCGTTCGTTCGGCATACATCACGCTGTCGATCGCGACGTCCGGCGCATCTTTCTTGAAGCGCTCGAGTTCGCTGTTTCGACTGTGCTCGCTGGTGAGGTGCACATGCATGTCCATGAGCCCAGGCATGACCGTCGATTTGCGTAAGTCGATGAGCGTGTCGCCCGTAGCGGGCTTGCGAAACCCGCCCTCGATTGCAGTGATGCGGCCCTGGACGACGACGATGGTACGGTCTTTCAGAGACTCGCCACTGACTCCATCGATCACACGACCTGCATGAATCACTGTCGCGGCATGAGTCGCTGGTGCAAAAGACGATACCGCCATCAGTGCCGCTAGAGTTACGGTCTTGAACTTTGACATGGACATTCTCCTCTGCAGGATCTTCAGCGAATCGCCATTAGCTCCACATCGAACACGAGCGTCGCGCCACCGGGGATGACCCCACCGGCGCCTCGTGCTCCGTAACCCAATTCTGCGGGAATGATCAAACGACGCTTGCCGCCTACTTTCATTCCGGCGACACCTAGGTCCCAACCTCGGATGACCTGACCGCCACCGACCGTGAAAGCAAACGTATCGCCGTGATCACGCGAGCTATCGAACTTCTTGCCCTTGCCCTCGGGTTTCGAGGGGTCATGCAACCAACCCGTATAGTGCACGACGGCCGTTTGCCCCGAAGTGACCTCGGCACCGGTACCCAATTCAAGATCTTCTTTGACGAGCTCTGACATCGCGGCCTCCTGAGCCAGGGTGTCGCCGCGATTCGACGCAAGCAACGTGGGGAAAAACGTCGTCGCCATCAAGATACCAGCGACCGACACGATCAAGATCCAGACCATCGCTCTCATTTGGAACCACCATCGGATGAGGTTTCTGGCGCAAAGGCCAGCGATACGGAGTTGATGCAATAGCGCAGACCAGTGGGCTTCGGCCCATCGGGGAACACGTGTCCGAGATGCGCGTCGCAGTCGGCGCAAACGACCTCGATTCGTACCATTCCGTGACTCGTGTCGCGATGTTCGCGGACACGCTCTTGCGCGAGCGGAGTCCAGAAACTCGGCCAACCCGATCCAGAATCGTACTTGGTGTCGGAATGAAATAATTCCGAGCCACAGCAAGCACAGGCGTAAACGCCGCGCTCTTTGTTGTAGGTGTACGCGCCCGTGAAGGCACGCTCGGTACCCTTGTTACGCGTCACCTCATACGCGAGAGGCGATAATCGCTCGCGAAGCTCGCCATCCGTCGGAACGGGCTTTTTCATGTCGCGATTATGACATGCCGTCCCCTCCCCTGATGCGAGGGATTAACTGGCGGTCATCAACTGTCCGAGCAATTTGTTGAGACGACGGACAAACTCGCCCGGGTTAGCCACAGAACCGGACTCCGCCAATTTGGCCTGATCATGCACAAGCAGAGCGAGCTCTCCGAATTCGTCCTCGGCGCGTGTGGCGTCAAGACGACGAATGAGAGGATGCGCGACGTTGATTTCGATCGACGGCTTCGTCTCAGGCACCGCCTGCCCCGATGCGGCCAGAATACGGCGCATCTGCGATCCGACATCGCCCTCCGACAAGACGAGACACGCAGGCGTGTCGGCGAGGCGCGAACTGACTTTCACCTCAGATACCCGATCACCTAGGGCATCCTTGATGCGCTTTAAGAGTTTCTTATTCTCCTTCACGGCTTCGTCAATCGCCGCCTTCGAGGCATCGTCTTCGAGACCGCCGAGCTCGAGATCGCCGCGCGAAACATCCTTGAATCGTTTGCCTTCGAATTCGCGGAGATAACCCATCATCCACTCGTCGACACGATCGGCGAGCAACAACACTTCGATACCTTTGGCACGCAGTTGCTCGAGGTATGGGCTACCTCGCGCGGCCGTAATTGAATCGGCGATGAGGTAGTAGATGCGCTCCTGCCCACTCTTCATGCGAGCGATATAGTCCGAGAGCGTGGTCTTGGGATCGTCGCTCTCGTCATGCGTACTCGCAAACCGCAATAACGGCAGGATTTTTTCGCGGTTCGTCGGATCTTCGCCAGCGCCCTCCTTGAGTACAGGCCCGAACTCCTTCCAGAAGGTGGCGTATTTTTCCGGCTCGTCCTTGGCGAGACGCGCGAGCAAATCAAGGGCGCGCTTTGTCAGCGCCGAGCGCATGGCCTCGACTTCACTGTCTTGCTGAAGCAACTCGCGCGATACGTTCAGTGGAAGATCGTTTGAGTCGAGCACGCCACGGAAGAACCGTAGATACATCGGTAGGAACTGCTCGGCGTCGTCCATGATGAAGACGCGACGGACATAAAGTTTCAAACCTCGTGAAGCATCTCGCTGATAGAGATCGAAGGGCGCTCGACCCGGCACGTAGAGCAGCGAGGTGTATTCGCGCTTACCTTCGACTTTGTTATGGCTCCAGGCGAGCGGCTCAGCGAAGTCGTGAGCAATATGCTGGTAGAACTCTTTATATTCCTCGTCCTTGATGTCGCTACGCGGTCGCGTCCACAAGGCCTGCGCCTGGTTCGCTGCCTCCCAATCAAGACTCGCCTCGCCCTCTTTTCGCATCAGCACAGGGAAGGCGATGTGGTCAGAGTAACGCCGTACCAACGAGCGAAGCCGCCAGCCGTCCGCGAACTCTTTCGCTTCTTCTTTAAGGTGCAAAACCACCAACGTACCGCGCTCTTCTCGAGTCGTCGTCTCGATGGTGAACTCTCCGTCGGCCTTAGACGCCCAGCGGATCGCCGCCGAGGCGACCTCGCCCGCCTTGCGTGAAAAGACCTCGACTTCGTCGGCGACGATGAACGCAGAATAAAATCCGACACCGAACTGACCGATCAACTGCGAATCTTTTTGTTGATCGCCCGTCAGTCGCTTGAAGAAATCTGCAGTGCCCGACTTGGCGATGGTTCCGAGGTGGGCGATGGCCTCCTCCCGGTTCATGCCGATACCGTTATCGCGTATCGACAATGTTCGCTTTGTCGCGTCGTAATCGACCCAAATCTTCAGCTCTGCATCGCCCGCCATCAGGTCCGGCTGGGCGAGTGACAAAAATCGCAGCTTGTCATTGGCATCTGAGGCATTCGAGATCAGCTCTCGCAAAAAGATTTCACGATGGCTGTAGAGCGAATGAATCATCAGCCGAAGGAGTTCCTTCACCTCCGCCTGAAAGCCATGCTTCTCGGTGTTCTCGGACATCGATCCTCTCCCGAAATTCAGCGAAAATTTGTTGGAAGGGGATTTGGGGCGCCCCAGCCCGATTTCAAGGCCGAACGATGCGGTAGCAGGGCACGTACGCCGTCCCCGGCAGCTTCATTCTCTGCTGAGCCACGAAGCTCGCCAGCAGCTCATCCAGCATTCCCATCAATTCGGGGTCGCCGGTCAGCTCGAACGGTCCATGGCGCTCGATCGCCCGAATTCCATGCTCCTTGACGTTGCCACTCACGATGCCCGAGAACGCGCGTCGCAGATTTGCGGCCAGCTCGTGGGGCGGTTGATCGCGGTGTAACCGGAGCGTGCGCATCGAGGCATGGGTGACCTCGAACGGCCGCTGGAACTCCGGGTCGATACGTAACAGCCAATTGAAGTTGAACGAATCGCCATTCTTTTTACGAAAGTCGCGTACCTCGTCGGCACCGCGATCCATGATTCTGGCGACCTCGGCCTGATCGTCGATGACTATCTTGAGTTTTGAAAGCGCAGCATCGCCGATGGTGCCCGCCAGAAAATCGCGGATTCTCTCGAAGTAGGCTGCACTACTTCGCGGCCCCGTCAACACCACTGGAAACGGCTGATGAGCGTTAGCAGGGTCGAGCAGTATCCCGATCAAGTAAAAGATTTCCTCGGCCGTGCCCGCGCCGCCCGGGAACACCACGAGACCGTGCGCCACCCGAACGAATGCCTCGAGTCGCTTTTCGATGTCGGGCATGATCACGAGGTTATTGACGATCGGGTTTGGTGGCTCGGCGGCGATGATGCCGGGCTCGGTCAATCCCACATATCGCCCCGAGCTAATTCGTTGCTTTGAGTGTCCGATGGTGGCGCCCTTCATCGGGCCTTTCATGGCACCCGGACCACAGCCGGTGCAGACGTCGAGACCACGCAAGCCGAGCTCGTAGCCCACGCGCTTGGTGTACTCATATTCTTCACGGCTAATCGAGTGACCACCCCAACACACCACTAGGTTAGGTCTGATCTTGTGGTCGAGCAGGCGCGCATTGCGCAGGATATGAAACACCGCATTCGTGATCGACTGCGGGCGACTTAAGTCAAACCGACCGCTATCTACGATTTCGTTGGCCGTATAAACAATATCGCGCAGCACTGCGAACAGCAGCTCTTTGGTTCCCCGAATCATCTGACCATCAACGAAAGCCATGGCCGGTGCGTTTTTGATCTCGAGCTTCACGCCCCAGGCATGTCGCAAAATTTGAATATCAAAATCTCGATAACGCTCAAAAATTTCACGCGCATCGTCGGTGTCGCTACCCGCGTTGAGCACGGCCAATGCGCACTGACGGAACAAGGGATAAAGCCCGCCCTGCCCCGTCGACAGCAGCTGCTCTATTTCTTCTTGCGAGAGGCTTTCGAGGGCGCCGCGAGGCGCGACTCGCGCATCGACGACTTCGGGAATGACAATACTGGTTTCCAAGGAGTTCTCCGAATCAGGGACGGATATCGATCGGCGTGCCGTCGGCGACCAGCATCCAAACTTCCATCATGTCCGCGTTGTTGAGCGCGATGCAGCCGTCCGTCCAGTCCTCGCGAGCGTAGTGCTCGAGTGGCCACCGCGGCTCGTTAGGTAGGCCATGAATCATGATCAGGCCACCCGGCGGCACGCCGGCCTGGCGGGCCCGAGCTCGATCGCGCTCGTTGGGGTAAGACACACGAATCGAGAGGAAAAAATCGCTCCGCGGGTTGCGCGAGTCAAGCAGGTAACGCCCCTCCGGCGTTCGAAAATCACCCTCGCGCTGTTTATGCCCGTCTGGACGCAACCCCAATGAGACGCGATAGGTACGCAGCAAGGTCGGTCCACGCCACAACTCTAGACGCCTCGCAGCCTTGTGCACGACGACTTCGGTCGCCACGGGCAACTGCTGTGTACCGCTCCTCGCTGTCGGAGCGATGAGGCCACAGGCGATCACGAGGAGGATGGCAAGACGCCACATGCCTCGCATTATAGAGGGCCTGAACGACTAGGCCCTAGAGACTGGAATCCGCTGCGGGCGTGGGTGCCTGGACAGCGAGTTCAGCGAGCGTCGACGGGCGATCGCCGGGCAATTGCAGCACTCGCCCTCGCTTGAGCTTGGCCGCCGGATCGAGTCCGTTGAGCTCTGCGATGCGACGGACATTGAGGCCATACTTTCGCGCAATCTGATGCAGGGTTTCGCCGCGCCCAACCTTATGGGCCCGCGGACCGATTTGCGCGACGTAAATTTGATGGGCGCCGACTCGCGCGACGAACTCCTCTGGCGAGAGCACCCGATCGGATGGCAGTCGTAGACGGTATCCCCGGGGAACGAGGCGCTCACCCGACCAGACCGCGGGCCGCAAGGCCGGATTCAACTCGCGCAACGTCCCCATTGGCACCTCGAGCGCCTTCTCGAGATGCTTGATGTCCGCGTAGCCGGGTAACTGAACCTCATGAAACTGCAGCTCCGGCGCGCGTGTGACCCCTGGAAAATAACGCTGCGGATCTTGGTCGATAGTGAGCGCAGCCAAAAATGAGGGATAAAAATTGCGCGAGGCGAAACCGAAGGTTCGGCTGCGATAGTTGCGAGCGATCACGCCAAAGTCGTCGGTGCCCATCACTTGTCGCGCTCGCCGCATACCCCCAGGACCATGGTTGTAGGCCGTGATCGCCAAAGGCCAACTGCCGAGCAAACGATAATTACTGAGCAACAGCCGGGCAGCGGCTTCGGTCGAGCGGAAGGGATCGAGACGTTCGTCGACGATGTCGTCGACCCGCATGTAGAGACGGCCCGTCGAGCGCATGAACTGCCATAGGCCCGAAGCACCCACTTTCGAGTAAGCGCTCGGCGTAAAGGACGACTCGACATGCGGTAATGCCGCAAGCTCAGGAGGGAGCCCCAAAGAATTGAAGGTTTGTGCGATGTGCGATTCCCAGGTGCCGGAGCGCACGATACCGGCTCGGAATCGATCAGCCTGTCCGAGTTGGAATCGAACCTCAGCCCTCGCCTCTCTCAGGCGAGCAGGAGTTGCGTCTTTACCCCACAGCTGCAACACCCGACGCGCATCGCCGGTGACCGATTCCGCTGTACCGGCTTCGAGTGCGTGCACGGCGGCATCGAGGCCAGCGATCCAACGATCTCTCGATCGAGAGATCAATTCTCGACGCTGCGAAGAGCCCGGAGGTCCGGCAAGCGCAAGATCGAGTGTTTCATAGACCACGCCGAGATGACGCTCGTCATGCATGAAACCCTGAAGCGTGGTGATTTCGCTGTAGACGCGAATCCAGAATTCGACGTCTCGCTGAATTTCGACCGGTCGCGGAATTTCTCGCGATACCGTCTCGACCGACGGCGATTGATCGGGCGGGACGATAGAGGGCTGACCCGCGCCGAGCGCGGGCGACACCAAGACTGTGAGAGCGAGAGAGGTGGCTAGAGAACGTGCCAGGCGCCGCAAGGCGTCACCCGCACTTCGAATCGCCGCAATTGAGGCAGGTCATGCAGCCATCCATCATGACCACTGCCGCAGTGCTGCACTTCGAGCAAAGCTGCGCACCTTCCGGGAAATGAGACTTGGCGAAAGCATCGGTCTGCTTCGCGCGAGCCTCGAACTCTGCGCGCTTTTCTTCGACGAGCTTTTTCTGGTGCTCATCGAGTTCTACATGCCCCAAGAGACCGATGGTCTGCAGATGTTTCTCGATGACGTGACCCAGCTCGGCAATGATCGACGGCATGAATTTTCCGCCCGGCTGCCAATAGCCACCGCGAGGATCGAACACGGCCTTGAGCTCCTCGACGAGGAACGTGACGTCACCACCCTTGCGAAACACTGCAGAAATAATGCGCGTCAGGGCGACGATCCATTGATAGTGATCGAGGTTCTTCGAGTTGATGAAGACTTCGAAGGGTCGTCGCTGCTCGTGCTCAGTGCCTTCGTTGAGGATGATGTCATTGATCGTGACGTACATCGCATGATCGGACACCGGCGTCTTGATCTTGTACGTAGAGCCGATCAGCACCTCGGGACGCTGAACTTCTTCGGTCAGGCGAATGACTTTGCCGCCGTGGGACGTAGTCCGCTCGGTGACAGCAGGTGCCGGCGCAGGTTCCGCTCCCGGCTTTTGAACGCGGTATTTAGAGATCTTTCGATCGATCTTGATAGCAGCCATAAACAAACTAATCCTCAGAACTTGCCGTAGTAGCCTTCTTTCAAGGCGTCGTACAGATTGGCGGCGGTGTGCTTCTCGCCGTCGTATTCGATTTCTTCGTCACCCTTCACGGAGATCTCGGAGCCGTCCTCGAGCGTGAACACGTAGGTCGTGTTCTTGAGGTCTTCTTCCTTGACGAGCACGCCCTGGAACGCTTCGGGATTGAAGCGGAAGGTGGTGCAGCCCTTGAGGCCTTTCTCGTGCGCGTAAAGGTAGATGTCCTTGAACGACTCGTACTTGAAGTCGGTCGGGACGTTGGCCGTTTTCGAAATGGATGAGTCCACCCACTTCTGAGCAGCAGCCTGAATATCGACGTGCTCGTTCGGCGTGATGTCGTCGGCCGTCGTGAAATATTCAGGCAACTTCTCGGACGGATTGGTGGAGTTCGGCATCGCCTTCGCGTTGATGATCTCGCGATAGGCGAGCAACTCGAAGGAGAAGACGTCGACCTTCTCTTTAGACTTCTTGCCTTCTCGAATCACGTTACGGAAGTAGTGATGCGCAAACGAAGGCTCAATGCCATTGCTCGCATTGTTGGCGAGTGACAACGAGATCGTGCCCGTCGGAGCAATCGAGGTGTGGTGCGTGAAGCGCGCGCCGACCAGGGCGAGCTGCTCGACGAGTGTCGGCGCAACCGAAGCCACCCGCTGCATATACCGGCTATAGCGTGCGTGCAGGACGCGACCCGGAATCTTCGAGCCGACTTTCCAGCCGTCGCGCGCCATTTCGGGACGCTTGCGCAGCATTTCGCCAGTGACCGTGAACTCCTCGTTCATGATCGGCGCAGGACCCTTCTCGCGGGAGAGATCGAGAGCTGCTTCCCAACCAGCGATCGCCATTTCGCGCGAAACATCTTCAGTGAATTGAATTGATTCGGGCGAGCCGTACTTCATGCGCAGCAGCGTCATCGTACTGCCAAGACCCAAGAAGCCCATGCCATGACGGCGCTTGCGAAGAATCTCGTTACGCTGCCCCTCGAGCGGCAGACCGTTCACTTCGACGACGTTGTCGAGCATGCGAGTGAATACTTTGACGACCTCGCGATACTCTTGCCAATCGAATTCGGCCTGTTCGGTGAACGCGTTGCGCACGAAACGGGTGAGGTTGACCGAGCCGAGCAAGCACGAGCCATATGGCGGCAGGGGCTGCTCGCCGCAGGGATTGGTCGCGCGAATATTTTCGCACCACCAGTTGTTGTTCATCTCGTTGACGCGATCGATGAGGATGAACCCCGGCTCCGCGAAATCGTAGGTGGACGACATGATGACGTCCCACATGCGGCGTGCCGGCACCGTCTTGTAAATCTTGCAGGCGACGAGCCCGCTCTCGCCCACGACGAAGTTTTCGGAGTAAGGCCACTCGCGCCAGACGTACTTGCTCTCGTCCGAAAGATCGGGCTTCTCAGCCTCGAACTCCTTGCGCAGCAATGGAAATGCGAGTTTCCACTCGCGATCTTCGCGCACCGCCGCCATGAACTCGTCGGTGATGAGCAGCGAGAGATTGAACTGTCGCAAACGACCGTTCTCGCGCTTGGCGCGAATGAACTCCATGGCATCGGGGTGGCCGACGTCGAACGTCCCCATCTGCGCACCGCGACGACCACCGGCCGACGACACGGTGAAACACATCTTGTCGTAGATATCCATGAAGGACAGCGGCCCCGAAGTGTAGGCACCCGCACCCGACACGTACGCACCGCGAGGACGGAGCGTCGAGAACTCATAACCGATGCCGCAGCCCGCTTTCAACGTAAGGCCGGCCTCGTGAACCTTATTGAGGATGTCGTCCATCGAATCGCGAATGGTTCCCGACACCGTGCAGTTGATCGTGGAGGTCGCCGGCTTATGCTCGAGCGCGCCTGCGTTCGAGGTAATGCGTCCGGCCGGGATCGCGCCGCGACGCAACGCCCAAAGAAAACGCTCGAACCAATGCTCGCGCTCGGCAGGCGCCTCGACATCGGCGAGTGCTCTGGCGACACGCTGATAGGTGTCGTCCATAGATCTATCGACCGGCTCACCGCTCTTCGAAACGAGGCGATATTTTTTGTCCCAGATATCGATCGACGCCTCCTGAAACGGAATGCTGTCGACGTCCTTGGATACGAGCTTCACAACGCTGTTCATGCCTGAGCCGGCCCTCAAATTCCAGATAAATTGCCCACGAAACGACGGGAAAAAACCAACGAAAGCCGACAAGACCGCCCACGGGACCTGCGCAGACCTTGTTTTCTTTATTGGCTAGCCGCGCAAAAACGGCCGATTCCCCACCCCCGACCCAGCCCTTTGCGCCGCTGAGGACGCACAA
>Ga0256339_1000088_pt1 | contig 11308 bp, 20 predicted proteins | sample AtltaT_5_FD_183806 | JGI IMG/M metagenome (GOLD analysis project Ga0256339, IMG submission 183806) | Metatranscriptome of freshwater microbial communities from Altamaha River, Georgia, United States - Atl_Colum_RepA_8h (Metagenome... | ecosystem: Environmental > Aquatic > Freshwater > River...
GAAAAAGACAGGCCAAAAAAAGACCTCTTTTACCAGATCCAAAATTTAATGATCAATTAGTAACACGTTTTGTGAACAACTTAATGTGGGATGGTAAAAAATCAACTGCTTTCAAAGTATTCTATGATGCAATGGATATCGTAGAAACTAAAAAGAACAATGATGAAAAATCTTCATTAGAAGTTTGGAAAGACGCTTTGACAAACGTTATGCCTCACGTAGAAGTACGTAGTCGTAGAGTAGGTGGAGCTACATTTCAAATCCCAATGCAAATCAGACCAGACCGTAAAATTTCTATGGCTATGAAGTGGATGATACTTTATGCTCGTAAAAGAAATGAAAAGTCAATGGCTGCAAAATTAGCTTCAGAAATTTTAGCTGCGGCTAAAGAAGAAGGTGCTGCTGTTAAAAAGAGAATGGATACTCATAAAATGGCAGAAGCAAACAAAGCATTCTCTCACTTCAGATTTTAATATTTAAGAAATGGCAAGAGATTTAAAATATACAAGAAATATAGGAATCGCGGCTCACATTGATGCAGGAAAAACTACAACAACTGAGCGTATATTATTCTACACAGGTAAGTCACACAAAATTGGTGAGGTACACGATGGTGCTGCAACTATGGACTGGATGGCTCAAGAGCAAGAAAGAGGTATTACTATTACTTCTGCGGCTACAACTTGTGAATGGAGTTATCCAACTATTCAAGGTAAATTAACACCAGAATCAAAACCTTACCACTTCAATATTATTGATACTCCAGGACACGTTGACTTTACTGTTGAGGTAAATCGTTCATTACGTGTATTAGATGGATTGGTTTTCTTGTTTAGTGCTGTTGATGGTGTTGAGCCTCAATCAGAAACTAACTGGAGATTAGCTGATCAATATAGAGTGCCACGTATGGGATTCGTAAATAAAATGGATCGTCAAGGTTCAAACTTCTTAAACGTATGTCAACAGGTTAAAGATATGTTGAAATCCAACGCGGTAGCGATTACTTTGCCAATCGGTGAAGAAAATGATTTCAAAGGTGTGGTTGACTTAGTGAAGAACCAAGCTATTATCTGGCATGATGCTACTCAAGGAGCAACTTTTGATATCGTTGATATTCCAGCTGATATGGTTGATGATGCTAAGCATTACAGATCTATTCTTATTGAAGAGATTGCAACTTATGATGAAAGCTTGCTTGACAAATACATGGAAGACGAAAACTCAATTACTGAGGAAGAAATCAATAAAGCTTTAAGAGCTGCTACAATTGACATGGCTATCATTCCGATGATTGCTGGTTCATCTTTCAAAAACAAAGGTGTTCAATTTATGTTGGATGCCGTATGTAAATATTTGCCATCTCCTTTAGATAAAGAAGGTATCGAAGGAATTCACCCTGATGATGCTGATTTATTAGAAGAAGATCAAAAGAAAATTATTCGTCGTCCTGATGTAAAAGAGCCGTTTGCTGCTTTAGCATTTAAGATTGCGACTGACCCTTATGTTGGTCGTTTGGCTTTCTTCCGAGCTTACTCAGGTCGTTTAGATGCAGGTTCATATATTTTGAATACTCGTTCAGGAAACAAGGAAAGAATTTCTCGTATCTACCAAATGCACGCTAACAAACAAAACCCAATCGAGTACATCGAGGCTGGAGATATTGGAGCAGCAGTTGGATTTAAAGATATTAAGACAGGAGATACTATGTGTGATGAAAAACACCCTATTATCCTTGAGTCAATGAAATTCCCTGATCCAGTAATTGGTATTGCTATTGAGCCAAAAACAAAAGCTGACGTTGATAAAATGGGTATGGCTTTAGCAAAATTAGCTGAAGAAGATCCAACGTTTACTGTTAGAACAGACGAAGCTTCTGGACAAACGATTATTTCAGGAATGGGTGAGTTACACTTAGATATTCTTGTGGATCGTATGAAACGTGAATTCAAAGTTGAAGTTAACCAAGGTGAGCCTCAAGTAGAATATAAAGAAGCTTTCACTAAAGCTGCACAACACAGAGAAGTTTATAAAAAACAATCTGGTGGGCGTGGTAAATTTGGTGATATCGTATTCCGTTTAGAGCCTGCAGATGAGGTTGATGGTAAAGTACCAGTGGGATTACAGTTTGTGAATGAAGTAAAGGGAGGTAACGTTCCTAAAGAATATATTCCTGCTGTTGAAAAAGGTTTCCGTGAAGCGATGAAGGCTGGTCCTTTAGCTGGTTACCAAGTAGATAGTTTGAAAGTAACTCTTTTAGATGGTTCTTATCACCCTGTTGACTCTGATGCTCTTTCATTTGAATTAGCAGCTAAGTTAGGATACAAAGAAGTGGCTAAAGCTGCTGGAGCTGTTATCCTTGAGCCAATCATGAAAATCGAAGTTATCACTCCTGAAGAAAATATGGGAGATATTGTTGGAGATTTGAACAGAAGAAGAGGACAAGTTAATGATATGGGAGACAGAGCTGGAGCTAAAACAATCAAAGCTCACGTTCCGTTGTCTGAAATGTTTGGTTATGTAACAACATTAAGAACATTGTCTTCAGGTAGAGCAACTTCAACTATGGAATTCTCTCACTATGAACAAACTCCTTCTAATATTTCAGAAGAAGTAATTAAAAAAGCAAAAGGTAACGCTTAATTCTTATCAAGATGAGTCAAAAAATTAGAATAAAATTAAAATCTTACGATCATATGTTGGTTGATAAATCAGCTGAGAAAATCGTAAAAACTGTGAAAAGCACAGGTGCTGTTGTAACAGGTCCAATTCCGTTACCAACTCACAAAAAAATATTTACTGTATTACGTTCTCCGCACGTTAACAAAAAAGCTAGAGAACAGTTTGAAGTAAGTTCATACAAAAGATTATTAGATATCTATAGTTCTTCTTCAAAAACTATAGACGCTTTAATGAAGCTTGAATTGCCAAGCGGAGTTGAAGTAGAGATCAAAGTGTGATAAAACAAATTTCTGATATGGGTATCAGAAGCAAAAATGTTTCTGATACTTATTTCTTTATGAAAAAAATAAACAAATAATAATTATAAATAGTTTAATATGTCTGGGTTAATTGGAAAAAAAATCGGCATGACTAGCATTTTCGATGAGAACGGGAAGAATATTCCTTGTACTGTTATCGAAGCTGGGCCTTGTGTCGTTACCCAAGTCAGAACCAATGAGGTTGACGGGTATGAAGCTCTTCAACTTGGTTTCGATGACAAAGCAGATAAACACGCTACAAAAGCTGATTTAGGTCACTTTAAGAAAGCGGGAACTTCTGCTAAAAAGAAAGTTGTTGAATTCCAGGGATTTGAAGAAAATTACAAATTAGGTGATAGTATCACAGTGGAAGTATTCAACGAAGGAGAGTTTGTTGATGTACAAGGTGTATCGAAAGGTAAAGGTTTTCAAGGTGTAGTAAAGCGTCACGGATTTGGTGGTGTTGGACAATCTACACATGGTCAACACAATCGTTTAAGAGCACCAGGTTCTGTAGGAGCATCTTCTTATCCATCACGTGTATTCAAAGGAATGCGTATGGCTGGAAGAATGGGAGGTGATAATGTAAAAGTACAAAATCTTAGAGTTTTAAAAGTAGTTGCTGAAAAGAATCTACTTGTTGTTAAAGGAGCAATACCTGGACACAAAAACTCTTACGTAATCATTCAGAAGTAATGGAAGTAAAAGTTTTAGATATCAACGGAAAAGATACTGGAAGAAAAGTACAACTTTCTGACTCAGTATTCGGCATTGAGCCAAATAATCACGCAGTATATCTTGATGTTAAGCAATACTTAGCAAATCAAAGACAAGGAACTCATAAAGCTAAAGAAAGAGCTGAAGTTGCTGGAAGTACTCGTAAGATTAAAAAACAAAAAGGTACAGGTACTGCTCGTGCAGGATCTAAAAAGAGTCCTTTGTTTAAAGGTGGAGGAACAGTTTTTGGACCAAGACCAAGAAGTTATTCTTTCAAATTGAACAAAACTGTAAAAAGATTAGCTCGTAAATCAGCTTTCTCTTTAAAAGTAAAAGAATCAAATTTAGTAGTTGTAGAAGACTTCAATTTTGAAACGCCAAACACCAAAAAATTTATTAATGTTTTGAGAGCTTTAGGCTTAGAAAATAAAAAATCTTTGTTTGTGTTGGGTGAATCAAATAAAAATGTATATTTGTCGTCACGCAATTTAAAAGCATCTAGCGTAGTAACTAATTCAGAATTAAGCACTTACGATATTTTAAATGCAAATAATTTAGTTCTTTTAGAGGGTTCTTTAGAGGGAATTGAAGAAAATTTAAGCAAATAATTAAACCATGAGTATTATAATTAAGCCTATCATCACTGAAAAAATCACCAAAGAAGGTGAGGTTTTCAACCGTTTTGGTTTTGTTGTTGATAAAAAAGCAAACAAAGTTCAAATAAAGAAAGCTGTTGAAGCTGCTTACGGAATTTCGGTTGTTACTGTTAACACAATGAACTATAGAGCAGATAGAACTACTAAATATACTAAGAGTGGTTTGATTAGCGGAAAGACAAATGCTTATAAAAAAGCAGTTGTACAAGTAAAAGAAGGAGAAACAATAGATTTTTACAATAATATCTAATAGAAAATGTCAGTTAGAAAATTAAAACCTATTACCCCTGGTCAGCGTTTTAGAGTTGTGAATGGTTTTGACGCCATCACGACTGATAAGCCGGAGCGCTCTTTGTTAGCACCGATAAAAAACTCAGGAGGTAGAAATAGTCAAGGAAAAATGACCATGCGTTATACAGGCGGTGGTCACAAACAAAGGTATCGTATCATTGATTTCAAAAGAACTAAAGTTGGTATTCCTGCTACAGTGAAATCAATCGAGTATGATCCAAACAGAACAGCGTTTATCGCGTTATTATGGTATGCTGATGGAGAGAAAACATATATTGTTGCTCAAAACGGTTTACAAGTTGGACAAACAGTAGTGTCTGGTGAGGATGCTGCTCCTGAGATAGGAAACACTCTGCCTTTGAGCAAAATCCCTCTAGGAACCGTAATTTCTTGTATCGAATTACGTCCAGGACAAGGAGCTGTAATTGCACGTTCTGCTGGAACATTTGCTCAATTAATGGCAAGAGACGGAAAATATGCTACTATTAAAATGCCATCAGGTGAAACAAGATTGATCTTGTTGACTTGCTCGGCAACAATTGGAGCTGTTTCTAACTCGGATCACCAATTAATTGTTTCTGGTAAAGCTGGAAGAAGCAGATGGTTAGGAAGAAGACCAAGAACAAGAGCTGTTGCTATGAACCCAGTAGATCACCCAATGGGAGGTGGTGAAGGTCGTTCATCAGGAGGACATCCTCGTTCTAGAAAAGGTTTACCTGCCAAAGGTTACAGAACACGTGCTTTGGCTAATCCGAGCAACAAGTATATTGTAGAACGCAGAAAGAAATAATTAGATAGACATGGCACGTTCATTAAAAAAAGGACCTTTTGTACACTATAAATTAGATAAAAAAGTTCAGGAAAATATAGCTGGAGGAAATAAAGGAGTTGTTAAGACTTGGTCTAGAGCTTCTATGATTACACCAGATTTCGTAGGGCAAACTATCGCAGTTCACAATGGTCGTCAATTTGTTCCAGTTTATGTAACTGAGAACATGGTAGGTCATAAATTAGGAGAGTTTTCACCAACAAGATCTTTTAGAGGTCACGCTGGAGCAAAAAATAAAGGTAAAAAATAAGAAGCAATGGGAGTTCGTAAAAGAGAAACAGCAGAGGCGAGAAAAGAGGCTAATAAGTCTATTGCTTTCGCGAAATTGAATAACTGCCCTACTTCACCTAGAAAAATGCGCTTAGTAGCAGACTTGGTAAGAGGTCAGAAAGTGGAAAGAGCTTTAAGTATTTTAAGATTTAGCTCAAAAGAAGCTTCAAGAAAATTAGAAAAACTATTATTATCAGCTATCAATAACTGGGAGCAAAAGAATAGTGAAGGAAATGTTTCTGAAGCAGGCTTATTTGTTAAAGAAATCCGTGTAGATGGTGGAATGATGTTAAAAAGACTTCGTCCAGCTCCACAAGGAAGAGCACACAGAATTAGAAAACGTTCAAATCACGTTACAATCGTATTAGGACAATTAGATAACACACAAAGTAATTAATAAACAGTATGGGACAAAAGACAAATCCAATTGGAAATCGCCTTGGTATCATCAGAGGATGGGATTCAAACTGGTATGGTGGAAATGACTACGGTGACAAAATCGCTGAAGATTATAAAATCAGAAAGTACATCCATGCTCGTTTATCAAAAGCTAGTGTATCAAAAGTAATTATCGAGAGAACTTTGAAACTTGTAACCGTTACTATCACTACTGCAAGACCAGGTATCATTATCGGGAAAGGCGGCCAAGAGGTAGACAAGTTAAAAGAAGAACTCAAGAAAGTTACTGACAAAGAGGTTCAAATTAACATCTTTGAAATTAAAAGACCTGAGTTAGATGCTTATTTAGTTGCAACAAGTATCGCTCGTCAAATTGAAAGCCGTATTTCATACAGAAGAGCTATTAAAATGGCTATTGCAGCAGCAATGCGTATGAATGCAGAAGGTATTAAAGTTTTGATCTCTGGTCGTTTGAATGGTGCTGAAATGGCACGTTCAGAACAATTCAAAGAAGGTAGAATTCCTCTCTCAACTTTCAGAGCTGATATTGATTATGCTTTGGGTGAAGCTCATACTACTTATGGTAGAATGGGTATCAAAGTTTGGATCATGAAAGGCGAGGTTTATGGAAAAAGAGACCTATCTCCATTAGTGGGCATGGATAAAAAACAAGCTGGTGCTGGTGGTGGAAAAGGAAGTGATGCTCCACGTGGTGGAAAATCAAATGGAAAACCAGGACCACGCAAAAGAAAGTAATTTTTTAAATTAAAGAAAAATGTTACAGCCTAAAAGAACAAAATACCGTAAGGTACAAAAAGGTAGAATGAAAGGAGTTTCTCAAAGAGGACATTTACTTTCAAGTGGAATGTTTGGAATCAAATCAGTACATGAAAGTGGTATGTTCTTAACTTCACGTCAAATTGAAGCTGCGCGTATTGCTGCAACTCGTTACATGAAGAGAGAAGGACAACTATGGATCAATGTTTTTCCAGACAAACCAATAACAAAGAAACCTCTTGAGGTACGTATGGGTAAAGGTAAAGGAGCAGTCGAATATTGGGCTGCTGTTGTAAAACCAGGAAAAATAATGTTTGAAGTTGGTGGAGTTCCGCTTTCTGTTGCTAAAGAAGCTTTACGTCTTGCTGCTCAAAAACTTCCTGTTAAAACTAAGTTTGTAGTTGCTAGAGATTTCGAAGCATAATCTAAAAATAATTATGAAACAATCAGAAATTACCAATCTATCTACAGCTGAGTTAAAAGTTAAACTTACTGAGTTGAGAAAAGCTTACATGGATTTAAAATCTGCACACGCTATTTCTCCAATTGCCAATCCACTTCAAATTAGAAGTGCTAGAAGAGCTGTTGCTAGAGTAGCAACTGAGCTAACTAAAAGAGAGTTACAATAATTGTATGCTAGCTGAAAAGATGGAAAAAAGAAATTTAAGAAAAGAAAGAATTGGTGTAGTTACTTCAAACAAAATGGATAAGTCTATTGTTGTTGCTCAAGTAACCAAAGTAAAACACCCATTATATGGTAAGTTCGTGTTGAAAACTAAAAAGTTTCATGCACACGACGAAACAAACGACTGTAACATTGGTGATACAGTAAAGATCATGGAAACAAGACCTTTATCTAAAACTAAATGTTGGAGATTAGTTGAAATCATTGAAAGAGCGAAATAGTTATGGTACAACAGGAATCAAGATTAAAAGTAGCAGATAACACAGGAGCAAAAGAAGTTTTGACTATCCGTGTTTTAGGAGGTACGAAACGTCGTTATGCCTCTGTTGGAGATAAAATTGTAGTATCAATTAAAGATGCAACACCAAACGGAAACGTTAAGAAAGGTGCTGTTTCGACTGCAGTTGTTGTACGTACCAAAAAAAAGAAGTGAGAAGAGCTGATGGTTCTTATATCCGTTTTGATGACAATGCATGTGTTCTTTTGAATGCTGCAGGTGAGATGAGAGGAACTCGTGTTTTTGGTCCGGTTGCCAGAGAACTTCGTGAAAAACAATTCATGAAAATTGTATCATTAGCACCAGAAGTGCTTTAATTCATAGTAAGATGATAAAGCTAAAAATAAAATCAGGAGATGTAGTAAAAGTTATCGCTGGTGACCACAAAGGTTCGGAAGGTAAAGTTTTACGCGTTGACCGTGAAAAAAACAAAGCTATCGTTGAAGGTGTAAACATGGTTTCAAAACATACAAAACCAAGTGCTAAGAACCCTCAAGGAGGAATTGTAAAGAAAGAAGCTCCTATACATATTTCAAACATTGCATTAATTGATCCAAAATCAAAAACTGCAACTAAAGTTGGAATTAAAGTAGAAGGAGATAAGAAAGTGAGATTTTCAAAAAAATCTAATCAAGTATTATAGTTATGGCCTATACACCTAGACTTAAGCAAGAATATAAGGACAGAGTAATTACTGCCCTTAAAGAAGAATTCGGTTATAAAAACGTAATGCAAGTTCCAAAATTGGAAAAAATCGTTTTGAGCCGAGGAGTTGGAGCAGCGGTATCTGATAAAAAACTTGTTGACTACGCAGTTGATGAGTTAACAAAGATTACTGGACAAAAAGCAGTATCTACAATCTCTAAAAAAGACGTTGCGTCTTTCAAATTGAGAAAAGGTATGCCAATTGGAGCCAAAGTTACTCTTAGAGGTGAAAAAATGTATGAGTTTTTAGATAGACTTATTACATCATCTTTACCACGTGTTAGAGATTTTAATGGTATCAAAGCTACTGGTTTTGACGGAAGAGGTAATTATAACCTAGGCGTTACTGAACAAATCATTTTCCCTGAAATTGATATTGATAAAGTAAACAAAATCGCAGGTATGGATATTACTTTCGTAACTACGGCAAAAACAGACAAAGAAGCAAAGTCATTATTGGCAGAATTAGGTTTACCTTTTAAAAAGAATTAAGATATGGCTAAAGAATCAATGAAAGCCCGTGAGGTTAAAAGAGCAAAAACGGTAGCAAAGTATGCTGAAAAAAGAAAAGCTTTGTTAGAAGCTGGAGATTATGAAGGCTTACAAAAATTACCAAAAAATGCTTCACCAGTTCGTATGCACAATCGTTGTAAATTGACTGGAAGACCAAGAGGTTACATGCGTCAATTCGGTATTTCACGTGTAACATTCCGTGAAATGGCTAACCAAGGATTAATACCGGGAGTAAAAAAGGCTTCTTGGTAATCAACAAAAATTATAAATTGGTTAAAGGTTCATCTAGTGAGTACTTTTTGAAAACCATAACCGCAAATTAATAAATATGTATACAGATCCAATTGCAGATTATCTTACGAGAGTTAGAAATGCAGTGATGGCTAACCACAAAGTGGTTGAGATCCCAGCTTCAAACTTGAAAAAAGAAATCACAAAGATTTTATTCGATCAAGGATATATCTTAAGTTACAAATTTGATGACAGTACTGTTCAAGGTACTATCAAAATTGCTTTGAAGTATGATAAAGATACTAAAGAGTCAGTAATTAAAGATATTCAAAGAATTAGTAAACCAGGTTTACGTAAATATGCAGGTGCTGCTAAATTGCCTAGAATCCTTAACGGACTAGGAATTGCTATTGTTTCAACTTCAAAAGGTTTAATGACCGGTAAGCAAGCAAAGCAATTAAATGTTGGTGGAGAAGTAATTTGTTACGTATACTAAAAAGCAGTTTAACAATGTCAAGAATAGGTAAAAATCCAATTTCAATTCCTGCAGGTGTAACTGTTGAAGTAAACGAAACTACAGTTACTGTAAAAGGAAAATTAGGTCAACTTTCACAAGATTACTCTAATGTAACAGTAAAAGTTGAAGAAGGTCAAATCTTAGTTGAAAGATCTTCTGATAGCAAAGAACAAAGAGCTCAACACGGATTATACAGATCATTAATCAATAATATGGTTGTTGGTGTATCTGAAGGTTTTACAAAAGAGTTAGAATTGGTTGGAGTAGGTTACAGAGCTTCAAACCAAGGACAAAAATTAGACTTAGCATTAGGTTTTTCTCATAATATCGTTTTAGAAGTTGCTCCAGAAGTAAAACTTGAAACAATATCTGAAAAAGGTAAAAACCCAATCGTGAAGTTAACATCTTTCGACAAACAATTAATCGGTCAAATCGCTGCTAAAATCAGAGGTTTCCGTAAGCCTGAGCCTTACAAAGGAAAAGGAGTTAAGTTTGTTGGAGAAGTATTAAGAAGAAAAGCAGGTAAATCAGCGTAAAAATTAGCATTATGTCATTAACAAAAACTGAAAGAAGACAAAGAATTAAATTCAGAATCAGAAAGATTGTTAGCGGTACTGCTGCTAAACCAAGACTATCTGTTTTCAGAAGTAATAAAGAAATCTATGCACAATTCATTGATGATGTGAATGGAGTTACTTTATTAGCTGCTTCATCTAAAGATAAAGGAGTAAATTTAAAAGGTACAAACGTTGAAATAGCTACAGAAGTTGGAAAACTTGCTGCAGAAAAAGCGTTAAAAGCCGGTATTACAGAAGTGACTTTCGATAGAGGAGGTTATTTATATCACGGTCGTATTAAATCATTAGCGGAAGGCGCAAGAGCGGCTGGACTTAAATTCTAAAAAATTATGTATAACGGATACAAAAATGTAGAGTTAGTAAAACCTAGTGGTCTTGAATTAAAAGATCGTTTGGTTAGTGTAAATCGTGTTACCAAAGTAACAAAAGGAGGAAGAGCATTTGGCTTTTCTGCTATTGTTGTGGTTGGTGATGAAAATGGTGTTGTAGGTCATGGTTTAGGAAAATCTAAAGACGTTTCTGAAGCTATTGCAAAAGCAGTAGAAGACGCAAAGAAAAATTTAGTTAGAATTCCTTTAAGTGGTCAATCAGTACCTCACGAACAAAAAGGTAAATTTGGTGGAGCAGCTGTATATTTGATGCCTGCATCACATGGTACTGGAGTAATTGCAGGAGGAGCTGTGCGTGCGGTTCTTGAGTCGGTTGGTATTCATGATGTATTATCAAAATCACAAGGTTCATCAAATCCTCACAATGTGGTAAAAGCAACTTTCGATGCTTTATTACAAATGAGAAGTGCTGCAACTGTTGCAAAACAAAGAGGTATTTCTTTAGAAAAAGTATTTAAAGGTTAATTCAAGGAAATTATGGCTAAATTATTAGTAA
>Ga0256339_1000090_pt1 | contig 11241 bp, 6 predicted proteins | sample AtltaT_5_FD_183806 | JGI IMG/M metagenome (GOLD analysis project Ga0256339, IMG submission 183806) | Metatranscriptome of freshwater microbial communities from Altamaha River, Georgia, United States - Atl_Colum_RepA_8h (Metagenome... | ecosystem: Environmental > Aquatic > Freshwater > River...
CGTTGTCCGGCTTTCACTATTTTCCAGTCAGCATCTTTCGCCGCGGGAAAATACTCGCGCAAACTTTGCATGCGTTGCGCTTTATTTTTCAGTGCCTCTTTGATCAAATAATTGGTCAGTTTGGCATTGCGTAATCCAGCAAACAAAATAGCTTTGAGATTATCGCTTTTCACCGATTTGACTAAATCTAATAACGAGCCTTGTTTGAGGAATTTGGTGGTAAAGCCTGCAAATGGTCCAAATAACAAGGCGGGTTTGCCATCGATATAGCGCGTATCCAAGTGGGGGACTGACATAGGCGGGGCGCCTATAGCCGCTTTGCCATACACTTTGGCCTCATGTTGCTTGATTAAATCTGGATTGTGACTGGCCAGCCATAAACCGCTCACAGGGAAACCGCCATAGCCTTTGGCCTCTGGAATGGCGGATTTTTGCAGCAAACTGAGCGCTGCGCCGCCTGCCCCTAAAAAGACAAACTGGCTATTCAGCATCAGCATGCGTCGCTGATTACGATTCTTTGCTTTGATTTGCCAATGTCCATTGGCTAGTTGTTTCAGCGATTGCACTTGATGCTGCAACAATAACTGGAAATTCTTTTGTTGCTCAAGATAGGCCACAAGCCCGCGACTAATTGCGCCAAAGTCTACATCCGTCCCATAAGCCACGCGAGTAGCTGCGCATTGCGCATGCTTGCTTTGTTGCATCACCAAGGGCATCCAGTTTGCCAGCTCAGCTTTATCTTCGCTGTATTGCATATCGGCAAACAAATGGTGCTGTTGTAAGCGTTGATATCGTTGACGCAGGAAATTGACATTGCGCTCACCCCAAACAAAACTGATGTGAGGCGTGGCATGGATAAATGCTTCGGTTTTTAGAATCCCTTGCTTAACACAATGTGCCCAAACCTCGAGTGACTGTTCAAACGCGGCATTAATCTCTAATGCGCGTTGGATTTGAATTTCACCGTTAGCGGCTTGCGGGGTGTAGTTGAGCTCACAATATCCAGCATGGCCGGTACCTGCATTATTCCACGCGTCCGAGCTTTCACTGGCAACTGCATCAGCACGTTCCAGCATCACAATATTTAATTGAGGATCAAGCTGATGTAGCAAATAGGCCAGCGTGGCACTCATGATGCCAGCACCGACCAACACGACATCGACTTCAGATTGTGCTTTTATTTTGCTCATCATCCTCAAACATACTCAAAAAGAAAGGGCGCCAACGCCCTTTCTGTCAGTCTAACAGTTTCATTAGTCGGTCAGGATACAGACTGTTTTAACTGTTCTAATATCGCTGGATTTTCTAAGGTGGAAATATCCGAAGTAATCTCTTCGCCTTTGGCTAAGCTTCGCAATAGACGTCGCATAATTTTACCAGAGCGGGTCTTGGGTAAATTATCACCAAATCGAATATCATCAGGTTTGGCGATGGGACCAATTTCCTTGCCTACCCAATCGCGTAATTCTGCCACAATTTTCTTGGCTTCATCACCGCTGGGACGAGCTTGTTTTAGGACCACGTAGGCCACGATGGATTCACCTTTTACATCATGGGGTCTGCCCACCACGGCGGCTTCTGCCACGATAGGATTAGCCACCAAGGCGGATTCAATTTCCATGGTACCAAGACGGTGACCAGACACATTTAATACATCATCGATACGTCCCATGATGGTGAAATAGCCAGTTTTGCTGTCGCGTACTGCGCCATCTCCAGCTAGATATAGTTTTCCACCCAAATCTGCGGGGAAGTATGATTTTGCATAGCGCTCTGGATCGCCCCAGATTGTGCGTATCATGGATGGCCATGGGCGTTTAATCACTAGCAGACCGCCGTTACCCCATTCGATATCTTTGCCTGTCTCGTCCACCACATCCACCATAATGCCGGGGAAGGGTAAGGTACAAGAGCCAGGAATGAGAGGTGTCACAGGCAGTGGTGTAATCACGTGACCACCCGTTTCAGTTTGCCAGAAGGTATCTAAAATTGGGCAACGACCTTGACCCACTTCTTCGTGATACCAAATCCATGCCTCTGGGTTAATCGGTTCACCTACTGACCCTAGCAGACGTAGGCTAGATAGGTCGTATTTCTTGGGATGTAGATTCTCATCCCCAGAAGCAAACTTGATCAGTGAGCGTATCGCGGTTGGCGCAGTGTAGAAAATGGTGACCTTGTGGTTTTCTATCATGCGCCAGAATCGGCTGGCATCAGGATAGGTTGGGATGCCTTCGAACACCACTTGAGTAGCGCCAATCGCCAGCGGACCATAAGCCACATAAGTGTGACCGGTAATCCAGCCCACATCAGCAGTACACCAAAACACGTCGCTATCTTTGATATCAAAGGTCCAGCGCATGGTGTTGGCTGCATGTAATAAGAAACCTGCTGCGGCATGTTGCACGCCTTTGGGTTTGCCTGTCGAGCCAGAGGTATATAACAAGAACAGAGGGTGCTCAGCACTGACCCACACAGGTTCGCACTCATTGCTCTGCCCCTGAATCAAATCGTGCCACCAAATATTGTTGGCATTCCAAACAATCTCAGCGCCAGTACGTTTAAATACCACCACTTTTTCAACAGACTCACAGCCTGTCATCGCCAAGGCTTCATCTACGGCTGGTTTCAGTGGAATATTTTTGCCACCACGAAATTGTCCGTCGGCCGTAATCACCAGTCGTGCGCCAGTATCTTGAATACGCTCTTGCAAGCTCTTGGCAGAAAAACCACCAAACACAACAGAATGAGTGAGTGCCAAGCGTGCGCAAGCCTGCATGGCGACAACAGCTTCCACCCCCATAGGTAAATAAATGATGACTCGGTCACCCGTGTTTAAACCCAGGGTTTTAAGGCCATTAGCAAACTGACATACGCGATGATAAAGGTCACGATAAGTGACTTTGCTTGAAGTGCCGTCATCGGCTTCGAAGATAATAGCGGTCTTGTCTCCGCGAGTAGCTAAATGTCGGTCTAGGCAGTTGTAGGAAACATTCAGCTCACCATCCTCAAACCAACGATAGAAGGGGGCTTTGCTTTCATCCAGCACTTTACTAAATGGTTTCTTCCAAGTGATTAATTCATTGGCGAGGTCTCGCCAAAAGCCTTCGTAGTCCTGTTCAGCCTTTTTACACAAAGCATGATAGGCGTCCATGCTGTTAATCACAGCATTTTTGACAATCTGTTCACTCGGATTAAAAATTCGAGTCTCATGCGATACGGATTCAATAGCACTCATTGTTGATTACTCCCCACGGTTATTCACGCTGTTGTTCGCGTTTTTTTAGCGTGATAAATATACAGTGTTTGTTAGTATTTCTGCACTCCAAAAGAAAAATATTTTTTAACTTGCCGCTGCGATGCCTATCACTTTTTTATGTTGATAGTCTGGCATTAGGTTGAAATTCAGGTATTGGTAGATATTGGCTTGGTTAGGGCTGATGGTATCGCCCACAATGGCCAAGTATTCATCCAGATTCGGAATACGACCTAACTTAGCACACACCGCAGCGAGTTCAGCAGAGCCTAAATAGACTCTTGCGTCCTTGCCCATACGGTTATCAAAGTTACGGGTACTGGTGGAGAACACCGTCGCACGGTCAGCGACTCGTGCTTGATTGCCCATACACAGCGAACAGCCCGGCACTTCGGTACGTGCCCCTGCCACACCAAACACGCTGTATACCCCCTCTTCACGCAATTGTGCTTCGTCCATACGGGTCGGTGGGGCTACCCATAAACGCGTTGGCAAAGCCCCTTGGCCTTCTAATACTTTAGCGGCGGCTCGGTAATGGCCAATATTGGTCATACAACTACCAATAAATACTTCGTCTATCTTATCCCCCACCACTTGTGACAATGGCTTGATATCGTCTGGGTCATTCGGACAAGCGACTAAAGGCTCTTTGATTTGATTCAGGTCGATTTCCAAGGTGTAGGCGTATTCCGCATCAGCATCGGGGGCTAATAAGTGCGGTTGCGCTAACCAATCCTGCATGGCTTGAATACGGCGCTGTAGACTGCGTGCATCTTGATAGCCGTTGTCTATCATGTTCTGTAATAACACGATATTCGATTGCAAGAACTCAATCACTGGCGCTTGGTTTAAGCGTACCGTACAGCCATTGGCTGAACGCTCAGCCGAGGCATCGGCAAACTCAAAGGCTTGCTCGACCTTGAGATCAGGTAAGCCTTCGATTTCTAATACGCGGCCATTAAAGATGTTCTTCTTGCCTTGTTTGTCTGTGCTTAATACCCCCGCTTGAATCGCCGCATAGGGAATCGCATTCACCAAGTCACGCAAGGTAATGCCGGCTTGCATTTCGCCTTTAAAGCGCACTAACACCGATTCTGGCATATCCAAAGGCATCACGCCCATGGCAGCGGCAAAGGCGACTAAGCCAGAACCTGCAGGGAAGGAAATCCCTATCGGGAAACGGGTATGTGAGTCACCGCCAGTGCCCACTGTATCGGGCAAGATCATGCGGTTTAACCAAGAGTGAATCACACCATCACCGGGACGTAGTGATACCCCGCCACGGCTAGACATAAATTCTGGCAGGCTATGCTGTAGTTTGATATCTACTGGTTTGGGGTAGGCCGCGGTATGGCAGAAGCTTTGCATGACCAAGTCAGCACTAAAGCCCAAGCAAGCTAATTCCTTGAGTTCATCACGGGTCATCCCACCGGTGGTGTCTTGCGAGCCTACTGTGGTGGCTTTAGGCTCACAGTAAGTCCCCGGACGCACACCCACGCCTTCGGGTAAGCCGCAAGCACGCCCCACCATCTTCTGTGCCAAGGTATAGCCCTTGCCAGTGTCTTTAGGTTGGATAGGTTGAACAAATAATGTACTCGGGCTCAGTCCTAATGCGGCACGCGCTTTGTTGGTGAGTCCACGACCAATAATCAGCGGAATACGACCGCCAGCACGCACTTCATCCCCCAAGGTGGTGGGTTGTAGCTCAAAGCGGCTAATCACTTGTCCTTGTGCATTAGAGACCGTACCTTCGTCTAATCTTAGGGTAATCACATCACCGGTGTGCATCGCACTGACATCACACTGGATAGGCAAAGCGCCTGAGTCTTCTGCGGTATTGAAGAAGATAGGGGCAATCTTGCCTCCTAGAATCACACCGCCTGTGCGTTTGTTAGGAATGGCAGGAATATCCTCACCCATATGCCATTGCACGGAGTTAATCGCTGATTTACGTGAAGAACCGGTCCCCACCACATCCCCCACATAAGCCAAGGGAATGCCTTGTTGTTTGAGTGCAGCAATCTTATCCAAGGCATCTGGCATACGATTGACCAGCATGGCTTTAGCATGCAGCGGAATATCTGGGCGTGACCAAGCTTCTTGTGCGGGGGATAAGTCATCGGTATTGGTTTCCCCATCGACTTTAAATACCACCAACTGCATGGCTTGCGGCAAGCTTGGGCGTTGGGTAAACCACAGACCATCAGCCCACGCTTGCATCACTGTTTGCGCATGCGGGTTCCCTTGTTTGGCCAGAGCATCGACATCATGAAACGCATCGAAGACCAAAATGGTATGCGCCAAGGTTTGTGCAGCCAATGCTGCAATCGCCTCTGGGCCGCTTAATAATTCCACCAAGGCTTGCACGTTATAACCACCCAACATGGTGCCTAGTAGCTCAACGGCGAGGGCTGCATCCACCAAAGGTGACTTGGCTTGGCCTTTGGCAATATCGGCTAGAAATGCCGCTTTAACATAGGCTGCTTGGTCTACGCCTGCGGGGATACGATCACGCAACAGGTGTAATAATTCTGCGCTGTCTGCATCGCTAGGCGGGGACTTGAGCAGCTCAACGAGGGCTGCGCTTTGCTCCGCATTCAGCGGTAAAGGCGGCAAGCCCTGCGCTGCGCGCTCGGTGATGTGGGTGTGGTATTGCGCTAACATTGTGCTTAAATCTCAAATAGGTTAACGAACTCATGTACTGGCGTAGCTTCCAGAGTTTTTTGCTGTTCACACACAGACCAAATCGCATGTTGCTGTTTGGCTGGGAAGCGACGTGCCAAATTCACTTTGAATTTCTTCACTAGCTCAGGAATGCCCTCTGCGCGACGACGACGATGACCAATAGGATACTCCACTGCGACATTGTCGGATTTGCTGCCATCCTTAAAGAATACTTGGATTGCATTGGCGATAGAGCGTTTGTCTGGATCTAAATAGTCTTGGGTATATTGGGTATTTTCCACACATTGCATCTTGGCGCGTAAGGCGTCTATGCGCGGATCAGCAGCAACATCGTCTTCATAGTCTGCTGCGGTTAGATTACCCTTGAGCAAACCAACAGCACTCATATATTGGATACAGTGGTCACGATCTGCTGGATTGGCCAGTGGGCCTGACTTGTCAATAATACGAATCGCGGATTCGTGCGTGGTGATTACAATCTTATCGATTTGATCAATCTTCTCTAGCGTATCTACGCGATGAGCGATTTGTTGATGTAGAGCGAAAGCACATTCCACTGCAGTTTGTGCATGGAATTCTGCTGGGAAAGAAATCTTGAATAACACATGCTCCATCACATAGCTGCCATATGGGCGTTGGAATTTAAATGGCTGTCCTTTGAACAACACATCATAGAACCCCCAGCCTTTAGCGCTGAGGGCAGAGGGGTAACCCATCTCGCCTTTCATCGCCATCAAGGCTAAACGCACAGCGCGGCTGGTGGCGTCGCCGGCGGCCCAAGATTTACGCGAACCAGTATTGGGCGCATGACGGTAGGTGCGTAATGCTTGACCATCCACCCACGCATTGGATACCGCATTGATGATTTCATCGCGGCTAGCGCCGAGCATGCCGGCCACCACTGCGGTCGAGGCGACTTTGACCAAAATCACGTGGTCAATACCGACTCGGTTGAAACTGTTTTCTAGAGCCAGCACGCCTTGAATTTCATGCGCCTTAATCATGGCAGTTAACACGTCGCGCATGGTTAATGGGTCTTTGCCTTGACTAACGCGAGTTCTAGAAATCCAATCGGCTGTGGCAAGAATGCCGCCCAAATTATCAGAAGGGTGCCCCCATTCTGCAGCCAACCAAGTGTCATTAAAATCCAGCCAACGTATCATCGCACCGATATTGAATGCAGCTTGTACAGGATCAAGTTGGAACTGTGTACCGGGGACTTTTGCACCATTCGGCACTACCGTACCGGGCACAATAGGCCCGAGCAACTTGGTACAGGCTGGATAGGAAAGGGCCTCTAAGCCGCAACCTAGGGTATCCATTAAGCAATTGCGAGCCGTGTTATAGGCTTCATCGCTATTGATTTGATAATTCAATACATAGTCGGCGATATCGACCAACACTTGATCGGGATCGGGTCTTACATTCGAGATATGGGCTGACATGGTACTTTCTTTCGATAAAAATTAACGTTTATTCATGGGGACAAAGGCGCGATTATCTGGCCCGTTGTATTCGGCATTGGGGCGGATAATCTTGTTATCAATGCGCTGTTCAATCACATGCGCAGCCCATCCAGTGGTACGGGAAATCACAAAAATGGGGGTAAACATGGCAGTAGGAACCCCCATCATGTGATAACTCGATGCACTATACCAATCGAGATTCGGGAACATTTTTTTCTCACGCCACATGGTTTGTTCTATGCGGTCGGAGATATTAAATAAATTCATATTGCCGCCAGCTTCACACAGGCGACGAGAAACTTCTTTGATGGCCACGTTACGTGGGTCAGAAATGGTATAAACCGGATGACCAAAGCCGATAATAATTTCTTTATTCGCCATGCGACGCATGATGTCAGCTTCGGCTTCATCTGGACTGCTATAGCGGGCAATAATCTCCATGGCTACCTCATTAGCACCACCGTGCTTAGGACCACTCAAGGCGCCGATAGCACCGCTAATGCTGGAATAGATGTCCGCCAGGGTGCCCGCAATGACGCGTGCGGTAAAAGTCGATGCATTAAATTCATGTTCCGCATACAACACTAATGAAGTATTCATACATTCTTCATGTAGCGGTGATGGGCGTTTGCCATGTAATAAATGCAAAAAGTGTCCAGCAATAGAATCGTCATCGGTCACACAGTCGATACGTTTTTGATTGTGGCTAAAGTGATACCAATACAACAAAATTGAGCCAAAGCAAGCGATGAGTCGGTCAGCGATATCTTTTGCACCGACAATATTATGGTCTTCCGCTTCTTGCTCCAAAGTCCCTAACATTGAACAAGCTGTGCGCATCACATCCATAGGGTGGGCGTTGGCAGGAATTTGCTCTAGAACGGTTTTTAAAGCAGCAGGTAAGTCGCGTAATTTTTTTAATTTTTTGTGATAATCGGCTAATTGCTGTTGATTTGGCAATTCACCATAAATCAACAAATAAGCAACTTCTTCAAACGTAGCATGCTTAGCCAAATCCAAAATATCATAACCGCGATAATGTAAATCGTTGCCACTATGCCCGACGGTACAAATGGCAGAAATTCCGGCAACAACGCCGGACAGGGCGACGCCCTTTTTGCGTTTAGGCTCGCTGCTTGCGCTATTGGTGCTTGCTTGATTGGCGTCAGTGGCGTTACTCATACGTCTCTCCCGGCAAATAATTATTGTTGGAATAGTTGATCTAGCTTTTGCTCGAAGTCGTGATAACCGAGGTGGTCATACAACTCCATACGCGTTTGCATCAGATCCAGTACATTTTTTTGCGTGCCATCACGGCGAACTGCTTGATATACCTTGAGAGCAGCTTGATTCATGGCACGGAAAGCAGAGAGTGGATATAGCACCATGCTAACCTCAGCACTGGCTAATTCATCCACGGTAAATAGTGGTGTAGAGCCAAACTCAGTAATATTCGCCAGTACCGGCACTTTCACCGCTTGGGCAAATTGTCTATACATGTCTAAGTCAGTCATGGCCTCTGGAAATATCATATCTGCTCCGGCCTCAACGCAGGCGCAAGCGCGATCTATGGCAGATTGCAAACCTTCTACTGCAAGCGCATCGGTGCGCGCCATAATGACGAAATCAGGATCTGTTTTAGCATCGACTGCAGCCTTAACTCGGTCCACCATTTCTGCCTGTGTGACGATGGCCTTGTTTGGGCGATGACCACAGCGCTTGGCTTGCACTTGGTCTTCAATATGTACGGCAGCTGCCCCCATTTTGCTGACAGACTTGATGGCGCGGGCAATATTAAATGCACCGCCCCAGCCAGTATCAATATCCACTAACAGAGGTGTATCAGTGGCATCCGTAATGCGTCTGACATCGGTCAATACATCATCCATGGTCGAAATACCCAAATCCGGCAGACCCAAAGAACCAGCGGCTACACCACCACCCGATAAATAAATAGCTTTAAAGCCACTTTGCTCGGCTAACTTGGCATGGTAGGCATTAATCGCACCTATGATTTGTAATGGCTTTTCTTGGCGTAGGGCTGCTCGAAAGCGTGCGCCGGCGGATTGCATATTCATCTGTGATCCTCTGCTTAAAAGAATGCCTGCGCTGCGGCTGATGGAATAGCGATTCCAGAAAGCTTGGCTTTTTGCAGGATTTCCCAGTAATAACGATAGGTTGCGCGGTCGTGTAACTCGCCTTTATGTTGTATCGGTCCCCAATCAGCTTGCTGGGCGGCAAGTAAAATGTCGGCAGCATCTTGCACCTCATCCAAATTAGGCTTCATGGCATCTACGATGGCCTGAATTTGGGTTGGATAGATACTCCACATTCTTAAAAATCCGAATTCATTTCGAGCTCGGCTTGCGTCATTAAAAGTGGCCTCAACGTTTTTCAGGTCTAATGAGACATTGTGTGCTGGCACGATACCGTGCATAAGCGCGGCGGCAACCACTTCCGCCTTGGCGCGAGCCAGCAGACGATGCTCAAATTGACCTGGACTGCGCATGGCGGAAGCAGGGATTGCTCCATGATGTCCGCTGACGAAGTCCATGAGGCCAAAATCTAGCACTTGTATCCACGGCAGCGCAGCTATCTCAAATACCTCGTGTAAGGCGCCGTGGGTTTCTATCAGTACGTGGATGGGAATCTCACGTTGTATTCCGCATTCGCGGCATTTGTTCTGGATGTAACTAATCATCTCGCGCACTTGCGCAGCATTGGTTGATTTTGGAATGGTGATATAAGCCACCAACTCACCAATATTTTTTACGAAAATATCGACATCCTGACGCCAAGCCGCATGGGTATAGTCATGTATTCGAACGCCAGCCATTTTGTGTACATTGGCTTCGGAGTTCAGCACACGCACGATCATCTCCGCATGTTCGCGTTCTTGACCCGCTGCCGCACCATCCTCACAGTCACAGGTGATATTAAAGATGGGGCCCAATTCGGCTTGAATTTGCAACGCTTTTAGGATGAGTTTTTCACTGCCAGCAAAATGTTCACAGCTAGGGATGACAGGAAAAGCTTTTTCGCCTTTAAACAGCGCATCATTAGGGTGTACGAGATTATTCAAGATTATTTCCTTCAGGTTTATTTTGTTTTGCGCGGCATTAATACCGTGTAATCTAAATCCAGCACTACATTTGGCTGATAAATGCGTTTGCCATTTTCTTCACGCATGGCCATGCTGGCATCTTGCAGACGTTCATTTTTAACCCCCAGTAAACGCAGACGCAGTGCCCCAACATCCTCTCGATTGGGTAGCTGCCACTTATCGAGTACTTGGCTGTGGGCATAAATCGTGTCACCAGCAAAAGTGGGATTGCAATGCGATCCTCCATTGATGGCAGCTATCGTCAATGCGTTTTCTAAACCTTCATAGCTAAGTGCGCGACATACGGAAATAATATGGCCACCAAAAATTAGACGTTTTTGATAAGTGGATTGTGTCGCATCAAAATGCAGGCGTGCTGGATTTTGGTATAACTTGGTAGCGAGCGTGTGATCGCTCTCATCAATGGTCATGCCAGAAGGGTGATGAATTTGCTCATTCACCTCATAGTCATCCCAGACATAATCACTACCTGTGATTTGCGTATCAAATAATTGATAGCTGATATCCGCAGAAACACTCAGGTGATTGACGTCCACCACCTTGTCTAATTCAGGAATAACTGTCGTTGGTGCAGGCGCGGCTGTATCTTGCTTGCGTACCATGACCCAGCGTATCCATGTCATGACGATTTGATGGTTTTGATTGCTTGCTTCACATTGCACATAGACCACACCGCTTTTGCCATCGGAATTCTGTTTCAGGCCTATGAC
>Ga0256339_1000105_pt1 | contig 10516 bp, 2 predicted proteins | sample AtltaT_5_FD_183806 | JGI IMG/M metagenome (GOLD analysis project Ga0256339, IMG submission 183806) | Metatranscriptome of freshwater microbial communities from Altamaha River, Georgia, United States - Atl_Colum_RepA_8h (Metagenome... | ecosystem: Environmental > Aquatic > Freshwater > River...
ACCTATTGCTCTAAGCTATATTTCTTCTATTAACCCTAATGACATAGCGGATGTTACAATCCTTAAGTCTGCATCTTCAACAGCCATTTATGGTCCTGATGGTGTGAACGGTGCTATCGTAATCACTACTAAAAGAGGAACTAAAGCAAAGCCAACTATTACTTTGAGCCATACTGTTCAATTGGAAAAAGTTGCTTTCATGCCCTTGTTCCAGGATAAATTTGGTTCTGGTTCTGCAGAAGATGACAACCACAATGGCGTATATGATCCAATTGAGAATCAGGGATATGGTGATGCATTCGATGGTTCACTCAGACAAATTGGTCGTGATGGTCCTAACGGTTTGAAATATTTCGTTACTTATGAGGCTCGTCCTGATGAAAAAAGAAAATTCTGGAATACCGGTGTTACCAATCAAACTGATTTCTCTATTGCAACAGGAGATTTCTATTTAAGTGTTCAGAATGTTGACATCAAGGGTATTATGCCTAAAGATGTAAACAAGAGAATTTCTGCTCACGTTTCTTCAGTTAAAGAAGTTACTAATAAGTTGAGGGCTTCTTACAATGTTCAATATACATTGGGCAATTACAATGTAAATGCCGGAAGTTCATTTGGAAATGGAAGAGATTATGCTCCATACTGGAATCTGATCAATACTCCAATGCAAATTCCTGTAACTAAATTCAAGAATTGGCAAACTGACTACTTCTCTTCTCCAGACGGATATTACAACGATTACTACTACAATCCATACTGGACTGTAGATAATTTCAGAAATAAAGGACGCTCTGATGATGTTTTAGGAAATTTGGAGTTCAATTACAAAATAAATCCTAACATCAATGTTACTTATCGTTTGGGAGCAACCTACTCAGGAAGTTCATTCAAAGCAACTCAGGGAGCATTGAACTACAGCACATTTGCAATTGCAAGTGGAAAGTCTGTAGCTCAATCCAATATTCCTGCAGCTGTTATCGACGGATCAAGTTACTCTAATAGAATCAACTCTGAGTTATTTGCTACTTTCAGAAAGCAAGTTGGTAAGTTTAAATTGGATGGATTGATTGGTCAGTCTTATCGTGAGATTAACTCCAAATCAGTATCAAACAGCAGTGATAATCTTGGTATACCAGGAGTATTCAACGTTAGTGTAAGAAAAGGTGAGCCAAATGTTTCTGAAGGAAACTCTAAAACGAAGCTGGAAAGATTCTTTGGAAAAGTTTCTGCAGGATACCAAAATTGGGCATTTGCGGAGGTTACCGGAAGTAATGACATAGACAGCAGATTGGCGAATCCTTTTGGTTACAATTTCAAGGATATTAGCTTTTTCTATCCAGGCGCAAGTGCTTCGGCTGTGTTAAGCGAAGTAATACCAGCTATTAAAAATAGCAAATACATTTCTTATTTGAAATTAAGAGGAGCTATTTCTAAAACTGGTAATGTGAACCTCGGTGCATATAGTTTGCAAAATACTTTCACCCAAACAAATGGTTTCCCTTATGGTTCTTTGATTGGTTTTTCTGCTAACAACACTTTGCGTCAGTCAAGTTACAAGCCTGAATTTGTTAGAAATAATGAAGCAGGTATTGAATTGGGATTGTTAGATAACAAGGTGAATTTTGAAGCTACAGTTTACAAGCAAAGAAATACCAATCAGATCATCACGGTTGCTTATTCAGCATCAACTGGTTATCCTAGTGCTTTGTTAAATGCAGCTGATTTTACAAACAAGGGATTTGAGCTTGACTTAAAATTAACACCCTTGGTTAAAATGGGTAAATGGAACGTAGATTTCAAAATCAACTACTCTCACCAGGCTAATAAAGTAAATGCCCTTGTTAACGGTGTAAATGAGTTGGGTATAGGAAATGGAAACTTCATCATCGTAGGACAGCCTGCTTACACTTTCAAGTTAACTGACTATGTTCGCGATGCACAAGGAAGAGTGATAGTGGATGCGTCTACAGGATATCCAAGCATCGATCCAAAGACAAAGCAATTTGGACAGACTTTGCCTAAGAGTATCATTGGTACTACTTTGACTGTGAACTACAAGAATCTAACTTTGAGTGCTGTAGCTGATTACAGAACAGGCAATCAAATTTACAATGGCATCGGACCTAATATGGACTTCTCAGGTATTTCTTACAGATCCGGTCAAAACAACCGCCAGCCGTTTGTTTTCCCTAATTCAGTTGTTGAAACTTCCCCAGGGGTATATACTCCAAATACTAATGTTTACACTCAAAGTGGTGGTTATTATTTCTGGTCTCAATCAAGAAATACTGGCGTAAACTCTAATTATCTTTGCAGTGCTGCATTTGTTAAGTTGAGAGAAATGGCTTTGACTTATACAATGCCAGCTTCTTTATTCACCAACAAAGGTATTAAAGGGATGACTGTAGCTATCACAGGAAGAAACCTGATGACATGGTTGCCAAAAACAAATCAATGGACAGATCCTGAATTTTCCAATACTACAGGAAATGCTCAGGGTGTGAATGACTTAAATAACACACCTCCTACAAGAATTTTTGGTGCAAACGTAACTTTACAATTTTAATTATTAAAATTTAATTATAATAATATGAAATACAATAAAATCGCTCTTTTCTTGTTGGCTGTAATCCTTTTAACGGGAATATACAGCTGTAAGAAAGACAGTTTCAACATCAACAGTGATCCCAATAATGCCACTGACAGCACTGTTGCTTACAATGTAATTTTGCCTGCTGCACAAAACAACACGGCAAGAGTAGTTTCAAGAAGTTGGGCTTGGTTGCAAAACTACCTTGGATATTGGGCTCGTTCAGGTACTTATGCTCCAAATGTGGAAGAAGAAACTTATGAAATCACCACAAATTTCCAAACCGGTATCTGGTCAGGTATGTATGATAATTTGTACGATTATCAGGTAATGGAAAACGGTGCTAAAAAAGCCGGAGCATCTTTTTATGAAGGAATAGCTAAAATAATGAAGGCTCACAATTTTGGAATATTGGTTAGTGTTTATAACAATGTTCCATATTCAGAGGCTTTGAAAGGAGCTTCAAAAACAACTCCAAAGTACGATGATGGACTCTTTATTTACAAAGATTTATTAAGACAATTGGATATTGCCATCGATTTGATTAAAAATGCGGATGAGTCAGAGACAGGTCCAAATGCAAGTGTTTTGACAGACGACATTATGTTTGGAACACAATTGTTTCCAACCACTACGATGGAAGAGCAAAAAATTCGCTGGATTCAATTTGCTAACACTTTGAAGTTGAGAATCTTAACAAAGTTTATGAATGGCGGATTAGAACCAAATTCTGACAACTCCGTTGGTACTCCGGCTTCATACGTGCCTGGAGTGGACTTACCTGGTGAATTTGCTATCATTCAGGCAGAAGGAACAGGATTCTTGGATTTCGATGCTGAAGTACAACCAGGTTATCTTGCTGACAAAGGAAACCCATTCTACAATTTGTATGTTAGAGATGATGCAGGTTCTGCGACATCTGGCTCTGTTTATTACAAAGCAAACAGTTATGCAGTAGGTCAAGGTATCAGTTCAGATCCAGGATACTACGGATGGAATGGTGATCCAAGAAGAACAAGACTGTACTCAGCAAATGCTTCCGGTTATGTTAGAGGCGTTGCTTATGGAGAGCCTTCCTCAACAGACAATGCTGCCACAAATTTAGGAGGAATTGGATCAGGATTGTACAGAGGTGTTGACAAACCACAATGGATTTTAACTGCTGCTGAATCTTATTTCTTGCAAGCTGAGTGTATGAACCGTGGATTTATGCCGGGTGATGCTGCATCAACTCTGAATACAGGTATTACAGCATCCATTGTAAGTTTAGGTTCTACCGCAAGTGCCGCCAACACTTATATTAATTCAACCAATGCAGGATACCCAGATGTGGATTACAATGCACCGGATGTAGAACCAGGTGGAGCAACTGGAGGATTGTTTACCATCATATCACAGAAATGGTTTGCTTTGAATGGAATTGCTCCATTTGAGGTTTGGAGCGATTATAGAAGAATTGATTTCTCTCCTTCCATTAATCACTTTGTTTATGGTTCATCTGTTGGTTGGGACCCAGGCCCTGCAATTTCTGTTTTTCCTGCCAATACCAGAACAGAAATACCGGTACGATTATTGTACCCACAAAGTGAGTATTTATACAATCCTGTAAACGTAGGGGCACAACCACCTGTAGGGGCATATCCTTTTGCTCATATTTTCTGGGATTTAAATTAATCTAATACAACTATTAAAATAAACAGTATGAAAAAAATATCAATCGTTTTACTGACAGCATTAGTTGTATTCAACTCAAGTTGTCTAAAAGATAAAAACTTTGAAGATCAAATTACAGGTATCAAGGATCCTGGTGCAGCCTATCCAGGTGTAGGATTTAATCTTGATGGGGGTGTAAATTTCAAAAGAACAGTTGGTCTTGAAATATCATCAAGTCCTCAAACATTAGATCCAAATTCAGTAACTGTTGGTTTGTATCTTGGATCAGCTGCAACTAAGGATGTTAGGGTGAAAGTTGCATACGATCCTACCATTTTAGATGATTACAACAATCAAAATGGTACTTCCATCCAAGAACTTGATGCATCTTTGTACACAATTACCACTACTGATCTTGTTATCCCTGCAGGTAAACAATATGCATCACTTAATATTACTGTTCCCTCAACCCTTAATATATCTCCGGATAATACTTATGGAATTGGGTTCAAGATTATCTCTGTGGATGCAGGTTATACAATTGCAGCAAATATGACAAAAACCTTAGTAGAGGTTGTTATTAAAAATCAGTACGATGGTGAATATACATCTAATGGTTATTTTTACCATCCCTCTCTACCCAGAGCCATCGAGGATAGAGCAAAAACTATGTATACCATGACTTCTACCAGTTGTGGTGTAGAATTGGGAGATCTTGGTAGTCAAGGATATTTTGCGATACTTGATGTGGATCCTGTGACCAATGACATTACCATTGTTGATTACCCAGGCAGTGTTCCAACAATTGATTTTGGGGCAGGTTTACCTGATACAAATCCAGGGTACACTGCAGCTTGGGCAAGATCTGCAGAATGTAACAATGTTTATGATCCTGCCACCAAAGAGTTTAAGGTTAGATATGGCTATATGGGAAGTACGGGTTATAGGGTAACTGAAGAAGTTATTCAAAAGAACTAATTCCAATTTATTAAATATTAAAAAGAGGTTGTTAAATATTTAACAACCTCTTTTTAATATTTAATAAATTGGAATTAGTTCTTTTGAATAACTTCTTCAGTTACCCTATAACCCGTACTTCCCATATAGCCATATCTAACCTTAAACTCTTTGGTGGCAGGATCATAAACATTGTTACATTCTGCAGATCTTGCCCAAGCTGCAGTGTACCCTGGATTTGTATCAGGTAAACCTGCCCCAAAATCAATTGTTGGAACACTGCCTGGGTAATCAACAATGGTAATGTCATTGGTCACAGGATCCACATCAAGTATCGCAAAATATCCTTGACTACCAAGATCTCCCAATTCTACACCACAACTGGTAGAAGTCATGGTATACATAGTTTTTGCTCTATCCTCGATGGCTCTGGGTAGAGAGGGATGGTAAAAATAACCATTAGATGTATATTCACCATCGTACTGATTTTTAATAACAACCTCTACTAAGGTTTTTGTCATATTTGCTGCAATTGTATAACCTGCATCCACAGAGATAATCTTGAACCCAATTCCATAAGTATTATCCGGAGATATATTAAGGGTTGAGGGAACAGTAATATTAAGTGATGCATATTGTTTACCTGCAGGGATAACAAGATCAGTAGTGGTAATTGTGTACAAAGATGCATCAAGTTCTTGGATGGAAGTACCATTTTGATTGTTGTAATCATCTAAAATGGTAGGATCGTATGCAACTTTCACCCTAACATCCTTAGTTGCAGCTGATCCAAGATACAAACCAACAGTTACTGAATTTGGATCTAATGTTTGAGGACTTGATGATATTTCAAGACCAACTGTTCTTTTGAAATTTACACCCCCATCAAGATTAAATCCTACACCTGGATAGGCTGCACCAGGATCCTTGATACCTGTAATTTGATCTTCAAAGTTTTTATCTTTTAGACAACTTGAGTTGAATACAACTAATGCTGTCAGTAAAACGATTGATATTTTTTTCATACTGTTTATTTTAATAGTTGTATTAGATTAATTTAAATCCCAGAAAATATGAGCAAAAGGATATGCCCCTACAGGTGGTTGTGCCCCTACGTTTACAGGATTGTATAAATACTCACTTTGTGGGTACAATAATCGTACCGGTATTTCTGTTCTGGTATTGGCAGGAAAAACAGAAATTGCAGGGCCTGGGTCCCAACCAACAGATGAACCATAAACAAAGTGATTAATGGAAGGAGAGAAATCAATTCTTCTATAATCGCTCCAAACCTCAAATGGAGCAATTCCATTCAAAGCAAACCATTTCTGTGATATGATGGTAAACAATCCTCCAGTTGCTCCACCTGGTTCTACATCCGGTGCATTGTAATCCACATCTGGGTATCCTGCATTGGTTGAATTAATATAAGTGTTGGCGGCACTTGCGGTAGAACCTAAACTTACAATGGATGCTGTAATACCTGTATTCAGAGTTGATGCAGCATCACCCGGCATAAATCCACGGTTCATACACTCAGCTTGCAAGAAATAAGATTCAGCAGCAGTTAAAATCCATTGTGGTTTGTCAACACCTCTGTACAATCCTGATCCAATTCCTCCTAAATTTGTGGCAGCATTGTCTGTTGAGGAAGGCTCTCCATAAGCAACGCCTCTAACATAACCGGAAGCATTTGCTGAGTACAGTCTTGTTCTTCTTGGATCACCATTCCATCCGTAGTATCCTGGATCTGAACTGATACCTTGACCTACTGCATAACTGTTTGCTTTGTAATAAACAGAGCCAGATGTCGCAGAACCTGCATCATCTCTAACATACAAATTGTAGAATGGGTTTCCTTTGTCAGCAAGATAACCTGGTTGTACTTCAGCATCGAAATCCAAGAATCCTGTTCCTTCTGCCTGAATGATAGCAAATTCACCAGGTAAGTCCACTCCAGGCACGTATGAAGCCGGAGTACCAACGGAGTTGTCAGAATTTGGTTCTAATCCGCCATTCATAAACTTTGTTAAGATTCTCAACTTCAAAGTGTTAGCAAATTGAATCCAGCGAATTTTTTGCTCTTCCATCGTAGTGGTTGGAAACAATTGTGTTCCAAACATAATGTCGTCTGTCAAAACACTTGCATTTGGACCTGTCTCTGACTCATCCGCATTTTTAATCAAATCGATGGCAATATCCAATTGTCTTAATAAATCTTTGTAAATAAAGAGTCCATCATCGTACTTTGGAGTTGTTTTTGAAGCTCCTTTCAAAGCCTCTGAATATGGAACATTGTTATAAACACTAACCAATATTCCAAAATTGTGAGCCTTCATTATTTTAGCTATTCCTTCATAAAAAGATGCTCCGGCTTTTTTAGCACCGTTTTCCATTACCTGATAATCGTACAAATTATCATACATACCTGACCAGATACCGGTTTGGAAATTTGTGGTGATTTCATAAGTTTCTTCTTCCACATTTGGAGCATAAGTACCTGAACGAGCCCAATATCCAAGGTAGTTTTGCAACCAAGCCCAACTTCTTGAAACTACTCTTGCCGTGTTGTTTTGTGCAGCAGGCAAAATTACATTGTAAGCAACAGTGCTGTCAGTGGCATTATTGGGATCACTGTTGATGTTGAAACTGTCTTTCTTACAGCTGTATATTCCCGTTAAAAGGATTACAGCCAACAAGAAAAGAGCGATTTTATTGTATTTCATATTATTATAATTAAATTTTAATAATTAAAATTGTAAAGTTACGTTTGCACCAAAAATTCTTGTAGGAGGTGTGTTATTTAAGTCATTCACACCCTGAGCATTTCCTGTAGTATTGGAAAATTCAGGATCTGTCCATTGATTTGTTTTTGGCAACCATGTCATCAGGTTTCTTCCTGTGATAGCTACAGTCATCCCTTTAATACCTTTGTTGGTGAATAAAGAAGCTGGCATTGTATAAGTCAAAGCCATTTCTCTCAACTTAACAAATGCAGCACTGCAAAGATAATTAGAGTTTACGCCAGTATTTCTTGATTGAGACCAGAAATAATAACCACCACTTTGAGTGTAAACATTAGTATTTGGAGTATATACCCCTGGGGAAGTTTCAACAACTGAATTAGGGAAAACAAACGGCTGGCGGTTGTTTTGACCGGATCTGTAAGAAATACCTGAGAAGTCCATATTAGGTCCGATGCCATTGTAAATTTGATTGCCTGTTCTGTAATCAGCTACAGCACTCAAAGTTAGATTCTTGTAGTTCACAGTCAAAGTAGTACCAATGATACTCTTAGGCAAAGTCTGTCCAAATTGCTTTGTCTTTGGATCGATGCTTGGATATCCTGTAGACGCATCCACTATCACTCTTCCTTGTGCATCGCGAACATAGTCAGTTAACTTGAAAGTGTAAGCAGGCTGTCCTACGATGATGAAGTTTCCATTTCCTATACCCAACTCATTTACACCGTTAACAAGGGCATTTACTTTATTAGCCTGGTGAGAGTAGTTGATTTTGAAATCTACGTTCCATTTACCCATTTTAACCAAGGGTGTTAATTTTAAGTCAAGCTCAAATCCCTTGTTTGTAAAATCAGCTGCATTTAACAAAGCACTAGGATAACCAGTTGATGCTGAATAAGCAACCGTGATGATCTGATTGGTATTTCTTTGCTTGTAAACTGTAGCTTCAAAATTCACCTTGTTATCTAACAATCCCAATTCAATACCTGCTTCATTATTTCTAACAAATTCAGGCTTGTAACTTGACTGACGCAAAGTGTTGTTAGCAGAAAAACCAATCAAAGAACCATAAGGGAAACCATTTGTTTGGGTGAAAGTATTTTGCAAACTATATGCACCGAGGTTCACATTACCAGTTTTAGAAATAGCTCCTCTTAATTTCAAATAAGAAATGTATTTGCTATTTTTAATAGCTGGTATTACTTCGCTTAACACAGCCGAAGCACTTGCGCCTGGATAGAAAAAGCTAATATCCTTGAAATTGTAACCAAAAGGATTCGCCAATCTGCTGTCTATGTCATTACTTCCGGTAACCTCCGCAAATGCCCAATTTTGGTATCCTGCAGAAACTTTTCCAAAGAATCTTTCCAGCTTCGTTTTAGAGTTTCCTTCAGAAACATTTGGCTCACCTTTTCTTACACTAACGTTGAATACTCCTGGTATACCAAGATTATCACTGCTGTTTGATACTGATTTGGAGTTAATCTCACGATAAGACTGACCAATCAATCCATCCAATTTAAACTTACCAACTTGCTTTCTGAAAGTAGCAAATAACTCAGAGTTGATTCTATTAGAGTAACTTGATCCGTCGATAACAGCTGCAGGAATATTGGATTGAGCTACAGACTTTCCACTTGCAATTGCAAATGTGCTGTAGTTCAATGCTCCCTGAGTTGCTTTGAATGAACTTCCTGAGTAGGTTGCTCCCAAACGATAAGTAACATTGATGTTAGGATTTATTTTGTAATTGAACTCCAAATTTCCTAAAACATCATCAGAGCGTCCTTTATTTCTGAAATTATCTACAGTCCAGTATGGATTGTAGTAGTAATCGTTGTAATATCCGTCTGGAGAAGAGAAGTAGTCAGTTTGCCAATTCTTGAATTTAGTTACAGGAATTTGCATTGGAGTATTGATCAGATTCCAGTATGGAGCATAATCTCTTCCATTTCCAAATGAACTTCCGGCATTTACATTGTAATTGCCCAATGTATATTGAACATTGTAAGAAGCCCTCAACTTATTAGTAACTTCTTTAACTGAAGAAACGTGAGCAGAAATTCTCTTGTTTACATCTTTAGGCATAATACCCTTGATGTCAACATTCTGAACACTTAAATAGAAATCTCCTGTTGCAATAGAGAAATCAGTTTGATTGGTAACACCGGTATTCCAGAATTTTCTTTTTTCATCAGGACGAGCCTCATAAGTAACGAAATATTTCAAACCGTTAGGACCATCACGACCAATTTGTCTGAGTGAACCATCGAATGCATCACCATATCCCTGATTCTCAATTGGATCATATACGCCATTGTGGTTGTCATCTTCTGCAGAACCAGAACCAAATTTATCCTGGAACAAGGGCATGAAAGCAACTTTTTCCAATTGAACAGTATGGCTCAAAGTAATAGTTGGCTTTGCTTTAGTTCCTCTTTTAGTAGTGATTACGATAGCACCGTTCACACCATCAGGACCATAAATGGCTGTTGAAGATGCAGACTTAAGGATTGTAACATCCGCTATGTCATTAGGGTTAATAGAAGAAATATAGCTTAGAGCAATAGGT
>Ga0256339_1000107_pt1 | contig 10403 bp, 10 predicted proteins | sample AtltaT_5_FD_183806 | JGI IMG/M metagenome (GOLD analysis project Ga0256339, IMG submission 183806) | Metatranscriptome of freshwater microbial communities from Altamaha River, Georgia, United States - Atl_Colum_RepA_8h (Metagenome... | ecosystem: Environmental > Aquatic > Freshwater > River...
CTTAGGCCTTGTATTAGGTCTACTTATTTGTCTGGGTCAGCAATATTTTAGTTGGTTTATTGTGCCCGGCGCCAACGTACCTTTTCCTGTTGAATTCAAGTCTAAGGACCTCCTCAGCATACTTTTGGCTTCCAGCACATTAGCATTTTTGTTTACCTATTTCCCGGTTCGCTATTTATTGCGCAAATCTTAGATCGTTTGCTATAAAATATTTTTGCTTTGTTCTCGGGCAATTCAAATAAAATCTCGTATATTTGCGCCCAAATTTAAAAGACAAATGATGTCATCAATTAAAGGAAAAATCTCTCAAGTAATCGGCCCGGTAGTGGACGTACGATTCGAGCGCGGAACAGCGCTACCCAACATTTACGATGCATTAGAAGTATACAAAGCCGACGGTTCACGCGTGGTTTTGGAAGTTCAGGCTCACGTCGGAGAAAATGCTATTCGCGCCATTTCTATGGATTCTACAGATGGTTTTACACGCGGAATGGAAGTCATTTCTACCGGTATTCCAATCAAAGTTCCAACTGGTGACCGCATCAAAGGGCGTTTGTTCAACGTGGTTGGAGAAGCTATTGATGGTATCAACACCATGGACAACGTAGAAGGTTTGCCAATTCACCGCGAAGCCCCGAAATTCGACCAATTATCTACTGCTACTGAAATCCTTTTCACGGGCATCAAAGTCATTGACCTTATCGAACCTTATGCAAAAGGTGGTAAAATTGGTCTTTTTGGTGGTGCAGGTGTAGGTAAAACAGTACTTATCCAAGAATTGATTAACAACATCGCCAAAGGACACGGCGGTTTGTCTGTATTTGCAGGTGTGGGTGAGCGTACCCGCGAAGGTAACGACTTGCTTCGCGAGATGTTGGAGTCTGGCATTATCAAATATGGCGATGACTTCATGCACTCTATGGAAGAAGGGGGTTGGGACCTCTCTAAGGTTGACCTCAACGAAATGAAAGAATCCAAAGCAACATTTGTTTTCGGTCAGATGAACGAGCCTCCAGGAGCACGTGCACGCGTTGCGCTTTCAGGCCTTACAATTGCCGAATACTTCCGCGATGGAGACGGCGAAGGCCAAGGAAAAGACATCCTTTTCTTCGTAGACAACATTTTCCGCTTTACACAGGCTGGTTCAGAAGTATCTGCCCTTCTCGGACGTATGCCGTCTGCGGTTGGTTACCAACCAACTTTGGCAACAGAAATGGGTGCCATGCAAGAGCGCATTACCTCAACTAAAAACGGTTCCATTACATCGGTTCAAGCGGTATACGTACCTGCCGATGACCTTACCGACCCAGCACCGGCAAACACGTTTGCTCACTTAGATGCAACCACGGTATTGTCGCGTAAAATTGCAGAGCTCGGTATTTACCCTGCGGTAGACCCATTAGATTCAACGTCAAGAATCCTTACACCAGAAATTGTTGGTGAGGAGCATTACAATTGCGCTCAGCGCGTAAAAGTAACCCTTCAGCGCTACAAAGAACTTCAAGACATCATCGCCATCCTCGGTATGGATGAGCTTTCTGAAGAAGACAAAATGGTCGTTCACCGCGCACGCCGCGTTCAACGCTTCTTGTCCCAACCATTCCACGTAGCCGAACAGTTTACAGGTATTCCAGGTGTACTTGTTGATATCCAAGATACTATCAAGGCTTTCAACGACATCTTAGACGGTAAGTTTGATCAATATCCAGAAGCAGCCTTCAACCTCAAAGGAGGAATCGAAGACGTAATTGCCGCCGGAGAGAAAATGTTAGCAGAAGCTTAATCATGGTATTAGAAATCATTACACCAGAAGCAAGTCTCTTCAGAGGAGAGGTAAACAGCGTAAGCCTACCCGGCCTAGATGGTGTTTTTCAGGTACTCAACAACCACGCCCCAATTATTTCTTCTTTGAAAAAAGGAGAGTTGAGGTTTGAGGCGGCGGGTCCTGTTGAAGCCACCGCAGCTTTGGAGGTGTCTGGCAATTCCGTTCGCGTTCAAATCAAAGGCGGTGTAGCTGAGCTCAACAACCAAAAACTCATCGTTTTAGCTGAATAAAACACCCAAAACAAAACTCAAAAAGGGATTGGTTTAACCACTCCCTTTTTTTATGAAATTTTCATCAAAAGATTCCGTATTTTCGTTTTATTAAATGAGCACCTTAACCAACCTCGACCTTCAAAACATCCCTCGCCACGTAGCCTTCATTATGGACGGCAATGGGCGTTGGGCTAAAAACAAAGGTCAGCACCGTTTATTCGGACACGCTGCTGGCGTTGAGTCCGTTAAAGAGGTGATCAAAACGGCGCGTGAGCTAGGGGTTGCTTATCTCACCATGTATGCGTTTTCAACTGAGAATTGGGCGCGCCCTAGCGATGAGGTAGAAGGCTTAATGAATTTGCTTGTAGATGCAATTGCCAACGAAGTAGATGAAATGCATGCCAAAGGCGTACGTTTGTTAACGATTGGCGATATCAAAGGCTTGCCAGGCAATTGCTACCAATCACTATTGGAGGCCATGGAGCGAACCAAAGACAACACTGCCTTAACGCTTGTTTTGGCTCTAAACTATTCTGCGCGCAAGGAAATATTAAATGCAGCCATAGCAACTCACGAAAAACTCCTGTCTGGTGAACTTTCACTAGACGATATCAATGATACAAAATTCTCGAAATTACTAGACACTAAAGATATTCCCGACCCAGAATTATTGGTTCGCACTAGTGGCGAATGCAGGATCAGTAACTTTTTGCTGTGGCAATTGTCTTATACAGAGTTGCTTTTTACAGATACGCATTGGCCAGATTTCCGTCGCGAAGCATTTATTGATGCCATTGCTGCTTATCAGAAAAGAGAAAGGCGCTTTGGAATGGTTTCTGAACAAATTCAAACCACTAAATGAGTAGAATATTATTTGTGTTAATTTTATTGGCCGCGGGCACCTTTAGAGCCCAAACACCCAATGCTCTAGGCGCGCTTGAGTTTGACTATGCCAATCCTCAATCCTTTGAAATAGGTCCGATACGTGTAGTTGGCGCGGATAACTACGACCACCAAGCCATCAAGCTCATTGCCGGACTGCGTACAGGTCAAAAAGTCACCCTCCCGAGTCAACAAATCAACAAAGCCATTCAAAATTTATGGGCCGAAGGCTTGTTTTCGGACGTTGCTATTTACGCCGAAAAAGAAATAGGCGGCATCGTTTATTTAGTCATTGAATTGAGCCCAAGACCCAAGCTTTCGAAATTTCGTTTTGTGGGCGTCAACAAACGCGAAGCGGATAAATTAAGAGAAGAGATTTCATTGTACGCAGGCAAAACAATCACCGAAAACCTGGTCTTTGAAACAAACAGCAAAATCCGCAGTTACTACCGGGACAAAGGCTATTATCATGCTAAAGTCCAAATTAATCGCCAAATCGACACACTGATCAATAATTCTGAAGTCTTCGTCATCAATGTAGATAAGGGAATTAAAGTAGGCATCAAAGAAATCGAATTTGTGGGCGTAACTTCAGTTCCCCCCTGGAAGTTGCGCATGGCCATGAAAGACACCAAGCAAAAAGGTCCTCAGCGTATTTTTAAGCGTTCTAAATACACCGAGAGCAGCTACGCAACCGACAAAAACGCATTGCTAGCCAAATTCAACACAGAGGGCCTTAGAGACGCCGCTATTGTGCGCGATACCGTTTTTATGCTCGATGAAAAGAACATGAAGATACGCATCGAAATTAGCGAAGGCGAAAAATATTACTTTGGCGACATCGAATGGATCGGCAATTCTAAATACAGATCAAGCTTTCTTGATACCGTTCTAGGCATCAAGGCCGGAGACCTCTACAACAAAGATTTATTCAACCAGCGCTTGTATGGCAATGGCGACGGCCGTGACATCTCCTCGCTTTATATGGACAGAGGCTACTTGTTTTTCCAAATTTCACCTGTTGAAACAGGCGTAAAAGACAATAAAATCAATCACCAAATCCGGATCATCGAAGGCAAAGAGGCACACATCGGAACGGTAACCATTCGCGGCAACACCAAGACCAACGACCACGTTATTCTTCGCGAAATCCGCACGAAACCAGGCGACCTTTTCAATAAAGCAGACATCATGCGTACCCAGCGCGAATTAGCGCAGCTTGGGTTCTTTGACGAACAAGGCTTTCAGGTGAATCCAAAACCCAACCCGGCCAACGGAACGGTAGACATCGAATATGTTGTGGCCGAAAAGTCTAGCGACCAGATTGAGCTCTCAGGGGGCTACGGCGGGGCTGGCCCTAATACTTCTGGTAGGGTAATCGGTACACTGGGCTTGTCTTTTAATAACTTTTCTACCAAAAACTTTTTCAAAAAAGACGCCTGGAGCCCATTGCCTGGTGGCGATGGCCAACGCCTCACCATTCGCGCACAATCTACAGGTCGTTTTTACCAGGGCTATAATTTTTCATTTACTGAGCCATGGCTCGGTGGCAAAAAGCCCAACTCACTTACCTTCTACGTCACAAACTCTTCGATTTCTACCAACGGATTGCTGCGTTCAAACCCAGATTATAACGGTATCTCTATTTCAGGCGCAGGTGTGGCAATGGGCCGCCGCAAAAAATGGCCAGATGATTATTTTGTTGCAAACTACGAGTTGTCCTATCAGTACTATGACGTTCAGAAATATTCGTTCTTCCCACTTTTCCAGAATGGTTATGCCAACGATATCTCTTTGAAGTATACACTGCAGCGCAGTTCTGTTAGCGCGCCAATTTATCCTCAAAATGGCTCTAACTTTACCTTCTCTGCCAAAGCAACTGCGCCTTATAGCATGTTTGGTCCAGAAAAAGACTACTCGAGCATGACGCAGCAGGATCGTTACAAGTACTTGGAGTATTTCAAATTGAAGTTTACAGGAGAGTGGTACACCCCACTTAGCGCAGACAAAAAATTGGTCTTGATGTCGCGTTTTGGTTTTGGTTACATGGGCGCCTACAACAAATCCAAAGGCATTTCTCCATTTGATCGTTTCATTATGGGAGGTAGCGGCCTCACCGGAATGGGCGCCAATCAAATTGGAGGCCGTGAAATCATCGCTTTGCGCGGTTACGAAGACCAAACCATTTCTTCGGCGGGTGGCGACCCGATTGTAGCAAAGTATACACTAGAATTGCGTTATCCAATATCGCTTAATCCGCAAGCAACGTTCTATGCCCTGTCGTTTTTAGAAGCCGGCAACACTTATCCAAGTTTTGATAAGTTCAATCCGTTCAACGTGAAGCGCACTGCAGGGGTGGGAATCCGCGTCTTTTTACCGATGTTTGGTATGTTGGGCCTTGACTACGGCTTGGGCTTTGACCAACTTGATTCATGGGCAAGTGGTTTTGGAAAAGGCTCTGATTTGGACATCAACGCGAAAGGCTATTACCCGAAGCTCACCTTTACAATTGGCATGAACCTTGGTGAATTGTAGCATTGACAATAAATTGGTAACTTCGTCGTTCTAAGCTCGCAAATGAAACACATGAAATACATCGCGCTTCTTTTATTGGTTTTTGGCATGCGATTTGTCAGTGCACAGACCTATGCCTTCATCGACTCCGACTACATCCTCGAAAATGTACCGGAATACGCTGAAGCCAAAGAGCGTTTAGACAAAATGGCCGAGCGCTGGACCAAAGAAATCGAAGACCGCTATGCCACGATCAAAGACCTGAAGGGTAAGTTTGATCGTGAAGAAGTACTCCTTCCAAAAGAGGAACGTGAAAAACGAAAAATGGAAATTGAAAAGCTCGAGCAAGAAGCAATCGACCTACAAACCCAACATTTTGGTGCCAACGGCGATTACTTTCAAAAACGTCAAGAGCTCATTAAGCCAATACAAGACCGCGTTTTCACCGCAATGAAAAAAGTGGCGAAAAGAGAAGGATACGCGTTTGTTTTTGACAAAGCGAACCAAAGTAATTTGCTTTATGCAGAAAAAGAATTCGACATCTCAGATGAGGTGCTCGAAGAAATGGGAATAACTAAATAAATATAAAAATGAAAAATGTATTACTCGGTCTGTTTGTTGTCATCGGATTTAGCACTTTTGCTCAGACCAAAATCGGCCACGTAGACTCTCAAAAATTACTTGATACCCTACCATCTCGCGATATCGCTATTAAAAAGCTGGATTCCATGAAAACAGCTGGCATGCAAGAATTGCAATTAATGGATGCCGATTTTCAAAAGGCGTATCAAGATTATGGTGTAAAACAAGCCCAAATGTCACCTGCAGAGCGTCAAATCGTAGAAGGCCGCCTGATGCAAAAACAACAAATGCTTGAGGCAACCCAGGCTTCTTTGGAAGAAGGGTTGCAAATCATGAGCGAAGAATTGAATAAACCAATTCTTGACCGTGTTCAACAGGCCATTGACATCGTTGCCGAGCGCAAAAAATTGAACTATGTACTAGATGTTTCTGCTACGATGTATTCAAAAGGCGGTATCGACATCACCAGCGAGGTCATCGTTGAGCTTTTATTGCTCGACGCTGCAGCTTCAAAAAAATAAATTAGATTCGAACATCGGTAAAGGGCAGCCATTGGTTGCCCTTTTTTCGTTAGTTTTGATTTGTGGAATTACAAGGACCTATTGGCGTTTTTGATTCGGGTTACGGCGGGTTAACGGTTTTAGCAGAACTCCGCAAGAAACTACCCCAACATGACTTCATCTATTTTGGTGACAATGCCCGCGCACCTTATGGCAACCGTTCCTTTGATGTCGTTTATGAATTCACGCTAGAAGCGGTTAAGTTTTTATTTGATCAAGGTTGTCCTTTGGTGATTTTGGCTTGTAATACTGCTTCGGCAAAAGCCTTACGCAGCATTCAACAAAAAGACCTTCCTCAAATAGCGCCAAACAACCGTGTGCTTGGCGTCATTCGCCCGAGCACCGAAGTGATCGGAGAACGCACAAAAACAGGCCATGTAGGCATTTTAGGAACGCTTGGCACCATCAATTCAGGATCTTACCCAATAGAACTGGCTAAATTCGCGCCTTCTGTTCAAGTGCATCAGCACGCTTGCCCCATGTGGGTGCCGCTCATAGAAAACCAACAGTACGCGCATCCAGCCGGCCAGCAATTTATTGCAGAAGACACCAATGCCCTTATGAATAGTCATCCGGAAATAGACACCATTTTACTTGCCTGTACGCACTATCCTGTTTTGAAAAATCAAATCGAAGCGCTGGTTGGCCCTGCTGTTCAGGTTGTTGCACAAGGGCCAATTGTTGCCGATAAGTTAAAGGATTATTTGTTGGCGCATCCGGAAATGGCCTCTAGGCTAACCAAAACAGGAACAACATCCTATATAACCTCAGAGACGACAGCCGTATTTAATGAGAAGGCCAGTTATTTTCTCGGTGAGCAAATCAAAGCTGAGCACCACAGTTTTTAGGAATCAACGAATCTTTCTACTCAATTCAGTAAGAAGTTTTTCGTTGAGCTCTTTTTGCAACGCAGGATGCGCCGCATAGTATTTCAAGCTTTTTTCAAAGTCGGCTTTAGAGCAACTTGATTTTTTTAAAACACGCGCCACAGACAGGTCTAAGGCTTTTTTGTATTGGCTTGGCACGCCAAATTTGGTTTGAAAATGTGTTTCGAGCAAGGTAATTTCCTGAACCAATGGCGCCATTTGATCAATAGGAAGAATCCCTTCGGGAACAGTATTTTGTTGACAAGCGCTTAGTAAGATCAAGCAGAAAAAAAAGCGAGCGAACATCATCTAGGATTAAATAAGAGGCGTTGACCAGGTCCTTTTTCGATAATTTTAGTGTCGGCATAAACACAGTTGCCATTCACATAAGTGCTGTGAATTTGGTTCGAGAACTGATGCCCTTCAAAAGGTGACCAGCCACACATATAAAGAAGCTCTTCTTTTTGAACGGGCTGACCAGCCATCGGATTGACCAAAACTAAATCTGCTGCATAACCTTCTCTGATGAAACCACGGTTTTTGATATTGAATAATATTGCTGGCGCATGAGCCATTTTTTCGACGACGCGCTCAAGGGTAATTTTTCCTTCTTGTACTTTGTCGAGCATGGCCAACAAGGCATGTTGGACTAGCGGGCCTCCAGAAGGCGCTGCCGAATATGTTTTAGCCTTTTCTTCGATGGTATGCGGAGCGTGGTCAGTGGCAATGACGTCAATTCGGTCATCTAGTAGGGCCTTCCAGATACCTTCGCGGTCTGCAGCCGTTTTAACTGCAGGATTCCATTTGATCAAATTTCCTTTTGTGGTATAATCAAGATCGCTGAACCAAAGGTGATGTATACAGGCTTCCGCAGTGATTTTTTTATCTTTTAACGGAAGTGTGTTGTCAAAGAGCGCTGTTTCTTTGGCTGTGGAAATGTGAAGGATGTGCAAGCGCGCACCATGTTTTTTAGCGAGCGACACCGCTTTAGAAGAAGACAAATAGCACGCTTCTTCGCTGCGGATGAGTGGATGGGCAGTAACAGGGATTTCATCTCCATATTGAGCTTGAAATGCCGCTAAATTGGCGCGAACGGTGTGTTCGTCTTCGCAATGGGTGGCAATAAGCGCTCCAACGCGAGAAAACAAGCCCTCTAGCACACTTTCTTTGTCCACAAGCATGTTTCCTGTAGACGAGCCCATAAAAACTTTTACACCGCAAATTTTTGAGGTGTCGGTTTTGAGTACTTCCTCTAAGTTATCATTGGAGGCACCCATGAAAAAGGAGTAGTTCGCAATAGAGCTTTTCGAGGCGATTTGATATTTCTCTTCGAGCAGTTCTTGTGTGAGTGCATTGGGAACAGTGTTCGGCATTTCCATAAAACTGGTGATGCCGCCGGCTACAGCCGCTCGAGATTCTGTAAAAATATTGCCTTTGTGGGTGAGGCCTGGTTCTCGGAAATGTACTTGATCGTCGATGCAGCCTGGTAAAATGAGTAGGCCGCTCGCATCAATTTCGCGAGCTGCTTCGTTTAAACCTATTTGACCTGCGATTTTCTCGATTATACCATTTGAAATCAGGATGTCGGCATTAAATTTTTTGCCTTCGTTGACGATAGTTCCGTTCTTGAGGATCGTTTTCATGACGCTATTATTTCCATTTCATTTGGCGCATTTGCCAAACACCAAAAAAGGCTTCTTTGAAGATACCGGTGCTCATTTTGGATTCGCCAAGAACACGGTCTACAAACGTAATGGGTATTTCTTTGACTTTAAATCCTAATTTGACCGCTGCGTATTTCATGCAGATTTGGAAAGCGTAACCTTTAAAAGGAATTTGGTCAAGCGGGATTTGTTCGAGCACTTGATGATGGTAACATTTGAAGCCCGCCGTAGTATCTTTGATGTTGATCCAGAGGATGAGCCGGACGTAAACACTGGCAAAATAACTCATGAGAATGCGCTTGATCGGCCAGTTTTTAACCTTACCGCCACGTACATAGCGCGAGCCTATGGCGCAATCGGCACCCTCTTCACAAGCTTGAACTAAACGCGGCAAATCTTTTGGATTGTGAGAAAAGTCGCAATCCATTTCGATGAGGTAGGTGTAGTCGCGGGCCAAGCCCCATTTGAAGCCATGAATATAGGCAGTGCCAAGCCCCAGCTTACCTGCGCGTTTTTCAAGAAAAACTTCTGGATGTTTTTCCATCACGGCCTCTATCTGAGCGCCTGTTCCATCTGGTGAATTGTCGTCGACAAAGAGGATGTGATAGCCCTTTTGTAGTTCCATAACTGCCGCGACCATCTTAGAAATGTTTTCGCGTTCGTTGTAGGTTGGAATGATAATAAGGGTTCTTGGGCTTGCCATATCTAGTTAGAACGAAATTAACGAAGAAAAGTGACATAAAAAAACCGCCTTTTGGGCGGTTCTTTTAATCGGGTTGTAGTGATTATGCTTCTTCTTCCTCTTCGTCGTCTCCGGCATCAGCACCTTTGACAGCACCACGAGCCATTTTAACGGCAACAACCACTGCGTTAGCAGGGTCAAGGAATTTAACGCCAGGGATTTCAATGCTGCTGACGCGAATAGACTGACCAATGCGAAGTTTGGTGATGTCAAGAGTAATGGCATCAGGCAACGCGCTTGGAAGACCAACACACTGAAGTTGACGGAAAACAGTCATGAGCTTACCACCAGCCATTACACCACGGGAAGAACCTGTGATGCGAACTGGAAGCTTTACACGAACTTCTTTAGTTTCGTCAAGTTGATAGAAATCAACGTGTTGGATGGTGTCTTTGGTGGGGTGTTGTTGCAACTCACGGATGATTCCAATTGCTTTTTTACCTTCGATATCGAGGGCAACCTGAAATACATCAGGAGAAAAAACGATTTTGTCAATTGCTGTTCGCTTTACTGCGAAGTGAGTTTGCTCACCTTGACCGTAAAGCACACAAGGAAC
>Ga0256339_1000110_pt1 | contig 10329 bp, 3 predicted proteins | sample AtltaT_5_FD_183806 | JGI IMG/M metagenome (GOLD analysis project Ga0256339, IMG submission 183806) | Metatranscriptome of freshwater microbial communities from Altamaha River, Georgia, United States - Atl_Colum_RepA_8h (Metagenome... | ecosystem: Environmental > Aquatic > Freshwater > River...
CTGAATAACGCTCTATAATAAGCTTTCAGACAAAGAAAGATCCCCGGAGAAAAGCCTAAAGAAGATTTAGGCGTAATCTCTGGGGATATTAAAGTTTCAAAAGTTTCTCACCTTAAAATTTTGATGGTGGTAAAACTTGAAGGAATCCAGTTCCGGCTGGAATTAGGTTTCCAACTAATAGGTTTTCTTTTAAACCTTTTAAGAAATCATATTTCTTTAATAAGGCTGACACTGTTAAAATTTTAGTTGTTTGTTGGAAACTGGCTGCCGATAAGAAGCTATCAACTTCTAAGGATGCACGTGTAATACCTAATACGACGGGCTCATAAATAATGGGAATAGTTAGTAAGGGATTTAATTTTTCAACTAAATCTAAATCTACTAATTCACCAGGGAAGAAGCCACTTTGGCCCCCATAAATAATTTGCACTTTACGCGTCATTTGACGAACAATTACTTCTAAGTGTTTTTCGGCAATGCTTACACCTTGCGAACGATAAACACGCTGAACACCGTCGACAATTAACTGTTGGACCTTTAAAATCGTTTGACGAGCAGCTTTTTGTAATGAATATTCACTCATATAATGCTCGAAAACACTTTGCATTAAAACTGGTAGACTTTGCACATAAAAACGACCACTTTGAGTCGTGCGGGCTTCTAAATATTGTTCTACTTTTGGAATCCCTTGTACAATATCTCCTGTTTTAAATGTTTGGAAAGGTAACGTTAAAATGGGTTGATTCTTTTGTACAAAGCTTTCATGACTCATATGAACCATACCCCCAGGTGATACTAAGAAACATTGACCTTTACGAACGGTTAATAAGTGGTCATTAAAATGAACAATTTGACCTGAAATACTCATAGCAGAGTTATTTGATACTGAACTACCATAATTTACAAAACCTCCAACTTCATAAAGCATCATGTTGCCAGATCCGGCACCATTGGCTAATCCAACGTGTAGGTTTTGTAGCTTGTAAACTTTATTTTTGTAGACAATTGATGTTTGAATTTTGCTTGAATTGTCTTTTGTATTAGAGTCTACCTGGAATGGGTCAAAGAATGCTTGGTAAGTTTTTACCCACTGATGACGTTTTTTATTTAGACGTCGTGTTTGACCAAATTGTTTAAATTGATTTTCATACTTTTGTAACACCGGGTTGTTAGACCCCACAAAAAGATTATCACTTTCAAGGGAAATATCTAAATTAAAGCTGACTAAATCACGTGGTGTTAATAAAATATGTTGATTTTTTGTTTTGCTTGTAGACTGACGTTGACCTTCTGACGAGAGAATTTCACCTTCAAAAGAGCTTAGGAATTTTGTTTGACCCACAACTGGCGTAGGTAAGACACCGCTCATTTCAGGTAGTGTTGAAATCTTGATTTGGTTTTTGACACTTGGGAAACGGTGTAATTGAAGTGTAGAGGCGTTCGTTTTAAATTCCTTTAGAAATGGGTTCGACCCAGACTGTGGTCGACTATGTTCATTCTGTAATTGGAAGAAATCACCTTCAAAATAATTATTTGCTAATAATCGTTGATTTAAGAAGTAAGCCATTTTTTTCTTTAGGCTAATTTTTAAGAACATAGGGAAAGCCAATTCCCGAGCTGTTTTAAGTGTAAATGCAATTGGATCAATATCTTCAAACCCTACTAAAGATGCTCGGAAGCTCATTAACGTGTTTAGATTTGATAGATAAGTTGCTTTCATATATGGGGAAGCAAAAGAGAAAAGTCCTTGACGTTTCACAACATTAGATTTTGAATTGTTTGAGAATCGATCCATGTCATGACTGAATCGCCCAGTATGACTAAAAGCCAAAAATTGTGCAATTGGCAGCAATTCTTGGTTTAATTGTTCTAATACTTGACTGATTTCTGTCTTTCCTTTAGGGCGAGATCCTTTGCTTTTAAACTTAACTGATTTGTTTAGTACTTCTTCTACAGCTGTTGCGGCTTCTGTAAGAGATGGCGTTGCAGTTGGGTAAATTGGGATAAGTTGATAATCAGGTTTTAGCTCTGTACCAGAACTTGCTAGAGTACGTTTTTGTTTAATACCCTGTGACGAACGGTACCAGGACCATAAATCCCAATTAGAAGTATCTGTGAAACAGTAGGTATTTTGAAGAAAAAGACGCTCTGTTACAGTTCCTGACCAGAATGAGTGGTAGTGAATCGGTCGAATAAACCCAAAAGAGTTTGCTTGCGGTTTCACAATTACCTTCCAGCGAGGGTTTGGAGAGTTTACCCAAGTTGAGGCTTTAAACGCACTTCCATTTTTTGAGAATACAACTGGTTGAGTGGAATTATCTACCCAAGGTTGTTCAAATTGATGTTGTTCAATACAGATTGAAGTCGTATCAATGCTTAGGTTTGGTGTTACAAATTCTCCTGGTAAATAAAAACGTGAGGGATTACTACGACCTACTACTGGAGTACTAGGAAGAAAAACCCAACCTGGAATGATTTTACACTGGATTAGATTTGCTTTGTTGTTTAATTGTAAGGAAATATTTGACTCCACAATTACGCTCGCTTGTTGAATGAGAGGCTCTGTAATCTCTGTAAATTGGTTATAAAACTCAGATGTTTGAGAAAGTAAAGTGTGGCGTAATGTTGAACTTAGTACCGTCGTCACGATAGCTGCTTCTGTCTCCTCATTTTTTGGTGAACTTAATGCTTTCATAGCAAGAAGACCCGGAGAGAGTCCCAGTTGAGACATCTTATGTCCTTGAGCATTAGTAAATGAAAGCTCACTTGTTGCTAATGTTGGACCTGATTGATTCGTAATCTGCTCAGACGGTAAATAGTAAAACGTACTTTGCGTAATAAACCCTTCAGGAGACGGTAGGCTGTTGTGATTTGTAACTTCCGTTGGTTGGACAAGAAGTGACCCTTCTAGGAAAGGCACGTTATCGGTACCCACATGTACACGCTTCAATGATCGATTAAAAAGCTCAACCGAATTGAAGTGTAGGGTATTAAACCAATCTCCCATGTCTGTAACCTTTTTATAAATTGGAGAAATCTCCGAAAAATTTTGTAAGGGTAACGGAGGATACGTAAACGGAACTGTACCATTTTTTAGACTAGGCAAAGCCTGAATAGTCGTACTAGGCACCATAAATTGGCTATGTGCTAGAGATTGATGCAAACCGGTTGGTGGTGTAAGTAATGGGTAAAAGACCCCAGAGGTAGACATTTGACGTCCTTCGACTGTCCATTGAAATAGATCCGGTGAACCGCCTGCCCACCCACATGAATTTAAGTTGTTATGCTTTTCCGTCTTTGCCTCTAATGGGTGCCAAATCGTTAAATTAGTTTTGAATGGGAACTCTTTTGAGCGGAGTGAGCTCCAATAAAGTTGATTAATAAATCGAACATCTTTTAAGGCAATATTTGTTAAGGATTTTTGAATCTCACATTCAAATTTTCGTGTAGACTCTTTTGTTGGTCCTTGGTTAAGGTCGAGATCTTTGGTTGAAAACTCTACTTTTGTAGGATTAACCATTTGGGACAGAGTTGGCATCTTTTGGTAATCTAAGCTATCTTCCTGGTTCTCAGCCTTATTCCAAAATGTATCAAGATGTTCCCAATGTTTGGATGAGCTGGTAGTCGTCACGTTATTTGGTCCGTTAAGCACAGTACTGTCCATATGATCTAAAGTGCCTAACTCTTTATATAATCGAAACTTATCCGTAGTCAGAGGCAATTTGTCGAAAAGTTCGTCGTTAAAGTAGTTTTGAAGTGGATCAATATTCGCCAAATTATCCATTTCTGGGTTTAACATTACGGCTAAAGAATCAGGTGTCTTAAATCCTCGACCATAAGTCGATTCATATGTTTCATCCATTTTAGTAAGAACATCTAAATCTTTTAGGCTATTTTTGTTTGAGCCTTGGATCATGTCAATGGTATAGTGACTTGAATTCTGCAGGCTGTCTTGATCCATGGATACGACTGGGTCTGTCACTGAGACAGTAGGGTTTGTTAAAAGATCTTGTGCCTGTAATTGATAACCAGCTGGGACTGTCCATTGTAATTGGGTTAATGGACAATAAGGATCCACATAGTCTAGAAACTGCCCAAAGGTTTGAGCAGAGAATGGTGGTTGATATAAGTGTGCTGATAATACCCAAACTTTACCCCATCCTCGACTTTTTAATAAAAAGTCCTCGTATTTCTCATACGATTGTTCTAATAAATCAATGTGTGTATAAATTAACTGACCTGCCATATCAGAAAATACAACTTGTTCCGCGTCACCTCGTTGTTGTTCCGTTGTTTCTGAGAATTGAGCTAATAATTGTTTCATTTGAACTTTTTCTCCATTACGAACAAATAGAATTGTTGCAGGGGGAAGCTCAAAAATTTTTGTCACATTTTGTTCACTATGTAACATTAACTGACCTGAGGTTTTTGTTAAAAAAGCAATATCTCCTTGAGGTGTTCGAATACACGTGCCCGGGATCGAGTCGAGATATGAAACCACACCTTGCATTGGAGCTAAAATCTGATCAATAACTCCTCCAGAAAAAACCCCACCCGTGTGGAAAGTACGCATAGTTAATTGGGTCCCTGGCTCACCAATCGATTGTGCTGCAATAACACCCACAGCTTCTCCAATCGACATTAACTTTTGAGTTGCTAAACTCCAACCATAACAAAGTTGGCACACTAAATTTCGGGTTTGACATGTTAAAGGTGATCTCACAATTGCTTTCTTGGTTACTTTCGCTAGACTTTGAGCAAGCTCCAGTGAGATTTCTTGGTTGCGATTCGCTAAAATTTTACGTTTTTTACGCGGTAACTTAATATCGCGAGCTAATACCCGGCCAATCAAACGTTGTTCAAAAGAGTAGATGGTTTTTGGTCCATCCTTCAAGTCAAAAATATAAATTCCGCGTTTTGTTTTACAATCGAATTCGGAAACAATTACGTGCTGTGCGACGTCTACAAGGCGTCGCGTTAAATAACCAGCAGTCGCTGTACGTAAAGCTGTATCGACAATTCCTTTTCGTGCCCCATAGGTTGAGATTAGATATTCCGTTAAAGTTAAGCCTTCCCGGAAATTACTTCGAATCGGGTAGTCAATAATTTGGCCCTGTGGGTCCGACATTAAACCTCGCATACCGACTAATTGACGTACTTGTGATAAATTTCCTCGAGCACCGGAAAAAGCCATCATATAAACAGGGTTTAAACGATTCGTGCGTTCAAAATTATGAATTACTTCTTGTTTTAAAGTTTCACTGGTTTGGTTCCACGTTTCAATCAAATTTTGAAGACGTTCAATGGCTGTAATTTCACCACGAGCATAAAAGATTTGTTTTTCAAAAATTTGTTTTTCAGCTTGGTTAAGTAGTTCACGTTTTTTAGGTGGAATTGCTAAATCATCAATACCTAGGGAAATACCTGCGTCTGTCGCATAATGAAATCCTAAGCTTTTTAATTCCTCTAACAATTGAACTGTTTTAGCTTCACCATAATGATTATAAAACCAAGCTACAAAATTTTTTAAACGACCTTTATCAAAAGGTACATTCCAAAAGTAAGTCTGAGGTCTTGACTTCTCTTGGATACTAGAAAAAGAAGCATCACTCATAAATAGGTGTATATAATAAAAAGATACTCCAATACGGAGAAAAAGTATGTGACTTTTTAGTGAAATTGAGCTCTGCCATTGTCTTCATCCAAGTTGAAGAAGAAATGGTCAGGCATTTATAAAATTCTTAAAAGCAGAAAAGATTGGACTTTCGTTAATATTAACGAAAGCCCAGTAATCCCCTATCTTTCACTTAAGATAAGGAAGTGCGAATTTATACAGTTACTAGATTCTTTTTAAGTTTCGTGTAACCTGTGTAGATCCAAACTTTCACCCCAATAATACCATATAATGTTTGAGCTGTTTTGTAAGAGTAATCAATGTTCGCACGTAATGTTTGTAAAGGTACTCGACCAGCACGCACCCATTCTGAACGAGCAATTTCTGCTCCGTTTAGACGACCTGATACTTGAATTTTAACCCCTTTTACGCGCGCTGTTTTCATTAATGTTTCTTTAGCTTGTTTAATAACACGACGGAATGCTTTACGTTTTTCTAAATCATCTACAATTGATGCAGCAACTACTGAAGCTTGTGTTTCTAAGATTTCTGGCTTCACAGAGTAGAATTTTAACGAAATTTTTGGAAGCAGTTGAAGGTTACTTTGTGCTAACGCTTTCTGTTTTTGGAACTGTTGAACGAAGATTTCTTGGAACTGTTTTTCATTTTCCGATTTACGTGAAATCTGTCCTAATGTTTTTGTAACTTGGTTTGCCACAAATTCACGACGTTTGTCTTCAGGAAGACTATTTACCGAATCCAGTTGAACACCAAATAAAAATTCTGAGTTATCTTTTGTAAAGCGTTGGATTTGACGTAAATATTGACGTGATTCCGCTAATGTACCTAAGTATAAAGCTAAATTTTTTGTACGGTGCGTACGCACTAAGTTCTGTAAGTGTTCAATAAATTTTACTTTACGGTTTTCATCCGTAACATTTGTCAGCTTTTGACGTAAAGCTAATTTTGTAAAATTCATTAGTGTCTCTTCTGATTGAGCCTGGTTTGCTGTAAACATTGCTTCGTTTTCACGACTTGTTTTTGAAGAACCAGATTGTACTTGCTCTAATCGGCGTTTTTCAATGCATTGACGTAAGCCTTTAATAAAACGAATACGTTGGAAATAAGCAAATGAACGTGATTTTGATAACGTACCAAACGCCATGTACTCACGACGTAAAAACTCTAATTGTCCCATTGCACGCGTTTGTAGTGCTTTTACAAGTTGAATTAAAACTGGTAATGGTTGGTTTTGTAGAGTTTCTAGACGACTTAGACTCCATTTTGGATTGTAACCTAACGGAGCATAACGTAAGTAACCATATTTCTGAATTTGTTCTTCCTTATGTTTCTCTAAAAATACATTCCAGTCATTTAATGTAATTTTTAAATCATTTAAGAAATCACGGTTTAATTTTGTTACAAATACGTTAACAAACTTTTTCATTGCTGTTGATTGTGTCACTAACGAACCTAATTGTGTAGGTTGTTTGCGTAACACTAATCCTTTACCACTCGTTCCAGAAGCATTACGTTTCCATTTTGTGTTTTGTAATCGGCGTGTAATTGTCCCGCCTTTTTTAACTAAAAGCATGTTGCTTAAAAAACGTGCTTGGAAACGCTCTGCTACAGACTGACGTTTTGCTAAACGTTTTGTTGTTGAACGTTGGAAGACAGGTGTTTTTGTTTTCACACGAGCCTGTGGTTTTTCTGCTTCTGCTGGTCCAGACATTAAAACATCTGTAGCGTTAGCTGAAGCTTTTTCTAAGACATATTGGGCTTTTAATGTCTTTTGAAGTAATGTTGATTTGACATCTAATTTGTCAATAGCTGCTTTAATTAATTCACAATCTTGAGCATGAATTTGAATCGTAATTTCATATGGAATTAAACCACGCTCAATTTTAATGTGTGAAATTTTTGGAGACTGTTTAGCTGTCCCAAATTTTGCCTCAATTAGCTGAGGTAATAATTTCGCTAATGTCGAACGTAACATTTGATCTTCTAATACGCTTTGTGCGTACTGATGTTTGTGAAAACGAGCGTACCATTGCGCTTGATGTTGTTTCGTGATACCTACACGAAACCCTAATGGATTCATCTTTTGTCCCATGAGTAGTATGATTTATGAAGAACGGAGATATTCAGGCTCTATTCTGCAGAGTTCACGAGCTTTTAATAAAGGGCGTAACTCAGTTTCGTCTAAATAATAAAAAGTAGTTATGATAGGAGAAGTATTAACGATATAATCAACCTGTATGATAACAAAGTAAAATTAAAAGATCAATAAAGACGTATGTTTCATTTACCCAATAAGAGCTAACTTCGAATGGCGATTCAATGCCTTCGTAATTAATTCTAGAATTGTTCGACTATTTGAAAATCCGTGAATTTGAGCAAAAGTGAATTCGACAGACCATTTTGTTGCAATTCCTCGCGCTTCTAATGGGTTAGCATGGGCCATGCCTGTAATAACTAAATCGGGCACAAGTTCGCGAATACGTTGCACTTGGTAATAATTATCAGGCTTCTCTACAATAGGGGGTAAAGGCAGATTTAAGTCTTCACACGTTTTTTGGAACAATCTTAACTCAGACTCTTGAAAACGACGATCCAAATACGGAATCCCAACCTCATAAACATGCATTCCACAACGTGTTAAAAAACGACCTAAAGAAACTTCTAATAAATTATCTCCCATTAAGAATACAGATTTTCCTTGCACTTGGCTGGTTAGTGGCTTTAAATTGTCCCAGACTTGAGATTCTCTCTGATTAAGCTGAGTTTGTAACTCAGATGACATTGGCGACATTGTTTCACAAATTTTTTCAATCCAGGCACGAGTCCCATCGGGCCCAATTGGGAAAGGAGCATTAATAAATTGACATTTTTGGCGTCGGATTAATGTGGTAGCCGTTCGACTTAAAAAAGGATTAACTGCGCAAACATATACATTTTCTCCAAGGGTCGGAAGGTCACCATAACGAGGCCCTGGAAGCCAGCCAGCCACTTCAACCTGATATTTTGCTAATTCCATAGTTAACTCTTTTACCACCGCATTCGGCAAAGACCCAAATAACACTAGTTTTGACGGAGGTTTTACCGATTTTGACTCGTCTGTACTTTTCAATGCATTTTCTGAAGGACAACGTAGGGCCATCGCGGCCAAAACAGTATCTTCACCTTGAGTAAAAGCATAATCTAATCCATTAGCACGTGCGACCACAATTGGAATACCTAATTCTTGTTCAATTTTGGGTGCCATCCCCTCTAAATCCATTTTGATAATTTCTGTAGTGCACGTACCAATCCAAACTAATACACTTGGTTGACGGTCGTGTTTAATTTGTAAACAGAGACGTTTAAGCTCTTTATAATCATTTAATTGGGCAGAAATATCACTTTCCTCTAATTCTGCCATGGCATAACGTGGCTCAGCAAAAATCATGACACCTAAAGCATTTTGTAAAAAATAACCACAGGTTTTTGTCCCAATAACTAAAAAGAAGCTATCTTCAATTTTTTGATAAAGCCATGAAACACAACTAATGGGACAGAAAGTATGATAATTACCAGTTTCACATTCGATATTAAAGGCTAAAGGGGATGATTCTGTTTGTGTAGGTAAAACTGCATGTAATCGAACTGCTCGGGCAGCCGAGAATTTCAGAGCATAAGACATAATAGAGAGATACTTAAGAACAACGAGTTAATTCTTTTTTAGAGAAAAAAGATCTCCTAAATTAACGTAAATTGTTCATTGAAGAACAAGACACGGGAGGAAACACTTTTAAAAATCCGCAAATTAAAATGAAAGACAAGGCTGAATTTTTACCAAATTCAGCTTGGTATTTAAGATTGGAAAACCAATAGTTAAATAAAGATTAGAAAAAATTAACAGCAGAAAAAAAGACCAACATACATAAAGTATGGGGCCAAATTGATTCTCAGGTAGGTGAAGTAACGGAGTTCCAACCCTCTGAGAGCTGGCTCAAACTAGTTGAAAATGTAGCTTGAGAATAGAACTGCTAGGACGAAAATTAATAATAATCCCCAGTAAAGACTTGTACGGTTTAGTTCTACGACTTGTTTGTTTGGATTTGGTCTAGCCATAAAAATCAAAAAGAGTTGTAAGGTCTAACACAAGATGTTTAGCCTTTTTAAATTTCTTTTACCTATGAATCTGCCCACGACTCAAATGAAAAATAATGAAATCGGTTGGGATTTACTCAACAATATCGCGAGTTACATTGTGCGCATAGGGCACTCCGCTTGCGTCGATTAACGTTGAATAAATTGCATTGCTGTAATTGATCCTAAGAAAAAGATAGTAGGAACCGCTAGAGCATGGATCGATAACCAACGAACTGTAAAAATAGGATAAGTAATCGCTTCAGCTGATTTTCGTGTAGTCATAAAAAATGGAAATGCTCATTGCTAATGTTAGTGAGGTTACTGCATTTTCTCAGTTTTTCAGTCTCAAAAGAGCCAGAGAGGAAAAGCAGTAATGGAAAAAGTGAGGCTAATAGTAATATTATAATCTCATTTCTGTTTTCCAATGTCCAAAGCTCGTATGGGTCGATATACGTACTCTATAACCATAATAATGGACCCTTGAGGGTGGAAGCGAGAGTAGCGTAAAGGAAGGTTACTGAAAATTACTTTACTTACTAATTAAAAAGGTTTAAACTCATGAGGTAGCAAGTTGAGTTAAC
>Ga0256339_1000115_pt1 | contig 10151 bp, 12 predicted proteins | sample AtltaT_5_FD_183806 | JGI IMG/M metagenome (GOLD analysis project Ga0256339, IMG submission 183806) | Metatranscriptome of freshwater microbial communities from Altamaha River, Georgia, United States - Atl_Colum_RepA_8h (Metagenome... | ecosystem: Environmental > Aquatic > Freshwater > River...
GGATCAAGTCCAAGAGTCCTACACCCAGGCAGAAGAGAACTACGGCTCAGACCTGCTCAACCTGGTGGTGGCCAAGGGTTATCTGACCAAACTGCTGGCCAACGGAGCCGTCAAGAGCTACATCGGCCGCCACGAGCCGGAAATCCTGACCCACCTGGAGCTGGTGGTGAACACCGTCAGCATGGAAGAGGCTGTGCAACAACAGTCTCAGACCACTGAAGCGGCACCGGAGGAGGCTGCTACTAAGGCCTGACCGGCCAAGATCAGCCGCACAGACCCATCATCGATTCGCGAATCGAGAAATAGTTTCGTTCAACTGTAGAACGGACGTTGGTTCTGCGGTAAACTCGTTCGACTTCTTACAGAAGAGCGTTACTCCTTACTTTTTACCCCCTATACCGCGCTTGTCCGTAGTGACACGGCTTGGCGGTAGCGTGCCCAAAGCAAATTTAGCCCTCACGCCAACACAAAAAAGAGCCGCACAAACATGACCAGCCGCCAAGCCAAGATCCAAGAAGACACCCATTTCCGGATCATGCGCATCTTGCAAGACAACCCGGACCTGACCCAGCGCGAGCTGGCGGACAAGCTCGGCATGAGTGTGGGCGGGTTGAATTACTGCCTCAACGCCCTCATCGACAAGGGCTTTGTGAAGATGGCGAACTTCTCCAAGAGCAAGAACAAGTTCAAGTACGTCTACCTGCTAACCCCCCAGGGCTTTGCCGAGAAGGTGGCGCTGACCAGCCGGTTCCTCAAACGCAAGATGGAAGAGTACGACGCTCTTAAGGTGGAGATTGAGGCGCTGAAGGCCGAAGTGGATGATGACTCGGATGAGTTTGGTAGGCGGGCTTTATGAGAAACGCAAATTCTGTATCAGAAACGGACAATATTTTGAAAAATTTATCTAACTCCACACCATTTACAGTTTTTGGTGGGATAAATGTTATTGAGTCAAAAGATTTGGCTCTTCGTTGTTGTGAAGAATATGTTCGGGTGACTCAGAAATTCATTATTCCCTATGTATTCAAAGCAAGTTTCGATAAGGCAAATCGCTCATCTATCCACTCATATCGCGGTCCTGGATTAGAAGAGGGATTGCGTATTTTCGAGGCTGTTAAGGCAGAATTTGGGGTGCGGGTACTTACCGACATACATGAGCCCTGGCAAGCTGCTCCGGTGGCCGAAGTGGTTGATGTGCTCCAGCTTCCGGCTTTTCTGGCGCGCCAGACCGATCTGGTGGTGGCAATGGCCAAGACCGGCAAGCCAATCAACATCAAGAAGCCGCAATTCCTGAGCCCTTCGCAGATACTTAACATCGTCGAGAAGTTCAAGGAGGCAGGCAACGACCAGTTGATGCTCTGTGACCGTGGAACCTGCTTTGGCTACGACAACTTGGTAGTCGACATGTTGGGCTTCGGCGTAATGAAGAAGGTCACGGGAGATCTACCGATCATCTTCGACGTCACCCATGCCTTGCAACAACGCGATCCAGGGGGTGCGGCCTCGGGTGGCCGTCGTCAGCAGGTGGTGGATTTGGCCCGTGCCGGCATGGCAGTGGGGCTAGCGGGCTTGTTCCTTGAGGCCCACCCTAACCCGGATCAAGCCAAGTGCGACGGCCCCAGCGCGCTGCCTCTCGACAAGCTCGAACCATTCCTGACCCAGATCAAGGCGATTGACGACCTGGTCAAGTCCTTCCCGCCATTAAAGATCGACTGAGTGCATGGCTCCGATAAATGACGACAGGTCGTCTGGCCAGCGTCTGGCCATTGTGATCCCGGCCCGCTATGGTTCGACCCGTCTGCCAGGCAAGCCTCTGGCAGATATTCTGGGCAAGCCCATGATCCAGCATGTCTTTGAGGGTGCCCTTCAGGTGCACAGTGCCTCGGATGTGGTGGTCGCTACGGATGATATCCGTTTGGCCGAGGCCGTTCAGGCTTTTGGCGGTCGTTGGGTCATGACTTCACCGGATCATCCTTCTGGCACCGATCGCCTGTGCGAAGTCATGAAACAGATCTAAGCTGATGTCTACATCAACTTGCAGGGCGATGAGCCCTTGGTGCGCCCTGCAGACATTGGCCAGTTGGCACAAGGCATGTTCGCCGATCCGGCGGTGCAGGTCGGCACGCTCTGTTACCCAATCGATGCCACCGAGGCGGTCAATCCGAATACAGTCAAGGTCGTGCTGGCGAGCAATGGTGATGCCCTGTACTTCAGCCGCTCACCAATTCCCTATCCGCGCGAGGCGGACGAGACAAGTTACCGCAAGCATCTGGGCGTCTACGCTTACCGGCGCGAGGTACTGGCAAACTATTCAAGCTTGTAGCAACCGATGATGGAGAAGGCGGAAAAGCTGAAACAGCTTCGACTGCTGGCTGCTGGCATGTGCATTCGTGCCTACGAGGTCGAACCCACTGCACCCGGGGTGGATACCCCGGAGTGCATCGAATAGGTGCGAGTGCTAATGTCGGGACAGCGCCCGGCGCTACGACCAGGGCTGGATCAGGTCAGGCTGGTCATCATCGACGTCGATAGTGTCTTGACCGATGGCGGCATCTACTACGACGCAACTGGCGAATGCCTGAAACGTTTTCACATACGTGATGGCCTTGGCATCCGCATTCTTGAGGAAAGCGGAATCCGAGTAGCTGTGCTCTCAGGTCGTGACTCGGCTACGCTGCGAAAGCGTGTAGCTGACTTGGGCGTCACCACGCACCAGTTCGGCGCCAAGGACAAGGCCGCGGCCTGCCGCAAGTTGATGCAGCAGGCAGGGGCCACCATGGAGCAGACTGTTTGCATCGGAGACGACAGTATCGACTTGCCCGCCTTCAAGGCTTGCGAACTGTGGTACGCGGTAGCGGACGCTCCAGAATACGTCAAATCGCAGGCCACACACACGCTATCGACCAAGGGTGGCTAAGGTGCGTTTCGCGAATTGGCCGATGCCATTCTGACGGCTAAGGATAAGACTTATGTATTTGGTTCTATCCAACGGTTTGCCATGGTGATGGCAGGTGCTGCGCAATAAGTACTAAGGAGAAAAAATGAGTAACAGTGCGCTGGAACTGGCAAAAAAAACAATCGCTATCGAAGTTGAAGCGCTGCAATCAATGTCAAATCGATTGGACGAAAGTTTTCAACGGGCAATCGATATCATTAGTTCTGCCCGTGGCCGGGTAGTCGTAATCGGCATGGGTAAGTCCGGCTTGATTGGTCAGAAGATTGTGGCAACACTGGCCTCGACTGGGACGCCGTCGTTTTTCGTTCACCCGGGTGAGGCTTTCCATGGTGATCTGGGCATGATCAAGCAGTTTGATGTTGCTCTGCTGATTTCTAACAGTGGCGAAACGGAAGAGGTGATCCGATTATTGCCTTTCTTGGCATATCAGCAGAACAAGATCATCGCGATGACGGGCCGCGAGGATTCAACTCTGGGCCGACATTCCGACGTGGTGCTGAATATATCAGTTGAGCGGGAGGCCTGTAACAACAACTTAGCTCCAACTAGTTCCACCACGGCGACCCTAGTCATGGGTGATGCTCTCGCGATTGTGCTTTCTGTAAAGCGAGGATTTCAGCCAGAGGATTTTGCACGCTTTCATCCTGGAGGTAGCCTCGGCCGCAAACTCTTAACGCGTGTGGCCGATGTCATGCACAAGCATAATTTGCCAATATGCGCTCCAAATGACACCTTTCGTGACGTGGTACATGTCATTAACCGTGGACGTTTGGGGTTAGCGTTAGTGATGAACGGAGAAAAGATTGCGGGCATCATTACAGATGGTGATATACGACGCGCATTTGATTTAAATTTCGAATACAAAACCTTGACAGCCGAAAAGATTATGTCAAAAAATCCGAAGTCGATCGAATCTAATTTACGATTTGCGGAAGCTGAGAGTCTAATGCGAAGAAATAAAATCAATGCGTTGATCGTCAAAGACGACGCGGGGAGAGTAGTCGGCGTGTTGCAAATTTATGATTTCGACCAAGAGTGAATACGCTAAATAATAATTGACATCGATCACGAAACAAAGCATTGCGATACCGAACAGTTAAATGCAATGCGATTGTATGGGGCACTTAGACTATGATTAGAATTGAGTTATTGGTATTATTTCTGTTTCCATCACTTATTCCGTATCTAATTACGCAACCTGTATTAGTGCAAGTAATTGCATCAATGGCAATTTTGATTGCATCAAAAGGAAAAATATTTCGGAATATAAAAAACGTTAACGCAATTTTATTGTTAATGACTCTTGCTACGCTAAACTTACTTATTAATTTGGATGCGTCAGGTACAAATATATACGTTCGATTTGTTTTGTTGGTGCTCGTTTCCTCTGTAGTTGTCGAAAATATAGATGACGATGGAATTAAGTATATTTCAAAAATTATTTCAATAATTGGTTATTTCTCGTTGGTTAGTTTTTTAATAATGAGTATAGATGGGCCTATTGGATATTTTCAGACGCCAAATGGTCGTGAATATGGATTTACATATTTCGGCTTTACGACGGGCGACGTGGGTGGGTTGGTAAAAATATATCGGCAATGCGGTATATTTGAAGAGCCAGGAATATTTGGAACATTGTGCGGCTTATTTCTTTTTAGGAGTGAATCAAAAAAAATAGAAAAGATTGGAATATGGGCGGGTGGAATTGCAAGCGCCAGTCTGGCGTTTATACTTATTGTATTAATAGGTGAGCTATCTCGAGCTAAAATAAACAAATTATTGGCAGTGATGTCGGGGCTTGGAATGATAATGGTTGCAGCGGAAAATCTTGGATATTTCGACGTATTCAAATATATTATTGAAAGAATTGCTGCGCTGCTAACCGGCTCGGAATATGGGGACACGCGCACCCATGTTGCAAGATACATTCTTAATCAGGAAGATTTTATTAATGCTATTCTAAAGGGTAATCTAAGACTTTTAAGTGACCCAGATTTTGGAATGGCATCGATTCCTTCTTTGTTATATGTATATGGTTTGCCAAGTATATTGATTGGAATATATTTAATTTTTTGGACTGAGTTTAAAGCAAAGACTAGATACCTTGATGTGTTTTTAATTTTCCTGGTATTGACTCAGCGACCTAATTTTTTCGAACCGGTCTATGCGGTAGCAATAGCCACATATTTAAGGTCGGCGTACAAAAGTCAAGGCCGAAATAATCTTAATCAGTTGAATTTCGCATACCAGCACCAGCGATCACGGGGCGTGTCGGGGCGTGACAAGCGGGGAGTGACAACCGGGGCGTGACAAGATAGGTGTCGTCCATGTCATGCAGCCAATGGTTGTTTTTCTTGATACAAATGGACTCCTTCGACGACCGTATCGCGCTCAGGATTGAGCGTGACGGCACTTACGGTTTGGCGTCATTCAATGAGCTGTTGCGGGTAAACGCGCGTGGGCGCGGCACCAGGCACTGCGCTCCTGCTCGTTCAACGCGGCCGTTGTCAGCGGGGCATCGAAGCGTGCGGCTGGTGTCCATGCCTTGGTACCCTAGCAGGTTGCGACGACGCCGCATCGCGCCTGTTCTCCAGTGTATGGATGCTCACGCCAAACTCCTGCGCAACGTCTGCCGGCGATGCGATCTTAGGCGGCAGCAACCGCGCCACAGTCTTGTCCTTGACTGCTTGTCCGTATCTCGCTAACTTGTTCTTTCATCATCGCCCCTGGATTCAGAGTTCTATGGGGACGACATCTATTCTGACGCGGGGGGATCCCGCGCACTGCCTTCGAACGTGTTTCAAAAACTATCCATAAGAAGCTCGATAGACACCAAGTGTAAATTCGAATGCACCCAAAACTTGAAAAACAGGAATGAATAGAAATTTCACAATGATTATGCTGGGCGGAAATCCTGGACTCGGTATTAAGCATTCGGCAGAGGCTATATCTCGTCATTACAATATACCGATATGCAATCAATGGAGTGCTGGTTTGTATTCGAAAAAAATCAGGTCTAAAGACATATTATTTTTCGAAAATTCAAACAAAAACTTTCTCGCATTGATTATATTAAAACTATTTAGACTAAGGATATCTTATTTTTTTCATGGTGATCATTTTTTGCCGGCAGCAAGGCATCATTATAGTTTATGGTCTTTCATTAAAGAGGTTGTAATAATAAACACTGTTGACGAGATTGTATCTCACTCATACACAGGCTTGGCGTTAGCGAAATCAATGGTATTTAGAAAAAAAACAAAATATACGAAATTAAAATTCCCCATTCAGTCGTACGTTGATCAAAGATGGGGAGAGTATTCTATTCCTGCATTCGAGAAGAAAAATATTTCAATAATAAATAGTGTTAGAATAAATAAAGTTTGCAGCTCTGTTTTAGAAAAGCTATTAAGTAAGCTTGATAACCGAGATATAACTTACATTAATCATGATAATTATATGACTGGACTGATAAGCACAAATACTCTTGTCATTCCTTCGGAAAGCGAGACACTTTGTTTGTCGGGCATCGATGCTGCATTTTTGGGCGTGAAAAATATAATAATATCAAAAAGAGTTGGACTCAAAGAATATAGAAAAGATTTGGGGGAAATGGGTTGCTTTCTAATTATTGTTTCTTAGTGAATTGGTACTTTCGAGATTAAAGTTAAAGGTAATTCTTCCATTTTTAATGGAAGTGAGAAGTAGAGTTAAACAAGCGTGTCCAACCGCTATTTATGTGTGATTCCGCCCAAGGCCATGTTTAGACGTTGATGATTGTAAGACTAGAGCAACTGGGTTGTATGATTCCAAGCATCATCAAAGTCTTTCCAGTAGTACTGGTATAGCCATTCGTACCGAAGCCTTCAAGAGTAAAAAGCAAAAAAATTTTATGCATGCAATAATTACATTCACAAGCCCTATAGGAAATGATGGGGCGCCACAAAGGTTAAAGAGTTTGATTAAACTTTTGCATGAAAGCGAAGATAACTTATTGATAGTTGAAGCAAAGCCAATAACCAATGGGAAAGCTTGCATTGTAGTATGGCATTCGCGGAAAAATAAAGCGCTTGCCAAAGTAAAAGAGCATGTTATTGATATTACATTGAATAAAATACTTAAAAGTACGCTCACTAGAGTGCCGTCAGTAAACGCTTTAAGATATCCTAGTATCGCCTGGATGGATAGTTTAAGCTGTTTAAATGAGATAAATTCTATAACTGCTCACACAACACGTTCATACTGGTTGCTTCCACGAAACTTAAAAAGTAAAGTCATACATATAGACCACTGTGACGATCTCGTTGTTACATATCGGAATGCCGGTTTCTCAAATCTACGGAAAGGAAAATATTTTGTTGGGATTATTTTCTTTTGGGAATATCTCGTCGAAGCTTTTGTGGATTATTTGCCGTCTGTGAGGAGTAAAATCCGGACTTTTGTAAGTCGCGAAGATTCACAAAGTGCTCAGAATCGAGTTGGCAATAAGGATTATCCTAAAATATTAACTATTTTCAACTCAATAGAATTTATTGATAAGCCAGCATTAATTTCCAGACCGATAGAGAAAAGTAATAACGAAATTATAAAATATCTAATAGTTGGAAATTTCTCAACGGTTGCTAATAGATCAATTCTCGATAATTTAATTAATCATAGAGCATTTAAGAATGGATTTGATCATGTATATCTGGCAGGTCTTAATTCAGAGGCGTACTTTTGTGAAGTGAGAGGCAATTATATAAATGAAAATATATTTAGCGTTGGGGAATTTGATGATATTAATGTTTTGGCAAACAAATTCGATGTTGGTGTTTGTCTCGTAGATGTCCAGGGCGGTGTGCAAACTAAGATTTTCGACTATCTAAAACTTTCTTTGGTAATTCTTGCTTCAGATAATGTTGCCACAGTATTCAAGAAACTATTAAAACATGATAATTTATTTTCATCGATATTTGTGGGGGAGAATTCAAGCAGAGCCGAAATTTGTGAAAGCTGTTCTCAAATTTTCGAAGATATTTCGAGCTCAGCTTTGCGCATATTATCAAGTCGAAACGACGACTGCAATGAGTTCAACTATAGGTTTGCCAAACAGAAAAATATTTTGCAGCTATGAATATATACCTGAAAGATTTTTGAAAACATATGCTTTGAAGTTTGTACGGCTTGGATTTGCATCAAAATCTGACATTTTAATCTCAATTTCACCATGGTATTATTTTGAAAAGAAAAAGAAGCATGAAGATAAACGTATCATCCTCGCTGATGGAGTTTTTGACTTGGCTGCTATTGTGTCAGATTCGAAAACTTCTAAAATATGGAAATCAATAATTACATCTTTTGAATATGTTACACCATATAAAAAATCAAAAAAAGAGTTTCACCAAGTGCAAAAAAATTTGATAAATAAAAGCTCAAAAAAAATTGACGGATCTCTTCGTATTTGTCTTGCTACTGCAAACACGCCATATTTTTCCCTAAGACAAGAGCAAAGAATTAAAAGACTTTACTCGCAAATCATTCAAGGTGCGAATGACCTAGACTGTGTTGAAGTTTATTATTGCCCTGGAAAAAATGCAAAGAAACTCTTCAATGAGATTTTGACAAGTGAAAATACTTTCTACGGCAAAGTAAAAGACCTCGAATGGTGTTTACATAACTGCCATATTCTTGTTTCAACAAAGTCAACAATATTAGTAGATGCTGACAAGTACGGATTGATCCCTATTGAGGTAATTAATAAAATTCTTGGTGATTCTGTGTCTAGTATAAAATTATTTGATTCCGATTCAATTGAGTCGCTTTTGAGATCATTAAGATATGGTTCACAATATGAAAATGTAGGGGACCTTTATATCCATATTATTAATGAGATTCAAAAAAATGATTAATATTGTATTTATTGCAAACAAAAGATTTTTAAATCTTGCCACTGAAACCGCGAAACTTTATAGAAAGTTAAATTTGGATATATGCTTGTTGTATGGTCCGGATGTCAACAGGGATGATATTGATCCAAATGTATTTACTGATGCGGTTCTCGTTAATATGGAAGGCATTGGACTTGCCGAAAGTGACCGCATACCGAATATAGCATATGCGAAGTTATTAATTCCGCAATTGTTTCGATATAAATATGACTATTCAATTTATTTTGATTCTGATACATTCCCGAAAAATCTTTCTTCTTTAACTACAGATTTTATTTCACGAGTTAAAAGTATTGAATGCATTGGTATGGTCGCCCACTCTGGAATCCCTCGTAAGGTAGCGGCCTACGACTATTCAAAATATTATAATTCTGGAGTTATTGCATTTAATAACAATCATTCTATGCATTTGGATATTGTCAAACTTTCCAAGATATATGCCGGTTATTCAAAAAAAATAGTATTTGAAGATCAGTGCTTTATTAATTTATATTATAATAACTTTATTGCTGATTTGCCATGCTATTTGAATGCTACAACTGATCACTATTATTTTAATGGTGATTTTAAAGTCTTTGCGCAGGATTGTGAGTACAGTGCTATAATACATTTCACTGGCCTATTTGGTAAGCCTGATCAACTTTTTTATATTCATCCCGAAAAGCATTTGTCTTCTCATATAAAGAGTAATTTAAAATCATCGACTTCGCAAGCAGATAGTTTTTTGAAATGTATTATCAGGTATGCTCTTTATAGACTTGGAATTTACCGGCCATTTATTTAATATCCGCAGAAGTGTCCCCAATCATTTGGACAGTATTTCGGTAGAGTTAATAAAGTGACCGTACTGCCGGGTTATGCGGCCTGGGCCGAAACCGCTGCATAACTGTCCGTCCAAATGCCTTCGTTTAAGTCATTGACCGAGGATTTCAGGATGTGCAAGGAATCAGTCGGTTTGGGCCTGTTTTCACCGGCTTTCGAGCCCCCACCTGGGCTCTTTGGCCCCTCAGGACGGACTACTGCCAGCACACGGGTGCAGCCGCCCGCTTTGCAGCTTTTTCAACGCCTTGAGCAGGTTAACCCCCAGCGCCGCCCATGTCATCAGCGCCTGCGTCTTGGCCGCCCCAAAGTAGCGTTCCCGATTCAGATGGAATCTTCTCTTCATCGTCCCAAAGCCTTGCTCGACCTTGTAGCGAAGCGTGGCAATCGCCCGTTTCATCTTCGTCTGCAAGGGATGCACAGGTTTGCCCCGGCTGCCCTTGAAC